>Ga0335075_10016422_pt1 | contig 11057 bp, 13 predicted proteins | sample Lox_Sample_24_FD_206723 | JGI IMG/M metagenome (GOLD analysis project Ga0335075, IMG submission 206723) | Soil microbial communities from Loxahatchee National Wildlife Refuge, Florida, United States - Lox_Sample_2.4 | ecosystem: Environmental > Terrestrial > Soil > Wetlands | place: USA... | reverse complement strand
GCTGCGAAGGCGCCGATAAGCCTGAATTTCATGGGGTCAGTCCCTGTTCGCGGGTGATGACGACGATCGGTCAAGGCGCGTCCGGAGCACTTCGCCCGGGCAATTTGCGCGCTTAGCGCGCGCCTTGGCGCCGGTCAAGCCGCCTGTGGCGCAGGAACAACACTTTCTGTGGCCGCAAAGGCGGATTTCTTCAGGTCAGCAATGGTGACCAAGCAGGATCCGAGCCATCGGTCGGCGTTTCCACCATCCGCTCGTTGAAGCCGGTGATGTCGATGCTGACCAGCCGCGAGGAATGCCCGGCTCCGGTCGCATTGACGGCCGGCGTGGTGCGGGAGAACATGATGACCCGCCCGTTCGGACAGAAAGTCGGGCTGTCAATGGTGAACGCTTCGGAGAGAATGCGTTCGGCGGTTCCGTCGGTATTCATCACGCCAAGCCCGAAGCTTCCGCCGTTCTGGCGCACGAAGGCGATGAGATCGCCGCGCGGTGACCATACCGGGCTGAAGTAGCGCCCCTCTCCGTAGCTGATCCGTTTCGCACCCGATCCGTCCGCGTTCATCACGTAGAGCTGGGGTGTGCCGTCCCGATCCGAGTTGAAAGCAATCTGCGATCCGTCAGGGCTGTAGCAGGGGCTGGTGTTGATCGCACTCGCGTCGGTCAGGCGTACGCCGCTCATGTTCGCCAGCGTCACGACAACGATTGCCGAACCGCTGCCTTGCGCTTCCGACAGGATGATCCTCTCTCCATGCGGGCTGAAGCGCGGGGCAAACGTCATGCCCGGGAAATTGCCGAGAAGGGATTCCCGGCCTGTGCCGAGATCGAAAAGATAAACGCGCGGCCGATTGTCGGTATAGCTCAGGAATGCAAGCTCATTCTTCGTCGGGTGGAAGCGTGGCTCCAGCACCATCCACTCGCCGCCGGTCAGGAAGCGGTTGTTGGCTCCATCCTGATCCATGATGGCAAGCCGCCGGATGCGCGCCGAACGCGGCCCGACCTCGGAGACATAGGCGATCCGCGTGTCGAAGTAGCCTTTCTCGCCCAGCAGGCGCTCGTAGATCACGTCGGCGATCATATGCCCCACGCGCCGCCAGTTGCTGGTCGCGGTGGTGTAGGCCGTGCCCTGCAACTGTTGCTCGGGCAGAACGTCCCACAGTCGAAATTCGACGCGCACATTCCCGGCGGCAGGTTCGTCCACCTTGCCCGTGACCAGGGCGCGCGCACCGATGACCTTCCAGTCCTGCCATTTCGGTACCGTCCCGATGCTGGCGGCATCCTGCACAAAGGAGGATGGATCGAGGGGCCGGAACAATCCCGAGCCGGATAGATCGTTGCTGATGACGCCGGCAATGCCTTTGGCCAGTTCACCCGCTTTGTCACCCGCCGCGCCGAAGACGGGAATGGCGATCGGGATCGGCTCGGCCTGCGCGCGGTTCACGTCGATCACCGCGCTTTGTGCAGCCGCGCCACCGGCCGGGGCGGGCGATGTTTGCGCCATCGCAACGGCAGGCGCCATGAAAAGTGCAGCCGATCCGGCAAGCAGTCCCCGACGGTCGAACAGACGTCCCTGCATCTCGAAACTTGCCCTTCCCCGTTTGAACTCACAAAGCGACTGCTTCAGGTTTCGCTCCGCCCGGCCCGCGAGACCTCCGCCTGGAACGGTCGGTTCGGGCATACGCTTCGGTGCGGTGCTCTGAGAAAAAAAGGCATCGGCCGCACAGAAGCAAGGACAGGAGATGAAGAACGGCATGGCGCGGCGATGAAACTCCGGCAACCCTGGCGCTCCCGGGCCTGACGACGGGCTTCACGGCCTGAACCGGAACACGAGATGCTCGTCCCTGCCGAGCAGCGCCAGGGGAAGAGGCAGTTTCGCACAACGCGGATCAAGCACCGCGTTCACTGCGCGGTCCGCAAAAGCCCGCAGCGCCGGATTCGCATCGACCCGCGCCTGATCGGCGGCGGCGATCGAGGCAATGTGCACCACGCCATCGGCATCCGTCGTCACATCGAGCAACACCTGGAATTGCTGCACATCCGGGGCACCTGGATCGTAGGTCCAGCAGCGGCGCACATAATCCCCGATCCGCCCGCGTTCCGCCGCCGAGAGCGCGGCGGTGTCATTGCTCTGTGGCACGCCGCCCGGCGTCGGAACGCCGCCCGCCTGGGGGTTCGGCGGCGCTTTCGGAGGCACGGTCTGGCGCTCCAGCGAGCGGAGCTTCTCGAGTGTCGCCTGGAGCGCGGTCGAGGAGGCGGCCGTGTTCGTCGTCGGGTTTGGCTGATGGGTCGGGCTCGGCGGCACCGGTGCCGGCGGCGGCGGGAGCGGCAGCGGCTTCACCGGCGGCGTGGGCTGAGGCTTGGGTGGTGCCGGCGTGGGCGGAGCGGGCGTTGGCGGCGGCGCGGAGGTCGGAATCGGCGTGGGGGCCGGCGTCGGCGGCACCGGTGGCGCGGGCTTGGGGAGCGGCGGGGTCACCTCCGCCGGGGTGGGTGCCGGCGGCGGCGGGGGCGGCGGCGGTGGCGGCTCCGGCGGGGTGGGCTTCGGGGGTTGCTTGACTGGCGGTTTCGGCACCGGCTTTGGCGCTGCCGCCGGGGCCGGCGTCGGTGAGGGTGCCGGCGCCTTCGGTGCCGGCCCGGCAAATTCCATGCTGACCGCGAATTCGGCGGGCGCCTCGGGCGGCAGGGAGGGACGCACGATCAGCACCGCCAACAGACCCACCAGCACGTGCAACCCAGCGGAATAGGCCGCGCCGCGCCTGAGTTCGGGAGTCATGGCGAAGCCAATCCGTTCGCGATCAGCCCTCTCAGCCCTTCGTCCCCGTGCCCTTCGTGCCGGCACGCGGCTGCGGCAATGGTGCGCTGGCCTCTGCAAGAAGCGCCACCTTGGTGAAACCGCCATCGGTGATCAGCGCCATCACCTGCATGATGCGGCCGTACGGCAGCCGGCGGTCGCCGCGCACGAAGATCCGCCGATCCGGGTTGTTATGGGCAATCGCCTGTAGCTTGGGCACCAACTCGTCGAGCGGAATCTGCGTATCGGCGAGATAAATCTGGCCGGCCGCGTCGATTGAAAGGGTGATCGGCGTCGCGTCCTGATTGAGGGGCGTCGCGTTCGCCTTCGGCAGATCGACCGTGACGCCCGAGGTCAGCAGCGGTGCCGTCACCATGAAAATGATGAGCAGCACCAGCATCACATCGACCAGCGGCGTCACGTTGATATCGGCAAGCGGGCGATAGCGGCCGCGGCGATTGCCAGGCCCGCCGGGAAGCAAGGCGGCCATGCTCAGGCGTGCTCCTCGGTCTGGCGCGAGAGGATGGCACCGAACTCCGCGGCAAAGCCTTCCAGCCGGCCGGCGAAGCGGGCGAGGTCGGTGTTGATCTTGTTGTACGCAAGCACCGCCGGGATTGCCGCAAAAAGGCCGGTTGCCGTCGCGAACAGGGCCTGCGCGATGCCCGGAGCGACCACCGCCAGATTCGTATTGTGCATCGAAGCGATCGCCGAGAAACTCGTCATGATTCCCCAGACGGTGCCGAACAGGCCGATGAAGGGCGCCGTCGCTCCCACCGAAGCGAGGAACGTCATCCAGCGTTCCAGCCGGTCCATCTCACGCTGCGTGATCACGACCATCGCCCGGTCCACGCGCTCCTTGACCCCGGAACGGCTGATATCGGCCCCGACGGCCCGCGCGGTCCGGCGCCATTCACCAAGCGCCGCACTGAACAATGAAGCCATCGGATGGGTCGGGTTCTGCCCCTCCTCGTCATACAGCGCATCGAGGCTGCCCCCCGACCAGAAGCGGTTCTCGAACGCGTCGGCCGCCCGGTTCACCTTGCGGAGCGTGCTCCACTTTTCGAAGACCACCGCCCAGACCCAGATGCTGGCGCCGAGCAGCCCGAGGATGACGATCTTGACGACCAGATCGGCCTCCACGAACAGGCTCCAGATCGAGAGATTGACCCCGACCGATCCGAGATTGACGGCGTTGACAGCCTGATCCACCAGAAAAGCTCCTATTTCGCCTCCAACTGCGGCCGATCGGTGCCGTCCCCCACCTCTGCCGCGGCAAGCCTTGCCAGGGCACCACGCCACGGGGGCGGAATCCTGGCAGGCCTGCCATCCCTTCGCCGCACGCAGGCGAGAGTGATCTCCGCTTCCGCCAGCCTCTCGCCCTCTCGCCGGACGATCTGCGAGAGTTCCACCCGGCTCGCCCCAAAACCCAGCACCCGGGTGTCGATCTCGAGCGAGTCGTCGAGCCGGGCGGGACGCAGATAGTCCAATTTGATGCGCCGCACCACGAAGATCAGACCGAATCGGTCGAGCAGTACCGCATGAGGGACCCCGAGATCACGCAAAGCTTCGGTCCGGGCGCGCTCGGCGAACCGGAGATAGCTGGCGTGATACACGACGCCGCCCGCGTCCGTGTCCTCGAAATAGACCCGGCAGCGGAAGCGGTGGCCGCTCACCCGCTCTCCCCGAGCCCGCTCTCCCCGAGAAGATCGAGTTGAGGCGGCGACGCCGGCGGCGCGAGACCAAGATGTCGCCAGGCCGCCTCACCCAGCACGCGGCCGCGGCTGGTGCGCAGCACAAGCCCTTCCTGGACGAGATAGGGCTCGATCACGTCCTCGATCGTGTCGCGGGCCTCTGCCAGTGCCGCCGCCAGCGTCTCCACCCCAACCGGACCGCCGGCATGGTGATCGGCGATCCGGGCGAGATAACGGCGGTCCATCGCGTCCAGCCCAAGCCGGTCCACCTCGAGACGGGTGAGCGCCGCATCGGCGATTCCCCTGTCCACCGGCGAGTGCCCGGCCACCGCGGCAAAGTCCCGCACCCGCCGCAGGAGCCGGCCGGCAATGCGCGGCGTGCCGCGGGAGCGGGAGGCAATCTCCGCCGCGCCGTCCGCCGTCAGGGACAGACCGAGACGGGTGGCACCGCGGGCGACGATCTCTCTCAATTCGGCTGGCGTATAGAAATTGAGGCGGAGCGGAATGCCGAAACGCTCCCGCAGGGGGCTCGCAAGGAGGCCCGCGCGCGTCGTGGCGCCCACCAGTGTGAACGGGTTGAGGTCGATGCGCACACTGCGCGCGGCCGGGCCTTCGCCGATGATCAGATCGAGCTGAAAATCCTCCATCGCCGGGTAGAGCACCTCCTCGATCGCCGGCTGGAGGCGATGGATCTCGTCGATGAACAACACGTCACGGCGCTGGAGATTGGTGAGCACGGCCGCGAGATCGCCGGCACGCTGGATCACCGGCCCCGAAGTGGCGCGGAAGCCGACACCAAGCTCGCGGGCGATGATCTGCCCAAGAGTGGTCTTGCCGAGCCCGGGCGGGCCGTGCAGCAGCACATGGTCAAGCGCTTCCGCCCGCTTGCGCGCGGCAGCAATAAAGATGCCGAGATTGGCGCAGATCGCCCGTTGACCCACGAATTCCCCAAGGCTTTGCGGGCGGAGCGATCCGTCGGCCGGGTCGTCCTCGATCGCTGCCGGGCTGAGCGTCCGCTCCTCCTCGACGGGAGGCGGCGCCTCGGCGCGCTTCCTCATCGGGCAAGCTCCTTCAGCCCTTCGCGAATCAGGATGGCGAACTCCGGCGCCGCGCCGAGGCGGGCGCCGGCGCGCTGCAGCGCGGCCTCCGCCTCGGCGCGACGGTAGCCGAGATTGACCAGCGCCGAGATGGCATCCGCCGCGATGTCCGCGCCCGCCGGAACATTGCGAGACATGCTCGGCAGCGCGGCCGCGGGCTCGCGAAGCTCGCCCAGAAGCCTCTGCGCGAGCTTGGTCCCAACCCCGGGCGCGCGCATCAGCCAGGCACGGTCGCCGGTCGCGATCGCCGCGGCGAGATCATCTGGGGAAAGGGTGGACAGAATGGCCAGCGCGAGCTTGGCCCCGACCCCCTGAACCGCCGTCAGCAGCCGGAACCACGCCCGTTCGGCCGCATCGGAAAAGCCGAACAGCAGGATCGAATCATCCCTGAGCTGCGTCTCAACCAGCAGGTGCGCCAGGGTCGGCGGGGCCGGAAGCGCGGCCAGCGTACGCTGAGAGGCATGGACGAGATAACCCACGCCCGCAACATCGATGATGCAGCTCCGTTCCTCCGTCGCGGTGATCCGTCCGGTCAGGCTCGCAATCACGTCCGCCGCCGATCAGCCGCCTCCCAGCGGAGACGGCTCGAGCGATGATGCGCATGGCAGATGGCGACGGCGAGCGCATCGGCCGCGTCCGCCCGCTCGAAGTGGGCACCCGGCAGCAATCGCCGCACCATCATCGCCACCTGCTCCTTGCTCGCAGCACCTGTTCCGACCACTGCCTGCTTGACCGTGCGGGCCGCGTATTCAGCCACCGGAATGCCGGCCAGTGCCGGCGCGAGCAGTGCCACGCCCCGCGCGTAGCCGAGCTTGAGGGTGGTGGCCCCGTTCCGGTTGATGAATGTTTCCTCGATGGCCGCTTCCTCGGGGGCGTGCAGCGCGAGCAGGCGGGATAGCTCCTCATGCAGCGCTCGCAGGCGCTCCGGCACGGAAATCGAGGGATCGGTCTCAATCACGCCGCAGGCCAGCGGCGAGAGCCGGCTGCCGGCGGCGCCGATGATGCCCCAGCCGGTGACGCCGAGCCCCGGATCGAGGCCGAGCAAGCGCAGCATCTCTCAATTCTCAATCCCGCTCAGGCATCGATCCGCGCCATCACCGATTCGGGGATTTCGCAATTCGCGCTGACATTCTGCACATCGTCGATCTCCTCGAGCGCATCGAAGAGCTTCAGAACGGCGCCGGCCTGATCGGCGTCCAGTGCCACGAGATTCTGCGCCCGCCACTCAAGCCCGGCCCGTTCGGGCGGGCCCAATCGCGCTTCCAGCGCGTCGCGGACCGCGAAGAAATCGGCCACCGCGGTCGTGATCTCATGCCCCTCGGCCGTGCTTTCGACGTTTTCGGCCCCCGCCTCGATCGCTGCCTCGAGCATGTCTTCCGCGCTCGCCGCGGCGGGCGGATAGCGCACCACTCCCTGCCGCTGGAAGAGGAATGCCACCGAGTTGCTTTCACCCAGCGCGCCGCCGCTCCGCGCAAAGGCCGCCCGCACATCGGAGGCCGTGCGGTTGCGGTTGTCGGTCAGCGCCTCGACAATGACGGCCACTCCGGCGGGGCCATAGCCCTCGTAGCGGACTTCGACGAAATCGGCTCCCTGGCCGGCCCCGCTGGCCTTGCGGATCGCCCGCTCGACCGTGTCCTTCGGCATGTTGGCCTCGCGCGCCGCGGCAACGGCCGCGCGCAGCCGCGGATTGGCCCCGATCTCAGGCGCGCCCTGGCGGGCGGCAACGGTGATCTCACGGATCAGTCGCCCGAACTGCCTGGCGCGGCGCGCGTCCTGCGCGCCCTTGCGGTGCATGATGTTCTTGAACTGCGAATGTCCAGCCATCGCAGGGATCGAATCCTGGAACAAGAGGTGAATCGAAGGCCCTCTTTAGCAGCGCCGCCTTCTTCAGGCCAAGGTGGCAAGGCCAACCCGCTCCATTGAGGCGCGGCATCGCGGCCGGCAAGCTCAGGGGCTATGAAACCGCCGACGACCCGTGGAGCAATGCAAGTATGGCGGCGGATTTCACCACGCTCAGGCTGGCCGAGCCGGCCCCCGGCATCCTGGAAATCACCCTCGATCGCCCGCAGGTTGCGAACGCGATCAATACCGCGATGGGTCTCGAGCTTGGCCGCCTGTTCGACACCCTCAACGCCGAACCCGCGCAGGCCCGCGCGGTGATCCTCACCGGCGCCGGCAGCAGCGCCTTCTGCGCCGGCGGCGATCTGAAGGAGCGGCTGGGCATGACCGACGCCGCCTGGCAGGCGCAGCACCTCGTCTTTGAGCGCATGGTGCGGGCCATTCTGCTGGCACCGATGCCCGTCATCGCGGCGGTGAACGGAGCCGCCTTTGGTGGCGGCTGCGAACTGGCGCTGCTGGCGGACTTCGCCTACGCGGCGGCCCACGCACGCTTCGCGCTGACCGAGGTGACGCTCGGCATCATGCCGGGCGCGGGCGGGACCCAGACCCTGCCGCGTGCGCTCGGCACCAGGCGGGCGAAGGAGATCCTGCTGACCGGCCGGCCCTTCAGCGCCACCGAGGCAGCCGCATGGGGCCTCGTCAACCGCGTTCTTCCGCCGGAGACGCTGCTTGCCGAAGCCCGGGCAACGGCAGCGGCGATTGCCGCCAACGCTCCGCTGGCGACAAGGCAGATCAAGCAGGCGGTGAATGTCGGAATCGCGATGGATTTGCCGGCCGCACTGATGCTCGAGATCGAGGCCTACAACAGGCTGGTCCCGACCGAGGACCGGCGCGAAGGCGTCGCCGCCTTCAACGAGAAGCGCCCGCCGCGTTTCACCGGGCGCTGAACGGCAACGAGATGCCCCTCCTCGCCCTGGACGCGGCTCTCGGGCTCGCCTCCGCCGCCGTGCTCGAAGATGGGCGCGTGCTCGCCCTGGAGACCGGGAAAGCTGGTGCGACGCATTTGGCCGTGCTAGCCAAACAGGCGCTGCATACGGCCGGCCTTGCCAGCCGCGATCTCGAGGCAGTCGCCGCCTCGGTCGGGCCGGGCAGCTTCACGGGAATCCGCACGGCGCTGGCGCTGGCCACCGGCATCGGACTGGCAACCGGCAAACCGGTGATCGGCGTCAGCGTCGGCGAGGCGCTGGCAGCCATCCTGCCGACACCCCCGCCGCGCACGCTTTGGGTTGCCATCGACTCGGGACGCGGCCAAATCTTTCTCGAGCGCGCCGGCGCGGTCGCCGTCTTCGACCTCGCTGCGATTCCCGTGCCTTCCGGGCCGGTTCTCATCGCTGGAAACGCCGCCGGGCCGGTCGTCGAGCGTCTCTCGAGGGAAGGCGCGGACGCAAGGCTGGCTCCCCTCTCGACCGCCGATGCCGTGGCACTCGGGTTGGCCGGCGAAGCCCGCCTTGCCGGGCGCCTTCCGGCGCGGCGTCCACTCCCTCTCTACATCGATCTGCCGGCCGCGCGCCTTCCAACCGACCTCCGACCGCTGCCCACATGATCCTTCGTGCCGGCCCGGCCCATGCCGCCGCGATGGCCGAAATCCATGCCAGGGTATTCAGCGCCGGTGCCGAAGCAGTCTGGGGCCAGCCGTGGGGGGCGCATGTTTTTGCCGCCCAGCTTGGTTTGCCCGGCACGCTCGGGCTCATTGATCCGGCCGGCGGAATCATCCTTGCCCGCGCGCTCGGTGGCGAGGCGGAGTTGCTGACCCTCGCCGTCATTCCTGAAGCGCGGCGCCAGGGCCTCGGGGCGGCACTTCTCGCGGCGACGATGACCGAGGCCGCAGCGGCCGGGGCGGATCGCATCGTTCTCGAAGTCGGCGTCGCCAACACTCCGGCGATCGCGCTCTATGAGAAAGCCGGGTTTTCCCAGGTCGGGCTGCGCCGCGCCTATTATACCGATCGCTCGGATGCCCTGCTGCTCGCCGCCCACCTCTCGCGCCAGGGCTGCAATCCAGCTTAAAGCAGGCCCCTCGTGCGATGAGTAACAAAGACTGTTCTTTCTTGAAAGAAAGAACCAAAGAACTTTTCCCTCTTTTCCGGACCCGGGACCACCTCAGGGAAAAAGCAGGAAAAGTCTTTTTGCTTCTTTTTCTTCAGAAAAAGAAGGCCCTTTCTTCTCCATACTTCATCAGGGTGCATGACACCCCCTAGAATCTGTCCTTCAGCGCTCGGATGCGGCCCAGTTCGGCCGCGTTCGGCGCAAGCAGGAATGGGTTGAGCCGGCATTCCTCCTCGAGCCGGGTCGGCACCGTCGGCTCACCCGACGCTCGGCTGTGCTCGGCCTCGGCGGCCCGTGCCCGCAGTGCGGCATCCTCCGGCCGGAGCGAGAGCGCAAAGCGCGCGTTGGCCAGGGTGTATTCGTGCCCGCAACAGACGAGCGATTCCCCCGGCAGGGCGGCGAGGCGGCGGAGGCTGGTGAACATCTCGTCCGCCGTGCCCTCGAGCAGCCGACCGCAGCCGAGGCTGAAGATCGTGTCGCCCACGAGGAGCACCGGTCCGGATGCAAAGTAATAGGCGATGTGCCCCCGCGTATGGCCGGGTGTGTCGATCACCTCGGCCATATTCGCGCCGACCTCGAGCCTGTCGCCGGGATTGAGCGCGTGATCCAGCTTCGGCAGCCGATGGGCGTCGGACGCCCGGCCCGCCACGCGCGCGCCGAAGCGCTTCCTCAGCGCGTCCGTGCCGGCCACATGATCGGCGTGGTGGTGGGTGAGCAGGATCATATCCAGCCGCCCGCCGGCTGCTTCGATGGCCGCCGTGGCCGGCTCATCCTCGGCCGGATCGACGAAGGCGGTGAAGCCTGCCCCGTCCTGGAGGAGCCAGCCGTAATTGTCGGAAAGCAGTGGGATCGGGCGAACGCTCAACATGAGCGGAGTGTAGGGCTGCTTGTGCGCCTGCGAAAGCCGCGCGTGCTATAGTAGGGCCATGGCGATGGATGTCGCGACTGCCGCCGACTTCTACGCGACCCGCCAGGGCACGGTCACGGCGCAGCTTCTCCGCGAGCGGCTTCTGGCGCTTTGGCCGGATCTCGCGGGCCAGGACGTGCTCGGGCTGGGCTACGCGGTGCCTTATCTTCGCCTCTGGCGGGAAGGGGCGCGGCGTTGCATCGCGCTCTGCCCCGCCCAGACGGGTGCAGCGCGCTGGCCGAAGGGCCTCGCCAATCTTTCCTGCACCGCCGAGGAGGACGCCCTTCCTTTCCCCGATCTCTCATTCGACCGCATCCTGGTGGTGCATGGGCTGGAGGGGGCGGAGAATGCGCGGCGGCTGCTGCGCGAACTCTGGCGCGTGCTCAAGGATGACGGACGCCTTCTGCTGGTCGTGCCGAATCGCCGCAGCCTCTGGGCCTATGTGGAGGCAACTCCGTTCGGCCAGGGCCAGCCCTATTCGCCGCGCCAGCTTGGCGCCCTCCTCGCCGCCTCGCTGTTCCGGATCGAGCGGCGTGACACAGCCCTCTATGTCCCGCCCTTCAAACCGCGGCTGCTGTTGCGGAGTGCGCCCCTTTGGGAGAGGAGCGGGCGGCACCTCGCCCCGCAGTTTGCCGGCG
>Ga0335075_10016421_pt1 | contig 11058 bp, 10 predicted proteins | sample Lox_Sample_24_FD_206723 | JGI IMG/M metagenome (GOLD analysis project Ga0335075, IMG submission 206723) | Soil microbial communities from Loxahatchee National Wildlife Refuge, Florida, United States - Lox_Sample_2.4 | ecosystem: Environmental > Terrestrial > Soil > Wetlands | place: USA... | reverse complement strand
AGTGAATACTGTGATGCAAAGAGATTCACAAAGTCGATTTTGACTCACTTTGGCCTGCACGATATCGCTCTGAATGCGACAATGAATCACACCCACTGCCGCCAATCCTGACGATCAACCATGTACTGATATCTGGATGGCATACGGAAATTTGCTAACGTTAGACACAACACCAGTTTCCATAACCCTAATATCCAGCGATTATAGTGTGTAAAAGAAAGATATTTAAGTTCGAGCCATATAAACACCATATCCTATCTTTTCACAGTCCAGTTCAAGTCAAGAGTTCCACCACGCTTCAGGGCTGTACCAAAATGTATACATATCTCTTGCTCCAAAACACCCAGATGCATGCCTCTAAACGCTCAAGGACTCGAAGCACCGCTTTTCTCCGTATTCCTTTTCCGTAGCCCTGTGATCAAAACGACTACAACATAGAGGATGAACATCGCACCTGCCACAACACCGTACGCAATACTGCCATTCGATGAGTCGGCGGCGAGTTTCAGGCCTAAGCCACCATTGATGACACCACAAAGAATCAAAATCCTCCCATACCAGATGTGTCCCAATCCAAAGTATGAGCGTCTGCCGAGCGTCAAATACTGTCGATGGTGTAAAAGCCCAAGAATAGGTTGGACAAAGAAGAGACAGACGATAACAGTACCAAAGATCGTATGCGTGCAAGTGAAGAGCTGTTGGATCAGTTAGCTTCATGACTATTCATTGCGCCCACATGAACCCGGTAAAATAACTTACGAGGTCTGCTATTTGTGCTAAGTGGATTCCGAGACCAAAACCGACAACAATGGCGGCCAGACTGAACAGCTGGATTGCGGCATGGAGCCAAACTGCTCCGAAAACCCGCATTATAATCGCACCCATAGGCAGGAGGATAACCATAGTCGCAGACATGATTGGGCCATGTGCCATTTCATAGGTCGTGATTGGATCGACATATGAGACTGCTGTGCCCAAGTTTTCGGACGAAGAGCCCATTGAACTTGAGTTCGATAATGCGGAAGAAGTAAACGGGTTCGAGTCGTTAGCAAGCTGTGCTTCCGCCAGATTGAGAGTGTACACAGTAGTGTCATCGTGCTGAGTGATAATCTGTGACTGGGACTGGCTGTTTAGAGGAGGTCCCGATTTGTAGGACCCTATCCAGCCGGATGTAGTCGACGACAAGCTGAGAAGATCCGAAGCAGCAGAGTATTTGAAATTGGCAGTCATGACTCCGTTCGACACGCCTGAGCCTTCCAACAACGTGACCTGAGCGGCTGAATTAAACAGTGGCATGACATGGCCGACACCCGTCCTGGGCGATATCGTGACATTCCCAGTACCGTCCGCGTACATAACGAAGATTGTCGCCCCAATCATGCCCGAGCCGATGCCTACAGCAATCCATTGATATGATGATGGCCCGGTAATTTGAATGTAGATGTCACCGCTGCCTGCACTGGTCGTCGACGATGGGATGCCCACAGAGTATTGTATGCCTTCTATCGGCGAATATGTTGCCAGAGAAGCAAATGCAGGTGATACTGCAGATGGATAATTAGATACAACCCGTAGACATTGCAGTCAAGAAAAGAAGAGAAAAAAAAAAGAATGTGCTTACAATAGAGCAACGTAAGGTTGACAAGATGACTAAATAGCTTCATTGTCGCGTTTTGAAGATGGGGCTGCTCGCGATGATGGAAAGCGACACCCGCGGGTTAAAATAGAGATGTAAATGAAAACATCTCAATACCATTCCACGTAACACTAGGGAGGCTTAGAGAGCAGCCACCAATTGTAAGAATAAACGTCCTGATCACACTAATCTCCCTGTTGAGTTCCCGAACCAAATCAGTGCGGAGCACCATCCATCCGGAAGTGGATCACCCCTGGTAAGGCTGCTAAAACGGGGTTCAGGCTAAGACAGAGCTAAGATAAGCTAAAAGCCTTACTGTACGGAGGAAGGCTAGCAGCGATCTCTCTCACATGCCACCCCTGCCGACTCGCTCCATCTCTCCACACAATCGAGCATTAGGCAGGCCAAAAATACAAATCATCGAAATCATCCGCCGGTGACCCGATGGGTGGACACAGTAGTCCAACCAGTAGGAAAGTATGAAAGTGAGCCAAGAGTAAGCAGGACAGGGTCTCGATGTCCGCATACCTTCCTAAGATCGAGTATGTTCATCAAAACCAAGGACCATTCGCTCTCGACTAGGGTTGAGGAACTGTGTGGACTTACATAGGTATTTGCTGATGATAGCCACTTCATGCCGGGTATAGACGGCTTCCGGAGAGCTACTCGGTAAGAACCGAATTGGTGGGCTAACTTTCGGCAAGCAGCCTTCCCGGCAAAGACTGTGGCCCGCATGCCTTACACCTCCATCTCCCTTTGTACCATGTCTGCCCAAAATATGGTATCTCTGCGGACAAACAGGTAAAAGCAGCACATTGTGACTTCGGACAACTATGGCATGACATGGCTGTGAAACTCGCCCTTCGACGCCTCTTCCACCATCTCAAAGCTTAGTAACATACATCTCATATTTGACAGATCTCGGGTGGAGGACCGCAGCTTGGAGAAGGTCAACTCATTGAAATGATTCATCGGTAGTTTGCTTTGACCTAAGTTCATTCTTACATATCGTCGCTTATGATCCCTCTGTAAAAAGTCGGCAGCCACAAAAAGTTCTAAATTAGGACACACCGTAGCATGTAGTCACTGGATATATCCATCCTTCGTCACAAGAATTGAAAAGCAGAGTGGCATAACTCAATCACCAATTCCCAGATGAAGTAGTTTTAAACAAGGTAACTTCATCACCATATCGGTAATATCTCATAGATGTACATGGGTATCGTCGTATGTAATTAGTCAAGAGTAGAATCTGTAATAATAACGAAATTGATGTCTATGCGGCAGACAAGATCTGGATAGTGAGCCTGCGCCATGAGATGACGATTCATAGCAAACTATCAAGAGACTCGGTCTCTTTATATTCATGATTTGCATACCCAGCTCATGCAAAAGCGGGAATGGATATGGCAGTGTTTGTGAGGTGGGTGCGGAAGTCATCCGAAATTTGTGGGCCAAAATGGCTGAAGTGACTCGTGATGCTACATGGATTACGCGGTCCATCGCACTGTCTTTATGCCGGGGTATGGATACCTGTAGCGGCGTTGGTGGGTTCTGGTGTATAGGTCCTTGGAATCAATCCTTCGGCCATCGCGATTGCGCCATCCATATTATCCTTATTGAACAAAAAGAGTCCTTGGATTGCAGCAGTGCTCGTCCGCAGCTTCAATCCATGAGTCACACCTGAGGAGTCACTGATCAAACCGAGTTCTTGTAGCTTGTCCAGAAACCTCTCTCTTCCTTGGCCATCCGTGTCGATGTCACCATAGAACCTATCCCACATCTCTGCTGCCTGGTACCGGGTGGCTTCACCGATTCTGACTGTCATATCTACCCTTCCAGGGCGTATCAGAGCTTCGTCAAGACGATCAATGTGGTTTGTTGTGAGGAATGCAATACGTTCTTCCCCTGCCGCAACGCCATCAAGGGCATTTAGAAGCCCGGAGAAAGTGACAGTTGCGCCGGAATAACCATCGGCATCCACCTGTTGCCGATTACTGAAAGCTGCATCGGCATCTTCAAGCAAAAGAAGAGTCCGTTGAGGCAGTTTTGTGAGCATTTGTGTCAACTTATCGTCAGACATGCCCCTCTCACTAAGATTGATCATAGCCACCCCGAAATCTAACTCACCAGCAAGAGCGTGGATAAACGAGCTCTTTCCGCTGCCTGGAGGACCATAGAGGAGATATCCACGCCTATAAGGTATTCCACGGTCAACGTACCATTGTTGCCTTCCCAGGAAGTCTTTAACATCATTAACAATAGTCTCTTTGATGCCTCTGTCCAATATAACAGAGTCGAGGGGCCGTTTCCGTCGTGGTTCGCCAACAGTATCCCATCTAAAACCCTGTACTGTATATACCGCAGTTTTGCCTTCCTGTGCCCGTTTAGAAAGAGCATGAGCCTCTGTGAAAACATCAAGAAATATGTCGCGGTGGGCATAGAGTGTTGTCAGGGTGACCGTTTCAAACGGTTCACCTGTTGTATGATTTGCAGTGCTTTGCCTCTCGCGGTTGACAGCTATGTAGGCATTCTTATGTCGGATAATATGTCGGCCATAGCCAGGTTGAAGAACAAAATGAGCGTGTGGGGTGCCATTAGGTGTTGTGCGGCTCGTAGTGTTAACTGAGAATTGGTGGATCCTCGTCAACCTCGTACTTATAAAGTCGTTAGCCGGTCGAGGCATTGAGAGCCATTGTAAAATCCATGGATAGGATTTGTCTTGTTGATTGATCTCGAGATTTACTAGGAGGCGTCGTTTTATAAGGAAAGCAGCGCGAACTGATGCTTTGCGAGCAATTGCAGCGACAGCGCCAAGGCCCGCAAGACCCAAACCACCAGCGAAGAGCGGGTTGTTGAATAGCTCATCAAGATGGAAGATGGAAGGAGGTTGTGATGGAGAAGTGGACATCGTTTGCTGAGGAGCATCGTTACGTCGACTTGACTCTCATTTATCCTGGACCGGTGTAGAGGTAAATCCGATCCGGACGGCCCGCATATTACCTTGGATCGGGATTCGCCAATTCGGTCAACACTAAAACACGCCTTACTAATTGTGCTTTCAGACTTCAAGATATGATGTAGGTATGATTCTTGCCATTATATGGCAATAAATCTCAATTTCTATATCTCAATGGCGACAACAACTATGGTTAGTATCCTGGAAGTGAGTGTCAGCGAAGACCTCGATGACAGGACGTCCATCGGCAATGCTCCCAACAATAGCGGGCCTTCCACAGTTGTGGGCAGCGAGCTCTTTACGAGGAGAGTATTACCTTTCGAGATACATGGTCCTACTCCTGCTCCATTAGAGACTGTCCTTACTGCTGGTCCCGCTTCAGAGCTTTCGATAGTGAGAACAGTTTTGATTATTACCACTCTGGCAGGACTTGCGTTTGCCAACAGCATGAGCATTGGTTTGATCACAATTGGCTTGCCTGTTATAGCGGCCGACCTGGACCTGGCCCTGAATTTACTCCTATGGTGAGTGACTGTTTGCCGGTTCCAAAGCATCTATTGTTTCATTTTTGTATAGTCAGTTATACTCACGACTTCAGGCCTGCTTCGGTAACATCGTGAGTATTCTTGCGCAAGTAGCTTATGCCCTACCGGGATTATCGCTGAGAATACCTACAGGCTTGCTAGTGGCTGTACTCTGCTCATTGTAGGCTCGATAGCTGACGTCCTCGGAAATCGCTACATTAACATCACCGGATGCTTCTTGCTTAGTTTATTCATCTTGGCATCAGGTTTGGCAAGAACAGGTATAGAACTAATTATGTTCAGAGCATTGCAGGGAATTGGCGTATCTATGTGTTTCCCTACTTCAATTAGTATTCTCACTGATTCCTTTCCGAATGGCCGACGTCGCAACATTGCATTTTCTTGCCTAGGACTTAGCCAGCCTTTAGGGTTCTCCATTGGTCTCTTTCTTGGAGGATTCTTTGAAGGAGGGACCCTCGGCTGGCGTTTTGGCTTTTACTTTTCCGCAGGCGCTACAATGCTGCTCGCATTTATCAACTGCTTCAATCTACCACAGGATATGAAGAGGGGTCGCACCACATGGCGCAGAATGATGCATGAAATAGATTGGGTAGGGGGACTTATATCAAGTGCCTGTCTGGGACTACTTTCATACATCTTTGCGTGAGGATCCCATTGCTTTCATTGGTAATCTCTATTAACGATACAATCAGAACGATCACAGGCGATTTATCCAGCATTGGAAGACCTTTAAATATTGCTCTTCTGTGCATCGCCATGTTCATGGTTCCAACCTTCGTCTTCTGGATGAAATATCAGGAGTCAAATGGCAAGCCAGCTTTAATACCCAACTCGTTATGGAAAAAGTCCGCTTTTGCTTCAATATGTGCCATGGTCCTGCTAGTCTGGGCAGTACTCAATAGCATGGAAGTGATATTTAGTCTCTAGTCAGTCTCTGAATTTCTCTTCTTTAATATGGCCGTTATCCGCAATATTCAAATACTAACGGGGAAAATAGCTTTCAACAAGTTCAGGAAGTTTCCGTCATCCAGACATCTATCTATTTTCTTCCCAATATACTTGCCGGTGTTGTATCGAATGTATTCACTGGCCTGCTCGTTCATCGCATTCGCGCTGACCACTTGGTCCTATTCACTTCTGTGTTAAGTGCAGTGCCGCCATTACTAATGGCTATAATCAATCGTGAATGGTCCTGGTGGTGGTGCGCATTCCCGGCTATGCTTCTCCTACCTTCTTCCGCAGATAGTAAGTCCAACTCTACCATCCAAATTATATTCCCTAATAATATGCTAACGATCATGCCAAATGAAGTCATATTCACTGTTGCGAACCTGATAATTACTGATGTGTTTCCAACCAACACCCAGGCGCTCGCAGGCGCTGTTTTCAACACAGTTTCTCAATTTGGTACTTCCATTGGCATTACCATTGCGGCAATCATCTCTGCCAGTGTAACCAACAAGTCATCTTACCAGCCCAAAACCTCTCCGGATGCCTTGATGCTAGGCTATCGGGCAGTTTTCTGGACTTGTTTCGGTATAATGATACTAGCCTGCGGTGTTGGAGCTGTAGGTCTGCGGAAGGTTGGTAAGATCGGGCTAAAGCGAGAATGAGGTGCTATGGGTGTTTGCCATCATTAGTGCATCTCTGGTGGGCGCAAAACATGCAGATAGCTGAGGACTTTCGTCTGCCGATGAACATATTTGCTCAGAATCTCAATAGACAATTACTGTCTGATGTCTGTACATCTTTGATCTTGAGTGATGTTACTCTCAATGAGGCTAATGGCCAATTTGGTGTCTGTAAGCTCGTACCAAAGGTCGCCGCGCTGTACAGTACGTACTTCAATTCTATTGCAGGGCATGTATCCGAAACATCCGTAGATGATGTCTACGAGCTCAAGCATAGGGATACTGCGACATTGGATACGCTCTATATATGTGTGCTTTAGGTTGGATTACGGTAGTCTAGAATGCTTTACTAAAAATTGAAACACCAAATTGAAGGTGCCTCCTGCTACAGATATCCAAAAAGCACCCGAAACAAGAAAGCACTCATCCGATTGGCGGCGGGCCGGCTAATATGCAGTTGACTTTCGTACCGACAGCAGTGAACTGCCTAGTGAATCAGAGCAGCAGCTGACGTTCGCCGCATGCAAGCGCAATCACCAGCACGGGATCTGTCTCTTTAGGCTTTCACAAGCTAAAATTCCTCCTTGGAAACAATATACTCGTCGCCTGTCAATCCCCAAAAGTGAAAAGGACGTCGTCTGTCGAGAACGATCTAACCAAAACAAGGGCCAACGCCTTAGGATGGAGCTGGTTAGAGGGCGCTCGCTTCCCCCATTCATGACGTTCCAGGCTGGAGTGGGCGGATAATGGGCCATGCCCGTCCAAGCTCCATCTGCTTGCAGGCAGAGACAGCCGCGCTATATGTGGACTTGGATCCCCCCTCAGCTCGCATTTCGTTTCCCTCCCTTTCTTCATCACCGCCCATCAACACCATCATCCGCCAGTCCCCACATCATCCCTCTTACCTGTCACAGCTTCATTGATACCAATTGAGGCCTTCTACGATGTCTACACGCAAGAGAAAGCAGGAAGAGGAGCTTGTCGCCTTACCCTCGGAGAGTGAGGAGGAAGAAGAGTAAGTCTAATCCCTCGTCTGTCGCACAATCATATCACCAAATCACTACCAAGCTTCAATTACTTTCAAATCATCAATCTGCAGCTTGTATGCCTTGCAATAGCGTCACTACCCCTCATTTCAGCTGTTGCGCCATTTAATGCGCCTTTCGCTGCGCCGGTCGCTGTCGACGTCGCGGTGACTTCATTTGAGTGGCACTGACATTCCCAACCCCTATAGATATGAGTCTGAGGATGATGAAGATCCAGAGGATGTCTCAGAGGAGGATGACGAAGACGAGGAAGAATACGAAGAAGAGGAGCTAGAAGGTATGTCGCAATGTACCTTCGCAGCCTTACCCTAATCCCTCACGCATCGAAGTCCATCTCATTCCTGCCATTAGCATCTTGCTATACAGGACGTGATGCTACGTGACGTTTGCTAATCTTTCCTTAGAGCAAGCGCCTCCAGTAAAGAAGCGCAAGACGGGCCCAGAGACCGCAAAGGCCGCTCCTGCCGAAGAGGAGAATGGCGATGAAGAAGAGCCCGCCGAGGGCGATGAGGAAGAGGAAGACGTCGAAGAGGAGGAAGACGATGAGGAACCTGAGGAGGCCACAGGACCTGCCACCAAGGCTAAGCAAGTCAAAGGTGGTGTAGTTCCCCATGATGATGACCTCGAGGAAGTTGATGAGGTCACTGCTGCCGACGAGGAAGATGATGAAGAGTAGGCTCTCTCCCTACCTTCAACATTTATATGGGTTGGATAGTAACCATACTCACGGATAATGGGATGAAGAGCGGTTGGGAAAACAAAAGCAGGATCTCCTTCATCTAGAACTAGAGTAGGCAAAAGCATTTCGTTATCAAGGTCCCTGTCTCCAATGCGCTGCGTGGTTTGGTATCGGTTTCTCTCCTGTCACGTGCTACCTGACTTAGAGACTGAAAGCGACGAATAATCTCATCTCACAAAATAGCACTAGTTGAAAATAGCTTGTCAAAATGAGGGAGACTTCCACAGCACAAGTTTATATATGATAAGTTGGAAGCAATATAAATATCACCACTCAGTGTATCAAACCTTCTCTACAGTCATCGCATTAGACTGAGAACCCACCATCCTGCGCTTCGACATTATCTTTTCTGTCAATGCGCCCGCATTGAGCTGATCTACAACCAGATCTTAAGCTCATCTTCCCTATACTACAAGACGCAAAGAATCCGCAACACCTGTCAACAAATGAACTTACTATTCGCAGGAGGTGGAGAGAACCCATGCACAATCGAAGTCTAAATCCCAAGCGCTGCGCATCATAGCACTTCAAGTGAAGTCAAGAGAGGAAATAACATACTTTATTTCAAGAAAACCACTACTCTACAATGTGCAAGATCCTTACCGAAAAGACGAAGACCGCCTTTCCTTCTCTCTTTACATCTTCGAGATCTTTTCAACAAGGGACTACTCAACGCGCCGCCCACTCCCGGTTCGGAATCATCTCAGATCCTCATCTTCCATGAGATGCATTATTCAACTTCACAGCAAGCCCTCTCACTCCTCAACATACTCCCCAAAACGACTAAAGAAGAGAAGTACATCTTTTCCTCCCCCTTCCTGTTCCCATCCAACCATCTCAGAAGAACATCCTTCCCACCACCAAATCTATGCACTCTTCCATGCAACCCTCCATTGCCCAACAGCACACACCATCTATCTTCACAACACGCCATATCAGTCTTCACCCGCCGCAAGGCCGCAGCATCACTCTCACTTTCCATTCACATAAACATACCTCAACTATAATCCTAGCCAACTCTTCCTTAGCCATGCGACATTGCGGACAGTGCCATTCATTTTGCCCTAATATGATCGTCAAATAGCAGATTGCGGAAGGTCAGGTAAGTTCTTATGCTGTGAAAAGACGCAAGGGAAACCGTGGTTCGGATTCTGCTCCCTATCCAGAACTTTTGAGTATCATCCCCAGACTTGGTTTATGAATAACACCTAGGGCTATGTGGTTTATCACGGGACATGGCCGAGGGGGCAGTGTTAAGAAAAAGAAGAAGTCTTGGTCATGATAGGTGAAGGGCAAGCACCTTGCGATCCTCTTCTTACTTGACAGCATAAAGTCTGTTGTCGAATACAAAAGCCCGCAGTCAAGTACGAAGTGTGTCATCGAGAATAAGCCTGTCGTCGAGCAATCGTTGCAGAAAATCCATAGCCAATTTTAGCCTTCTAGATCTGGATTCTTTTGTATTATTGCCCTCCATGTTAGGATTGTATCTTCGTCGCTCGCCCTTGAGGGTAGTAGCTCCAGACTGCTAAACTTCTATTTTGGTATCTCTCGTAGGTCGACTGAATGGACGCTCGCTCTTCCTTCCTAAAGTGAAACAGGTTGGAGGTTATGGAGTACCTTTTAGCAATGATCTCGGTGTCGGCAATGTCGCTACTCCTAGCTCCCATCTAAGTATAATTAGCAGACACACTTCAACGCAATCTTATTGGATCACTAGGGAACATAACACCGGTGCAACTCTATTACGCTTTTGTAATTTTTATGAAGTCTGATGAGCAGGTGAAGCTTACTGAGCTTACGAATCCAAGGATCTTGAGTACAAATACGGGCGTGATATCTTTTGTACCTCAAGGCTAGATAGAGACTGCTAGAGACATCTACCAAGTATGATTTGCGATTGAACATAGGCAGGAAGGCTTTATGGTTTGTAGATTGATAAGATTTTTTTTGCACGGGGTCACTGGAATTATCGATGGGTCATGTTTTAAGGTTTGTGTAAGATAACTTGAATTGCTCGAAACTGTGATATATTCCTAAAACCAGAACCGTGCCACTTTTACTGAAAGCTGATCTGCAGCAGCTTAAAGTAGCGTTGTAATCCAGTCGGGATAGAAGGAAAGCTTTCAAGAAAGACAGATGGAGATGTTGAACAGGGTGTACGAGTACGGATTTTTGAGGAAGCCTAGACCCTTCTAATATTTCCTACAACCAAAGTGCCAGCTTTAGTATTTGCAAAGGGCGAACGTTGGTTGTTTAGGCAGGAGCGGAGCAGATGAGAGCTTGTCCGAGCTGCGGCAGCTAGAATTAGCATACGTTCCACATAATATACCTGAGTTAGGATGTATTGTAGGACTTACGACTGGGAGTGCGCAGCACTTAGCCTGTTGACCGATAGCAGCACAGATGCTGATGAAGTCTTCCATGCTGGTTGGGGTAGATGGAGCTGTAAAAGTTACGACTTAGCTGAAGGTCCAAGATGCTGTCATACTGTTTAAAAGGAGT
>Ga0335075_10016420_pt1 | contig 11060 bp, 12 predicted proteins | sample Lox_Sample_24_FD_206723 | JGI IMG/M metagenome (GOLD analysis project Ga0335075, IMG submission 206723) | Soil microbial communities from Loxahatchee National Wildlife Refuge, Florida, United States - Lox_Sample_2.4 | ecosystem: Environmental > Terrestrial > Soil > Wetlands | place: USA... | reverse complement strand
CGAGCGGTTTGGCGAAACGCGCATCAGCGACCGTCGTCGACAGCCCGTAAGTGCCGAGTTCCTGCGCCGCCTTCAAGCACTCCTGCAAGCGCGCGCCAAACGACAGCAATGCGATCGTCGTGCCTTCCTTGACGATGCGGCCACGGCCGATCTCCAGCGGCACGCCCTGCTCGGGCATCGCCACGCCGACCCCGTCGCCGCGTGGGAAGCGCAGCGCCGAGGGCGCATCGTCGATCGCGACGCAGGTTGTGACCATGTGGACAAGCTCGGCCTCGTCCGCCGCCGCCATCAGCACAAAGCCGGGCAGCGCGCCGAGATAGCCGATGTCGAACGAGCCGGCATGGGTCTGGCCGTCATTGCCGACCAGCCCGGCGCGGTCGATCGCAAAGCGCACCGGCAGCTTCTGGATCGCCACATCGTGGACGACCTGGTCATAGGCGCGCTGCAGGAAGGTCGAATAGATCGCCGCGAACGGCTTCATCCCTTCGGAGGCGAGCCCCGCGGCAAAGGTCACCGCGTGCTGCTCGGCGATGCCGACATCAAAGGTGCGCTTGGGGAATTTGTCGCCAAACAGGTTGAGCCCGGTGCCCGACGGCATCGCCGCGGTGATCGCGACGATCTTGTCGTCCTTCTCGGCTTCCTTGATCAGCTGCTTGGCGAAGACGCTGGTGTAGGACGGCGCCTTTGACGAGGACTTGGCCTGGGTGCCGCTGACCACCTCGAACTTGGCGACCGAATGCCATTTGTCGTCGGAATTCTCGGCCGGCTTGTAGCCATGTCCCTTTTCGGTCACGACATGGATGAGGACCGGGCCGGTCTCCCCGCTGTCGCGCACATTCTTCAGCACCGGGACGAGATGGTCCATGTTGTGGCCGTCGATCGGGCCGACATAATAAAAGCCCATCTCCTCGAAAAGCGTGCCGCCGGTCACAAAGCTGCGCGCCAGTTCCTCGGCACGGCGCGCCGCGACCTCGAGCCGCTTTGGCAGGAAGCGGCTGATATCGCCAGCGAGATGACGCAGCGAACGGAACGATTTCGACGACAGCAGCCGTGACAAATAAAACGACAGCGCACCGACCGGCGGGGCGATCGACATGTCGTTGTCGTTGAGGATGACGACGAGCCGCGAATCCATCGACCCGGCATTGTTCATCGCCTCATAGGCCATGCCGGCGCTCATCGCGCCGTCGCCGATGACCGCGATCACATCGCGCCGCTCGCCCTTGAAGTCGCGCGCCACGGCCATGCCGAGCCCCGCCGAGATCGAGGTCGAGCTGTGCGCGGCGCCGAACGGGTCGAATTCGCTTTCCGACCGCTTGGTGAACCCGCTGAGCCCGCCGCCCTGGCGGATCGAGCGGATGCGGTCGCGCCGACCGGTGAGGATCTTGTGCGGATAGGCCTGGTGGCCGACATCCCAGATCAGCCGGTCATGCGGAGTGTCGAAGACGTAATGCAGCGCGACCGTCAGCTCGACAACGCCAAGCCCGGCGCCAAAATGACCCCCGGTGATCGACACCGCATCGATCAGTTCAGACCGCAGTTCATCCGCGATCTGGCGCAGATCGGCCTCGGGGAACTTCCGCAGATCAGCCGGGACGTCGATCTGATCCAGGAGCGGCGTGCGGTTGGAAATATGGGGGATCGGCTTTTCTTCCACGCGCTGCTCCTCACGTCCGGCGGTCGATGACAAATCGTGCCACCTGTCGCAAAAGTTCCGCTCTTTGCTCGAACAAATCAAGATGTGCAACGGCCTGGTTGATCAGAAGTTCCGCTTGTGCGCGCGCTCGTTCGACCCCGAGGATCGACACAAACGTTGCTTTTCCGGCCGCCGCGTCGGCGCCAACGGGCTTTCCGGTCTCTTCCGCCGAGCCTTCGACATCGAGCAGATCGTCGGCGATTTGAAAGGCCAGGCCGAGATCGTGGGCATAACCGCGCAGCGCCAGGCGCGCTTCCGGTGCCGCCTTGGCGAGGATCGCCCCCGCCTCGCAGGCAAACGCGATCAGCGCGCCGGTCTTCATGCGCTGGAGCCGGGTGATCGCGCCGAGTTCGAGCGTTTGGGTCTCGGCGATCAGGTCGATCATCTGGCCGCCGACCATGCCGGCCGCCCCGGCCGCGGTCGCCAGCGCCGTCACCAGCTCGCAGCGCACCGCGGGATCGCCATGCGTGTCGGGGTGCGACAGCACCTCGAACGCCATCGTCAGCAGCCCGTCACCCGCCAGCACCGCGGTCGCGTCGTCGAACGCCTTGTGGCAGGTCGGCCGGCCGCGCCGCAGATCGCTGTTGTCCATCGCCGGCAGATCGTCGTGGATCAGCGAATAGGCATGGACCATCTCGATCGCCGCGGCGACCTGCAACGAGCTGCGGCGCGCCACGCCAAAGAGCTGGCTGCTCGCCAGCACCAAGAGCGGGCGTAGCCGCTTGCCCGGCGCGAGCGCGGAATAGCGCATCGCCTCATAGACGCGCGCCTCCAGCCCCGGCGGCGCCTTCAACAGCCCGTCGATGATCGAATCGGTCAGCTTCACCGTCATCGCCGACGCTTCGTCGACGGTGGCGGAATCGTGCCACAGGCCTTCGCTCAATGCTATACCGTCCCCCTTTACCCCTCAGCCCAGCTTGGCCGGCTCGACGGTCACGGCGCCGTCCGGCGCGATCACGATGCGGTCGACCCGCTGCTGCGCCTCATTCAGTTTTTTTTCGCAATGCCGCTTCAATTGCGCCCCGCGCTCATAAGACTGGATCGCGTCGTCAAGCTTGACCTGGCCGCTTTCGAGCCGGCGCACGATGCCTTCGAGCTCGGCCAACGCGTCCTCAAAGCTCATCGCGGCAATATCGGCAGACAGCGTTGGTTCGCTCATCAAATCCCGATTACCCAAAATCTCGAATTAAACTGACATCAGCACGCGGACATGCGCGGCCGCACTCGCCCCAAGCGCGACCAGATCATAACCGCCCTCGAGCGTCGAGACCACCCGTCCGCCCGCATGCTGCCGTGCGATCTCGCAAAGCCGCTCGGTCGCCCAAGTGTAATCCGCCTCTTCGAGCAGCAATTGCGCGAGCGGATCGCTGCGATGCGCATCAAACCCGGCCGAGATCAGCACCATCTCCGGCGCGAAGGCATCGAGCGCCGGGAGCAGCGTGCGGGTCATCCCGAGGCGGAAAGCCTGCGACCCCGACATCGGCGGCAGCGGCACATTGACGATATTGCCGGCGACACCGGTCTCGCCCGACGAGCCGGTGCCGGGATAAAGCGGCCATTGATGCGTCGAGCCGTAAAACAGGCTGCCGTCATCCCAAAACGCCGCCTGCGTGCCGTTGCCGTGATGCACATCGAAATCGATGACCGCGACCCGCGCGAGACCATGCACCTGCCGCGCCCGCTGCGCCCCAACCGCGACACTGTTGAACAGGCAGAAACCCATCGCGCGGTTCGGCTCGGCGTGATGACCAGGCGGGCGAACCGCGCAGAAGGCGTTGTCCGCCTCGCCGGCGACAATCGCGTCGACGGCGGCGACAACCGCGCCCGCCGCGCGCAGTGCTGCCTCGCCCGATTGCGGCGACATCACCGTATCGGCGTCGATCCCGACATGCCCCGCTTGCGGCACCGCCGCCAGCAACCGCTCGACAAAATGCGGCGGATGGACACGCGTCAGGTCTTCGACCGACGCTTCAGGCGCCTCACGGCGCTCGAGCGCGGCAAACGCAGGCGCCGACAGCGCGTCGAGCACGGCCCGAAGCCGCGCTGGTGTTTCCGGATGGTATTGGCCGGGATCGTGCCCGAGACAGGAAGGGTGGGTGTAAAGCAGCGTCGTCATGGGGGCCCGCGAAGAAATGTCCCCCTAGTCTTACATGTTCAACGCCGGCGGAAGGCAAGAATCGCAATCGCCACCCAGCCAAGGATGAACGCGGTGCCGCCCAGCGGCACGAGGTAGGCGAAAAACCGCCTGCCGGTCGCGGCATGGGCGAACTGGCCGAGACTGAACAGCACGATGCCCAGCGCAAAACACCAGCCGGCAAGGGTCGCGAGCCCACGCCGCGGCTCGCGGCCTTGCGCAAAGCCGATCAGCCCCAGGAGCGCCGCCGCGTGGATCATCCCGTAGAGCGAGCCGTTGCGCAGCAGCGTCTCGGTCGACGGGTCGTCGGCCAGATGCGCCGCCGCGGCACCGGCGATCACCGACGCCGCCCCGCCCAAGCCGGCGATAAACAACCACAATCGGATCAGCAATCTTGTCTCCTCGGGCTTATCTCCTCGTGCCGAGCAGCGAGCGTAGCAGCGTCATCGTCTGTTCGGCGATCGTCTCTTCGGCAAATTCGCTCAACACGCGGGTGCGGCCAGCCGCCCCCATCCGCGCGCGCAGATCGGGATCGTTTGCCAGCGTCCCGATCGCCGCTGCGAGCGCCGCGATATCGTGCGGCGGCACGAGCAAGCCCGTCTCGCCATGCACCACCACGTCGCGGCAGCCCGGCATGTTTGTGGCAATGATCGGACGGCCGCAGGACGCCGCTTCGAGCAGCGCCTTTGGCAGGCCTTCGCCATAGCTCGACGGCAACAGCGCGATCGCCGCACGGCGCCAAACATCGCGCACATCGACGACATGGCCGAGCCATTCGACACCGGGTTCTCGTGCCAAGGCCGCCAATTCGGTATCGCTCAGCGAATCGCGGCTATCGGGATCAGCCGCGCCGGCCAGCACGAGCTCGACCCCTTCGGCGCGCAACGTCCGCACCGCCGCCGCAGCATCGAGCACACCTTTGCTGCGCAGCATGCGGCCAACCAGCGCCACGCTGCGGCCCTCCGGCGCGGGTAGCGCGGCGAAATGGCGCGTATCGACACCCGACCCGCGGATCAGCGTGATGCGCTGCGGCGCGAAGCCGAAGCCGACAAGCGCGGCGCGGTCCTCGGGGTTCTGCACGATCACCGCGCCGTCACCCGCCGCGAGCCGCAACGCCCGGCCGAGCACCCGCCTGCGCCAATTGCTCGCGGCGCTGGTGCCGAGCCCCATGACCGCCGCGACGATCGCCGGCTTGTGCCGTCCAAAAGCCAGCCGAGCCGCGATCCCGCCAAACAACGCCGGCTTTAGCGCGACATGGTAGAGGATGTCCGGCCGCTCGCGGCGATAGAGCCGCACGATCTCCCAGAGGGCTCGCAGATGGCCCAAGACACCGTCGCCACGGCGCTTCCAGCCAAGCGGGATAAGCGCGAACCCCTCGGCACGGATCGCGTCGCCATGCTCGCGCACCCGGGTGGCTACCGTCACGGCAAACCCGGCATCGCGCGCCGCCCGCGCCACCGGCAGGCGGTGCGAGCAGAAATACCAATCCTCGGTGACGAGAAAGAGCAGCTTGGGTGCGGTGTTGGTCAATGGCACGCGGCGCAGCCGTCAAAAGCAGCGCGTTACGTTGCACGACAGTTCAAAAGACCCCATGTCCCCTCCCCCGGACTTGACCCGGGGGTCCACGTCTTTATTGCTGCGCGTGGGTAGAAGACGTGGATGGCCGGGTCAAGCCCGGCCGAGGGGATACCAACAAGCGTGGCGCGCATACTCGTCACCGGAGCGGCGGGCTTTATCGGCCCGGCGTTGTGCCCAGCGCTCGTCGCGCGCGGACACGATGTCGTCGCCGGATTGCGCCGCCGCCTCGGCGCACCGCCGCCCGGGACAACGCCGGTCGTGCTGGGTGAGATCGACCCGGCGACCGATTGGGGCGGTGCGCTGCGCGGCGTCGAGACCGTGATCCATCTGGCGCAACGGGCGCATGCCGGCCCGGATCCGGCGGTGCTCGCCCATGAACCCGCATCGGTCGCCGCGCTCGTCCGCGGCATCGCGGCACATGGCGGACATCGGCTGGTGCTGGTCAGCTCGGTCAAGGCGCTGGGCGAGGCGACCCCGCCCGGCCGCCCGTTCCGCGCCAACGACACGCCGCACCCCGAAGATGATTACGGCCGCGCCAAGCTCGCCAGCGAACGCGCCGCGACCGCGGCCGCGCAGGAAGCTGGCATCGAATTGGTCGTCGTGCGGCCGCCGCTGGTCTACGGACCGGGCGTGCGCGCCAATTTCGCGGCGCTGATCCGTCTCGCCGGCAGCGGCCTGCCGCTGCCTTTTGCCGCGATCGACAACCGCCGGAGCTTTATCTTTCGCGACAACCTCGCCGATTTGCTGGCCGTGGCGGCGACCCATCCGGCGGCGGTGGGGATGACGCTCCTCGCGCGCGATGACGATGAGTTCTCGACCCCCGCGCTGATCCGCGCCCTCGCCGCCGGGCTCGGCCGCGAGGCTCGTCTGTTTCCGATACCGCCGGCCCTCTTCGCGGCGATGCGAGTCCTGCCCGGACTCGGCCCGCGGCTGGCGCGGCTGACGCTGTCGCTACAGGTCGACGACAGCGCGACTCGCGCCGCGCTCGGCTGGCATCCGCCGATCTCCGCCGCTGACGGGATTGCCGCCACGGCGCGGACGTTTGCCTCTGCCCTGTAATTTTCCGGGCGCTGGCATTATATCGCTGGCCCCAATCGATCCTGCGCGAGAGTGCCGCCGATGCCGAGTTTTGATGTCGTCTCCCGTCTCGATCTCGCCGAGGTCGACAATGCCGTCGCCGGGATCGACCGCGAGATCGCGACACGCTTCGACTTCAAGGGCAGCAAATGCTCGGTGAAGCGCGAGGAGGGCACCATCAACCTGCTCGCCGACGACGACCTCAAGCTCAAGCAGATGCACGAGCTGCTAAAGGTTCATCTGACGCGGCGCAAGGTCGACCCCGCGGCGCTCGACTTCAAGACACCGGAAAAGGCGAGCGGCAATGCGGTTCGCCAGGCCGTCGTGCTGCGGCAGGGCGTCGATACCGAGCTTGCCCGCCGCCTAGTGCGCGAGATCAAGGACAGCAAATTGAAGGTGCAGGTCGCGATCCAGGGCGACGAGCTGCGCGTCACCGGCAAGAAGCGCGACGACCTCCAGGCCGCGATCGCGGTGTTCCGCGGGCTCAAGATCGAGCAGCCGCTGCAATACCTGAACTTCCGCGATTAGCGCCCAATAAGCACTTTGGGGGCGCGAGCGGCGCTTGATCTTCGCCGCGCCAGCTTCTATCTAACGCGCTCGCCTCCGGTCCCCTTCGTCTAGAGGCCTAGGACACCGCCCTCTCACGGCGGTAACAGGGGTTCGAATCCCCTAGGGGACGCCAATAATATCAATAATTTATGAAGTTCGCGAGAGCCTCTGTATAGCCTTTGTGTAATATACACGCTTGCACACGAGTGCACATCGTCCTTAAGGGGAGATCGTATAGAGGCGCCTATTGTAACGAGAGTGCCGAATCGTCAGCACTCTCGGCACCTTCGGCTTTGTGTGGATTTTGGACATCAGCTTCTCATCCAGGGCGGCACACACCGCGTCTGACAGAGGAGTACCCACGATGCCTAAGAGCAAGGTCCGCAGGACGAAGAAGCCGACCGTCGTCGAGCACGCGATCATCAGCCTAAAGGACGGCCGGGAGGAGGTTATTGTCAGCGAGCCCATGGTCCACAGCTGCTGGTGGGCCGGGTGCGAGGACAAATTCAAGGGCGCGATGCCGCCTGGCTGGATGTGGTTCCTCCATTGGCATGCGCCGAGGAACATGGACATCATCGCGATGATGATGATGGGGGCCGACCGCGAGCCGCTGAGGCCCCGCACTGACGGAGGCTTTCAGCTCTGCCCCAAGCACGTCGGCGTGCTGGACTCCCTGATGGAGCCGGACAGCGGAGAGCGCGAGGTGCAGGACGTCTACATCTCGCGCCTAGCGAAGAAGGCGAAGCCGCGTCCCACGGCTTAAATCGCACAACTGACCGCGTTTGACCTCGGGTAGCTCGCCTACCCGAGGTCCCATCGCCTGCGGAGGATCCGCACATGCCGAGCAAAATTTTTTCGACTCACCCGACTACTGACCTGTTTCCGATGATGTCGGAGATCGAGCTCTCCGAACTCGCCGCCGACATCAACAAGAACGGGTTGCTGCACCCGATCGTGCTGGACCACAGCGGCAACTTGCTCGTCGACGGCCGTAATCGCCAGCGAGCATGCGACCAGGTCGGCGTTGAGCCGACTTACGTGCAGCTACCTGAGGACGCCGATCTAGCGGCCTATGTGGTCTCGGCCAATCTGCATCGGCGGCACCTGACCGGCGAGCAAAAGCGGGAGCTCATCAGCAGGCTGCTGGACATGGATCCGCAGAAGTCGGATCGGACCATCGCCAATCAGACAAAGGTCGACCACAAGACCGTGGCGGCAAAGAAGGCCGTGGGGAAATTCCCCACGCCGAAACCCGCACAGACGTCTCGGGCCGCGAGCAGCCCGCGCGCAAGCCGGCGTCGGCGATGGCGCACCAAGCGGCGATCGTCGTGCGGATGAGCCGGTCGAGCAGCGCGGTCGTCATCTTGGCATCGCCGAAGACGCTGCCGCCCCACGCTCGGCCCGCCACTTCTTCGCGTAACGCCGAACCGCGTCGTAGCTGCCCTCGTAACCCAACTCGCGGAGTTGCTCGAAGATGCGGATCAGCGTCAGACGCTCGCGTGACGACTTCCCTTCATTCGCCAGGCAACAAAGCGTCGAGCTGACCACGCCATGGATCGATCCGTGGCAAGGGCTGTTGTCCACGCTGGCAGCGGAACTCAGTCGCTTCCGACCGGACCACCTTGCGCACAACCTTCCGCGATAGCCGATACTCGCGGCAAATCGCCTTGATCGGCTTCCCCGGGGCGAAATACGCCCGCCGTATCTTCGCGATCGTCTCCACTACCAGCATCCCGAACCAGGCTCCCATGTCCCTCATGGAAGCCACTGTGAACCCCTGTCACCGGGGGGCCCGTTTGGATGCCGATCACCCCGAAAACGGGGGTCTTATGCCATGCCTATCCACAATGCGGGCCGCCGCCGGACACCGGCGTCCCGTCTCCGATGACGTCAAGGAACCTCGACCCGCGGAGTCGGCTAAGCCGATGCCGCTGCGATAGCGCCTACGGCGCTTGGGGGAGCGCCAGGAGCGCGCTGTCCCCATCACCGCGGCGTGTCTCTCATCACTCACGGACACCGTGACGGCCTGACACCACATCGAGGTCGAGCTAATATCAGTCTTGCCTCCAGGAGATGATAATATGCCGCTCAAAGACGCGGACGACCGCTGGTCGCAGCCGCCGGACTACGTGGTCAACGAGGATGGTCGATGGATCGGATCGAGCCGATCCCCGAACGCGTGCGCAAGTACGCCGAGGAGCGCGGGATCAAGCTCAAGCCCCACCACATCCCGGCGGACATGGTCGAGTACTACAACCGCCTGCCCGGCGACGAAGCGTAGCCCCCTGCGAGGATGCCCTGCGGTGCATGGAGGGCTGCCGAGAGGGCGCCAAGCGGGCGCGCGGCTATAACCTAGCTCCCGATAAACACTGCGCTGCACGGCCTCCACCATTGCCCGTCATCAATGCCCCGGGAAGCGCAGATGCTCGTCGGCAGTCGGGTTGTAGCCGTCGCATCGCGCCCGCGGTGCGTGGGAGAGCGGTTCGAGCACGCTCGGCGGGACGGCAGCTTGTACAAAGCCCCCGAGCAATCATCGCGCTCCACGACCGCCACCAGCGGCCTCCAAGGGGCCGTGCCCTCGACAAGCTCGATGCCCACGATCGACAGGCGGCAAGCTTCGCAACCAGATGTCCTTAATCGCTGCACTAACCGGGTCAGCACCGCAAGAGTGGGTTCGCCGCCTTCTCCCTCAGGCACTTCTTGTACTGCTGAAGAGTTATGATCGCGTCTGCGTCGTCGCGCATTTGCTCCATCGCCGTGCATATCGCGAAGTCCTTGTACACGTCATTACGCGGCTTCGCTTGCTCATCGGCGAGCATCTTCTCGAAAACGCGGTACCAGTACCGCTTATTCTCGATAAGCTCGTCTACTGTCATGGACTGAAGCTTCCGCGCTAGCCGCTGTCCCTGTGGCAGATCGTCGTAGTTCGAGAACCCCGGTATTTGCCGGTCCCGAGGGATTGATGCAGGCGGCACCCGCGCCCGCGCACGGTATTGCAAGCCATAGGGCGCAGGCGGCGGCGATGCGCCACGCGAGGGTTTGTTCCATCTTAGAATCCCCTCATGCACCTGTTCTGGACTGTCGCCTGAAACAAGCGCCCTTGCCTCTGAAACTCGGAATCCGATGGTGCACCGGAGTAGTTGGGACCTGTGTCCCACTCGGCGAGCATCGACATCATCACCTGGTAGTCGTGCATCGGCATGATGTTCAAGGCCGCTGCCGGAAGGCTCGACAGCTGGTCGGGGTGATTCAGGACGTCTCGGAATGTAGTGCGGTTCGCGCTCGCCACCGCGTAGACGGTGGCGTAGTTCGCGTAGGCCTGCCCCGCCACTAACTCGCAGTAGGTCGAGCGTGGCCATCTGTAATTTGGGTCCAGTGGCGACTGTGCGCTAACAGTCTCGGTGCCGGCGACGCTCGCAATAATGATCGCGACGCAGTTTCTTCGTGCGCACGGGCTCCAAACCTCCCCTGGTGATCGGGGAGTTCAGAAGCCTCGGTTAGGAGAGCCGCACGTGCCTTTAGGCTCTCGCCCTGAACATGCGCGCGTGCCTCCCCGACCGCATGGTCGAGGAGTGCCGTGACGGTGCACTGACCGCCTAACCGAGGGGTTCTGACGCCCCAGCCAACCTGCTGAAGTCGGCCGAGGGCCTTATAGCACATTGTCATTGGAAGAACCGAGCGGCGCTCGGCACGGGCTTGCATTGACCGGAGAAGATCTCCGTCGAATGACCGGAATCAGGAACTAAGCCGTCATTGCACGCCTTCGCTTGTCCCGACCGATTTTGCCCCGAAGCCGCCGCTGCTCGGTAGCAATTGAGATTCGCGCGAGGGTCATTCGATAACATCGTCGGCCTGTGCGAGCAGCAGCTGGGGCACAGTGAGGCCGAGTGCCTTTGCGGTCTTCAGGTTGATGACGAGGCTATATTTGGTCGGCTGCTGGACCGGCAGGTCGGCCGGTTTCGCGCCGCGCAGGATGCGGTCCACATAGCTCGCCGAGCGCCGATAGATGTCGTCGACATCGGCACC
>Ga0335075_10016419_pt1 | contig 11061 bp, 10 predicted proteins | sample Lox_Sample_24_FD_206723 | JGI IMG/M metagenome (GOLD analysis project Ga0335075, IMG submission 206723) | Soil microbial communities from Loxahatchee National Wildlife Refuge, Florida, United States - Lox_Sample_2.4 | ecosystem: Environmental > Terrestrial > Soil > Wetlands | place: USA... | reverse complement strand
GGTGCTGTGGATGGTGCTCACCGCGTTCAAGCCGGAGTCCGCCGCCGAGACCTGGCCGCCGCAGTTCACCTTCAGCCCCACCCTCAGCGAGTTCCGGCTGGTCTTCAGCGGAATGGGCCCGTACATCGAGCACTCGGCGATCGCGACGATCGGGTCCACCATCCTGGTGCTGATCCTGGCGCTGCCCGCCGCGTACGCGCTCGCCGTGCACCCGGTCAAGCGCTGGCGAGACTCGCTGTTCTTCTTCATCTCCACGAAGATGCTGCCGATCGTCGCCGCGATCGGCCCGCTGTACGTGATCGCGCTGAAGACGCACCTGCTCGACAGCATCTGGCTGCTGATCATCCTTTACGCGGCGATGAACCTGCCGCTCGCGATCTGGATGATCAGGTCGTTCATGCTCGAAGTGCCGACCGAGATGCTGGAGGCGGCCAGGCTCGACGGTGCCGGGCGATTGCGGGAGATCGTCGAGGTGATCATGCCGATCGTCATCCCCGGCGTGGTGTCATCCGCGCTGATCTGCGTGATCTTCGCGTGGAACGAGCTGTTCCTCGCGCTCAACCTGACCGTCACGAACGCGGCGACGATGCCGATGTTCCTGATCAGTTCGGTGCCCCAGGAGGGGCTGTACATCGCGCACCTGTCCGCGGCCGCGACGGTCGCCTCGGTGCCCGTGATCATCGTGGGCTGGATAGCGCAGCGCTCGCTGGTCCGCGGCCTGTCGATGGGTGCGATCAAGTGAGCGGCGGAGCAAGCGGAGGTTCCCGATGGCACCAGTGAGTTACATGGCGGCGAGCCGGGTGTACGCCAAGGGCACGCCGCCCGCGGTCGACGCGCTCGACCTCGACATCAAGGACGGCGAATTCATGGTCCTGGTCGGCCCGTCGGGGTCGGGCAAGACGACCGCGCTGCGGATGCTCGCCGGGCTGGAACCACTCGATGCCGGGCGGATCGAGATCGGCGGCCGCGACGTCAGCGACGTGCAGCCCAAGGACAGGGACATCGCGATGGTGTTCCAGAACTATGCCCTGTACCCGAGCAAGACCGTCGCCGAGAACATGGGTTTCGCGCTCAAGATGCAGCACGTCGCGAAGGACGAGCGCGACCGCCGGGTCCGGGAGGCGGCCCAGCTGCTCGACCTGGACGAGCAACTCCTCAGCCGCAAGCCCAAGCAGCTGTCGGGCGGGCAGCGGCAGCGGGTCGCGATGGGCCGGGCCATCGTCCGCGAGCCCCGGGTGTTCCTGATGGACGAGCCACTGTCCAACCTGGACGCCAAGCTGCGGGTGCAGACCCGCAGCCAGATCGCCGAGCTGCAGCGCCGCCTGGGCATCACCACCGTCTACGTGACGCACGACCAGGTGGAGGCGATGACCATGGGCAATCGGGTGGCCGTACTGAGCGGCGGGAAGCTCCAGCAGTGCGCCTCTCCCCGCGAGCTCTACGACAACCCGGTGAACCAGTTCGTGGCCGGCTTCATCGGCTCCCCGTCGATGAACCTGCAACCGGCCCGGCTCACCGACGGCGGCGCGGCCCTGGCCGGGACCGTCATCCCGCTGGCCGCGCCGGTCCGCGCCGCCGCGACGCGGGATCACCTCAGCGAGATCGTCCTTGGCATCCGGCCCGAGCACATGCACCTCGCCGACCCCGGGGCCGGTCCCGCGGCCGGCTCGGACAGCGTGTGGCTGACCGGTGAGGTGCTGCTCGTGGAGGAGCTGGGCGCCGACGCCTTGCTGCACGTCCGGCTGGCGGACGGGGGCGGGTCCGTGGTCGCGAGGACGGAAGGCCGCAGGTCCACGGCCCCGGGAAAGCAGGTCAGCTTCCGTGTCCAGCCGGAAGACGTTTTCGCGTTCCACCCGGTCACCGGCGCCCGCCTGGCGGGCTGACGCTCCGCCCCGCGTTCCAACCAGATTCATGGAGGTCTCATGCGAGCCATCGTGCTCGACCGTCCCGGCAGCTTCCGGGTGGCAGAGGTGCCGGACCCCGTGCCAGGCCCTGGGCAGGTCGTCGTCAGGGTGGAATGCTGCGGGATCTGCGGCACCGACCTGCACATCATGGACGGAGAGTTCCCGCCGACCCCGTACCCCATCACCCCCGGGCACGAGTTCGCCGGCACGGTCGTGGCGTCGGCCGCGAGCCCCGATCTGGGCGTGCCGGTCGGCGCCAGGGTCGCGGTCGATCCCTCGCTGTACTGCGGTCACTGCCGCCAGTGCCGGGCCGGGCGGGACAACCTCTGCGAGAACTGGGCGGCGATCGGCGACACGGTGGACGGCGCGTTCGCCGAGTACGTGGCGGTGCCCGCGGTCAACGCGCACGTGCTGCCCGGGCACCTGGACGGGCAGCTCGGCGCGATGGTCGAGCCGCTGGCCTGCGCGGTGCACGGCCTGCGGCGGCTTGGCACGGTGTTCGGCGTCCCCGTGGTCCTGTCCGGCGCGGGGACGATGGGGCTGTTGCTGCTGCAGCTGCTGGTGCACGCCGGGGCCGGCCCGGTCACGGTCGTGGACCGGGTGCCAGACCGGCTCGAGGTGGCCCGCAAGCTGGGCGCGGCGCAGGTCGCCACCGACCTGAGCGCGCTCGACGGCGAGCGCTTCGCGGCCGGGGTGGACGCGACCGGGGTCGCCGCGGTGATCCAGGGTGTTTCCGCGCTGCTTGACCGGGGCGGGCGGCTGCTCGTCTTCGGCGTGTCGCCGGCCGACGCGGCGATCAGCGTCTCGCCGTTCCGCGTCTACAACGACGAGATCACCGTAACCGGCTCGATGGCCATCCTGCGCAGCTTCGCCCCGGCCGTCGGCCTGCTCGCCAGCGGCGCCGTCGACCCCCGGCCGCTGCTATCCGAGCCCCTGCCGCTTGACGAGTTCGGCGAGGCCCTCAGCCGCGTCCGCGCCGGCCAGGGCATCAAGTGGCATATCCGCCCCTCGTGAACGAATCGCGAACCAGCCGCGTTAGCCCTGAAAGATCGATGTTCCTTCGACCTTGATCGCGATGGAGGCCAGCGGTTTGGTGGCCGGGCCGTTGACGACCGAGCCATTCTTGATGCTGAACTTGCTGCCGTGGCAGGGGCAGTTAATGGTCCCGTTCGAGACGCTGTTGACAATGCAGCCCTCGTGCGTGCAAATCGCGGTGAACGCCTTGAACGACCCCGGCTCCGGCTGTGTGATCACGATGTTCACGCCGTCGATGATCTTCCCGCCGCCATCAGGAACCTGGGAGGTGGCGGCCAGGGCCGTGGCGGCGGCCGCGCTGCCGGTGGCGGCGCTGGCGGACGTGGCGGAAGGAGCCGCGCCGCTGGTAGCGGGGGTAGAGGGGGTAGACCCGCCGTTGCCGGCGTCATGCGTGGTGCATCCCGCGAGCATCGCGGCGCACGTTACGCCCGCCCCCGCCAGCAGCGCGCGGCGGCTCGGCAGCGGCTGGTGGCTCTGTGCGGGGTGGCAGTCCTGGATCTCTCTCATCAAAATGCCGCCGTCCTCAGATCATGATTATCAGCAGGAAGGCCATGGTGACGCCTATCGCCACCTGGCACCCTTTCACCACGGCGGGGGAAAGCAGGACACGTTCCGCGGTGTACACGGCCGGCCCGGCCGGGATGGCGGCCAGCGCTGACCCGGCGGGTGCGAACCGGCGGCCCACCACTGGGAAGTAGCCGTCCACGCCGGCCGGCCGGTCCACGTCATAGACCGTGAACGCGATCAGCAGCAGCGCGAAGACCAGTGCCAGCGTCGGCGCACGCAGAGTCGGCAGGCCGCCGGACGACCCGCCCGCCATCCCGGACATCCCGCTCATGCCAGGGCCCGCCGCGGACGCGCCCGCCAGCGCGGCGAACAGATAGACCATCGCCGCGCTCTGCACCAGATACGGCGCATGATGGCCGTGGGCCACGCCGGCGGCGCCGCGCCCCCGGCTCTCCCGCCATAGGCACCAGATGAACCAGGCGGTCATGACGGCGAAGACAGCCTCCCAGACCGCGTTCGGCAGCGCGCTCAGGCCGGGCACCAGGATGCCCGCCATGGCGATTCCCATCAGCAGCTGGGAAACGGCGATGTCGGCGTCGGTGCCACCGCGGCGGGTCCAGGCGCGCGCCATCACCAGCTGGCCGGCGCTCACCTCGGCGACCAGGAGCATGACGGCGGCGAAGATCTCAAGGATCCAGGCGGGGGTGCTCATGCACTGCCCTTACTTCGGAATGTCGAGGATTTCGATCGTGCCGCTGCCCTCGTCGGTGACGTATGCCTGGCGCCCGTTGGGCAGCACCGAGACCGTCGTTGGGTTTTTCCCGGCCGGGATCTCGGCGATGACGCGGTTATCCGCGGTGTCGATCACCGTGACCGTGTTGCTGTCGTTGTTCGCCGTGAAGAGGTAGCGCCCGTCCGGCGAATACGCGATGTCCAGCGGATTACTCCCGACCGGGATCACCGCGACCTCTTTGTCGGTCGCGGTGTCGACCACGAAGACCTCGTTGCCATTGAAGCTCGTGATCGCCAGGCGGCTGCCGTCCGGGGAGAGGGCTAGGCTGTGCGGGGTCTCGCCAACTTCGATCGTTCTGATGACGCTGTTGGTGTTGGCGTTGAGGACCGTGATGACGGCGGACATGTGATTCGTGACGTAGAACAGCCCGTTCTTACCGACTGCGATCCAGTGCGGGTTGGCCGCGACGGGGATGCTGTCGATCAGCTTATGGCTCGACAGATCGATCACATCGATGACGTTATCGTCGAGGCCGCCCATCGCCATGTTGTGATTCGGCACGTAAAGATCCCGCCCGTCCTGGCTTGTCGCCGGGGCGGCCGGTGTGATGTTGTTGACCGGCACGGTGGACGTCACGGTGCCGGTAGCGGTGTCGATGAATGCGATCAGAGGTACCGAGTGGCTCCCGTAGACGCTGACGTAGGCGGTCTGGCTGTCCGGTGAGAACGAGACGGACTGGGGCGGCCCCTCCGGGATCGGGATGCTCCTGGACACCTTGTTATTGGCCGTATCGAGCACGGTGATCGCGCGCGCACCTGGATTGGTGATGTAGGCGAACTTGCCGTTCGGCGCGACCTGAACGTAGTTGGGGGTCTGCCCGACCTTCACCGTCCCCGCCACCGTGGGAACGGCGAGGCTGGGCACGCCGCCTGACGCCCCCACACTGCCGGTCCCCGTGTTCTGCGTCGCGGAAGCGCCGCTCCCGTTCGGCTTGGTGGGAGCCCTGAGCAGGACGAGCGTGACCGCGACCGCCACCGCCATGGCCGCGGCCAGAATCAGCAGGCCAAACCGCCGCCACGCCGGCCCGCGCGCCGGCTCGCCCGCCGCCACGCCCGGTGGCATGCGACCAAGGTCCGGGGGATCGAGACGCGTGGCCTGTGACATGTTCTCAGGTGGTGGCGTGCCGGCCCCATCGCGAACCGTCTGCGCCATCACCGTTTGCGTCGCGCTGTAGGAGATGCCCGGTTTGGCGTGGTCGCCTGCCAGCTCCGGTTCGGGAGCCGGCCGCTCCGCCACGCCGTGCGACTCGACGGCGGCGGCCGCAGCGGCCTGCATCGTCGGTTCCGGTGTCTCGGTCCACGTATGTTGCAGCTCCGTTATCGGCGGCGCCGGCGGCTCGGCCAGCAGGGCCTGGCGGGCCGCCGCCGCCAGCGCGCCAGCGGTCGCGAAGCGGTCCTTCGGGTCTTTGGCCATACCGCGGGCAATCGCGGCGTCCAATGCCGGGGGTATGCCCTCGACGAGGCTGCTGGCCTCCGGCGGGCCGAAGTAGAGCTGGGCATACATCAGCGCGGGCAGATCCCGGCCGGCGAAGGGCGGCTCGCCGGTCAGGCACTCGTGCAGCACGCAAGCCAGGGAGTAGACATCGGCCCGCCCGTCTATGTCGTGGCCGGTGAATCGCTCCGGGGCCATGTACTGCCACGTTCCGACGGTGACCCCGGTGATTGTCAGCGGTGTCTGCCGGCCGCCGATCGTCCGGGCGATGCCGAAGTCGACCACATAAACGAAGTCGCTCGCGGTGACCAGGATGTTGGACGGCTTGATGTCACGGTGCACGAGGTGGTCAGCGTGCGCGGCGTCCAGCGCCTCGGCGACCTGGCTGATCAGGTGCACCGCCCGGTGCGGCGTCATCCGGCCGTGCGTTTCGAGCAGCGCGCCGATATCGGCGCCGTCCACCAGGCGCATGTCGATGAACAGCCGGCCGTCGATCTCGCCGAAGTCATGAATGGGAATGACGTGCGGATCCCGCAGCCGCGCCGCGACGTTCGACTCACGCTGGAACCGCTTGAAGTACTCCTGGTCACAGGACAAGGCGTCGGGCAGCAGCTTAAGGGCGACGTACCGCTCACGCTGTGTGTCGTAGGCTTTATAGACTTCGCCCATTCCGCCGACACCCAGCAAAGACTCAAGGCGATAGTTTCCGACCTGCCGTAGGGTCACGAGAACCCCCCCCAAAAAAAGGTCACTACGTCAAAGCTCTGGGAGCCCTGGACGGCGGCCCCGCGTTCCAGCCCAGCCTGTCTTATGGAGAACTTAGAGATAAGTGAACCCGGAATGGGGAACGGCAGTCAACGCACGGTTTCGCATCAATGGTGGCCGGCCCCAGGTATTGATAAAGCAGTTAACTAGTGAGACAGCCGGGTACGTTCGGGATAATTCTTAATTCACCGCCACGGGTAGACGGGTAACCTGGCGCGATGGTAGGACTGCTACCATGCGTGTCGGCCTGAGGCTCGAATAGTGATCGCCGTCGCCGGCGAGGCGCTGATCGACCTTGTCGTGGACGACGCGGGCGAGGTCGTCGCGCGGCCCGGCGGCGGGCCGTTCAACACCGCGCGGACACTGGGCAGGCTGGGGGTCGAGACGACCTTCCTCGGCCAGCTGTCGGGCGACGGGTTCGGCCGGACGCTGCGCGCGCGGCTGGCGGCGGACGGGGTGGCGCTGGGTGTGCCGCCGCTGGCCAGCCGGCCAAGCACGCTGGCGGTGGCCGACCTGGACGCGGACGGGATGGCCAGCTACGCCTTCTACCTGACGGGCACCGCCGCGGCGGCCCTGGACTACCGGGCGCTGGTCGCCGCACTGCCCGCCGGCGTGACCGCCGTGCACGTGGGGGCGCTGGGACTGGTGATGGAGCCGATCGGGTGTGCCGTGGAGCGCCTGGTCGCGACCGACCTGCCGCCGGACGCCCTGGTGATGGTCGACCCCAACTGCCGGCCGGCCGCGATCACCGACCGGGACGCCTACCTCGATCGGTTCGAGCGCATCCTGCACCGCGCGGACGTGGTGAAGGCGAGCGTGGACGACCTCGCCTATCTCTGCCCGGGCGTGCCCGCCGAGGTCGCGGCCACCACGCTGCTCGGCGACAGAACCGCGCTCGTGCTGGTGACCGACGGCCCGCGCCCGGCGCGGGCCTTCATGTCCGGAGGTTTCGGCGGGGCAGGCGGTTCCGGCGGGGCCGGCGGTGTGATGAGCGTCGCGGTGCCGGAGGTGCGGGTGGCCGACACGATCGGCGCGGGCGACGCCTTCGGCGGGGGGTTCCTGGCCTGGTGGTCGGCCGCGGGCCTGGGGCGAAAAGAGCTGAGTTCGGCGGAACCGGTGCGCGCGGCGCTGCGCGCCGCGGCCGAGGTCGCGGCGCTCACCTGCACCAAGCCCGGGGCCGAGCCGCCGCTGCTCAGCGAGCTCGCCGGGTCCGCCGGCTGGCCGGCTCCGGTGGGCGGCGGCTAGCTCACCGCAACCTCGCCACGCCGTGCGACACTTAGGCCCGTGGATTACCCCCAGGCCCCGGTGCCCGCGTACCTGTTCGACTTGGACGGGACCCTCATCGACAGCGTCTACCAGCACGTGATCGCCTGGCGCGCGGCGCTCAGTGACATCGGCATCGACCTGTCCGTGTGGCGGATCCACCGGCGGATCGGGATGAGCGGGGGTTTGTTCGTGCACGCCCTGCTGCGCGAGACCGGCCGCACCCTGTCGGCGGCGGACATCGAGCGGCTGCAGTTCGCGCACGCCGCCGAGTACCGCAAGCAGCTGTCGTCGGTGACGGCGCTGCCGGGCGCGCGCGAGCTGCTCGCCGCGCTCACCGGCGCGGGGGTCAAGTGGGCGATCGCGACGAGCGGGTACGCCGCCACGGCGCGTTCCGCCCTGGAGCTGCTCGGGCTGCCCGCGCAGACGCCGATGGTGACCAGGGACCTGGTCCGGCACGCCAAGCCGGACCCCGACCTGTTCGTGGCCGCCGCGTCCCTGCTCGACGTCGAGCCGCGGCACGCGATGGTCGTGGGGGACAGCGTGTGGGACCTGCTCGCCGCCCGGCGGGCCGGCGCGCTGGGGATCGGGCTGCAGTCGGGCGGCTACGGGCGGGAGGAGCTCGAGCGGGCCGGAGCGTACCGGGTGTACGCGGACCCGGCGGAGATGCTCGCGCGGCTGGACGAGACCGGGGTCCGTTTCGAGGACGCCGAGATCGGCCAGGGCTAGCGGCCAAGACCGGTCAGTTTCGGAGAAGCATCGCGGACGGCCGCGTCCTTACCATGGGTGTTGTCCCCATCACGACTCACCGCGGAGGAAGCCTGCAATGCCCCAGACGCAGAAGCCCGCCAAGAGGACCGCCGCGAAAGGCAAGACGTTCGACGGGTTCACGGACGAGGAACGCGCGGCGATGAAGGACCACGCCCAGGAGCTGAAGGCCGCCGCGCGCCGCGGCACCGGCGGGAACGCCAAGGCGGCGGGGGAGAGCGACGTGCTCGCCAAGATCGCCGAGATGCAGGAAAAGGACCGTCTTCTCGCCGAACGGCTCCATGCCCTCGTGCAGGCGATCGCGCCCGACCTCTCGCCGCGGACCTGGTACGGGATGCCCGCCTACGCCAAGGAGGGCAAGGTGGTCTGCTTCTTCCAGAGCGCGCAGAAGTTCAAGTCGCGGTACGCGACGCTCGGCTTCAGCGACGCCGCCAACCTCGACGATGGCGCGATGTGGCCGGTCTACTACGCCCTGGCCGAGTTCGACGAGGCGAGGATCACCGCGCTCGTGCGGCAAGCGGTGAGCTGACCGCCCAGGGCCTTACCCGAACGCGTGCGGCACGTGCACGGTCCCCGGCACGAGCAGCCGCGCCCCGACGACGATCGCGATCACGGCCACCAGCGCGAACAGGCACACCCACACCCCGCTGGACACTCCGGTCAGCCGCGCGAGCTGGTCCGCGTCCGAAACCTGCCCCCGCCGCCGCCGCCGGTCCCGCCGCCGGGACCTGGCGAGCTCGATGACCGGCCGCAGCCCCCCGAACAGCAGGAACCACGCCACCCCGTAGCTGAACAGCGACTGGATCAGCGCCGTCCCGTACGCCGTCACCCCGAACACGGCGCCGCCCACCACCACGGCCACGAGCAGCCCGAAAGCGTTGCGCATCATGACGAACGCCGCGAGCAGCAGCAGGAGGAACGCCCACAGCAGCACCGTCACGTGGTGGAAGTCGAGCAGGACAGCGGCCCCGGCGCCGAGCAGCGGCGGCGTCACGTACCCGGCGAACGCGGTGAGCACCATTCCCGGCCCGGATCCGCGGCCCCGCGACACCGTCTCGCCCGACGTGTCCGAATGCAGCCGGATCCCCTCGAGCCGCCGCCCGCTCAGCACGGACACCAGCGCGTGCCCGCCCTCATGCGCGATCGTGATGGCGTTCCTCGCCAGGTGCCAGCCCCGCACGTCGAGCACGACCCCCAGCGCCGCCAGCCCGCTCACCACGACCACCCACAGCGGTGGCACCGGCTGCGTCCCGGCGAGCCGTTCCCACAGCAGCGACATACCGACAGGCTAGGTGCTTCGGCTGGGAAACGGCTGTCCGATCGGTGTCTTTCCTGGATATTCGGAACGGGCCCGTGGTGACTCCCGGCCCGCCCCGCGTTCACCCGCCGTCTTTTGACCCGCCAGCAGCCGCGGAACGCCTGGTGGCGCATACTTGTATGCATGCCAGACGACTGGGGGGAGGAAGCGACTCGGCGGGCAAAAGCCGAGCTCATCGACCCCACGGTGCCGAACGCGGCGCGCGTCGCCGATTACCTGTACGGCGGCCAGGACAACTTCGAGGCCGACCGCAAGGCCGCGCGCGCCCTGGCCGCGACCGCACCCGTGGTCATGGACATCCCCGCCGCCCTGCGCGCGTTCCAGCACCGGGCGCTGCGCTTCCTGGTCACCGAGGCGGGCATCAGGCAATTCCTCGACATCGGCTTCGGCCTCCCCCTGGTGGGCAACACCCATCAGATCGCGCAGTCTTTCGTGCCTGAGTGCCGCATCGTGTACGTGGACAACGACCCGATGGTGCTGTCACACGCCCGGGCGCTGATGAAGCCCGAGCCCGGTGGCGCCATCGGCTTCGTCGACGCGGACATCCGCGAACCGGAGGTGATCGTGGCGGGCGCGCGGGAGACCCTGGATCTCAGCCGGCCGGTCGCGGTCCTGCTCTTGTTCACGCTCGCCTACATCGAGGACCGCGCGGAGGCGGCCGCTGTGGTGTCCTCGCTGATGGCGGCCGTGCCGGCCGGCAGCTACGTCGTGATCTACCACGTGGCGAGCGACGTGGACCCGACGCTGGACGACGCGGCCAGGCACTGGAACAAGATGATGCCCACGCAGCCCATGACGCTGCGCTCCCGGTCCGAGGTCGCCAGCCTCGTGGCCGGCCTCGACCCGGTCCCGCCCGGCCTGGTCCGCGTCACCGAATGGCACCCCGCCCCCGGCGACCCCACCTTCGATCGCCCCGTCCCCGTGCACGGCATCGTCGCCCACAAGCCCTAACGCCCTCGAGCCGGTGGGTACATCGGGATGCGCCGGTGGCCGGCCCACTCGGCCAGCTGGTCGCCAAAGTGCGGGCTGTCCGGATCGCCGGACGCCCCGCCGGGGATGACGTAGCTAGCGGTATCCGGCGAGGCGAGGTCCACCACCTGCCGGTACACCGACAGGAGCGCCACCGTGAACGGGCTGCCCGCCCGCCACCCGTAGGCGGCCGCCTGGATCGTGTCGGCGTCCCCGCCCATCGGCACCCGGGCAAGCGGCCCGCCGCCAAGCGGATGCACGCGCACCGCCTGGTGCACGTCGCCCCAGCGCCACCGCCCCGGATCGGG
>Ga0335075_10016418_pt1 | contig 11061 bp, 16 predicted proteins | sample Lox_Sample_24_FD_206723 | JGI IMG/M metagenome (GOLD analysis project Ga0335075, IMG submission 206723) | Soil microbial communities from Loxahatchee National Wildlife Refuge, Florida, United States - Lox_Sample_2.4 | ecosystem: Environmental > Terrestrial > Soil > Wetlands | place: USA... | reverse complement strand
CACCCAGCGCCGAACAGCTATTCGAGACCGCCGTCAACGAACGCAAGAACCAACTACGGATCTACCGGGAAGCCGAACGCCAACTAGACGACGAAACACGGCCACCAAAACCACTGCCCCCAGTTAAAAGCCTCTCCGAACTACTCGCAGAACCAGACCTCGAAACGGCGTACCTGATCAACGGGTTAGCGCCCGCCGGTGGCCGCACCATGCTGTCAGCACAATGGAAGTCAGGCAAAACCATTATGCTGCAGAACCTTTTGCGCTCACTAGCCGACCGGGACCGCTTCCTAGACCACTTCCCGGTAACCAAACCGAAACACAATATCGTGGTGATAGATAACGAGCTACCCGAAAGTACTCTGCGACTGTGGTTGCGCGAGCAGGCAATTCGAAAAACGGACGCCGTTGCTGATGTTCTCTCATTACGCGGCAACGTCGGCGCGTTCGACCTGCTCGACGACAGACGCCGCGACCGGTGGGTAACTCGACTCCGAAACCTCGGATGCGACTACCTGGCGTTCGATTGCCTTCGCCCGGTGCTCGACGCGCTCGGACTGGACGAGAGCCACGCCGGCACATTCCTCGTCGCATTTGACACATTGCTCACCGACGCCGGTATCGCCGACGCGCTCATCGTCCACCACATGGGCCACGGTGCCGAACGCGCACGCGGCGACTCCCGACTACTCGACTGGCCCGACGCAGTCTGGAAACTCGTCCGCGAAAACGACGACCCAAGCTCCGCGCGATTCTTCAGCGCCTACGGACGCGATGTCGACGTACCCGAAGGCAAACTCACCTTCGACCCGGCGACCCGGCGACTGTGCTATGAGACCGGCTCCCGCGCAGCCGTCAAAATCGATGCCGCACTGCGGACAGTGTTCGACATTTTGGCCGACGACTCAAAATCCGGCGGCCCCGGTTTGACGAAACGTGCCCTCGAAGATGCGGGCACCAACGCCGGAAATCACAGCCGCCAAGCCATACGCCATGCCGTCGAAGCCGGGGTACGTCAGCAGGTCGTCGTCGTGACGCAGGGGGCGAAACGGGCCATGCTGCACCGGGTTGCCCACCCCTGTCCCGAGTGCCACCGACCCAGCCACCGAGGCGATGACGGGCGGCTCGTCCAGTGTGGAATGTGCCGCGATTCGGGTGCGAAATGACCTCAGTGTGCCAGTGTGCCGAAGTGTGCCGCCTCTGCGCCGCACACACGACGATTGTTAGTGCGCCAGTGTGCCAGCGCGTATATAGACGCGCACACACGCACACACATAACGCAGGTGGCGAAGTGATAGAAAAAACCGGCCAGTGTGCCGACACAAGCAGCACACATCACGGGACAGAAGTTGGCGTATCAGAACGAAGCGTCGCCAGGCTGGTCGACGGGTCGGAGGTTTCGTAATGTCCGACCACCGGACCCGCGAGGAACACACCGCCGACATCGCCGCGCACACGCTTACCCGCCTGGACCGGATGCGCGACGAATTCGAAAAACTGGCACACCAACTGCGACACCTGGGCCGCTACGCCGAGCAACATCACCCCGACCTCGACCACGAATTCATGTTAATGATGGCAGGCGCGGCCCAAACTTTTAGCTGCTGCCTACCCGAGTCGGTGCGCGACGTTGCATCGCGGTTGCCGCTGCGCGGGCTGGAATTTTGACAATGCGTGAACGGCCCAAGCACGCCCAACGCACCGCCGGGCGAACTGGCGACACCCACCAATTCCGGTGGTGTCTCACATGAGCAAGGACACTGCGCCAGGCTGGCCCGTGAAGCTGCCAGGACGGCTGGCGGGCACGTGGACCCTACAATCGGGAAATCGCCTGCCACAGCGCGATCTAGGGCCGCTACGGGGCATTGTGAGGAGATCGCCGCATGCAGCGTGACAGCCGAGGCATCGAAGGATATTGCACCAAGTGGATCCGGCGTACCGACCCCACCTACGACGGCCCGTTCGCTTTGGTGCGCGCCATCCTCGCCGACGGCCCACGCGCACTCGTTCCACGCTTCGACGGCCGGGCATGCCACAACGTCGATCCGCACATCTTCGACGCCACCTCGGAGGCCGACGTACACACCGCGCTGGCATACTGCGCCGACTGCCCAGCCCGCGTGATGTGCCGACAATGGGCGCAACGTCAGAAGCGACTAAGCGGCGTTGTCGCAGGCCAGCTTTGGGTGTTGTCTCAAGACGGCAAAACGAGCAGAAGGGACGACCACATGAGCGCCGCCGACCCAGGCACGACCGAACAGTGGGTTCCCGTAAAAGATTTCCCCGGCTACGAAATATCGAACAGCGAGCAAGTGAAATCGTTGCGACGCAAGATTACGAGGTCCGACGGCAGGATAATCACTGTGCGCGAACGCATCCTAAAACCCGTGAGCCACCGCTACGGCCATCCGCACGTCACCCTATACAGGGGTGGTCGCAGGACTACCGTCTACCCATACCTTCTGGCCCGTGAGGCATTCTTAGCGGATCACAATTGGGACGAGGTGAACTGATGCCCCGAGCGCCGAAAATATGCTGCGAGCCAAAGTGTCCGAGAATCTGCACGCCGGGCCAAAGTCGATGCGCCCTGCACAAATTGAAGCAGCCGTACAAGCGGACCAACCCCCAGCGCAGCAGCTCGACGGACCACAAGGCCAGGCGCGCCAGGGTTCTCGAACGTGACGGCTATCAATGCCAAATCCGCTATGTCGGCATATGCACCGGCACCGCAACACATATGGACCACATCGTGCCCCTATCAAAGGGCGGTGCCGACACCGACGCCAACAGTCAAAGCGCCTGCGCCCCATGCCACAAAAGAAAGACCTCAGTTGAAGGAAATGCGGCGCAAGGGCATCGCGTCAGGGAATTGCCGCGCGCACCAGCACCACTGGGACCACCGTCGACCCCGCCGGCAGTACCTCGTCGCATCAATATGTTCCGCCCCGACGATGACCACCAGAACCAGGACCCAGGTTGGCCCATCCGGTGACCATCAGGGTCCTCTGAATGGTTCCGTGCTGGGGTGGGCACCATCGTGGGGCGGTGACCACCACCATCTTTATGAAACCCGAGAGCGTCTACCAACGTCATCGCGTAATCGCACATCATCCCCAGCGAGGCGAACGTGTTTCGATTGTTTCGGTTGCCATCATGTTGAGCACCAGGCAGTCGCACGACCAACACCGGCTAGCTAACACCGAGACCCGCGCTGAACTGCACCCTCCCCTATGGCAGCAACCCCTCCCTCCGGTCACGAGATCGCCCTGGCCAAACTGGCATTGTCGCTTGCTGGAATCCACGCGGACCGCGAATTCGCCCGTCCAGCCGCCGTGGGTAGGGCGAATGATGTCTGGCGTCGGCCAAGATTCAGCCGCATCCGGTGGCCGTATCATGTTGACCAGGAGGTTTGACATCCATGACTTACCGAAAAGCCTCGGGCAAGGCCCTGGTTGGGCGCATTATTGCGGACATGGCGGCTCGCGGGTTGCAGCCCGATGCCAAGGAGCGCGAGTTGCTTAGTCTCGCTGAGGGTCTCGCTGACCAGCTTGACGGGTTGCGGCGCTCTGTGAAGCAGCAGGGTTACAGCACTACCCTCGAATCCGGGCGGATCGTCGCCAATCCTGCTGTCGCGGCGATCAATCAGACGAGTCTCGCGCTGGCGAGGGTGCTCGCACAGGTGAACATGGAGGTGGCTCCGCCGGTGAACCGCACGAAACAGCGGGCGGCGCAAACTCGCTGGGCGTCCCATAACGCCGCTAAGGCTAGGTGGGAGGGGATAGGCAATGGCTGAACTTATCGGCGACCACGCCGGGTCCACTGGCGGTTATCGGCTGCCGCCCGGCTCCTACGCGAAATTGTTGAAAACCGAGTGCGAGCGTCAACATGCACCGGCATCGCTGCTGTTCCCGCTGGAGGGCGGCCCCGATGCTCTTGCGGAGTGGGAAGATTTGAAGGCTGCTGGCGCGGCGCGGACTGCGGAGATGTTCGGCGAGCTGTTGGCCGCTGCCAAGCCCATCGTCGTCAGCCCCACCTATCATCGCGGCGCACCGGAGTGGTTATCCAGGCCACCGATTTACGGTGGGGCCAGCATGATCCGGGTGTACTCCGATGATGTGTGTGAGCCGGCCGAGTTTTACGGCGACAGACTGCCCAACGGTGTGTACGAGCGCATTTTCGTCGAGCCGCAATACCGACCGCGCGTGTAGTTCCGACTTGGGGAAGTCAGCGGAAGCATTAGGGACCGTGTTCTAAATCACGCATTTAAAGGTGATTTCGCGAAAATCCCGCCGCATAATAGACGGATGAGTCTACAACGAAGAAGTATCTTTTCCACCGACGCGATAGAGCCTGTGCCCCAGGATCTCGGCGCGGAAGGCATTAAACCGTCGGCCGAATTGAGCACCAAAGGCGCGGGGGGTGGCTTGGGGCATTCCGCCACAGGAGACCAGGCTGTCCGCGAGTACCACGAAACGTGCGCGGCATCCGAGGGCATCCATGACGGTGGCAGCGCCGGGATCTCACTGCCTACGGACACCGACAAATTCACCACGAGCGCGTGGTAAACGAAAGGACAAGCAGGATGACAAACGTAGTTCAACACACCGGCAGCGATGCGGTCGACCTCGAGGCGTATAGCCCGTCGAAATTCAGTGTCGTCGAAGATGACTCGAACCGCCAGGCATCGACTACGACCGGCGGCGAGAACCATTTCATTACCAGCGAGTCCGGCAGCGACGCTGCGTACCAGGCGGCAATGGGACCAGGCGGGCGCGAGCTTCTCTGATGACCACCGCGACAACACTGTCCGACTTCACCGTGCCGGAATTCGCGGCGCGCGCGCGTGTGTCGACGCGGACGGTTTACGAGTGGGCGCGGGAAGGCAAGATTCCGATTCGACGCTATGGGCGCACAATTCGGATCCGGCCCGAGGCGCTGGATGGCTTCGAAAGCTAAAGGAGAAACGGATGACATTCACGATCAATGGGTTCACCGAACAGGAATTGGACGCGCGGCGGGCAGCGGCAGCTTTCGAGGCGGCGGATGACCTTGTCAGGCTGCGACTCGTTGCGGATCGCGGACGGTCGGCGGTCGCGGTAAATGACGCCGAGGCGGCAGCCATTGCGCGGCAACAAAGCCTGGGTGCGAAGCCATCACGCGGTGGCGGGACGCCGGCCGAGGAGGTCAGGCAGGCGAAACTGCGGGCGTTCCGGGATAGTGACGCGGCAAGGATTCCCGGCATGGTTCGGCAGGGACGGGCCGCAGAGGTCGCTGAGGCCGAACGCAGGCTGGCCGAGCTGCGCGGTAGCATGGTGACCGACGGTGATGCAGCCGAGGAAATGCGCCGAGACCGACTGCTAGGTCAGGTCCGCACTCAGCTCGGCGAGGATGCGCCGATCATAAAGGCGTTGAACGTCCTGGAATCTCAGGCCGGCGACCGCAACAAGCTTGGTCTGGTACGTGACGAGCTGCGGGCAAGATACCCCGAGCACAGCGCGTTGATCGATCAGCACGTCACCCGCATCGATCCCCAACTGGCCGCCGCGCAAACGGCTGTCGACACAGCAAGGCACGATTACACGGTCATCGACCAGGTGGCGAAAGCTGTGGAGAACGGCATCAAGACCGGAAACATGCCCAGCACAGCATTTTTCGACAATGTCGCTAAGGCGGTGAAACGGCAATGAGTTTTCGCAGGAACGTCCGGTCATTGGGGCTTGGGCTGGTCTCCACTGGTCCGGGCGTTCCTGGTTTCACCCAGTTTGGTCAACGCCGTTTTCAGGGACAAATGGGATCCCATCCGGTGATTGCGCGGCGCAAGGCTCAGCCATGACCGCACCACTCCTTGCGGGAGCTGTTGTCCTGCCAACTGGGTTCGGGGTCGATCCGGTGTTAGCGCGGGGTACCTGAAACCTGCCCCCTGCTGCTGCCGCCGGATCGGCCCCTCAACCGTTAGGAAAAATGTTGATGCCCACACCCCACGAAAGTTTTCGCCAAGCTCGGTCTCGTTCAAAGGTAAACGTGCCCACGTTTCGCAGCGCCGAGACCGAGCTTGGCCCAACAACTCCCGGCGGGCAGCCCGATAAAGAGCAGGTCAACGCCATGATTTACTGAAGAATGCATAGGCACGTTTAGGTTATTATCAACTTGCACAACTTCATAGGAGCGAGCTAGCTGAACCAGGTTAGACGGTGTAAGCGCAACGCTGCCGGATAGCCACGACTCAGCGAACGGCCAGACCTGTTCATCGCCCAATTTGCGATGAAATCCGCGCAATGCGAAGCCGAGCAGCCGACGAAAAACTAAGGACCGTATGTCCTTTCGTTGGCGCTCGGCTTTTCGCTTTGTCCAGCGGAGGTATTCGCCAAAATGCTGCAAACGCTTCCCGTCCGCCAATCGGCGGTGAGTAGATGACTGCGGCGGGTGTTTCGTTCGCGCCGATCAGTTCAGCCGCCTACGCAGATCCTAGGGCCAACCCCTATAGCTGCTACCAGTATTTGGACGGCTACCGCCAACTGCTGATCGAGTCCGCGCACCAACGCCCCCTCGTGCGGATGTGGGATCAAAACCACAACTTCATCGGCCAGGTGGCGCAAGAGATTTCGGTCAACGCTGAGGAGATTTACGCGGACACCGGGGCGGCCGAGGTATTGATCCGCAAGGACAATTGGCTGTCCGAACAGTTGTTGTACAACCGGATGCCGATCCAAGACCTGCATTTGACCATCGATCCGATGCCAACGCTGCGGTCGTGGCAAACCAGGTGGGGCGGCAAGGTTTCCAACATCACCGCGCAACGCGACCAGCAAGGCTTGCACACCGTAAAAATAGACGCGGTCCACAACCGGGAACATCTGAAACACATTCTGGCAGGCGCGAATCCGCTGTTTCCGCCGGAATTTCAGTTCCCCGAAATGTGGGTCTTCCCGTGGAACTGCGCCACCGCACTTACGTATTCGTTGTGGATCAACTTGGCGCGGCAGTTCGAACCGTTCCTGGTGGTGCCAACGAACATTGCGAACCCTCTTGAGTGGCTGGGCATTTCGGTTTCGAACATCAACCCGCTGTCGTGGCCGATCCAACCGCAGTATGTCAACCCTTACACTGATCAGTCGCGGTTCGAGGTGTTCGCTTCCCGCTGGTCCGACTTCCATACCACGTCGGAGGCGATTCTTGCGGACGCCGGCTGCATCTGGCGCGCATACGTGTGGATCTTGGGGGAGGACAGCGGCTCACCGCACCCCGACTTGGTGGACGTTTTGACCAACCAACCCGACCTTCTCGACGACCTGAACGCCGGCTCCAGTTTGATCAATGGTTATGGGGAGCTGTTGGCGAATGCGGATAATGATCCGACGTTGTTGGGGCGGCCGAATCAGACGAGCGTCATTTTGGCGGTCGAAAACAAATCAGATATCACTGGGCCGTTCGCTAATTTCACGACCGGGTTTATGGACGCTATCGCGGTAACGGCTGATGATCTGATCACGGATGTTATTATTCCGCAGTACGGGCCGGATGGTTCCGAATATTATGTGCAGAATAATGGTGAGGGTCCGCTTGTTACGGCGACACCAGCGCAGTTTCAGAACTGGTTTGGTTTAGCGCCGAAAGCGCCGTGGGTTGTTTTCCAAGACGGCGAATACTCCCAAATAGTCGAATCGAACCTGATCGTCAACTCGACTACTGCGAAGACGATCATGGTGGGCGGCAAGTCCCCTAGCTGGGTGAACGAGCTGATAACGTTCGGAATCCGCTACGGATTGTCACAGATCTCGGATGTAATCGAATTTCTTTATCCGACCGGCGGCCCGTTGCCTGAAGGTGCCGAGGGTGCTTTTCAGACGGTTGGTACTCCCGGTTTGGACAATCTTTATCAGGGGGAATTCGACAATACCGTCCTCCCATTTCAGAGATATTCTGATCCGGCGCGGGAAATATTTACCGGAACGATGGGGTTCCTCGAATTCTTTCAGCAAGGATCCGGCACAGCCTACACAATCGCCGGGGTATTAGACCTCCGCGCCGGTGACTGGAAAACGAGGCCGTTCAATAACTACAAAACCACCGTCCGAAACGCGGCCCCCTATATCTATAATTACGATTTCACGTTGGGGGATCGTGTCGGGTGGCAGATGGACAACGTCATCTTCGTGGACATGGTCGCGTCGGCGAAAATGTCGTGGGACGTGAACACCCCCGTCAACTACTCCATCGCCATCGGCACCGACTACCACCTCGTCGACCCGGTGTCCAAAGCGATGATGGCCATCGCCGGCATATGGTCAATGTTCGGGATGGTCACTGGAAGCGGAGACATGTTCTGATGAGGCTGTTAATCATTCACGATGACCCCGAGGGCTTCTGCGGCGCGGTGGCCGGGGAGCTGGCCATGCCCAGCATGATCTGCGGCGTCTCCGAATGTGTCTGCACCCGAGCGCACTTGGGTATGGCATCGCATGCATTCTCCTCGGCCGTCGAGGTGGCCGAGCGTGAATTCACCAAGCACGACCTTGTTTTGGCGGCTGCATCGTGCTTGCAGGAGTCGGGACTCTGGTCAGCCGACGCAGCAAGGATTCTCGGGCATCGTGTAGCAGATGTCATGGCCGAAGTGGCGGCAAGGTACCCGGTAGGTCTGGTGTTGCGCCCGAGGTATGACCCGGCCAAGGATTGCTGGTGGTATCACTACGAATTGCCGGTGCGTGAATGAAAAACTTTGCGCCTACCCGCGACATGCGCCGGCCTCACCCATGCGCCGAGGCTGGTTGTCACACAGTTGTTTTCGACTCCACTCGCCACTGTGACGTGCATAAGCGACCGCCGCGCAAGAAGCGCCGCAAACCAGTGAGCTAATTATTCATTCGCGCACCTCACCACGCGCACGCCGCAGCCGCGCGGACCTCGTCGTCGGCCACCATTGTGTAAATCTCAGTCGACAGCACCGAGGCGTGCCCGAGTAATTTCTGGACCGCCCTCAAGTTATGGGAGCCACGGTAGGCCCGCGTTGCGTATCTGTGCCGCAGCGTGTGAGCGGCCAGGTCGCCCGGCAGCACGTCGGCGATCAGGCGGCCAACGCGGTCGGCGCTCAGATGCCCGCCCACGCCATTGGAGAACAACCAACCCTCCCCGCATTCACCGATAAGGAAGGCGAGGTGATCACTGATCGGGACGACACGTTGCTTCCCACCCTTGCCAAAAACCAGGAGTTGCCGACTCGCGCCGTCCAGGTGGCTCGAATGCACCTGCGCGATCTCGGCGCGACGTAGCCCAGCCTCGCCGGCCAGCCGCAGCATCAACTCGGTGCGCCGATCCGCCTTCGCCAGCGCGGTCTGCCAGGCGTCATCGTTGGCCGGCCGGGGCGGCGCTTTAGGCACCCGCACCCGAGGCAGCGCATCACCCAGATAGACCGGGATGCGGCCGTATTGATACGCCCAGGACAGGAATCCCCGGATCGTGGAGCGGTAGCTGTGCCTGGCCTCGGGTGACAAGTGTTGTTGGTGGCCAAGCCAATCCAGCAGCTTCTCGGCGGTAACCTCGGCAGGAGCACAGCCCAAACCGCGTGCGGTCATGCACAGGATGGAATGCCGGTGCCGGATGGTGGCCTCCCGCTGACCCGCCGCAGCCAACGTGAGCAGGTAGTCGCCGACATCGCGGCTCCACGACTCGGGCGGGCGGGTGCTGCGCGGCGGTCCCGGCGGTTTCGGCTTCATCCTGGCGATCAGGTAGGCATCGACAACCCCCAGCATCCCGACGGCCAGCGTGATGCCGTCCTCGTCGCGCAAGGTGAACACGTTGCCCCGTTGCGATAGTTTGAGTCCGAGGCGCTGGGCGCGGGCACGGGCGATCCTGGCGCGGTTGGCCGTGTTCACGATCCAACCACCATCGCGGCAATCGAGAAGGCTCGCGCAATCCTGGCCGTGTCATTCCATAACATGCCATCGGATCTGTTTTCGGCGCGCTCGGCGCGGGCACGCAGAAAATCGGCGTCGTCGTCGCGCCCCAGCACGTCGGCCATGATCGCGGTCGCGGCATTCTTGGCGTCGTGCCATGACATGCCGGTGAACGCATTCTCGGCGTCCAGCATGGCGGCAAGGTATTGAAACAGTCCCCGCGCGGCTGCATCACCGGTAATGGCTTCGGGTAACCGCACGATCAGCTCCAGCGCAGCGGCGTGCGGGTCGGCGGGATCATCGGGGACGACGTAGGTAGCAAACCCATCCACTGCGAGACCTTTCCATGATTCGAAAAACGTGATCACGTCTTTGGATGGGAAGCATACGACCCCGAAACACCGCTGTACATAGGGCTTTTGACTCGCGTGTCGTGACTATCACGACTAGTCAGATCATTGCCGACAGTCTGATTTATCTCCGACTACGCGCTGAGTAAGCAAACTACAACCTGAAGGGGTGGCCTACACCCTGAGCGGGTGAGGCTCCGCGTTCAACCGTGGCCCGTAGTCGACGAACAGGCGCGCATGAAGTAGCAGGTTGTGCTGGGGCTCAGGCTCGCTTGCCACGTTTACGCGCATAATCGGCTAAGGCACGCGCCTTTCGTTTTCCGGCACTTGTCGGTTGATAGGCCGCATTCACGTACGCGCGGAAGTCGACCGAGACATGCCAGCGTGATAGGCCGTCGTCGCCGCCATCGTCGATACACGGAAGGTCTTGCGATGAGCATTCACCGACCGTAACCGCGTAGATGCCGTCAATATCGCTCAGTCCGCATTCGTCCCGATATGCCTGTGCGCCACCGGGTCTGTCGCCATGTTCCATTGAGAGAAGTCCCTGGTCTCTCTCAGGTCGTGGCCGGAATGCTGTACTAGAGATTTTGCCGTCGAACTTAACTTCGTGGGTGCATACAACCCGTAAGAGCTGCTTTGTCGTCGTTAGGGGAAGCTCAGAAGCCAAGCGCGTGCGTCTCTTTGTGAGTCCCGAAAGCAATAAAATTGGCTAGCTGCATCGGACTTGGCTGTTCGATGGTGTGTTCTACGTCGTGTGCCGGGTCATCTGCAAAAACGTTCAATATCAGTTGGCCGTCCGCAGTTATCTCAGCGGAGTA
>Ga0335075_10016417_pt1 | contig 11061 bp, 8 predicted proteins | sample Lox_Sample_24_FD_206723 | JGI IMG/M metagenome (GOLD analysis project Ga0335075, IMG submission 206723) | Soil microbial communities from Loxahatchee National Wildlife Refuge, Florida, United States - Lox_Sample_2.4 | ecosystem: Environmental > Terrestrial > Soil > Wetlands | place: USA: Florida... | reverse complement strand
CCGAGCGACCAGCTGGCGATCCGCTCGGCAGTGCTCCGCCTGACCATTGCGCTCGCCTACAATCTACCTTTTCAGGCCCTGGGAGCGTTGAGCGTGGAGCAAGTTCGCTTCGCGAGCATCGGAACTGCGGCGTTCGCGGCGCCAGGCGAGCTCTCACTCGGGACGCTCGCCACGCGCGCCGTGGTCGGTGACACGCTGAGCCTCGACGCCAGCGCGGCGGTGCAGGCGGACGCCGCCGACGGCGTGAACCAATACCGCTTGCGGTTCGAGCGCGACAACGTCGATGACGGCGCGCCCAACGTGGTCGTGTTCGATCTCGCCGACACCCAGCTCAGCGTGACCTACCTGGTGCCGTGATGGCGCATCAGGCGCGCGCGATCGCCTCGGGGTGGTCGGCGATGTAGGCTTCGATGATGCTCTCGAAGCTGGGATCGGGGGCCAGGCCGAGCCGCTCGGCTCGCACGGAACGGAAACGAGCGGGCCAGGTCGACACGATGTTTTCGATGCGCGCGTCGGGCTCGAGGCGCACCCGTGCTCGCACGGCCTTGCCCGCGACGCGCTCCAGCGCATCGAGCATGTCGCCGACGCGCAGCGTGAGCGCGGGCAGGTTCAGCGCGCTGCGCCCCCCGAGCTCGTCTCGGCTGGCCTCGTAGACGCGGATCAACGCCTCGATCGCGCGCGCCGGCGAGATCAGCGCGACGGGCGTGTCGAGCGCCACGGGGCACGCGCTCGCGACGCCAGCGAGCGGCTCGCGCACGACGCCCGACAAGAAGCCCGATGCCGCGCCGTTGGGACGGCCCGGCCTGACGCTGACCGTGAGCAGCCGCACCGCGCGCCCATCGAGGAAGCCCTTGCGGGTGAAGTCCATGATCAGCTGCTCGCTGACGAGCTTCTGTGTGCCGTACGACGTCTGAGGCGTCGGCAGGGTGTGGTCTTCGACCAGGCTCGGCACCGGCAGGAACGGCGGGTCGGCGCCGAACACGGCGCCCGAGCTGGCGAACACCAGCCGCGGCGTGTTGCCGGCGCCGCGCAGGGCGAGCAGCAGCGCGCGCGTCGTCTCCAGGTTGCTGCGCAAGCCGAGGTCGAAGTCTGCCTCGCACTCGGCGGAGACGGCCGAGGCGAGATGAAACACGCCGTCGAAGCGGGCGCGCGCGACCTCGTCGCACTGCGCGAGCAGCGGCCCCACCGCCGCCTGCACGCGGCGATCCGCCGTCAGATCGGCGGCCGGCGCGGCCTGGTCGGCGAGGACCAGGCGCTCGATGCTCCGACCGTCGAGCGAGCCCTGCGCCAGCAACGCACGCGCGAGCCGGCTGCCAACGAACCCTGCGCCACCCGTGATCAAGATTTTCACGCGGCCGAGCCTACACCCGCCCGCTCGCGGGCGAGAAGCCCCGAGCCGAGCCACGCCGGTCGCTTACGAGAGGATGAACGCGGGCGACGAGAGCTGCTGCCAGGGCTGCGGCTCGAGGCCGTACAGCGACAGGAGCGCCGGGGCCACTTCCGTCACCGGCAAACTCTTCCTGAGCGCGCTGACCCGACGCCCCTTGCCCCATAGCATCAGCCAGCCCGCGTCGTGGTGCTGAGCGGTGCTCTGATCGTTCGTGGGGTGCTGCGACACGTGGCGCGCGAACGGAAACTTCAGCTCCGGCCGCTCGCTGTGCGCGATGAACACGCCGTCCGTCTTTCCGAACAGGCCACGCGGCATCACGAACTCGCAGAACAGCTGCTGGCCGCGGTGATCGACGTTGAACAGCGGCCGCCCCGCAGAGACGAAGAAGCCTTCCACGAGCGGCTTGGCGCGAGCAGCGGCCGCGTCATCGTCGAAGGTGATCGTCAGGTCGGGGTTCATCTGGTGCAGCACGCGGTAGCCCGAGAGCCCCACGGCGTCGAAGAACTCGCGCTCGCGGATCAGCCGCACCACCGGGTTGTGGATGCCGTCGATCGGATCGACCGGACCTTGCCCGAGCCCGGTGCCGATCGCGATGAGGGTGCCTTCGTCGACGAGCTGGCAGAGCTCGGCGAGCTGGCGGTCGGTGTGCACGAACGAGCGCTCGATGCAGGGCGCGAGCTTCTGCTCGTAGCGCGAACGCTCGTCTGCCGAGGTGAAGAAGCGCGCGTCCGTCTCGCTCAGCCCTTCGGGGAAGCGCTCGGGCTCTGCGGCGCGCCAGTAGCGGTGCTGCATGTACGCCACGTGGTTCATGTGGATCGACGCGAAGCGCGGGCGGTGCCGCTGGTAGAGGTGCTTGAAGGCGTCGAACACCAGGTAGCTGAGCAGCATCGCTCGCTCGGGCTCCCGCGTCTTGCCGAGCAGCTTCTCGGCGGGCACCTGCCCGATCACGCGCGCGAGCGTCTCGAGGGTCACGCCGCAGCGGGGCGTCTGCAGCAGGTGGAACAATCCGTCGAGCGCCTGCCTCAGCATCCCCTCCGAGTAGTTGCGGCTGCTCGCGACGCAGAACTCTTGCAGCGGGCGCGCCTCGGGTGGGAAGCACTCTGCGTCGTCGGCCAGGTTCTCCGGGATGTAGAACGCGGCGTGTCCGTGGTTGCGCGGCGGGTACGAGAGCAGGCTGCCCAGCACCCCCACCGAGAGGCCATGCCGATCGAGCACGTCCCAGATGCACTTGCCGACGATGCTGCTCGTGTCCTGACCGAAAGCGAGGATGCCGTGCTCGCTCGCGGGCAGCCCCGTGTACAGGCTGGGCCAGATGATCCACGGCATGATCTCGCGCCACGAGCGCTCGTCTTTGAACGACCAGCCCGGGATGCGGGTGGTGACGAAGGCGCCCTCCTGGCGCATGCGCGCGAACGTCGGCAGCTTGCCCGCCTTGATGAACTTCTCGAGAAAGTGGCGGTCGGCCTCGTTGATCTCGACGAAGACGAGCGACACGTCGGAGGCCGGGCGCCGCGCCGCCTGGCCGAGGCCGCTGGCTCCCAGGACTGCGCCGGGCGCTCCGAGGCCACCGTTCTGCGCGTTGCGCTCGAGCGAGCGCTGCGGTGCGGGCGCGGGTGAAGCGGGAGTGAACTCGGTATCGGACATTCGAAAAACTCCTCGTCCGGGCTCAGCGCTCGGGCGCGCGCGCGACCTCGAACACCTGCGCCTGACGGATCGCGACCGAGCGCACCAGCCGATCCAGGCGGCGCGCCTCGACCCAGCGCGCGTGTCGCGAGAGCAGCGCCTCGCGGAACAGCCAGACCATCATCGGGTAGATCACGAAATCGACGCCGCGCTCGAGCCCCACGTAACGAGCGATCGCGGTGGCGATGTCTTGCCGCACGATGAGCAGCATGGCGCACAAGAGCGCCAGCACCTCGAGCACCAAGATCTTGCGCGCCGAACGCGCCAGGGTGACGAGGTCGAGGATCAGGACGAGCAGCACCAAAAAGAGCAGCAGCAGCGACGCGAGCGTCATGAGGTGCCGTCTCCGAACAGCGAGCGAAACACCAGATCCTTCAGGATCGAGAATGCGCCCCACGAGCTCTGGCCCTTCTTCAGGCTGGCCTGGCTGTAGCGGATGCTGACGGGAGCCTCGGCGATGCGCAGCCCTCCGCTGCGGCGCCCGGCGGCGATGCGCTGCTTGATCTCGGTGGCGTGCGCCATGCGCCCCTGAGTGATCGGGCACAGTTCGAGCGCCTTCTTGTTGAAGGCACGAAACCCGTTGTGCGCGTCGTGCAGCGCGAGCCCCGTCACCCCGAGCTCGAACAGCGCTGCCGCGCGCAGCACGGCTCGCCGCACGAACGGTACGTTCGACTCACCCCGGAAGCGATTGCCAAACACGACGTCGGCGCCGTCGCGCAAACCCTGCAGCATCACGGCCAAATCTTCCGGGCGATGTTGGCCGTCCGAGTCCATCGTCACATAGGCCTCGAACGGGCCTCGGGCGAGCGCGATCTGCCGTGCCGTCTCGAGCGCGGCGCCTTGGCCCAGGTTGATCTCGTGTCGCGCCAGCACGCAGGCGAACTCCGGCGTCGGCGCGGGCAGCAACGCGGCATCGAGCGGCGAGCGGCTGCCGTCGTCCACCAGCACCAGCTCGACGCCGCCGAGGTCGGCCGCACGCGCACGGATGTCGAGCAGCGTCTCGGCGACGGAAGGGCCCTCGTTGAAGACCGGCATCAGGACGCAGATGGTCATGCTCGAGCGCTCGATGGGGACGGGAGGGGCCGCCCCAACCGAGCTTTTAGCCCGCTTCGCCGCCCCACGCCAGACTCGGAAAACTCTGCACCGGCGCAAGGGCCGGGCACGGGATACATCGCTTCAGCGCTCGGCGATCACGATGCGGCTGTCGGCGCGGCCCGTCGCGCGGATGACGGCGCCGAGCGAACGCCCGCAGACTCCCGCGAGTGCCTGGATCACGCGGCCTTTCGAAGACAACCGGCGCCCGAGCTCTGCGGGCTCGAAGTCGAGGTCGTCGAGCACGGCGCGCGTCGAGAGCCCGAGCTTGACGACCAGCGCGTCGAGCGAACGGCGCGTGAAGTACTGATAGTGCGGCGGGAACGTGCCGCTCTGGAAGAGCTGCCGCCCGAGCCCTTCGACACCGCCGCGGCGTGCCAGATCGGCGAGGGAGAACAAGAGCCCATCGCGCACCGGCACCTTGAACACCAAAAAACGCACCGCCGCCGGCAGACCGCGCACGAAGCGATCGAGACGCGCGCCGAGATCTCCCTGAAAATGCTCGATCACGTCGAGGAAGGTGATGGCTTCCGGGATGAAGGGCAGCCTCGAGAAATCCAGCGTCTCGAAGGGCAGCTCGGCGTCGAGCGGCAATGCGGCCAGGCCCTGCGCGGCGAGGCCGTCGAGCGCGAGCTGCGAGACGTCACCTCCCGCCAGCGCGAGCCCGCCGCGCTCGCGCGCGGCCTGCAGAAAGAAGCCGCGACCACAGCCAAAATCGAAGAGCGAGCGCGGGGGGGCCGGGAGCGCGCCGAGCGCGTCGAGCAGGCGCGCGGCCTGACGACGCCGCGTCGCGCCGAGCGACGCCACGAAATCGCGCTGCTCGTACATCAGGTGATAATCCGTCTGCTCGGCGCTCGGGTTGCGCTCGTGCGTCGCGAGCAGGTGCCCGCAATGCCGGCACGCCACCGCGTCGAACGCCGCGTTCGTCCAGAAGCGCACAGTGGGGCCGCCGCAGACCCAGCATGCCGCCGTGGCGGGCGTCGCCCGAACCGCCTCTTTTGCTGTCGAGCTCATGGCTCGGGTGCTCGTGGGGGCATTGCTCATCGCGGCATCGCTCATCGGGGGGTCGAGTAGATGTCGAGCAGCATGGCGTGCAAGAGCAGCTCGAAGCCGAGGATGAGCGGCAGCGCGGTGAGCATCACCGTGCCCGTCGAGGCGACCACCCCCGTCTGCCAGGAGCGGAACCACATCACGCCCCCGAACACGATCGCCCAGGCGCAGAGCAGGATGCCCGAGATCAGGAACGGCACGATCGGGGAGAAATCGCGCAGCGTGTAGCGCTGGTAGATGCGCCACCAATAGCGGTGGAACAAGCGGCCCGGAAACGACGTCAGGATGCGCGAGATCCGCATCGAGGACACCTCGTTCGCGTAACGCGCCGGCAGCGGCACGTCGACCACGCGAGCGCCGAGCACGTTGAGGTGCACCAGCATGTCGTTCTCGAAGAAATAGTCGTTGGCGATGCGCCACAGCTCGAGGCGCTGCAACATGACGGTGCGGCACGCGACGAAGCCGTTCTGCGGGTCAAAGATGTGCCAGTAGCCGGAGGCCATCTTCGTCATGAACGTGAGCGCCAGGCTGCCGAGCAAACGATGGCGGGGCATGGCCGCGAGTGCTCCCCGGTGCAGGAAGCGGTTGCCCTTGGCGTAGTCGTAGTTGCCGTTGAGCATGGCGTCGAGCAGCTCGCTCAAGCGCTCCGGGTCCATCTGCCCGTCGGCGTCCATCTTCACGACGATGTCGCAGCCGAGCTCGAGCGCTCGCTCGTAGGCGGTGACCATGGCGCCGCCGACCCCCTTGTTTTTCTCGTGGCGCAGCAGGATGAGGCGCGGCTCCTCGAGCGCCGACGCCACCTCGAACAGACGATCGGGCGAGCAGTCGTCGACGACGATGACGCTGTCGACAAAGGCAGGCAGCGTCTGCACGACGTCCGCGATCGTCTTTTCAGCGCGATACGCAGGAATGGCGACGACGATGCGCAGGTCTCGATACACGGCGCGCGAGAATGCGGTAATCCCCGCGCTCGGTCAATATGCCGAGCCGCACGTGGGCCGTCGCCCGAGCGGCCCGGAATTTCCGTGGAAAGCGCGTCCGAAAAGCGGGGCGCCAGCGCGCGCGCAATCCATGTGAGCAGGCGCGCGCAGCAAAAGGGGCGGCGCCGAGCCCGACGTCGCGCGGCAGGCGCTGCGCGCTGACCGGTGCGCTTTGCTTCTCGTGCGGATGGAAGCCGTCTCTCGTCGCGGCTCGGAGGCAGCGCGCTCGGCGCTCTGCTGCGGCTCATCTCGCTTGACTCGATGATATGGCTTCGGGCAAGGTGCGGGCCCGCAAAATGCTCGGGGAGAAGCCTGCGCGGCCCGTTTCTACAGCGCTCGAGCCGTCACTTGCCGAGCTGTCCAACGGCGAGCTTTCCAGCGGCGATCGGCCGCAGCCTACATCGGCCCCGGGCGCTTCCGGGGAGGTGACGCCGCGAGGCGCGCCGCTCGGAGATCGCATGCAAAGGCTCGTCGGCAAAGCGCGTCGCGCGCTGGAGCACCCCTACGCAGAGCGAGCGCGCGGCGTGCTGCTGCCGATCGCACTGCTCTTCGGCGTGTGCTTCTTTGGCTACATCGTCAACAAGCACTACGCGCTGAAAGACTGGTTGTTCTTCAGCTACGCGAAGAGCTGGCTCCTGGTCGCGTATTGGCTCGCTGGCGCCATGAGCGGCGGCTACGCCGTCGTGCGGCGGCTCGCTGCGCGTTGGCCGCTCAGCGAGCAGCTGGTGCTGTCGTGCGCGACGGGCGTGTACCTCTACTACGTCACGATGTTCTTCGGCGGCATCCTCGGGCTCTACCGCTTCGGGGCCTTCTCGGTGCTGCTGCCGCTCGCGCTCATCGCCGCCGGCGGACGGCCGCTGCTGTCGCTCTGCCGGCGGGCTCTCCGCCACTATCAAGCCATGCGGCGCCGCACGCCGCGCCGGTTGTCGCTGCTCGCGATCGCGATCACGGCGGTCGGCACGATGTATCTGGGCCTGCTCTACCTCTACATCCTGACTCCGGACAACGCGAGCTTCGACGCCATCTACTATCACCTCGGCATCCCGCAGCAGAATCGCGCGCTCGGCGGCATCTACCGCACCCCCGAGGGCTGGATCGTCGACGGCCTCCCGCTGCTCGTCTCGGTCATCTACACCTGGCCGTTCATCTTCCCGTCGAACGATTTGTTCGACCGCATGATGGGCTGCGCGCACATGGAGTACGTGCTGTTCGTGGCCACGCTCGTCAGCCTGCCCGTGCTGGTGCGCTGGCTGGTGCCGCGCTCGCGCAGCTGGGGCGCGTGGGTGTCGATGTTCCTGTTTCCCGCCATCCTCATCTACGACGCGGGCCTGCACAGCGCGAACGATCACATCGCCGCCTTCTGGGGCGTGCCCATCTGGCTCGCGCTGCGCCGCGCGTGGGAGCGGCTCGAGCCGCGCGCGATGGCGCTGTTCGCCGTCGCGGCGAGCGGCGCGCTGATGACGAAATACCAGGCCTTCGGCCTGATCCTGGTGCCGGCGCTGGCGCTGTGTGCGCGCGGCGCGCTGCTCGGGCTGCGCCGCTCGGGGGCCCCCTGGTGGCAGGGCTTGTGCACGGCGCTCGGCACTGCGTTGCTGATCACTGCGCCGCACTGGCTCAAGAACTGGATCTGGTACGGCGATCCCCTCTTCCCTGCCCTGTACAACCACTTCGCGCTGCGGCCGTTCCATCCGCACGCCGCCGAGGCGCTCGAGCAGACGACCAAGCTGTTGCAGCGGCCTCACGGCGGCTTCGGCGATCAGGTCGGGCAAATCTGGCGCGGGGCGATCGAGTTTCCGTTTCGCACGCGCGAACGGCCCGATTTTCACAAGGACTGGCCCACCTTCGGGCCGCTGTTCCACCTCAGCATCTTCTGGCTGCCGTTCTTGCGCGGCACGAAGCGCACCTGGCACCTGTTCTTCGCCACCTTCGCTGGCCTCTTCTTCTGGTACTTCTTCAACCACTGGGAGCGCTACCTGCAGCCGATGATCCCGTGGATGGCTGCGGTGGCATCGGCGACGCTGATCTTGATCTGGCGGCGGGGCTGGCTACCGAAGCTCGGGGCCGTGGCGATGGTGGCGCTCGAGGTGGTGTGGGGCTCCGACGCGATCTTTTTCCCCCACATCATGCTGCGCGACTCGCCGATCCGCACCAGCGCCCAGCTGGTGACGAGCGGCTTTCGCGGCGATCTCGCGTCGCGCCAAGACTTCTTGCGCCCCTTCAAGGGCATCGGCGAATCGCTGCCGGACGCCGCGGTGATCCTGCTGCACGAGCACTGCCCGCGGCTCGGGCTCGACAAGCCGATCATCAACGACTTTCCCGGCTTCCAGACGCGCATCAGCTATCAAGACCAGAGCTCGGCGCGCGCCGTCTACGACCTGTATCGCGAGCTCGGCGTCACGCACCTGGTGCACCAGGATGCGTTCTCGTCCTGGCTCGACGATCTCGCGGGCGACCTGCGCTTCTGGGAGTTCGCTACCAACTGGGGGAAGAACCCGAAGCACTACGGGCCGTTCGTGCTAGCCCAGATGCCCGACGAGCCGCCGGACCAGGCGCTCTCGAACCTGGTCGCGTACCTGAGCTGCGATCCGGCGTACACGCGCGGCCTGCACCCGCTGAACGCGCTCGGCATCCGTCCCGGCAATCCCGGCAGCGTCGAAGCGCTGGTGCCCCTGCCCAAGAACAACAAAGAGGTGGTCGAGCTCGTCAAACAGGCGGGCTTCTTGGTGACGAGCGGCACCTGCAAGAAGCTGAAGTGGCCGCAGGCCGTCTACACCGACTTCAAGCGCGCCGCCAAACGCGGCAATGAAGATCTCTGGGTGCGCCGGCTCGACGCCCCCGGCGCCCACGATCTCGAGCGCCAGCTGGGAGTCGCGCCGCCGCCCCCCTGACGCCGTTCGTCAGCTCCTGGCGATGAACAACACGTCGGTGCGGCGGTTGCGCCAGCGTCCTTCCGCGGTACGGTTGCTCGTCACCGGGTTGCGCATGCCGTTGCCGCGCGCGATCAATCGGCTGCGGGCGACCCCGCGCATCACCAGGTAGTCGACGATGGCGTGCGCGCGGCGCTCGCTCAAGCTCTGATTCATACTGCCGTCGCCGACGTTGTCCGTGTTGCCCTCGACGCGCAGGTACATGCCGCCCGCCATCTCGGCCTGGGGCAAGATCTCTTGGTTGATGAGGGCGATGGCGCTCGTGTCGAGCAGGCTCGAGCCCGACGCGAAGTTGATCGAGATCGGCTTGGTGAACAGCGGCGAGCCCTGGCTCGCAACGGCGGGATCGTAGTCTTCGCTCGGCAGCGTCAGCGGCTTGCCGCTGTCTTCCCAGATCTTCTTCACCACCTGTCCGTCGCGCAGCGTCGACGGCACGAAGCGTGCGCCGATGGCGGCCTCGGGGTAGTTGATCCAGATCGAGTCGGCCTGATTATAGACGCGGTCGAAGGCCGGCGGGCCCCCGTCGATGCCGAAGAAGCGCACGTTGTCGGCGAGCGTCGACCACCTCACCCAGGCGAGCGAGCTCAGCGTTCGCTCGTAGCCGAGCTCGTCGCGGAAGCGGGCGGAGGCGTCCATGATCGTGCGCGCCGCGGCGGCGCGGTCGGCGTTGCCGCGCTCGATGCCGGCGAACCACACACGCGCGAGCTTCTGGGCGATGTCGGCGCGCGTGTCGAGCAGCTCCTTGCGCGCGACCATGATGTCGGCGATGAGCTCCGTCGCCTGCGAGGTGGAGAACAGGCGGTGTGCCCCCGCGCGAGCGGCGAGCGCGAGCGACACGTCAGGCTCCCACAGGCACGCGATCTGGGCCTTGCCCTCGGCGAACATCGTGCGCCCGAACGTGATGTCGTCAGGCGAGAAGCGCGTGCTCTTGCGCACCTCGTCGATCTGGCTCTGAGTCAAGTTGGAGTTCGTGATCATGAACTCGAACAGCGTGTGATCGGGGCTGAACATCATCATCGCGGAGGTGTGGCCGAGGATGTCTTCTGCGGTGTGCACGTCGGCCGAGGCGACGCAGGCGTCGCCTCCGCGCGACCAGTCGAGCTGCAAGAACACCCGCACGTCGACGCCCGCCTGCTGGTAGCTGCCCAGCCCGATCGGCAGCTCGTCCACCGTTTGCCAGACGAAGTCGAGCTCGCCCGACTGCAGGCCTTTGTTCTTCGCTGCCGGGTCGTCGATGAACGAGATCTCCAGCTTCAGACCTTCGGCTTCTGCTGCTGAACCTGCGGCGGTGCTCAGCCCGCCATTGCCGAGCACAAAGGGCATGTGACCGGGCCATGTCGCGATGGCGACGCGCAGCGGGCGCGAGTCGATCGTCGCGAGCCGCGCCGCCGGTGTGTTCGGTTGCGCTGCGAGCGTCTGCGTCGTGACGCTGGCGGACGCGACGGCGCCGCCCGCGGCGGGCTTTCGCGGGAATCGGCCGCTGTAAGTCCGGATCGCGGCGAGCGTCGCGCCCAACGCGATGAAGGCGATGAGAATCTTGGAAAGGGCGGTGAGCTTTCCCATGCGTCGACCTCCACGAGAAATTTGGACGGCCGCGTGCAGCGTAGGCGTGTCATTGCGTCAGCTTCTTTTCGAACACCGCTCGCGGCCATCGCTCCCGCAGGCCGCTGCACGTTTCCCCAGGCCAGCGCCGACGACGCGCGGCGGGCCGTGTTTCACTCCCGTCGCCGCAGCCGTTCCAAGCGGGTGAAGGGGGCCCGAGGAGCGTCGGTGGGGTACCCCTCCACCGGTGGATTGGCACACAAAGATCGCATATATTGGCACAATTGGCCTCAGGACAATCGTCCGAGTGGGCTCTGTTTTCGCCGTTTTACACGGCCCAGAATCACGACGCAGAGGTGCCAATGGTCCAGACAGTGGGAATCCGGATCGACCCCGG
>Ga0335075_10016416_pt1 | contig 11061 bp, 10 predicted proteins | sample Lox_Sample_24_FD_206723 | JGI IMG/M metagenome (GOLD analysis project Ga0335075, IMG submission 206723) | Soil microbial communities from Loxahatchee National Wildlife Refuge, Florida, United States - Lox_Sample_2.4 | ecosystem: Environmental > Terrestrial > Soil > Wetlands | place: USA... | reverse complement strand
TCGCCGTGGTGCGGGCCAGCTGCGCAGGTCGGCCGGATTCGACGCCGGGGCGGACGTCGACCCGGGGCATGTGGCCGGACAAGCGGAAGATATCGCGGCGCGGATCGAGCGGGCCGGACTGGACGCGGTCACGGAGGCGGAGCAGCGGCTGACGCTGCGGCCCTGATCGCTTGCGCCCCTGATCGCTTGCGCCCCTGATCGCTTGCGCCCCTGATCGCGGTGGCCCTAATCGCAGCCCTGGGTGGAGGTCGGGATGGTCTGGTCGGCGCCCGCGTTAGCGTCGGCCGCAACCTCTTGCGCGGTCAGCGCGAACCCGGTGTCCGAGGTGTCGACCGCGGCGGCGAAGACGACACCGTAGACGCTGCCGGCCGGGCTGAGCAACGGGCCGCCCGAGTTGCCCGGCTGGACCACCGCCCTGATCTCGAAGATCTGCCGGTCCACGGTGCCCGTCTGGTAGATGTCGGGGCCGACGGCGTTCTGCGTGACGCCGATCCGGGCGGGCACCGCGGTGAACGCATGGTCGAGCGGGTACCCGGCCACGACCGCGTCGTCGCCGTCTTCCGCCTGGTCGTCGAACTGGAGCGGGGTGAGGTTCAGCCCGGGCACGTAGAGCACCGCGATGTCGACCTGCGGGTCGTAGAGCACGACCTGCGCACGGTAGCTGACGCCGTCCACCGTGGTGACCGTCGGGCCCTGGGTCACCCCGGCAACCACGTGCGCGTTGGTCAGCACGTGCTGCGGCGCGTAGACGAACCCGGACCCCTCGATGCTGCGGTCACAGCTCGGCGCGGTGCCCTGCACCTTGACCACCCGGCTGCGGGCCGCGAGGTAGCCCGGGCTGTTCAGCACGGCCGGGTCAGGCGGACTGATGGCGAACAGGTGCGCCGCGCCGATCCCGCTGAACACCTGCGGGAACGGGCCGTCGGCCAGCAGCGCGCGGAAGTCCGAGAACATCGTCTTGGCCTGGGACGGCATGATCTTGTCCATCGTGCTGAGCACGACGGAGTTGTTGACCTGCGACACCACCACCGGGAACGACGACGCGGTGAGCACCGAGCCGATCGACCAGGCGATCAGCAGCATCGACAGCACGCTGACCGCGGATCCGCCGATGGCGTCAATGGTCGTGGACGACGGGCCTGTCATATTCTGCCGGACCGCGGCGCCGATGGAGGACGCGACGAACTGGCCGATGATGGCGAAGCTGACGAGCAGGATGACCGCGACCACGTCCTGCTGTGTCAGGCCGCCGACGATGGCACGCGCGATGTCCGGGCCGTACTCGGCGCCGAGCACCGCGCCGCCGACGAAGCCGATGAAGCTCAGCGAGCCGACGATGAAGCCCTGCCGGTAGCCGGAGATCGCGAAGGCAACGGCCAGCACAAGCAGGGCGATATCAAGCAGGTCACCGCGCACGCTGTCCACGGTATCCGCTGATGGGCCTTATCGCCCCGCATCCCGCCGGGGTGAGGCCACCACGTAATGCACCGGTCAGGCCGCGCCCTGCGGCAGCTCCCGCACCGTGGTGGCGTCCCAGGGGCGCTCGAACCCGCCCAACGCCAGCAGCCGGTCGGTCAGCTGCCCGGTGAACCCCCAGATCAGCATCGACCCGGCGCGGAACGCGGGGCCGCCGCGGCCGGTCGGGTACCGCATCATGACCCGGTTCGCCGGGTCGGCCAGCTCGGCCAGGCTGATCCGTTCCACGGCCGCGACCTCGCCGATGTCCACCGGCCGGACCGCGGACGGCACCCGCCACCAGCCGAGCACCGGCACGACACGGAACTGGCTGCGGCTGATGAACATCTCGGGCAGCGTCGCGAGGATATCGACGCCGGCCGGATCGAGGCCGGTCTCCTCGACCGCTTCGCGCAGCGCCGCTCCCACCGGGCCGTCGTCGCTGTCCTCGATCCGGCCGCCCGGGAAGGCGGGCTGCCCGGAGTGCCGCCGCAGGCCCTCGTTGCGCTGGATGTACAGCAGGTCGGGCCCGTGTGGTCCGGTGGCGAACAGGACGAGGACCGCGGAACGCCGCCCGCCGACGGCCGGCGGGCGGACCGCGGGCGGCACTTCCATCGCCGCGGCGGCCACCGCCAGGTCACGCAGCCACCCCGGAGCCTCCGCGCCGCCCGTGTCGGTCACGAGAACGGGCCCTCCTTGACGAGCTTGGCCGCGGTCGCGGCGTCGGTGGGGCCGAGCCCGAACGACGGGCACCAGTCGGCAACCGGGCACACGCCGCAGGCGGGCTTGCGGGCGTGGCAGATCCGGCGCCCGTGCCAGATCAGCCGGTGCGAGAGCAGCACCCAGTCGGACTTCGGTATGAGCTCGGCGACGTCCGCCTCGACCTTGACCGGGTCGTCGCTCTTGGTCCAGCCGAACCGCCGCGATAGCCGCCCGAAGTGGGTGTCCACCGTGATGCCGGGGATGCCGTAGGCGTTGCCGAGCACCACGTTGGCGGTCTTCCGGCCCACGCCGGGCAGCGTGACCATGTCCTCGAGCTTGCGCGGCACCTGCCCGTTGAACCGCTCGACGAGCGCGGCCGACAGGCCTATCACGGACTTCGTCTTGGCGTTGAAGAAGCCGGTCGGCTTGAGGATCTCGGCCACGTCCTCCGGATTGGCCGCGGCCAGGTCCTCCGGCGTGGGGTACTTGGCGAACAGCGCGGGCGTGGTCATGTTGACCCGCTTGTCAGTGGTCTGCGCGGACAGCACTGTCGCGACGAGAAGCTGGAACGGATTCTGGAAATCCAGCTCAATGTGCGCGTCCGGGTATGTCTCCGCGAGCACTCGGTTGATCTTCCGCGCGCGCCGCACCAGCGCGGTGTGCGTCTCGGGGGTCTTGACCGCCATGGCCTTTAGCGTACGGCCGCCCGCGCCCCGCTGCCGCCAACCCGGACCCCATCGACGGGCATCTAAGCGCCTGCCGGAAAGTAGCCCGCGGGGTTCCATTTCCGGGCGCCACCGATGTGGTACGCCGGCCGTACATCACGGTGCTCACCAGTCACGTGTCGGACGCACAGCCAAGGCTGCCTCCCAGCCGGGACCGTGTGTCATTCCGGGATCGTGTGCGCTTTAGGGTGCTATGTGACAGAAATAACACTCAATGATGCCTTCGACCAAGAAAATCCAATCCGAACTTCGGACCTAACGGACAAATCTTCCCCCGGAACGGTCGGCATGACGCGCACCCGGAGCGGCATCGGCTGCGCCGCCCTGAGCAAGACGAGCCACGCGACGCTCACCCTGAAGCTCGGCCCAGTCGGCCGTTTCCGGGTCCGGCCGACTTCGTCCGCGCGGCCAAGGGCACCACCAACGTGAGCACCGACGGCGGCTGGCTCTACTACGAGGTCACCGGCTAGCGCGTTAGCTCGTGGCGAGCCACAGTCCGGGGGGCGAATCGGGCTGGGCACAGCTCCTTGTCGGGGTGCAGCCGCCGGTATAGCACTGGTAGGTATGCGAACCAGGGCGGCGATCATCAGGGAACCGGGCAAGCCGTGGGAGATCACCGAGCTTGATCTCGACGAGCCGCGGCAGGGGGAGGTCCGGATCGCCTTCAAGGCCTCCGGGATGTGCCATTCGGACGAGCACATCCAGACCGGCGATTCCACCGGACGACTGCCCATGGTCGGCGGCCACGAGGGCGCCGGCGTGATCGAGGCCATCGGCCCGGGCGTGACTCGCGTCAAGGTCGGTGACCACGTGGTCTGCTCGTTCATCCCGGCCTGCGGCACCTGCCGGTACTGCTCGACCGGCCATCAGAACCTGTGCGACTGGGGCGCGCAGATGATGACCGGGATGCTTGCCGACGGCACGTTCCGCTTCCATGACGACGACGGCGCGGACCTCGGCGGGTTCTGCATGCTCGGCACCTTCGCCGAGCACGCGGTGATCTCGCAGAACTCCTGCGTCCCGATCGAGGCCGACATCCCGTTCGAGGTCGCCGCGCTCACCGGCTGCGGTGTGCCGACCGGGTGGGGCACCGCGGTGTACGCCGCGGGCGTACGGGCCGGGCAGACCGTGGTGATCTTCGGCGCCGGCGGGGTCGGCAGCAACGCCGTCCAGGGCGCCAGGTACGCCGGCGCGGCCAACGTCATCGTGGTCGACCCGGTGGCCTTCAAGCGGGAGAACGCGCTGGCCTTCGGTGCGACCCAGGTGTTCGCGAGCGCCGCCGAGGCGCAGGAGGCGGTCATCGAGCTCACCCGGGGCCAGCTCGCCGACCACGCGCTGATCACCATCGGCGTGCTCAACTCCGAGGTTGTCGACCAGGCGGCCGCGATCGTCGGCAAGGGCGCCCAGGTGACGATCACCTCGGTCGGCAAGTCGGCGGAAAAGCAGATCCAGCTGGCCGCCAACGGCAGCGTGGTCGGCTGGCAGCGCCGCATCCAGGGCCACGTCTTCGGCATGTGCAACCCGCTCAACGACATCCCCCGGCTGCTCCGCCTTTACCGCGCGGGCCAGCTCAAACTCGACGAGCTCATCACCCGCCGCTACGCCCTCGACGAGATCAACCAGGGCTATCAGGACCTCGACGACGGCAAGCTGATCCGCGGGGTCATCCTGCACCCGTCTTGACTTCTCCGGCCAGGCAGAATATCCCCGTGCCTATCACCGTCATCGACCCGCGTGCCGCCCTGATCGTCATCGACCTGCAGCAGGGCCACATGGAGATCCCGCTTGCCCACCCCGTCGAGGACATCATCGAACGCACCACGGCGCTGACCAAGGCCTTCAGAGGCCGCGGTCTCCCTGTGGTGCTGGTCAGCGTGGCGGGAGCTCCGCCCGGCCGGACGGATACCGGGAGCGGCGCGCAGCACCCCGTCCCCGCGGGCTGGGCCGACCTGATACCGGAACTGGACCGGCAGCCCGGCGACGTCGTCCTCGTCAAGCACGCGCGCAGTGCCTTCACCGGCACCGGGCTGGCCGGCCTGCTGCGCGAGCAGGGCGTCACCCAGGTCGTCATCACCGGCATCTCGACCGGAGGCGGGGTCGAATCCACCGCCCGGGACGCGCATGAGCAGGGTTTCAATGTGACCCTGCCGGTTGACGCGATGACCGACCCGAGCCTGCCCAGGCATGAGCATGCCGTGACGCGGGTCTTTCCGCGCATCGCGGAGACGGGCAGCACGACGGATGTGCTGAACGCGCTTGCGAGCCCCTGACAGCGCCCGCTCCCACTCGGTAACCGGCTCATTCGCATTCCGCCAGCCGGAACAGCAGAAAACGCCGCTCGGGCTCGGCGGTAGCCAGGGCGAGCGCGGACCGGTAGGCGGCGCCCGCCTCTTCCATGCGGCCAAGACGGCGCAGCAGTTCGGCCCGGGTGGAGTGGAAGTACTGGTATCCGGCCAAGTCGAGACCGTCAACGACGGCGAGCGCGGCGGCCGGGCCGTCGGCCTCGGCGATGGCCACCGCACTGTTCAGCCGGACCACGGGCGAGCCGGTCAGGTCGGCGAGTTCCGCGTACAGCGCGCCGATCTGCCGCCAGTCGACCGGGTCGGCCGCCTGTAGCGACGCGATCGCGGCCTGGATCATATACGGGCCGCGGCTGCCGGAGATCCGGTCGAGGATGTCGCGTGCTTCCCCGATCTGCGGCCAGTCCCACAGCTCGCGGTCCTGGTCGGCCAGCAGCACCAGATCCTGCCCGCCCGGCCCGGACAACCGGGCCCGGCGCCGGGCGTCGTGCAGCAGCATCAGCGCGAGCAGGCCCTCCGGCTCGGCCTGATCCGGCAGCAGTCCTGCCAGCACCCGGCCGAGCCTGATCGCCTCGCCAGCCAGGTGCCCGGCCTGACCGGGCTCGCTGTAGCCCTGGTTGAAGATCAGGTAGGTGACGGCGAGGACGGCGGTCAGGCGTCCGGGCAACTGGGCGGCCGACGGGACGCTGAACGGGATGCCCGCGTCCCTGATCTTCGTCTTCGCACGGGTGAGCCGCCGCTTCATCGTCTCGCCCGAGACCAGGAACGCGCGCGCGATCTCCTCGGTCCCCAGCCCGGCGACCGAACGGAGCGTCAGCGCCACCTGCGCCTCCACCGCGAGCGCCGGGTGGCAGCAGGTGAAGATGAGCTCCAGCCGCTCATCGGGGATCTCGGACTCGTCCACGTCAATCTCCGTGACCGCCTGTGTGGTTACCTCAAGCAGCCGCAGTTTCTCCGCGAGCACGCGGTCGCGGCGCAGCCGGTCGATCGCCCGGTTCCGCGCCGTGGTCACCAGCCAGGCGGCTGGGTTCGCCGGTGACCCTTCGGATGGCCAGCGACGCGCCGCGACCGCGAACGCTTCCGCAGTGGATTCTTCGGCGAGTTCGAAGTCGCCGAAGTAGCCGACGAGCACGGCGAGCACCCGGCCCCACTCGTCGCGGAAGACCTGCTCGAGCGTGGTCAGGACGCCGGGCCCAGGGTAGGCCGGATCTCCACCGCACCGCCGAGCCGCAACGCCGGGATCCGGGCCGCGATCTCGGTCGCCTGGTCAAGGTTGTCGGCCTCGACGAGGTAGATGCCGCCGAAGACTTCCTTGGTGTCGGCGAACGGGCCGTCGGTCACGAGCATTTCCCCGCCAGCGAGGCGGATGGTTGTCGCAGTCGTCACCGGCTGCAGGCCGGCGCCGGTAACCACTTCCGGCGCATCCCGCAGCGCCCAGTACTCCTTGCTCATGGCCTTCTGCTCGGCTGGGCTGAGCGAATCCAGGTACCCAGGCTCGGTGTAGATCAGCAAGGCGTATTGCATGGCCGTCTCCGTTCTTCCGCTGAATCATTGTCTCGCCTTCATGACGAACCAGCCCGCCGCATGGGGACAGCCCTACCGGGCGATCGCCGCGAGGAAATCTGCCGACCTCGGGTCGGCGGGGTTGACATGGCGGCCGAGCACGACGATCGCGACGCGCTTAGCCCCGGCCAGCTTGAGCGCGACGGCGGCCGACTGCGCACTGCCGCCCGACACCCAGGTGTCATCCACCACCAGGACCTCCGCGCCGGCAGCCAGACCGTCAACGCGTAGCCAGTCCATCGTGACGCCGCGCACGTGGATCGCGCCGGAAGCGACGGACAACCGGACCAGGGGCAGGTCCGCGCACGACCGGACGATGCCAACCAGCGGATGCGCACCCGGACGGCCCTGCCCGCTCGGCACGACCGCGACCGCCGACGGCGCCGCGGTCATGCCCGCCGCCCGCCACGCCGCGTCCCCCTCCTGTCGCAAGAACGATGCAAGCATCTCCCGGAGCCGCCCCGCCGATTCCGCCGCACCGGCACGTTCCGACTTGTACCGCCACAGGTCCTCCGCCAGCATCCCCCCGCGCACCGCGTACCCCAGCGGCACTACCACGTCCGCCAGCAGTCCCCCAGCCACTTCACGGGCCAGGTCGCACTGATAGCACCACGCCAACCCACCCGGCACAGGACCTCGACACGTCCGGCAAAACATGCCCCGATGCTAAGCACGCCCACCGACGAAACCTGCCCGCGATGGGGTCGTATTCAACATGGTGGATAGGTAGGCACACCCCGGTGTGCTCAGCTATCCACCATCTTCATCGGCTAGCCATGCGAGGCCGTGTTTGTCACTCTATGTATGTGGATGACTCCGTTCCGCTCAGTATGGGTGCCGATGCCTACCGATTCTGGGTAATGGTTACCAGCGTTCAAGCGCAGATCGTCGACCGCGGCCAGGCGACCCGAGCGGGCTTCTCCCGCCGACACGTCGCCCACCGGCTGAGGACCAGGGTGTGGCAGCGCGTGTACCCAGGCGTCTACGCGACCTTCAGCGGCCCGGTTTCGCGCGAGGCTCGGCTGTGGGCGGCGGTCCGGTGGGCCGGGGAGGACGCGATGCTGAGTCACCAAACGGCAGCCGAGGTGCACGAGCTTATCGACAAGCCCTTTGGCCACCAGATTCACATCACTGTCCCGCGGCGCCGCCGTCCGGCGCAGCTCAGGCCAGTCCGCGGAATCGTCGTGCACAGGTCGGACCAGAGTCAGGCGGAGTTCGTCGGGCCCTTCAAGCTGCCGCGTACCAGGATCGAGGACACCGTGCTTGACCTGGTCGCCGCGGCACCTAGCTTCTACCACGGCTACGACTGGATCGGACGCGCGGTGTCCCGCAAGCTCGTGACCGTCGACCGGCTGCGCGCCGTCCTCGCCAGCCGACGAAGGGTCCGCTGGCGGGCGTGGCTGACCGACGCGCTCGAAGTATCACCCAATGGCGTTCACTCCGCGCTGGAACTGCGCTACGTCCGGGACGTCGAGCGAGCGCACGGTCTGCCCAAATCGCAGCACCAGGCACGCCGGCAGATCGACGGGAAGGTGCATTACAAGGACAACTTGTACGCCGAGTACCGCGTCGCCGTGGAAATCGACGGGCCCGCGTATCACCAGAACGAGCGGGTGCAGGCCGACAAGGACCGGGACAACGCCAACCTGGCGGTAGACGATGTGAAGACCTTCCGGTTCGGCCCGGTGGCGGTAACCGAGCGCGCCTGCGAGACGGCCGCCATGGTGGCGATCACCTTGCAACGCAATGGCTGGCAGGGTTTCCCTCGCCGGTGCCGCCGGCCCGGCTGTGCCCTCGATCCGCTGGCGGTTTCGCGGCCGCACCGGACATAGCGGCCGCACCGGACATAGGAGATCGCCGGGCACCGCTGGGTGTGCTCGGCGATCCCCTGTCCTCGGACACGGCAGAATGGGGAGCGTGAACCCCGATGAGCCGGAGATCCGGACGCTTTCCAGCAGCGTCATCTACCGCGACAACTGGATGCGGCTGCGCAAGGACGAGATCGAGCGGGCGGATGGCTTGCGGGGCACCTACGCGGTCGTCGAGCGGCACGACTTCGCGGTCATCATCCCGGCCGAGAACGGCGGTTTCTACCTCGTCGAGGAGTACCGCTACCCGCTCGGGCGGCGCGCCTGGTCGTTCCCGCAGGGGGGCTTTCCGGAAGGGCAGGACGGGACGCCGGAAGAGCTCGCCCGGGCGGAGCTCGCGCAGGAGACCGGGCTGCGCGCCGCGCGGCTGACCCGCCTGGGAACGCTGTCGGCGAGCCACGGCTCGTCCAGCCAGTACGGTCAGCACTGGCTGGCCACCGAGCTGACCCAGGGGCCGACCGACCTCGAGCCGGAGGAACTCGGCCTGGTGCACAAGTGGGTGCCGAGGGCCGAGTTCGAGAGCATGACCGCGAACGGCCGGATCGTCGACGACTCGACGCTGGCCGCCTACGCGCTGCTGCTGCTCGCCGAGCGGCGCGGTGAGGTCATCACGCCGTAAGGCCGGCCCCAGCAGGGGTGCGTACAGGTCACCAAGCTCCTCGACCCGGCCGAGCACGTCGCCGGCGGTAAAGGTGAGGTCGGCCACCTTCCGGCAGGCGGCCACCTCGTCCCAGCTCACCGGGGTGGACACGGTGGGACGCTCGCGCGCGCGCAGCGAGTAAGGGGCGACGGTGGTCTTGGAGCCGTTGTTCTGCGACCAGTCGATGAAGACCTTCCCCGGGCGCAGCGACTTCGTCATCCGCGAGACGACCAGTCGGGGGAGGTCACGCTCGAGCCGCTCGGCGAAGGACTTCGCGCGTTCGCTGGCCTGGTCGGCGGACAGCCCGCCGATCCGGGCGTAAAGCTGAAGGCCCTTTCCGCCCGAGGTCTTGGGCAGCGGGTCGAGGCCGTCCGCCGCGAGCACCGGGCGGAGCGCCTCGGCCACCCGGCAGCATTCGACGATCGTGGCCGGCGCCCCCGGGTCGAGGTCGAACACGAGGAGATCCGGGTCGGTCTCCTGCTCGGACAGCGCCGGCTGCGACTGATCGGGTGCGCCGGGGAATTGCCACATCGGGACGTGCACTTCGATGGCGGCGAGGTTGACCGCCCAGATCAGCGAGGGCAGGTCGTCGATCACCACATAGCGGACCGGAGCGCCCGGCGAGCGAGCGCGCGAGCTCAGCGACATGACCTCCTCGGTGCGCAGCCAGCTGGGCCGCTTGTCCGGCGCGTGCTTGGCGAAGAACGAGAGGTCAGCCACGCCGTGCGGGTAGCGGCGCAGCGTTACCGGGCGGCCGGCGATGTGCGGCAGCATCAGCGGGGAGATCCGCTGGTAGTAGTCGAGCACCTCGGCCTTGCTGAAGCCGTCGTCCGGGTACAGCACCTTGGTCAGGTTGGTCAGCGTCAGCTCCCGGCCGTCCACCAGGACCGCGATCTTGTCCGCAACCGGCATAGTTGTCACGTCTCCCGGACCACGTCGGCGGGGTCCTTGTCGTCCCGGAGCCCCTGGTAGGCGGGGGCGCGCATGCGGCCTGCCCGGGTCCACCGGTCGAACGTGACCTCGACCACCAGCCGTGGCTCTACCCAGACCGCGGGCCTGGCATGCTCGGGCGGCACCGGCTCGTCGAACGGGCTGTCCGGCCTGCGCAGCGCCGACAGCCGGCCGGTGAGCATGCGGAGCGTCCCGTCGGAGAACCCGGTGCCGACGTGACCGCAGTACAGCAGTCCCCGCTCGCCGCGGGAGTCGGCACCGTACAGACCGACGAGCAGCGAGCCGATCAGCCCCGCCCGGTTGCCCTGGCCCGGCTTCCAGCCGGCGACCACGACCTCTTGCCGCAGCAGGTTCTTGAGCTTGAGCCAGCTTGTGGACCGCACTCCGGGCTCGTACACCGAGTCCAGCCGCTTGGCCACCACGCCCTCGAGGCCGTTGGCGACGGAGGCGGCGCGGACCGCGTCGAGATCGGTGCCGGGGAAGCCGGGCGGACAGGTCCAGCGCGGGCCGGCCTGCACGATCGATTCGAGGATCTTCCGGCGCTCGGCGTACGGCCGGGCGGCCAGCGCCACGCCATCGAGATACAGCACGTCGAACGCCAGGTAGGTGACGGGGATGAGCTCCGCGAGGCGGAGCGCGGCCGCCGGTGAGGCGACGTGCATGCGGGGCTGAAGCGCCTCGAAATCCGGACGGCCGTCGGCGAACGCGACCATCTCGCCGTCCAGCACCGCCTCCTGCCCGGCGACCGCGGCGGCGAGGCCCGCCACATCCGGGTAGGTCGCGGTGATGTCCTTGCCGGTCCTCGAGACGAGCCGCAGGCCGCCGCCGGAGATGACCGCCAACGCGCGGACGCCGTC
>Ga0335075_10016415_pt1 | contig 11061 bp, 9 predicted proteins | sample Lox_Sample_24_FD_206723 | JGI IMG/M metagenome (GOLD analysis project Ga0335075, IMG submission 206723) | Soil microbial communities from Loxahatchee National Wildlife Refuge, Florida, United States - Lox_Sample_2.4 | ecosystem: Environmental > Terrestrial > Soil > Wetlands | place: USA: Florida... | reverse complement strand
GACCAGCGGTGGCCTGCCCGGTCGCGGCGGGCATCCGCTCGCCGCCCAGTACCAGCCGCCGGCCGCCGGGCAGCAGCCGCCCGCCGCGCAGCAACCGCCCGCGGCGCAGCAACCGCCCGGGACGCAACAGCTACCGGGGGCCGCGCAGCCGCCCGCCGCGCAGCCGCAGCCGCTGCAGCCACCGCAGCCGCTGCAGGCGCGCGCTGGCCAGCAGCCGCAAGGCGGTCAGCAGATCGGTCAGCAGGCGCAAGCACCCCATCAGCCGCAGTCGGCGCAGCAGGCGCAAGCCGCACAGCAGGCCGCCGCCATGCAGCAGGCGTACGCCGCGCAGCAGGCGCAAGCCGCGCAGCAGCCACAGCCGCCGGGCAGCCAGCCGCCCGCGGCGGCTGCCGCGTGGCATGGCTCGCCTAACTCGGATGGCACGTGGTACTACCAGGCGCCGGGCAACGGCACTACCGGGCAGAACGGCGCGCAGCAGTACGGCGCGGCCAACGGGAACGGAACGGGCCCGCTGCCCAACGGGTATGGGACCAGCCCGCAGAACGGATATGGGACGAGCCCCCAGAACGGATTGGGGACCGGCGCGCAGAACGGTCTGGGGACCGGCGCGCAGAACGGGTATGGCCAGCCACCAGGCGGTATGCCGCAGGCACCGGTCAACGGCCCGGCCGTCAGCGCTCCCCCGTACTCTCCGGCCGCGCCGCAGCAGGCACTGCTCGCGCCGCCACCGCCACCGCCGACGTTCGAGTCCGCGCAGCCGCCCCAAGCCGACCAGCAGGGCGCTGCCGTGCCGCAGAACCTGGGCTTCCAGCAGCCGCAGGGCGCCCAGCAGAACCAGCCCGTTCAGCAGAGCGCTGCTAGCCCGGCGGGCCAGCAGGTCATGCCGGCTAACCAGCTTCCCGCGGCCCACCAGCCCGGGACCGCCCAGCAGTTCGCGGGTGCGCCGCAGCAGTTCCCGGCGGCTCAGCAGCCGGGCAGCGTTCAGCAGCCCGGGGCTGTCCAGCAGCCTGGAAGTGTCCAGCAGCCTGGTGCTGCCGCTCAGCAGCCCGGTACCGCTCAGCAGTCGCCTGCGGGCCAGCAGCTCCCGCCGGCTCCGCAACCGCCAACTGAGCAGCAATTCGGGGCGGGTCAGCAGCCGCCGCCGCAGTACCAGGTGCCGCAAGCGGCCCCGCAGCTGCCATCGATGCAGCCGGTGCAGCTAGCGCCGCCGCCCACGCTGGGCCAGCCGGTCCCGCAGCCGCAGCAGCCGGTCTCGCTGACGCTGGCCCAGCCGGTTCCGCAGCCGCAGCAGCCCGCGCCGTCGCCGTCACCACCAGCACTGTCCGCAGACGCGCATACGTCACAGGCGAATGCGTCACAGCCGCTGGCAGCGATGTCCGCGACGGCCCCGGCCCCATGGGATATCGCACCCCCCGCGGCCACGCCCGCGCCGGTGTCGCCCGCGCCCGTTCCGCCCGCGGCCAGCCCGCTGCCTGAACCCGAACCGGCGCCCGCGGCCAGTCCGCTGCCCGAACCGGCGCCGGCGCCGTCGAACCTGGGCTTGCCGCTGGCCGACGCGGGGATCGCGGCACCGCCGGCCACACCGCCCGCCGCGCCCACCCGGGCGTCCATGCTGAGCAACCTGACGGGCGCGGTCCGGGGCCGCCGGGCCGCGCGCAAGCCGCGGCTCGCCATGTCCGCGGTCTTCGCCGATCTCGTAGACATGGCTGACATCCCGCGCTCCGCCTACGCGGTCGACGAAGAAGTGACCGGCGCCATGTGCCTGTTCAAGACCGACGGCGGCTACGAGGTGTTCAGCTGCGCCGAGGACGCCAGGCACGAGGTCCGCTTCTTCGAAGACGAGGAAGCGGCCTACTTCTACCTGTTCGGGGTGCTGGCCGCCGAGGCTCTCCGGCACGGCCGGCTGAGCCCGCGCCGCGGCTGACCCGGCCACCAGCGGCGATGCGGTAAAAATCATTGCCGAATACTTACATGGTCGCGCGGAATGGACCGTAAACGCTAAAGTGATACAGTCGGCGGGGCTGACGGTCCCCCGCTCCCCAAGCAGCCCCGCCGACCCGTCACCGCCTGAAACTTTCGCTCCCCTGGCTGCCGCTAACGCCCCTGGGAGATCCCAAACAAGCAGTACAGCAGGGGCAGCAGGAATGGCCAAGTGTGCCCCCTCGAAACGCGTTCCGCTTGGCTATCATTCGCCGCGAAAATGCGTAATTCAGGCCGCGAGGTCAAATTATAAATCGAATTATTAAACCAACCCGGCCGTTGCGCGCAACCGCTGGGCAACGGGAAGACGGAGTAGGGTGCACGCGTGACCACAGGGCAGCACCTCGCGGCCGCCCAGGGCGCCCCCGGCGCCGCGGCCGAGGCGGCGGGCATCGCGAGCCTCGCGGTGCGTGACCTGCTGCACGGCCCGCAACAGGCGGGCCAGGTGCTCGCCGTCGTCCAGGGAATGCTGGTCGTCGCGTTCCCTGGCGCGCCCCGCGAGCCGCGCGTGATGGCGATTTCCGCGCCGGACGCGGTCCGGCTGCCCAACGCGATCATCGCGGGCATTCCCGCGGCCGCCCTCGCGGCGGCCGTGCCCGCTGTTAGCGCCGCGAGTTCCGCCACCGGGCCGCAAAAGACGCACAAAACACAGAAAACGCGAAAGGCACAGAAAAGAGCCGCCAAGGCCACAGAACTGCCCGACGGCACGGCCAGCACGGGCGGCGGCTGGGTCCGCATCGGCGGCCTGAACGTCCAGGCACGCCGCTGGTGGGACCCGTCTCCCGTCTTCGGCCCACTGTCGCGCGGGCGCCTCGACCAGGGCGCGGCCGTGCTGACGCGGGCCTGCCGGCAGGCGGCGCCCGGGCCCGCGCTGGCCGATCACGAGGCGACGAAGGAGCTCGCGGTGTGCTGCGCGGCCGGCGACCTGGCCGGCGCCGTCGAGCACGCCGAACGGCTCGTCGGTCTCGGCGCGGGCATCGTGCCCGCCGGGGACAGCGTGCTGTGCGGCCTGCTGCTCGCGCTGCGCTTGCTCGGCGGCGCGATCACCGGCGGCAGCCGGGCGGTCTGGCTGGCCGACTGGCTGAGCGCCGCCGTCACCAGTTACGCCTCGGAACGGACCACGCCGCTGGCCGCCTCCCTGCTGCACTGCGCGGCCCGCGGCCAGGCGTCGGCCGAGGTCGCGGCCGTGCTGCACGGCGTGGCCGGCGAGGACCCGGTGGAGCCCGCGGCGCGCCGGCTGCTCACCGTCAGGGCCGCGGCCGCGCTTGGCGCCGCGGACCTGGCCTGGGGAATGGTGGCCGGCTGCCGCGCGGCGCAGGCGCTGTCCGTATCCTGAACGCCATGACGATCCCGCTGACGGGCACCCAGTACGAGATCGAAGCCGGCGACTACCGCGCCACCGTGACCGAGCTCGGCGCGGGGCTACGGGAACTCGAGCACGGCGGGACGCCGCTCGTCACGAGCTACGACCCCGACCAGCTGCCACCGCACGGCGCCGGCCAGCTGCTGTCCCCGTGGCCGAACCGCGTCGCCGGCGGCCGCTACGCCTTCGCGGGCGACATCTACCAGCTCGCGCTCTCCGAGCCCGCCAACGGCAACGCGATCCACGGCCTGACCCGCTGGACGCCGTGGTGGCGCACGGCGCATGACCGCAACGAGGTGACACTGCGCACCGTGCCGCACGGCCAGCAGGGCTATCCGTTCGCCGTCCAGGTTGACGCGACCTACCGGCTGGACGCCGAGTCAGGCCTGCACGTCACCGTCACCGCGGTCAACAAGGGCAGCCACCCCGCGCCGTGGGGCGTCGGCCACCACCCGTACCTGGCCGTGACCACGCCGGTCGTCGACGACTGCGAGCTGACGCTGCCCGCCGGCCGCTGGCTGCCCGCCGACGAGCGCGGCATCCCGTCCGGCGCGCCGGAAGACGTGGCCGGGACCGATTTCGACTTCCGCGCCGCGCGCAAGCTCGGCGGCACCAAGCTCGACCACGCGTTCACCGAACTGCGCAGGGAGCCGGACGGCCTGGCCTGGGTCCGGCTGTCGGTGAATGGCGTGACCACCGGGCTGTGGGCGGACGAGGGCTATCGGTGGCTGCAGGTCTTCACCGGCGACGCGCTCGAGCCTGAGCACCGCAGGACCGCGCTGGCCGTGGAGCCGATGACCTGCCCGCCGAACGCGTTCGTCACCGGCGAGGACCTGGTCGTGCTGCAGCCGAGGGATACGGTCAGCTGCCGGTGGGGCATCAGGACTTTTCTTCAGAACGTACGGTAGCGACTGCACGGACCCGCGCCAGGTCTTCCGCGGTGTCGACGTCGTCGGGGCTGCCCGTGTCGGCGCACTCCACCTGCGTGACGAGGTCGGAGTAGGCCCGCAGGAATGGCCGCGCCCCGGTGTCCCCGGTGGCCATCGCGAGCACGGCAGGCCAGTAGTCGCGGGCGATCAGCACGGGATTACGCGGCTGGCCGTCATAGCCGGCGACCGCGACTGGGGCGCCCTCGCGGTAGGCCGCGATCAGTCTGCGCACCGACTCGGGCCCGACCAGCGGCTGATCCGCCAGCGCGATCACCGCGGCGTCGGCATTTCCCTCGGCGAGCGCGCGCAACCCCGTCGCCAGCGACGACCCCATGCCGGTGCTCCAGTCCGGGTTATGCACGGCCAGCGCCTCAGGAATCGTCACCGGCACGGCCCCGGTCACGAGAATCACCGGGTCCGCTCCCCCGTCCCGCAGCAGCGCGACCCCGCGCTGCGCGAGCGTCTCACCGCCGAGTTCCACCAGTGCCTTGGGCTGCCCCAGCCGCGAGCCCGACCCGGCAGCCAGCAATATCCCCGCCACGCGCTCAGTCACGCCCCAACCGTACGCCACGCCCATCTCGCATCCTGAGACGATCATGACTTCGGAGCAGAACGTTACGCTTTTCTTGCTGTTATCAGCGTTTTAGCGTAATTCTCTGCTCCTGAGTGGGAGGACGCTTAGGAGGTGGCGTCCGGAAACTCGGTGGCTCGGGGGGCCGGGGCGCTCTTAGGCTGGGGGCGTGGTTCCTACTACGCATTTGCTGGCCTTTACCGTGACCGCGTTCGTGCTGATCGCGATTCCCGGGCCGAGTGTGCTGTTCACGGTCAGCCGGGCGATCACGCTCGGCCGCGGCGCCGGGGTAGCCACCGTGGCGGGCAACACCGTCGGCGCGTTCACGCAGGTGGTGGCGGTAGCGCTCGGGATCGGGCCGCTTGTTGAACGGTCCGTCGTCCTGTTCACGGTGCTCAAGCTGGCCGGGGCGGCGTACCTGGTGTTCCTCGGCGTGCAGGCGATCAGGCATCGCCAGTCGCTAGCGGAAGCGCTCGGAGCCAAGGTCGAGCGGAAGACCGCGGCCCGGATCGTGATCGACGGGTTCTCCGTCGGGGTCACCAACCCGAAGGTGATCGTGTTTTTCGCGGCGATGCTGCCGCAGTTCGTGGACCGGCAGGCCGGCAACGTGCCGGTGCAGATCATCGTGCTCGGCGCGATCTTCGCCGGTATCGCGCTGATCAGCGACAGCACGTGGGCGCTGGCGGCCGGGACGGTCCGCAGCTGGCTCGGCAAGTCGCAGCGGCGCCTCGAGCTCATCGGCGGCGTCGGCGGGCTGGCGATGATCGGCATCGGGGCCCGGCTGGCCTTGACCGGCCGTAACGACTGACCCGCGGCCGGCGGCGTCAGGCGTGCGCCGACTCGTGGTGGATGCGGCCCGCGGTGTCGGTGAGCGCGTGGCCGGTGCCGCCCCAGCGCAGCTGGATCAGCTCGGCCGCGATCGAGACGGCGGTTTCCTCCGGGGTGCGGGCGCCCAGGTCCAGGCCGATTGGCGAACGGAGCCGCGCCAGCTCAGCCTCGGTCATCCCGACGGCGCGCAGCCGGTCTAGGCGGTCCTCGTGGGTGCGCCGCGAGCCCATCGCGCCGATGTATCCCGCTGGAGTGCGGAGCGCGACCTCGAGGACGGGCACATCAAATTTGGGATCATGGGTGAGCACACATATTACTGTCCGCGCGTCCACCTCGACCCCGGCGAGGAACCGGTGCGGCCAGTCGACGACCACCTCGTCGGCGTCGGGGAACCGGGACTTGGTGGCGAAGATCGGCCGGGCGTCGCACACGGTCACGTGGTAGCCGAGGAACTTGCCGACCCGCGCGACGGCCGCCGCGAAGTCGATCGCGCCGAACACCAGCATCCGCGGCGGCGGCGCGAACGAGTTCACGAACACGGCCAGCTCGTCCCCGCGCCGCTCCCCGTGCTCACCGTAGCGGCGCACCCCGGTCAGCCCCTGCGCGAGCATGCCGCGCACGTCGTCGTCCACCGCGGCGTCCAGCCGGTCGCCGGAGCCCAGTGAGCCTTCAGAGACCCGTGCGACGTCTCCCCAGATCACCCGCCTGGCGCCGACCTGACCGGGCCCGGAGATCACCGTGGCGACGGCGACCGGCTCGCCGCGCTCCACGGCCGCCGCGATCTCCCCGAGCTCGGGAAACGTCTCCCTGCTGATCGGCTCAACGAAGATGTCGAGAATCCCGCCGCAGGTCAGCCCAACCGCAAACGCGTCGTCATCGCTGACCCCGTAGGTCTGCAGCACAGGCTGCCCGGTCGCGGCGACTTCGGTGGAGAGCTCGTACACGGCGCCCTCAACGCACCCGCCGGACACGCTTCCGACAACCTCACCGTCAGCCTCGACGGCAAGCGCCGCCCCGGGATCGCGTGGCGCGCTGCGGAATGTCCGCACCACGGTAGCGAGCCCGAAGGTCTCGCCCTCATCCCACCACTTGGTGATCGTGTCCAGAATGTCGCGCACAGCCCACCTCAAGTTCCGGTCGTCTTCAAGTAACGCTACTTGGGCGCCGACTATGCCACCAGGCAGGCGAAGGCCGCTTACTCCACGATCTTGGAGATCGGGATTTCCAGGATGTCGTGGGCGCCGGCCGCCTTGAGCGCCGGGATGAGCGTGTTGACGCCGCGCTTGGGCACCACGGTCTCGACCGCGTTCATGCCCGAGTTCGCCAGCGCGGTAACCGTTGGCGAGGACATCGCAGGCAGCATCGCAGTCACCGTCGCCACTTTGTCCGCCGCCACGTTGAGCTTGAGCAGTACGTTGCCCCGCGCCTGGATCGCCCCGCGCAACAGCAGCGCGATGTCCTCCATCGCGGCGCGCTTGTCGGGGTCCGTGCAGCTGACCGGGCAGGCGACGAGCTCGGTGTAGCTGGTCAGCAGGGTTTCCAGGATGCGCAGCCCGTTCTTGCGCAGCGACGACCCGGTCTCCGTGAGGTCGACGATCGCGTCGACGATGTCCGGCACCTTCGCCTCGGTCGCGCCGTACGACGGCACCACCATCGCCTTGACGCCCTGCTCGGCGAGGAAACGCTTGGTCAGCGACGGGAACTCCGTCGAGATCCTGATCCCCTCGGGCAGGTCGGCGGCCGACTCCCACGGCGACTTCTCCGGCACGGCGAGCACCACCCGCACCGGGTTGGACGTCGCCTTGGAGTACCGTAGCTCGCCGAGCGAGACCACGTCCGCCTCGGTCTCGGAGATCCAGTCCCGGCCGGTGATGCCGATATCGAACAGCCCGCGCTCCAGGTAGGACGGGATCTCCTGCGGGCGCAGGAACCGCACCCGCTCGATCCGCGGGTCGTCGATGGAGGCGTGGTAGTCGCGGTCCGACGCCCGCCGCACGGTCAGGTCCGCGGCGTCGAACAGCTCGAGGGTGGCCTTTTCCAGAGAGCCCTTGGGCAGGACCAGGGAAAGCATGGTTAGCGGCGCACATCCTTCGGCAGGTCACCGCAGCGGATCGAGCGCAGCAGGCACGCGGTGTCCAGCGCTGCCACGGCCGCCTCCCACCCCTTGTCCTCGCTGCTGTCCGGCAGGCCGGCACGGTCGCGGGCCTCCTGGAAAGTGTTACACGTCAGCACGCCGTTACCGATCGGTGTCCCCGCGTCAAGCGCCACCCGGGTCAGCCCGGCGGTCACCGCGTCACAGACGTACTCGAAGTGCGGCGTGCCGCCGCGGATCACCGCGCCGAGACAGACCACGGCGTCGTAGCGCCTGGCCAGCTCCTGGGCGACGACGGGGAGCTCGACGGCGCCGGCCACCCGGACCACGAGCAGCTCCTCGACGCCGCACTTCCTGGCCGCCGTGGTCGCCCGCTCCACCAGGGAGTCGGTGATCTCCGGGTGCCACCGGGTACCCGCGATCGCGAGCGCCAGGTCGGCTGCGTCCACGACCGGAGCCTGTGGACGTCCTTCGCCGCTCATCCGGCTCGCTCTCCTGACAGGGGGGTCAATGGCGCGGTGGCCGGCACCGAAATCTGATGCCCGAGCCGGTCACGCTTAGTCGTAAGGTACCGCAGGTTATAGGGGGTCGTCAGCGGCGGCAGCGGGATGCGGGTCACGCCGAAGCCGCGCTCGGCCAGGGCTTCCACCTTCGCCGGGTTGTTGGTCAGCAGCCGGACCGAGCGGAGGCCGAGGTCGTCAAGGAGCTGGGCGGCCACTGAATACTCGCGGGCGTCCACCGGCAGGCCGAGCTCGAGGTTCGCGTCCACGGTGTCCGCGCCGGCGTCCTGCAGCTCGTAAGCCTGCAGCTTGCTGAGCAACCCGATGCCGCGGCCCTCGTGGCCGCGCAGGTAGAGCACCACGCCGCGGCCGCGCTCGGCGATCGCGGCCATCGCCGCCTCCAGCTGCGCGCCGCAGTCGCAACGCTGCGAGCCGAGAACGTCGCCGGTGAGGCACTCGGAATGCACCCGGGTCAGTACGTCGGCGCCGTCGCTGATGTCACCGAGGACGAGCGCGAGGTGCTCGGCGCCGTCGATGGCGCTGCGGTACCCGTAGGCGGTCCAGGTGCCGTAGGCGTTCGGGATCTGGGTCTGCGCGACGCGGCTGACCAGCCGCTCGGCGCTGCGCCGGTAGTCGATCAGCTGCTCGATCGAGATCAGCGCGAGGCCGTACTCGTCGGCGAACTCGCGCAGCTTCGGCAACCGCATCATCGTGCCGTCGTCGTTGATCACCTCGCACACCACGCCCGCGGGCGGCAGGCCGGCGAGCCTGGCCAGGTCCACGGCGGCCTCGGTGTGCCCGCGCCTGCGCAGCACGCCGCCCTCGGAGTACCTGAGCGGGAACACGTGGCCGGGCCGCACGATGTCGTCGGGACCTGTCGTGCCGCTGGCGAGCAGCTGGATGGTCCTGGCGCGGTCGGCCGCGGAGATGCCAGTGGTGATGCCGTTCCTCGCGTCCGCGCTGATCGTGAACGCGGTGCCGTGGTGCTCCTGGTTCTGGCTGGTCATCGGCGGCAGGTGCAGCCGGTCCAGGTCCGGGCCGAGCATCGGGACGCAGATGAGCCCGCGCGCGTAGCGGATCATGAAGGCCAGCAGTTCCGGGGTGGCCTTGCTCGCGGCGAAGACGAGGTCGCCCTCGTTCTCCCTGTCGGCGTCGTCGACGACGAGGACGGGGCGACCCGCCGCGACGTCCGCGATCGCGCGCGCGACCTCGTCGAGCGGCACCTCCTTGGCCGGTTCCTCACCGGGGCCGATGATGTCCGCCGGGTCGGCAATGCAAGTCACTGCGCACCTCCGAGCAGCTTCTCCACGTACTTGGCGATCACGTCGACCTCCAGGTTGACCGTCTCCCCTGGCCGCCTGACGCCGAGCGTCGTCCGCTTGAGGGTCTCAGGGATGAGGCTGACCTCGAACCACTCGCCCTCAACGGCGGACACGGTGAGGCTGATGCCGTCGACGGCGATCGAGCCCTTGTGCGCGACGTATCTGGCCAGGCCGGGCGGGAGGCCGATGCGGACGACTTCCCAGTACTCGTGCGGTTCGCGGCGCACAATGGCGGCGGTGTCGTCGACGTGACCCTGCACGAGGTGCCCGCCGAGCCGGTCGTCGAGGCGGACCGAGCGTTCCAGGTTGACCTTGGTGCCCGGTGCGACGGCGGCGAGGCTGGACCGCTTGAGCGTCTCCCCCATCACGTCGGCGGCGAACCCGCGCGGCGGGCCCGCGATGATGCCGGTGACGGTCAGGCAGACGCCGTTGACGGCGATGGAGTCGCCGGGGCGGGTGTCCTGCGTGACGACGGCGCTGCGAACGTGGATGCGAGCGGAATCGCCGAGGGGCTCGACCGCCTCGACCTCGCCGAGGTCTTCCACGATGCCGGTGAACATCCGCGTCCTCCTCCGGTCAGGCTCCGGGGGACGCGGGCTCGTACGGCCGCAATACGGCCGTATCACCCGTGCGCGCTGCCTCCCATCCGGACTTTAACCGTCGGTCCCGGAGTTCCACCGGGTCAGCCAGCCGCGAATGCGGCCGGGTCGCGGACTGTCACCGCCGGTTCGGAATTTCACCGACCCCGGAGCACGCTCGTAGTTCACCAACTAGTGTGCCACACGAGATATTCCGGCGCTAACTCCGACATCTTGCTGACCTGGCGCATCTTGTTGGTCGCGTCCAGGGCGGCCACCTTGTACGACTCCGACAGCGTCGGGTAGTTGAACACCGCGTCCACGAGGTAGTCGACCGTCCCGCCGCAGCCCATCACGGCCTGGCCGATGTGGATGAGCTCGGTGGCCTGGGTGCCGAACACGTGCACGCCGAGCAGCTTCCTGTCCGCAGGCGAGACGAGCAGCTTCAGCACGCCGTACGAGTCCCCGACGATCTGCCCGCGGGCCAGCTCGCGGTAGCGGGAGACGCCGACCTCGAACGGCACGCAGGCCTCGGTGAGCTGGTCCTCGGTGCGGCCGACGAAGCTGATCTCCGGGATGCTGTAGATGCCGATGGGCGACGGCACGGAGTGCGTCGCGGTCTCCTCGCCGCAGGCGTGGTTCGCGGCGAGCCTGCCCTGCTCCATGGACGTCGCGGCGAGCGCGGGGAAGCCGATGACGTCGCCGACCGCGTAGATGTGCGGGACGCTGGTGCGGAAGAACTCGTCGACGGTGATCCGGCCGCGCTCGTCGGCGGTCAGCCCGGCGGCCTCGAGGTTGAGGTGCTCGGTCATGCCCTGGCGGCCCGCCGAGTACAGCACGGTGTCGGCCGGGATCTTCTTGCCGCTGCGCAGCAGCGCGATCGCGCCGCCCTGGTGAG
>Ga0335075_10016414_pt1 | contig 11061 bp, 5 predicted proteins | sample Lox_Sample_24_FD_206723 | JGI IMG/M metagenome (GOLD analysis project Ga0335075, IMG submission 206723) | Soil microbial communities from Loxahatchee National Wildlife Refuge, Florida, United States - Lox_Sample_2.4 | ecosystem: Environmental > Terrestrial > Soil > Wetlands | place: USA: Florida... | reverse complement strand
AATAGGGAGAGTGTATTCGTGAATTGGCTCCCATTTGCTTTCGTGGAAGCGCCGTTGACCGTCGCCGCCGTGGCCGGCGGCGCCGTTTCCATTCCCATTATCATCCACCTGCTCAACCGCCGGCGCTTCAAGGTCGTCACCTGGGCGGCCATGCGCTTCCTACTGGCGGCGCAGAAGAAGAACTCGCGGCGCATGCGGCTGGAGCAGATTCTGCTGCTCGCCCTGCGCTGTCTGGTGGTCCTTCTCCTGGTGCTGGCGATGGCCAGCGTGACGCCCTGGGCCGAGGCCATGTGGCGCTGGTTGGCGCCCAACGGCGCGAGCGCCCTGGCCGCCGGCAGTCAGCGCACGCACAAGATCCTCGTCCTCGATAGCTCGTTCAGCATGGGACTGAAAAACGGCAATGGCACCTGCTTTGACCGCGCCCGCGCCGTGGCGGCTCAGATCGTGCGCGAATCGAGCGGCGGCGACGGCTTCAGCGTCGTCCTCATGGCCTCACCGCCGCGTCGCATCGTGCCGCGACCGTCCGAGGATGGCCACAAGGTCGTCGCCGAGATCGAGAAGCTGCGCCTCACGCACGGCAACGCGGACCTCGCCGCCACACTTAACACCGTCGAAAGCCTGGTCCGTGCCTCGCCAGGCAAATATCCGACTCGCGAAGTCTACTTTCTCACCGATTTACAGCGCTCGACCTGGATCGCACGCCAGCCAGCCGCTCTGTCGGCGACAATGCAGAAGATCAAGCAGCGCGCGCAAACCATCTTCGTCGATGTCGGACGGGAGGGCGTCGGCAACCTGGCCGTCACGAATCTCGCCCTCGATGACTCGATGGCGATCACCGGCCGGCAGACGCCCATCGTCGCCACACTGACCAATTACGGCGACACGCGCAGCGATGTCAGTGTGCGCTTGTTTGTAGGCAAGGCGCGCGCCGCGGCAGCGGACAAGGAGTTTGACCTGCACGAGGTCAAGGAATCGACCGTCAAGCAGATCAAGCACGGCGAGGCGGCGCCTGTCAGCTTCGCCTATCGCTTCCCCACGCCGGGCGATTACGTGCTGGTGGTGCAGGTGGCCCACGACGACCTGGAGCTGGACGACATGCGCAGCGCGGTGGTCACGGTCAAGCACACGGTGCCGGTGATGCTCGTCAACGGCAAGCCGGCCGTCGAGGCGTTCGACCGCGCGACCGAATGGCTGCGCAAGGCCCTCAATCCGTATGGCGAGGGCAAGGCTCCGCCCACGGTGCCGGCGCGGCCGAAAGTCGTGTCGCTGTCGCAGTTCGCCGACGAGGGGCTGGGCGACCTGACGCCCTACGATTGCGTTTTCCTCTGCGACGTGCCGCGCTTCAGCCTGGCCGAGGTGCGCCGGTTGGAGAACCACGTTCGCCGAGGCGGCAGCACCGTTTTCTGTCTCGGTCCCAATGTGGACCTCGCTTCGTACAACGACATGCTCTACCGCGACGGCAAGGGACTCTTGCCGGCTCGCCTGATCGACTACGCCAAGGCCAATAACGGTTGGAACTTCCAGCTGGCAATGGATGCCGACGCCGACCGCGAGGATCCTCTGAAGCCGTTCCGCAATGAGTCGGCGCGCGAGCTGTTGCTCGCTGCGCGGTTCCGCCAGTTCGTGCAGACGGAGCCGGCCTCCCGCGCCGGCCCGCGCCGCGTGCTCTCGTTCGTGCCGGTCGCCATTCCGGGAAGGCCCAAGGCGTCGCCGTTGTCGGGCGGCGCCGCCATCCTCGATTGGCACCCACCGGCTCCCCCCTCACTCCAGCCCCTCTCCCCGCAAGACGGGAAAGGGGGAAGGAGTGAGGGGGGACGCCTGCGCGGGCGGGTTGTGCTCATCACCACCACCGTCAACGCGAGCTGGAACAACTGGCCTATCCTTCCGAGCTTCCCGATGTTGATGTCGGAGCTGCTCTATTACGCCTCGTCCTCTCGGCTCCGCGAGCAGGTCTTGCAGGTCGGCGAGCCGATCGAGCTGTACCAGCCCAACGTCGTCGTCGGCGCCGAGGCGAGCATCAGCACGCCCGATGGCCGCACGGAGACGGCCCGCCTGGAGAGCCAGGACGAGGCTGCCGTGCTGCGCTGGACCGACACCGACATCAGCGGTGTCTACAACGTCGTCATCGGCCAACATCCGCGGCAACACCTGTTCGCCGTCAACGTGCCGGCCGTCAACGAGGCCCAGCAGCTCAGCGAGAGCGATTTGACGCGCACCACGCGCGAGGATTTGCAGAAAACCTATCCCGAATGGGAAATTCAAGTCGTCACCAATCCCAACCAGGTCAAGCATGCGCCGCCGGCCGAGGGCGAGCCGGAGCGCGACGAGATGCCGCTGGGCGATCTTGTGGCCCGCTGGCTCCTGCTGGGCGTTCTGGCGCTGCTTCTCGCCGAGATCGTCCTGGCCTGGCAGCTTGGCCATTACAGTGCCGCCGTGATGCCGCTGGAAGAAGGCGGACAGCCGCGGCCGCGAGCCAAGGCGCAGTGGGCGCTGCTCGTCGTGCCGTGGCTGCTGTTTGCTTGTGTCCTTGGCATCGCCGGTGTTCTCGTGCATGAGAACACGACCGGCGATTTTCTCGGCTTTCTCCCGGACTCCGGCCGGCGCGCGCTGGAAGGCATCACCGGAATCGAAGCCCCCGCTCCCGGCGAAAGCAGTCACTGGCGCCTGGAGTATCGAGCGTATTTCTGGGACAATCGCGCCGACCCCTGGCTGGCAGCTCTACTCGGTGTTGGCGCCGCCATCCTGGCCTACGCCATTTTCGCTCGCGAAGGCGGTCAAACCCTGCGCCGCCAGGACAGAGGCGGACAGCTCCTCCGCCTCGGTCTGCGTATGAGCTTGCTGTTCCTCCTGCTCGCCGTGCTGCTGCCGCGCGACCGCGTTTGGTTCGAGCGGCAAAGCTGGCCCGACATCGTCATCCTCCTGGACGATTCGCAGAGCATGTCCACCGTCGATCAATACAAGGACACACGCATCAAGCAGGTCGCCGAGCGCCTCGCCGAGCACGACGGTATGACCGACGCGCAGCGTCTGTCGCTGGCCCAGGCGCTCGTCACCGACCGGCGAGACGCCGGTCCCACCGACCGGCGTGATTGGCTGACGGCCATGCTGATGCACCGCAAGGTGCGCGTCCATGTCTATCACTGCTCCAGCCGCGCCCACCGTCTCAAAGACGTGACGACGCTCAAAGAGGTTGGACCCGCTGTCGAAGCGATCAACAGCTTGCGCGCCGAGCCGAAGAACGATTCCAGTCAGCTGGGCATGGCCGTGCGGCAGGTGCTCAACGATTTCCGCGGCTCGTCGCTGGCCGCCGTGGTCATGCTCACCGACGGTGTCACGACCGAAGGCGAGGACCTCGTCAAGGCCTCGAACTACGCGCGGCAGATGGGCGTGCCGCTGTTCTTCGTCGGCATCGGCGACGCCATGGAAGTGCAGGACATCTATTTGCACGACCTGACCGCCGCCGACAGCGCCTATGTCCACGACCGGCTCATCTTCACGGTCAACGTCACCGCCCAGGGCTACAATCAGCTGTCCGTGCCGATCACGCTGCGCGAGAAGGGCAAGGACAAGGTGCTGGACAAGAAGACCGTTCAGCTCGACGGTACCAACAAGACCGTCAAGGTGATTCTCACGCACCAGCCGGACGAGCCAGGCGAGAAGCTCTACGTGATCGACGTGCCCGGCCAGAAGGAGGAGGCGACGACGGAGAACAATCGCCTGCAACGGGCGGTATTTGTTCACGAAGCGCGGCAGATCAAGATCCTCTATGTCGAGGGCTACCGCCGCTGGGAGTATCATTATCTCAAGACGCTGCTGGAGCGCGAAAGCAATCGCATCAAGGGCAACAAAAGCATCGATTTGAAGGTGCTGCTGCTGGAAGCCGATTCGGACTTCGCTCGCGAAGACCGCAGCGCCATCTCCGAGTTCCCGACCAAGACGGAGCTGAACACCTTCGACGTGGTCATTCTCGGCGATGTCGATCCGCAATCGAAGCTCGATCCGAAGATGACGGATCATCTCAAAGACCTGGCCGACTTCGTGCGCGAGCGCGGCGGCGGTCTGCTCATGATTGCCGGCGAGCGCTACGCTCCGGCTGCCTACAAGGATTCGCCGCTCAAGGACGTTCTGCCCGTCGACATCAAGACGGACAAGGCGCCCGATGACGTGCGAATAACGGAGTCCTATCGTCCGCTTTTGACGCCGATGGGACGCACCCATCCGATTTTCCAGCTCACCCCCGGCGACGACCGCGCCAACGACGCCATCTGGACTCGTCTGCGCGAGATGTACTGGCACGCCGACGGCTATCAGATCAAGCGCGCCGCCGAGGTGCTGGCCGTGCTGCCCCGGAAAGGCAAGGCGGACGGCGACAACAAGAATGCCGCAGGTGTGGAAGGTCAGCCGTTGGTGGTGCAGCAGTTCGCCGGCGCCGGCCGCAGCATGTTCCTGGGCTTCTGCGAGACGTGGCGCTGGAACTACCGCACGGACCAGGCGTACTACAACCGCTTCTGGATCGAGATGGTGCGCTACCTGGCGCGCACGCGCCTGGGCCGCGTCGAGCTGCGGCTGGATCGGCAAACTTCGTACAAGCGCGGCGAGCCGATCAAGATGACGGTGCGCTTCCCCGACGACGCGCCGCCGCCGGGGCCGGACGTGGAAGTCAAGGTCACGGTCGAGCGCCGCAATCCCGCTCGGCCCGGCGACTCCGAGGTGCGCACGATCCAGCTGCCGAAGGTCGAGGGCAGCCGGGCAACCTACGAGACGCTGCTGACGCAGACGCCGGAGGGCGAGTACAAGATCTGGCTGGCATCGCCGTCGGCCACGCCCAAGCCACGCGTCGAGTGCAAGGTGGTGCGTCCGCCCGGCGAGATGGAGCGATTGCGCATGAACCAGGCCGACCTGGAACGCGCCGCCGACGAGTCGCACGGCCGCTTCTACACCATCGCCGACGCCGACCGTCTGCTTGACGATCTGCCCACCGGCACGCGCGTCACGGTCAACGCGCCGGGGCCGCCGTATCTGATGTGGAACCGCTTCCCGTTGTTCCTGCTGGCGCTGTTGTTGCTGACGACGGAATGGCTGCTGCGCAAACAGAAGAATTTGCTGTAAATACAGTGCGTGTTGTGCCAGCCGCTTGCGGCTTCGCGAACTAAGGGCAGATGTGCCCTCGGCCCTTCCCCCGGTCCCGTCAACGACGATGTTGGTGCCAGTAAACTTGCGCCGTCAAGGGCGCTGAGGATGCGGATATGGGACGGACCTTCGATAAAAGTGTGCTGGTCGGCGTCGGGCTGGTCGTGGCACTCCTGGTTGTGAATGCCGGAGTCGCCTACCGGAACACCCGGCAACTGCTCGAAGACGCCGGGCGAGTGGCCCACACCCATGAAGTGCTGGACCTGACCAGCGACGTGCTGCTCTCGTTGGTGGACGCCGAGACGGGGCAGCGGGGCTTCCTCATTACCGGCAAGGACGAATTCCTTGAACCTTATCAACAAGCCCTTGCCCGGCTGGACCAGCAGGTGCGAACGCTGAAAGACAAGACGCAGGACAACCCCCACCAGCAGGCCCGCATCGGGGAGATGGAGACGTTGACCACCGAACGGCTGGCACTGTTGAAAAAGGGCATCGAGCTGCGCCGCCAGAGTGCCGAGGAAGCCCAGGCGTTCGTCGCCACCGGCCGGGGCAAGGAGAAGATGGACGCCATCCGGCGGCTCATCGCCACGATGGAAGATGACGAACACGATCTGCTCCGGGACCGGGAGCGGCAATCTGCCGTCGCCTACCGCAACGCCGTGGCGACCGAGCTGAGCACCGCCGCCCTGGGGCTGGTCTTGCTCGGTGCCCTGATCTACCTCGTGCGGCGCAGGCTCCGGGAGCGCAGCCGGGCGGCGGCGCTGGTGCATGAGGAGCGGGAGCGGCTGCACACCACGCTGACCAGCATTGGCGATGCGGTGATCGTCACCGACGCCGGGGGCCATGTGAGGCTGATGAACCGAGTGGCCCAACACCTGACCGGCTGGAAGAACGAGGCGGCGGGTCGGCCCTTGGAAGAGGTCTTCCGCATCGTCAACGAGCAGACCCGCCAGCCGGTCGAGAGTCCGGTCACGAAGGTCATCCGGCGGGGCGTGGTGGTCGGGCTGGCGAACCACACCGCCCTGATCGCCAAGGACGGCGGCGAAGTCCCGATTGACGACAGTGGCGCTCCGATTCGCAACGCCAGAGGCGAGATCGTCGGCGTGGTGCTGGTCTTCCGGGACGTAACCGAACGACGGCGGCTGGAGCGTTTACAGCGTGACCTCCAGGGCGAGCTTGAACGGCAGGTGCGGGAGCGAACAGCGGAGCTACGGTCCAGCCAGGAGCGTTTCCGCCTCCTGGTTGAAGGCACGCAAGATTACGCCATCTTCCTGCTGGACCCCACCGGCCACGTCGCCAGTTGGAACCCTGGGGCCGAGCGCATCAAGGGCTACGCCGCTGAGGAGATTATCGGTCAGCACTTCTCCCGCTTCTACCCCCAGGACGCCATCGACCGGGGCTGGCCCGCCCACGAGCTGAGCGTGGCGGCGACCGAGGGCCGCTTCGAGGACGAGGGCTGGCGAGTCCGCAAGGACGGTACGCAGTTTTGGGCGAACGTCGTCATCACGACCTTGCGTGATGAAGCAGGGAACCTCCAGGGGTTCGCGAAGATCACGAGGGACTTGACCGAGAAGAAGCGAGCCGAGGAAGCGCTGCGGCAGGCCAACGCCGAGCTGGAGCGACGGGTCGAAGAGCGGACGGCGGCTCTGCACAACGAGCGAGAGATGCTGCGGGTCACACTTGCCAGCATTGGCGATGCGGTCATCACCACGGACACCCAAGGCCGAGTGACGTTCCTCAACCCGGTGGCCGAGTCCCTGACCGCCTGGGGCCAACAACAGGCTCAGGGGCAACCGCTGGAAGCGGTGTTCCCCATCCTGCACGAACAAACCCGCAGCCCGGTCGAGAACCCCGTGGCGAAGGTGATCCGGGAAGGGGTCATCGTCGGGCTGGGCAACCATACGGTGCTGCTCGCCAGGGACGGCACCGAGCGGCCCATTGACGACAGCGCCGCCCCGATTCGGGGTGAGAAGGGTGAGACGGTGGGCGTGGTCCTCATCTTCCGGGACGTGACGGAGCAACGGCAAGCCCAGCTCGCCCTGCGGCAGAGCGAGGCCCGCAAGACGGCCATCGTGGACACGGCCCTGGATTGCATCATCACCATCGACCGCGAGGGCAAGGTCGTGGAGTTCAACCCGGCTGCCGAGCGGACGTTCCGCTACCGGCGGGCCGACGTGCTGGGCCGGGACATAGCCGAAGTGATCGTCCCGCCTACTCTGCGGGAGCGGCATAGCCGGGGGCTGGCCCATTACCTCGCTACCGGCGAAGGCCCGATCCTCGACAAGCGGATCGAGCTGACGGCCCTGCGTGCCGACGGCAGGGAGTTCCCCGTGGAGTTAGCGATCACCCGGATTTCCGCTGAGGGACCACTTCTTTTCACCGCCTACCTGCGGGACATCACCGAGCGCAAGCGGGGCGAGCAAGCCGCTCGGTTCCTCGCGGACGCCAGCAAGTCGCTCGCCGCCCTGGTGGACTACGGCAGCACCATGCAGAAGGTGGCACGCCTGGCCGTCCCATCCTTTGCCGACTGGTGCGCCGTGGAGCTGCTGGAGCCGGACGGCTCGTTGCGGCGGGTGGCGGTCGCCCACGCCGACCCATCCAAGGTCGAGCTGGCGCACGAAGTGTCCCGCCGCAACCCGCCCGACCCGGCTGCGCCGCAGGGCGTGCGGTACATCCTGCGTACCGGCAAGCCGGAGCTGATCTCCGAGATCACGGATGCCCTGCTGGTCGAGACGGTCAAGGATGAAGAGCTGCTCCGCATGGTGCGGGAGCTGGGCCTGAAATCGTGGTTGGCGGTGCCGCTCCAGATCAGGGGAAAGACGGTTGGGGCCGTTACGTTCGTCGCCGCCGAATCGGGCCGACGCTTCGACGCCACCGACCTGGCCGTGGCGGAAGACCTGGCCCACCGTGCCGGTATTGCGATGGAGAACGCCCGGCTGTACGGCGAGGTCCGGGAGGCCGACCGGCGCAAGGACGAGTTCCTGGCGATGCTGGCCCACGAGCTACGCAACCCGCTGGCTCCCATTCGCAACGCCCTGCACATCATGAAACAAGCCGGTGCGGACGCCGCCGTGCTGGCGCGGGTGCGGGAGATGATGGAGCGGCAGGTGCAGCACATGACCAGGATGGTCGATGACTTGCTGGATGTCTCCCGCATCACCCGTGGCAAGATCGAGCTGCGCAAGGAGATCGTGGGCCTCGCCTCCGTGGTGAAGCGCACGGTGGAGGCGACCCGCCCGCTCATCGAAGACCGCCAGCAAACGCTGACGATGGACCTACCGCCCGACCTCGTGCGCCTGGAGGCCGACCCGACCCGTCTGGAACAGGTCTTGGCGAACCTGCTCAACAACGCCGCCAAGTACACCGACCACGGCGGGCGCATCGGGCTTTCCGCCCGGCAGGAAGGCGGCGAGCTGGTGCTGCGGGTGAGGGACACCGGCGTAGGCATTGCGCCGGACATGCTGGCCCGCATCTTCGAGCCATTCGTGCAGGCGGATCGGGTGCTGCATAAGTCCCAGGGCGGCTTGGGGATCGGGCTGACGATGGTGCGTAGGCTGGTGGAGATGCACGGGGGCAGCGTCACCGCCCACAGCGAGGGGCCGGGCAAGGGCAGCGAGTTCGTCGTCCGCCTGCCAGCCCTCTCGTCTAACTCATCCATTCCCGGCGCAACGGCGGGCGCGGGCGGCGAGCCAGTCCGGGCAGCGTCGCAGCGCCGCATCCTGGTGGTGGACGACAACGTGGACGCCGCCGAGAGCCTGGCGCTGCTGCTGCGGCTGGAAGGACATAACGTGCGGGTAGCTCACGACGGTCCTGCCGCCCTCGCAGCGGTGGAGTCCGAGCCGCCCGACCTCGTGTTCTTGGACATCGGGATGCCAGTGATGAACGGCTACGACGTGGCCCGGCGGCTACGCCAGCGGCCCGGCCTGGAAAGTCTTGTGCTGGTGGCAATGACCGGCTGGGGGCAAGAGGAGGATCGGCGTCGTTCGCAGGAGGCGGGCTTCGACCATCATCTCATCAAGCCCGTGGAACCTGGGGCACTGTACAAGCTCCTGGCAGGTACGAGAATGCGGTCGCCGTAGACGCTGGCTGGGCCTGGACCCAGGGGCGGGCGTGGCACTCGTTTTGCTTTCTGGTGAGAATGGGGCGTCTTTCAGGAGGTCAGAACGATGGCAATTGACTTCAAGCGTGGCGATCATGTCGAGTGGAACTCGGAGGCGGGTCGGGTACGGGGCACGATCCAGAAGAAAGCGACCAGGGAGATCGTCTTCAAGGGCTACAAGCGGCACGCCTCCAAGGAGGAGCCGCAGTACATCATCAAGAGCGACAAGACCGACCACCTGGCGATCCACAAAGGGTCGGCCCTCAAGAAGATCAGGAAGCGCAAGGGCTAACCTGTCGGGGGAACGACCCTCATCACTGACCTGGCAACTTGATCTCGACGCCGTAGCGAGGCGCAGCGGCCAGCAGCCTCTCGATCTCTTCCTGGGTGGGCGGCGCTGCGGTCGTTGCGCCAGGAGGCACCGGCACCCCGACCTCGAAGAACATCTTTTCCAGCCCGGCGGGAGCCACGGAAATCAGCATCCGTGCAGGCGTGCCGCTCTCGTTCTGGAACGAATGCGGCGTGCCGACCGGCAACAGCCATGACGAAAGGTGACAAGGTGCTGGTGATCCTCTTTCGCTATCTCCTGGGCATCGGCAGTCTGTTCGCCCTGGTTCCGGTGTTTATGCCGATGTCGTGGATGGCCGCTACGCATCGCTGGCTGGGTCTGGGCGAGATGCCAACCGGCCCCATTGTGGAGTACCTGGCCCGCTCCCTGTCGGCCTTTTATGCCTTGGTCGGCGCTCTTTGCCTGGTGATGGCGTCTGATCTAGACCGCTACCGTCCCCTGGTGCGGTGCTTTGGTGTGTGCCTCGCACTGCTCGGCATTGTCTTCACGGGCGTCGATTTGGCAGCGGGGATGCCCTGGTGGTGGACGGCCCTTGAGGGTCCAGGAGCAGTCCCGGTTGGGGCGTTGGTGTACTTTCTCGCCCGGCCCGTTTCTAAGCCCTGCAAGCAGGATGAGACACCATGCCAACCACCCGCAACCTCGCCATCCTGATCTTCGAGGACGTGGAAGTGCTGGACTTCTGCGGGCCGTTCGAGGTCTTCTCGGTCGCCATTGGTGACCTCTTCTCGTTGAACAGCTTGATGACGTGGAAGTGGTCGAGCTGGTGGACATGCGGTCATCTCCTTTCTGGGTAGCGTCGCAACCACAGAAGGAAACCGCATGTCCTCTCCTCTGCAAGCAAAAGTACGCTTCAACCGGATGAACCCAATCTCCAGCCTCGCCTGGAAATCGACGGCTGCCTGTTCACGCATGTTGAACCCTGGCTCGACCCGCACAAGACAGAAGACCTCTGGTACTTCGATGGTCCTCCCGATTCAGCAGACAAGCTCGCCAGGAGTTTTGCAGCGGTTCCACATCGGGTCATGTTCATCGGCCACATGCACCGCTGGTTGCTGGGCACACCGAATGGGGTGTTGTCCTGGCGAGGGGGGGCTCCGGTGCGTCTGGACAACCGGGAACGATACCTTGTCGTTGTCCACGCCGACTGGGATGGCAAGTGCGCCCTGTTCGATACCGAGACGGGCGATCTCACCCCTTTCGGAGAGGGCTGACATGCCAGAGACACGACCGAAGCCCGGCAACCGACCGTGAACGACCTTCCCCGACTGTTGGCCGTTTCTTCTGAACAAATAGCTGATTGACCTGACCGAGAAAGGGGTTACAATCGTTTCTAGCCGTGTCTTGCCGATGGGCTATTGGCTTGCCCCCATTTTATGTACCAAGCGCTGTGAGAGTCGGATCAACCGCTACAGATGTGTCCTCGGCCCGGCGTAGCGCAGCGGAGTCGGGCCGAGGACACATCTCCCCGAACTCTGCTGGCGTC
>Ga0335075_10016413_pt1 | contig 11062 bp, 12 predicted proteins | sample Lox_Sample_24_FD_206723 | JGI IMG/M metagenome (GOLD analysis project Ga0335075, IMG submission 206723) | Soil microbial communities from Loxahatchee National Wildlife Refuge, Florida, United States - Lox_Sample_2.4 | ecosystem: Environmental > Terrestrial > Soil > Wetlands | place: USA... | reverse complement strand
CGGCCCCCAGCCGCGGTCGAGCATCTCCTTGTACCGCGGCGACACGTCGCGGCCCGAGTTGAGCACTGACAGCGACATCACCCGGAAACTGAGGCTGATGTCGCGATCCTTCTCCACTTCCAGGATCCAGCGCGAGCTCACCCACGCGAACGGGCACAGCGGATCGAAGTAGAAGTCGACGACCGGAACCGGGGAAGAAGTTGTCATGTCACCCATTTTAGTCCGGCGGTTCGATGGTGCGGTCTGCGGCCCCACTGGAACGAACAGGTCCGTTCAGAATCAAAATTTTTCAGAACGGACCCGTTGCGACTCCCGCACCTACCGGATACTATACTGAGTATCATACCCGGTGGAGGCATGCATGAGCGTACGGCACGCGTTGCTGGCCCTGCTGAGTGCGGGCCCGAAGTACGGCTTGCAGCTCCGTGAGGAGTTCGAGGCCCGTACCGGCGAAGTCTGGCCGCTGAACGTCGGCCAGGTGTACACGACCCTGCAGCGGCTGGAGCGCGACGGGCTGGTCGAGACGACCAGCGGGGACACCGGCCCCGTCGAGCACGACGCGCCCGGCGCGCCGCAGAAGGCATACCGGATTACCCCGGCAGGCTCGGCGGAACTCGACCAGTGGCTGCGCGTGCCGCCGGACCTGAGTTCCCCGCCGCGCGACGAGCTGGTGATGAAGGTGCTCGTCGCCATCACGGTGCCGGGCACGGACGTGCACGAGGTCATCCAGGCGCACCGCACCTACCTGGTCCAGCTGATGCAGGAGTGGACCAGGCTCAAGGAGGACTCCGGCGGGTCGGACCTGGCGTTCTCGCTCGTGGTGGATGCGGAGCTGTTCCGGCTGGACTCGGTGGTCCGCTGGCTTGACGCGGCCGACGGACGGCTGCGCCGGGCCAGGGCGGACGGATGGACGCCCGCGCGGACGGCGCAGGCGACGATGCCGGCGCTGGCGCGCCGGCGCCGGATTGGAGCGAGGCAGCAATGAGCGTTCTCGAGCTACGGTCGATTTCGAAGGTGTACGGACGGGGCGCCGCCGAGGTGCAGGCACTGCGCGACATCAGCCTGTCGGTCCCGGCGGGCGTGATGATCGCGGTCATGGGGCCGAGCGGGTCAGGCAAGTCGTCGCTGCTCACCATCGCGGGGACGCTCGAGGACCCGACGTCGGGCGCCGTGCTGATCAACGGCCAGGACGTGGAGCGGATGTCGAATGGCGCCAAGGCGCGGGTGCGCCGCCGCACGATCGGCTACGTCTTCCAGGACTTCAACCTGCTGCCCGGCCTGACCGCGGCGGAGAACGTGTCGCTGCCGCTCGAGCTGGACGGGATGAGCGCGCGCCGCGCGCACCTGGCCGGCCTCAAGGCCCTGGAAGAGCTCGGTCTCGGCGACCGGGCCAGGCACTTCCCCGACCAGCTGTCCGGCGGCGAGCGGCAGCGGGTGGCGATCGCCCGCGCTGTGGTGGGGGAGCGGTCGCTGCTGCTCGCCGACGAGCCGTCCGGCGCGCTCGACTCCACCAACGGCGAGTCCGTGATGCGGCTCATCCACACGTACTGCAAGCGTGGCACCGCCGCCGTCGTCGTCACCCACGACGCCCAGCTCGCCTCCTGGGCGGACCGGGTGGTGTTCCTGCGCGACGGCCGCATCGTCGACCAGACCATGCCGCCGGCCGGCCCCGAGTCGCTGCTGGAGCAGTCGTCATGAGCGAGCTTGCGAGCGAATCAGTAAGTACAGTGCGTCCGCGAATGCGGACTCCGAGCGTCAGCGAGGTGTCCTCATGAGCCTGCTGACCATGGAGCGCGACCGCCCGGTCCGCGATCCTGACGACCCGAGACGGGCGGCCGTCGCCCGGCGCGCGCTGTCCCGGTGGGCGCTGCGCCTCGCCGTCAAGGAGTGGAAGCAGCGGATCCTCATCGTCTGCCTGATCACGGTGGCGACCGCCGCGACGCTGCTCGGCATCGCGGTCGCCTCCGCCACGCCCGGCACGCCCAACGCCGGAACCTTCGGCACCGCGTCGACGCTGGTCCAGCTGCCGGGAACCACCCCTGACCTGCCTGGCGTCATCGCGAAGATGGAGAAGGCGTACGGCCCGGCGAGCGTGATCGACGACCAGCCGATCGCCACCGGCCAGGCCGGCGGCGCCGACCTGCGCGCGCAGGACCCGAACGCCCCGTACACGAACGTGCTGCTCGCGCTCGAGTCAGGCCACTACCCGGTCTCGGCCGGGCAGGTCGCGGTGACCGCGGGGCTCGCCCAGCTCTACGGGCTGCGGGTCGGCTCTGTCTGGCACGTCCCGGCTTCCGCGGGGGAAAGCGCGGGCCGTGCCTTCACCGTGACCGGCATCGTCGAGAACCCGTCGAACCTGCTCGACGAGTTCGCCCTCGTGCCGCCTGGTCAGCTCCCCGCGCCGCGTAATGTCCGGATCTTCCTCGGGGTGTCGCTGGACTCGGCCGCCGCGGCCGCGGCCGGCGACGTCATTCCCGGCAACGCGATCGTCTCGTCGCCGGAGCCCGAGGGCTCCATCGTGTCCCCGGCGACGATCGTGCTGATCATCTCGGTGCTCGGCCTGGCCTTCATCGGCCTGGTGGCGTCCGCCGCGTTCACCGTGATGGCCCAGCGCAGGCAGCGCGCCCTCGGCATGCTCGCCTCGCTCGGCGCCACCGAGCACGACGTGCGGTTCGTGCTGCTCGTCGACGGCGTGGTGGCCGGCGTGCTCGGCGCGATCCTCGGCGCGGCGATCGCGTCCGGGCTCTGGTTCTGGTACTACCCGCACCTGGAGACCGCCACCGCGCACCGCATCGACCCGCTGAACCTGCCCTGGGCGGCCGTGGTCATCGGCATGCTGCTGGCCGTGGCCACCTCCGTGATCGCCGCCGCCTGGCCCGGGCGCCTGGTCAGCAAGATACCGGTGGTGGCCGCGATCTCCGGCCGTGTCGGCGAGCCGCACGCGATCACCAGGTCGCCGCGCACCGGCTTCATCTTCCTGGCCGGCGGCCTGTTCGTGCTGTTCTTCTCCGGCGGCTGGAACGGCGGGGGCGGGGACGCCTACCTGGTCATCGCCGCGTTGATCGCCTGCGTGATCGCGTGCGCGCTGCTCGCCCCGTTCGCCGTGGACCGGCTCGCCCGCTTCGCGTGGCGCGCCCCGCTGGCCACCCGGCTGGCGCTGCGGGATCTCGTCCGGTACCGGGCCAGGTCCGGTGCGGCGATGGCGGCGGTCTCGTTCGCGGTGTTCATCGCCACGCTCGCGATCGTCATCGCGAGCGTCCGGTTCGACGACGCGCTCGATTACGTCGCTCCGAACATGGCGTCTAACCAGCTCATCATGTACGCGCCGGGCAACGACCCGACTCAGTACCAGCCGGGCCAGTTCACTCCGCCGGCCAAGCTGGCCGCCGCCAGGCAGGAGGCGGACACGCTCGCTACGCAGCTGCACGCGCCTGCCCCGCTCGAGCTCGACCTGGCGGTCAGCCCCCACGTGGCGGAACCGGGCCAGCCCACTCAGAACCAGTACGGCACGCTCCTGTCGCTGCACGGCCGGGGCGGCGGCGGCGAGTCCATGTACGTGGCCACCCCGGCGCTGCTGACGGCGTTCGGCGTCAGCGCGAGCGAGGTCAACCCGGCCGCCGACGTGCTCACCGTGCGCGCCGGGCTGCCGTCGACGGGGGGCCTCGCGCTGGTCAGCGGCGTTTTCGTCGCCCAGCCGCCGCCCGGGTGCCCCGCCGGGATGTGCCTCCTCAACCCGGTCATCCAGGAGGTCAGCAAGCTGCCGGCCGGCACGGCCATGCCGAACATGGTCATCACCGAGCAGGCGGTCCGGGCGCTGCACGAGACGATCGTCCCGATCGGCTGGCTGGTCCAGGCGCCGGCCGCGCTCACGCCCGCCCAGATCAACGCGGCCAGGCAGGCGGCGGTCGGGCTCGGCACCACGATCCAGACCAAGTCCGGCCAGCTCAGCCTCGGGCAGATCAGCGACGGCGCCACCATCGGCGGCCTCCTGCTCGCGCTCGGTGTGCTGGCCATGACCGTCGGCCTGATCCGCTCGGAGACCTCAGGCGACTTGCGCACGCTCACCGCGACAGGCGCGGGTGCCCGCACCAGGCGCGCGCTGACCGGCGTCACGGCGGGGTCGATCGCGCTGCTCGGCGCGGCGCTCGGCACGGTGACCGCGTTCCTTGCCGCGCTCTCGTGGGCGCACGCGAGCCTCACGGGAACGTTCAGCAACGTGCCATGGGCCGATGTCGGGCTGCTGGTGATCGGCATGCCGCTGGTCGGCGCCGCGGCGGGCTGGCTACTCGGCGGCCGTGCCCCGTCGGCGGTGGCCCGTCAGCCGCTGGAATAACGGGTTGACTTTGACGGCCGGGGCTTAGGCCCCGGCCGTCGTCAGTTCGGCGAGCAGCCCGGTGACGCGCCGGGCGATGTCGTCGCGGATCGGCCGGACCTGGTCGACGGTCAGGCCGGCCGGGTCGGGCAGGTCCCAGTCGAGGTAGCGCTTGCCCGGGTAGACCGGGCAGGCGTCGCCGCAGCCCATCGTGATGACGACGTCGGCGGTCCGCGCCTGGTCAGTCAGCGGCTTGGGGATCTCGCGGGAGATGTCTATGCCGATCTCGGCCATGGCCGCGACCACGGCGGGGTTGACCTGGCTGACAGGCTCCGACCCGGCCGAGGTCACCCGGACGCGGCCGGCGGCCTGGCGGGCCAGCAGCGCGGCGGCCATCTGGGAGCGGCCCGCGTTATGCGTGCACATGAACAGCACTTCGGGCACGTCGGCCATGACGGTCTCCCTTTCGCTCCGGGTCAGCCGGCCAGCCGGGCTGGCTCTTGCGCCGTGGCCGGCCGCCCGGCCCTGGCGGGGTACAGCAGCACGGCCAGCGCCGTGCCCAGCGTCCCGCCCACGATCTGCGCGGCGATGAACGCCGGGGCGGAGGCGGGCGCGATCCCGGCGTAGCTGTCTGTCAAGGTGCGGCCGATGGTCACGGCGGGGTTGGCGAACGAGGTGGAGGCGGTGAACCAGTACGCGGCGCCGATCCACGCCGCGACCGCCCACGGCGCGTGCTGCGCCCGTCCGGTGCGGGCCAGCGCCACGATCACCAGCAGCAGCCCGGCCGTGGCGACGACCTCGCTCAGCAGCAGCGGCACGCCGCCCCGGTGATGAGCGGAGGGGGTGAGTGCCGGGGCGGCGAACATCGCGTCGGCCAGCGCCGCGCCGGCGACGGCCCCGGTGACCTGGCAGCCGACCACCGCCGCCGCCTCACCCAGCCCGTAGCCGCGTGCCGTCCCCTGCGACAGCAGCCAGTCCGCCCCGGTGACCACCGGGTTGAAATGCGCCCCGCCGACCGGGGTGAACACCACGATCAACACCGCCAGCCCCAGCACCGTGACGCCCGAATTGACCAGCAGCCGCAGCGCCGCGTCCTCGGTCAGCCGGGTCGCGGCGATGCCGGACCCGACCACCATCGCGACCAGCAGCCCGGTCCCGGTGAACTCGGCCAGCAGCCGTCGGCCCGCCGCGGCGGTCACGCGGACGGCTTGACCGCGCGGACGATGGCCGAGTGCATGCCGGGGGCCGCCTCGTGCGTGAACGTCACTTCTGCGCTGGCGAACCCGGCCGCCGCCAGCCCGGCCAGGTACTCAGATTTCGACAGCGCCCCGGCGATGCACCCGACGTAGGATCCGGCCGCCGCCCGGTCCGCCGCGTTCAGGTGGTCTTCGGCGACCACGTCGGAGATGCCGATCCGCCCGCCGGGCACCAGCACCCGGAACATCTCCGCCAGCACCGCCGGCTTGTCAGTCGACAGGTTGATCACGCAGTTGGAGATCACCACGTCGACCGACGCGGCCGGCAGTGGCACCGCCTCGATCTGGCCCTTGAGGAACGTCACGTTGCCCGCGCCCGCCTGCTGGGCGTTCGCCCGTGCCAGCGCGAGCATCTCCCCGGTCATGTCGACCCCGTAGGCGTGCCCGGACGGCCCGACCCGCCGCGCCGACAGCAGTACGTCGATGCCGCCGCCCGAGCCCAGGTCCAGTACCCGCTCGCCGTCGCGCAGCTCGGCGACCGCCAGCGGGTTGCCGCAGCCCAGGCTGGCGGTCACCGCGTCCTGCGGCAGCCCGTCGGTTTCGCCGTCCCGGTACAGCGACGCGCCCGCCGCGCCGGTCAGCGCGCCCAGGTCGCTGCCGGGCGCACAGCACCCGCTGGCATCGCAGCATCCGCCCTCGCCGTCCGGGTTGCCCAGCACCGTCAGCGCCACCCCGGCATACCGTGACCGGACCTGCTCACGCAGGCCCACTGCCTCAGCGGGCACAGCCGGGGCAGGCACCAGCACCGCCGACATCCTGGCCATCACCGGCGGGTTGACGCGGTAGTACACCCAGGTGCCGCGCCGCTCGGAGCTGATCAGTCCCGCCTCCCGCAAGATCCGCAGGTGGTAGCTGACCGCGGGCCCGGTCATGTCGAAGGCGTCGGTCAGCTCGCACACGCAGGACTCCCCGCCCTCGTGGCAGGCGATCAGCGACAGCAGGCGCAACCGCACCGGATCGGCCACCGCCTTGAACAACGGCGCCAGGTCCGCCGCCCCCGCGTCCGTTAGCGGCTCGGACGCGAGCGGCGCGCAGCAATCCTCGACTGATACCTCCTGCTTAAACATAGCCTTAATTAAACATATGCTTGTGCAGCGAGGCAAGTCGAGTGTGGACCGGGACCCCGCGCCCATCGGGCGCCGCGGCCGCCGATAGGCGAAACGCGCCAGGAAATCCGGGCGTGCACGGGATGTCGCGAGTATCGTCTCAATGTGTGACGGGAGCGCCGGCTTTCAGTGTCGTGGCGGACGTCGCGATCGTGAAGGGGGAGACGCCGGCCAGGGATCGCACCTGGCTGTCGCTCCCGGACGGGACCGCGCACCGCGCGGTGGTGCACGTCGTCCACGATCTGCCGCACCTCGTCGTCGAGTCGGTGTTCTGCCTGCCTGACGGCCTATGGGGAACGCTAGCCGCGGGCGGTTTCGAGCCCGCCGCCAGGGAGCTGGCCAAGCGACGGTCGCACATCCGCCTCGTCACCGACGCGCCGCTCGGCGAGCTCGGGGCCATGAACTGGCCCGCGCACAAAGTCGCGAAGGCCGCGGTGAACGCGGTGCTCAACCGGTGGGGCGACGGCCCGGACACGCCGGAAGGCGTCCGGGCGCGGCTGCGCCGCTACGGCCCCGGCGCGGCGGAGCTGGCCGGGCGGCTGGACGACGAGAGCATCAGGCTCGCCGCCGCCGGCGTGCGCCGGCTGTACCGCGAGTGGGCCGCGCTCCCGGCGGACGGCACGCTCCGGCTCACCTGGCCGCTGCACGACAGCTGGCTGCGCCTCATGTCCCCCGCGTAACGGAACGCCCCGCTACGCTTCGGTTATGAGCGTGTTCACCGACAAAGAGCTCGGTTACCTCGCGGAGCGGCGGCTTGGCCGCATCGCGACCGTCGGCGCGGACGGGCAGCCGCACGTGGTGCCCACGTCCTTCCGCTACAACCCCGACTACGACGTCATCGAGGTGGGCGGGCTGCGGATGAGCCAGACCAAGAAGGTCCGCGACGTGCGCCGCACCGGCCGGGCGAGCATCGTCGTCGACGACGTGCTCCCGCCGTGGTCGCCGCGGATGATCGAGGTCCGGGGGACCGCGGAGGTGCTTCCGGCCGGCGGCAAGGCCTGGGGGAACAACTTCGAGGACACGATCGTCCGCATCACGCCGACCCGGATCATCGCGTTCGGGATCGACTCCGAGGGCCACGGCGCCAACGCGCGCTCGGTGTGACGGCGGCCTCTGAGTCATGGCGATCGCGGGATACAAGGACCTGTGCCTGGACGCTAACGACCCGGACAGGCTGGGCGTGTTCTGGGCGGCCGCGCTGGGCCTGACCTGGCGGGCCAAGGACGACGGCGGCGGGCTGCTGTCCGGGCCGACGCTGCGGCACACGATCTGGGTCAACAAGGTCCCAGAGCCCAAGACCGTCAAGAACCGCGTGCACCTGGACGTGTATACGCGGGACATCGCGGACCTGGAGGCGCTGGGCGCGACGGTCCTCGAGCCGCAGGTCGGCAAGCGCACCTGGACGGTGATGGCCGACCCGGAAGGCGCCGAGTTCTGCGCTTTCCTGCACCCCGAGCTTCCCGACGAGCGACTGTACGCCCTGGTGGTGGACTGCGCGGACCCGGAAGCGCAGGCGCGCTGGTGGGCGGGTGTCTACGGGGTGGAAGCGGCCAGCATGGAAGGCGGCTGGTTCAGCCTCGAAGCGGTGCCGGACATGCCGAGCCGCTCGATGGACTTCGTCCCGGTGCCGGAGCCGAAGACCGTCAAGAACCGCGTCCACTGGGACGTCACGGTGCCTGCCGTGGCGCCGCTCGCCGAGGCCGGCGCCGTCATCCTGCGCGAGCCGGACGACGACAACTACTGGTACGTGCTGGCCGACCCGGAAGGCAACGAGTTCTGCGCGTTCACCGGCTAGCCCAGCCGGTCGAGGAACTCCCTGGAGTGCCGCACGACCTGCGCGGTCGCGCCCGGGTCGTAGGACGGCAGCGAGCTGTCTTCGAACAGGTGCCGGTCGCCCGGGTAGAGGTACAGCTCGCCCAGGCTGGGGCCGACGGCCTCGACCAGCTCACGGGCGGCGTCGAGGTCGCCTTCGAGCGCGAAGAACGGGTCCTTGTCCATGCCGTGGATCTGCACGGCGACGCCGTCCGGCCACGGCCCGAAGGCCCAGTCGCCGGTGAGCGGTATGCAGCCCTCGTAGAGCAGCGCGCCGCGCGCGCCAGGCCGGGTCTGGGCGAGCCGCTGCGCCTGGGCGGAGCCCATGGAAAAGCCCCCGTACACCAGGCCGCCCGGGAGGTCGGCCACCGCGCGGTCAACGCGCTCGGTCAGCGTCTTGAACCCGATGCCGTCGGCGAACGCGATGCCGTCCTCGATCGTCGCGGGCCGCTCGCTCTCGAACAGGTCCGGCGTGTGCACGGTATGCCCTCCGGCGCGGAGTTCCTCGGCGAACGCGCGTACTCCGTCGGTGAGCCCCTGCACGTGGTGGAACAAGACGACCTCGGCCATGGCTGCGCTCCTATGACTGGACGGCAATAATCGAATGATCCATAAACTTGGTATGTTCCATAACCTTAGTATGATGACCCCATGACGGTCAACGAGCGGATCCCCGACTACGACCTCGAGGACATGGTCGTCGTCACCGCGCCAGGGCAGCTCCGCGCGCTGGCCGACCCGCTGCGCGGCACCCTTCTCGAGCTGCTCCTCGAGCGGGCTGCCACGGTCACCGAGATGGCGCAGGCCGTCGACCGCCCCAAGAGCACCGTCGCCTATCACGTGAACCTGCTCGTTGACGAGGGCCTGCTCCGCGTGGTGCGCACCCGCCGGGTGCGCGCGATCGAGGAACGGTACTACGGCCGGGTCGCCCGCACCCTCTACATCGGAGTGCTCACCAGGCCCGAGGACAAACAGGTCGTGGCCGCCATCAACGGGATCGCGCAGGCCGCCGCCGAGTCCGCTCCGGCGCACGCCGCCGACCAGGTACGGTGCACGCTCGTGCACGCCAGGATCCCGATCGGGGAGGTGCGGAACTTCTGGGCCCAGGTCCAGGAGGTGGCCCGCCAGTTCGCCCAGATTCCGCGGTCCGGCGATGAGGTGTACGGCTTCGTGGCCGGGCTGTACCCCACCGATGCCCCCACCCTCCCCGACACCGCCTCTGAGCCGGTCGGCTGAACAGCGCGCCGCCCGGGGTCACAGCTCCACACTGGTGCCCTGGACGGCGACGGTCACCGGGATGTCCGCGGCGGCGAACCGGCGGGCCACCTCGTCGAGCTCGGCGTCGGTGCGGGACGGCTTGTGGTGGAACAGCGCCAGCCGCCGGGCGCCGGCCAGCTCCGCGAGGCGCACCGCGTACTCGGCCGCCGCGTGGCCGAACGCCGCCTCGGCGGGCAGTTCCTCGGCGAGCAGCTGGGCGTCGTGCACGAGCAGGTCGGCGCCGTCGGCGAGGGCCATCGCGTCGGGGTGGTATTCGCCGAGCCCGTCCGGGCCCGGTCCGTAGGCGGTCGGGCAGTGGTCGGTGACGTAGGCGAGCACGCAGCGCCCGTCGCTCACCCGGTAACCAAACGTCCGGCCGCCCTTGTGCGGGATCTCCCGCGCCTCGACGGTGAACCCCTCGGCCTTGAACTGACCAGGCGAGATCGACCCGAACCCCCAGTGGCCGCGCAGCCCGGCCGGCGGGATCGGGAAGAACGGCGGCGACATCACCCGGGCCAGCAGCTCCTCCGCGCCGATGCCGTCCTGCTGGTCGGGAAGGGCCAGCATGGTCCGCGCGTCGTCCCGGTCGCCCGCCCGGAAGAAGGGCAGCCCGAGGGAGTGATCCCAGTGCAGGTGGGTGAGCAGGATCGTGCCCGTGAACGGCTGGCCGCCGAGCAGCCCGGTGACATTGGCCAGGCCGGTTCCCGCGTCGAGGAGCAGCACCGGCGGCGAGCCGGCCGAGTGCGCCACCGCGACGCAGGACGTATCTCCGCCATAGCGGGCGAACCGGGTGCCGGTGGCCGGCGTCGATCCGCGGACTCCGCAATAGGTGATGAGCACTCCGGTCAGGCCTGGCCGCCGGGCTGTACGCCCGTCTCTTCCCGGCGGTGGCCGCCGGACAGTTCCTGGAGCGCGGCCCGCTCGAACTGCGTGCCATCGACCGACGCGACCTTGCACCGGGTGACGGCTACCACGCTGGCGGTCCTCGTGCCCTCCTCCAGGTGGGCCCGCTCGCCGAGCATCGCGCCTGGCCCGTACTCCGCGAGGGGCTCGCCGTTGCGCTCGATCCGGACGATGCCATCCAGAACCAGGTAGACGTCGGTCCCTGGCTGCCCCTGCTGAACCAGGGCCGCGCCTGCCGGGAAGCTCTGGATCCGCGGCTTGGCGGCGCCGTGCATCAGCTGCACGGAGAGCTGGCGCTCGAGCGCCGTCTCGACGGCGACCACCAGCGCGGGGGAGTCCTCGTCGCCCCACGGGGTGTGCTTGCCGAACGACTTGCGGTACCACTCGTTGAAGTCCGTCAGCCCGGACTTGCGGGC
>Ga0335075_10016411_pt1 | contig 11064 bp, 11 predicted proteins | sample Lox_Sample_24_FD_206723 | JGI IMG/M metagenome (GOLD analysis project Ga0335075, IMG submission 206723) | Soil microbial communities from Loxahatchee National Wildlife Refuge, Florida, United States - Lox_Sample_2.4 | ecosystem: Environmental > Terrestrial > Soil > Wetlands | place: USA... | reverse complement strand
AGAACATTTTGGATCTCAGCTACACCCTTGCTGGGAGGTGACGATGAAGTTGGTGTTTGGATGGTGGTTCTTGTTGATCAGCGTTCACTTGGTTCCGGCACCTCATACATGCGCAGCCACGGCAAGTCTCAGCCTGCGACTCCAAGTATAGCCAATGCCGACCAAGCTTCAGAAGCTACAAACAGAGTAGGCCCAGAATCACCATCTACGCCCCCCTCCAAAATAACACGGCCATCGCACATCAACCTTCCCGACCGTATGGGAGGTCGACAAGGAGAAATACGGCAAGCGAATAGTGTGAGCAAATCAAGCATAGAAAAAAGCTCCCCGGAGCCACGAAAATCACCGGTGATGCCCCAACGAGCTAAGGGCGGACGCGATGTCATGGAACAGAGAGATGAGCTAGATCACGAGCAGCATCCATCACCTTCCTCACCAACTACTCCCCAACGGAACAGGGAATCTATAGAGGAGACCACTGAGTTCGTACGCAAGTACGAGCCTCGAGGCATGTTTGTCAAGCCCAACCGGGTCCATATTCAATCAGATACCGACGACGAGGATGAGCGCTTCACGTTAGGGACGGAGCAAGAGGTAGAGAATGACTGGGATCATCCTGCGGTGAAAGACGGGCAGCAGAAGGTGCGGGTTGCAAAAGGGTCAGTGCCTGGAGACGAAGCCGATGCGAATACGGAGAAAGAATCTAACGTCATTCCGCGCACAGAATCAGAGAAAATAGTCGACGATGATGTTGAAGACAGGTTAACCAGATCTCAACCTCTGCATGCAGCTCCCGAGCAAGCTCCAGAAAAAGGGTCCGACACAATATCAGATTCGGCGCCCGAGAAATTCCTAGAATCAACATCAAACTGGAGATCAGAGTCACCATCCCACCTAGTACTAGAGCCACTAACGGAGCAAGCACTAAAGACACATGACGCAGAATGGTCGACAGAGACCTATGCAACAGCTCCCATTGAAGTGCCACATGCTTTACCGAGAGACGAAATGAACATGTCGCCTTCGAATCAAGTACAAAAGGATCCCGAATCAGATCCGGATCCACCAGTCCTTACAGAAGCAGGTACGGAAGAGGGTAAGTTCAAGCCAATGAATGTCAAACACAACGACGGACCTGAACCTGAACGCGGTGAACATGGTGACAACACTATTACTGCCCCAGATCGGCATGACAGCGTCCTTGAAGTGGATGAACTGGTCCAATCACACACAGACCCGGCAGGTACTGAGACAGTGGGCGGCTACATGGATTATTTGTTGCATCCAGGGAGTCGGCCTGGCTCGCGGCGGGCCATCACAGCAATGAATCTCCACAGTCAAGGACGTACAACGGGGGATCTTGAAGAGAACTATTGGGAGAGGCATGAAGATCCCCACTGTGATATGAGGACTCCCTTTAGTGTGGATTGACTCGACTCGAATCGGTAGAGTGGGCCTATAGAGGTGATGTTGCATAGAGTAGTAGGATCAAGAGGGCCAAGTCCAAAATAGAAAAGGTGGTGCTCTAACGGGATTGAGAATGAACTCCTACTGAACTTATGTCCGGTGCTACCACTGCATTTCCAGAAACTGTGGACAAGCTGAAGATCTCGATTTCTGCGATGCTTGATTACGGAATTCGAAATAGCATATCTGAAAGTCACTTTGATGGAACCAATATTATTGATTTTCTTTCCCGATTCGCCTCGTCTCGGGCCTCTCTTCCCCTGGCTTCCTCCTCCCGCTGGCTTTCTCATCAGTCGATGGTATTACCCAATGTTTCTTCTCCGATCTTTTCCCCTCGAAACCATTTCCGGTCAATTTCGTAGCAAGGGATTCGACATACCCCAATGCCTCAATTTTTCCAATAGGCCGACAATGACAGCCTTCTCGTTAGCCGATGGTTACAAAATCGGTCGTCATGTCCAAGAAGGTGGAGGACAGTGAAGATGTCTGAGCATAAGTCGAACAACACATATCTTCACTAGGAGTAGCATGAGCTTGCCTAGGCTGGAGAGAGGAAAAGGTTCAGAGAAGGGAAAAGGGGGACGCAGAAGAGTGTAAGATCTAGCAAATGACAAGAGACTTCGAGGCTGCTCAAGCTTGAGTGGTATGGAAGACGGGAAAAGCATGGAGTTAGTGTAAGAGACAGTAATGAATTTACTTGCTTGCTCGAAGAAACTAGGAACTGAGAGCAGGAATGTGACAAAGAGCCGACAATGCCATGCTAAATGGCAACGAAAGCCATCAGATGCGCAAAGAAAGATCAACGGTGACGAGAAAGCTGTCGAGAAAGGCGATAGCAGACAGGCAAGTGCTTTCCCCCAGTCTCGTGTGTAGTGTCAGAAATGAGGTAGCCAGTTGGGCCACTGGACCGTTACGTAGAGGTCTGGCGGAGTCGAGCGGAGGCTGAAGAAGACTTCGAGCATGTTGTACAGTCTGGCTACCAGGTAGAGGAAGGTGATGAAAATCCCGATGAAATCGATTGAATCTGATCCGTCAAACTCGACGTGCCGTATAATGACCCAAACATAGAAGAGAGGTGGTAAAACCATGATGGCAATACACGAGCACCTCCACATGACCATCTCTTCTATGGTGGGAAATTCGTAGTTCCATGCCAGAAGATGGAGTCCGCCGAAGATCACCGCAGTGATTGACCACGTGATCCCTAGGTAGACTTTGTCTCGAAATCGGTACTTCCGGGACCGCAAGTTCGGAAGCTGGCTCCTCCAGCCTCGGAAACTTTGGCTGTCATGTGAGCGAGATTTTCGACGCCGTTGGTGAGTGAGTTGCCTGACCTTACGGAAATCGGCATCCAGTATCTCGGTAGAGAAGCCAATATCTTGAGGCTTGTTAAGCCATAGCAACCAGCTGATGAAGGTGCAGGCCACGTACGCTATCGTCGTGATCTCGAATGGGCTGGTTGGTAGGTGTTGATTCACGCGTGCGATTGTTTGAATGACGAACCAAAGCGCTTGCGCAAGGGCGATGGTCTTGGCGAGCCGGTTTTGTTTGGAGTACTCCTTGATCCTCTCAGCCGGAACATCAATTAGATGCAGCCAGCCAAGTTCGACGATTGCATCAATATGCTTCATCTTCAAGGTCTTTGGCTTGTCCGTATCGTCGGGCGGCTCATGGCGTGCGCCTGGAGCAACATACATGAGGAAGCCTCGCATATTGTAGTAAAATGCCTGCGTCATGTTCCAATGCGGATTGTGGGATCTGAAACGCTCACAGAGCTCATCGATGTCCCTGAGGAGAATCCGAGCCTCGAGATACTGCGTCATGGCGACTGTGAGCATTATCTCGGGTGCTAAAGTATTGGCAATTATCCAGCAGCAACGTGTCCATGCACGATGGATGGTGCTCTGTCCTTCTTTGGGGATATTGAGATGTAACGATGTTGCGACACAGAAAAATGTGGTAAGGATGCAAGACTGGAGTAGGCCCAAGGTACCCCGAGTATTCACGTTAGGCTCGGGTACCCATCCAAAAACTTTCGCGAAAGGATTGAAGCGTGGCATTAGAAGAAAGGATGTAGTGTCCTTCCAATGAGGCACAGCAGATAGAGCAGACATCTTCGGTTATTTGTAATTCGTGTAGTCAATATTGTGGTAATACAAAACGGGATATAGCTATCGAGAAGACGGCAGAGTTGGCAAAAGTGGGATATGAAAGACTAAAGCAGCAAACCCAAAACTTATGTATACCATGAAGCTGGCTGTGCAAAGGATCTTTTGAAATGCAAAAAGACGCGGTCAGGCCAAGAAAGCGGTCAGGTAAGTTCAAATGCGTGACACAATTACGAAATCAGTTGGTAGAGCCTCATTTTATCCCACAAGCCGGATCTTAAAGGCAATTATTTCGCATGAACTAAGCGGAGGTTGCCTTCTTGGGCATATCCTCGCTTGGGTTTGACGAGAGGTCTCAAGGGCGTTTCAAATCAGTCGGGTTGACATGCTTTCACACACTTGCACAGGTAGATAAGTGCCTGTCTGTTTTGACCGGTGTCTGGCAAGGCTCATTTTCAGCCTTGCGCCACGATGGGGGGCTGTGCTGGCTGGAGAGCCTCAATAGTCCCATATCCATGCGGAGTGACGCCCTTGGTGGCTCCGGGGTTTGCCATCTCGCTTTAATCATGCGACTGCTGGAACAGGTTTTCTGTAGGACACTTTTTCAACGGCAACATTCTCGGCGCCACTTGCGTCTGTCCGGAGTTGATAGACATAGAGAACGAGAACGTCTCCTTGGACCTGGAGTGATCCTCCGTTAGCCATCTTCGATCAGTCGATCTTCTTCTCTGATACTCACGTCCATCAAACAGAAGCTCGGCGTTGGCTCCTCACCGTCTGCCCCCCATCCGGTGCTGAAGGCGCCGGAAGCGCTGCCCGGGTTTACGAAGAATTTGCCTTCAAGTTCATACGCTTCGAATTTGTGTGTTCCTCCCCATAGTAGAATGTCAACATCCATCTGCCTGGCCGTGATCAACAGGCTGTCTGCGTCGCCCTGCGGGATGATGGTGTGGCCATGTGTGAGTCCAATTCGTAAGCCGCCATGCTGAACCACTTTCGACAAGGGAAGATTGGGCGCTTCCGTGTCGAAGTCACCCTTGACGATCTGGAGGTCAGGTGCAGTTGCTCGGAGGAAGTCGTAGGTTTCCTTGTCGGTGATATTGCCGAGACAGAGGACTTGGCCGATTTTGCCAGGGGAGAGTAGCTTCTTAAACTGGGAATTATGAGTCAAAGGCTCGTGAAAGCGTGGGGTAGGGCCAGGCTATGAAGCCATGCGAGTATGCCATGCCTTTTGTGGTATGTCCTAGAGCCCAATGTCAGCCTTGCGTTCCAGGCAGAAGAGGCGTGGTGGATCCACTGACTGGTGCCCGGTCTGGTATGAAAAGGTCTCCAATGACCAGAATCAGTCTCGAGGTCATGATGGGACGTGGCGCAGCTGCCTTCACCGCTTCATTGTTATTGTTGCTGTGTGTAGAGAGCCGGTGGTATTTTCGACAGCTACGTTGGAGAAGTCACCGGCTCTGAAGCTTGTCAGTTCTGGGCTTGGCATTCTACGCCACCGACCTCTCAGAGGACAAATTGCAGAGAGTTATAACCGGTTGCTTCTCAGTCATGGTTGTACATAGGCAGTCTCATCTCCTAATAGTCGCTCGGCTATAGCCTGGAATCAGACCAGACTCGTGTCAAATATTCATCAAACGCCATCGGCGTAATGTGTGGGCACAGACGATTCAGCACTGGCACAATAACCGCACCGCCGACCTCGTCCTCACACATACATTCCATCATTTGTGCCACCATCCTTCCCTTCAATGCTTTTAATGAGTACCTCCTTTCCAGCTGCTCATCGAACTTCTTTATTCTCTGCTGAGCATGGGCTTTGGTGAAAGTCTCCGTCTTGACGAGTCGTCCGGTCCTTTCCGCAACCCAGACAATCTCTTCCACCGTTGTCGTGCTGCCAACCATACCCATTTCGTCTTCCCAGGTTTCCAGGTCCAGTGCTGCTGCAACAAGCTTCCCAACATCGTTTATTTCGCACAAGCTTAATCTGCACGGTTGCCCGTCGCTCGTAACTGGGGCAAGTGCATGGCCGGCTTCGATATTGATGAAATCGAGCATGAGATCGTCTTCAAGACCGGCAAGTGCTTCTTCCCTGCGGTCGGCAGGACAACTTTGTCCAAGGTAATTCATGAACATGCCCACGAAGAACCTCGTACACTCCAGCCCGCTGGCTAGGCACAGATCCCATATTTCCAGTTTGGCACGAAGTAAATCGACCTTCTCGTTTATCAAAGGACCCATTCCCCATTCTGAAGGAGCGAAGCGTTGCACGCCCGCAGCCTTGGCAGCTTCGAGCATGTTATGGTGGAACAGCACCATCTGGTCGGAACGATTGGCTTTGATGACAGAAATGAGGGTATGGACACCTGCAAGGCCATGCGCCAAAGAGTCAATAGAGTTGTAGTCTACCGTGCGAATAGGGGCTCCATGTTTGAACTTGCTGTTGCAGGTGGGGCTTGAACCAGAGCGCGATAAGATGACGACCTCATGATTACCCTCCTTCACAATCGCACTCACAATCGACCTGCCAAGAGTTGGCGAGGTGCCCCCTGCGATGGCTACGAGGACCATTAAGTGAACTTCGAAAGCCGCGAATAGAATGAAGCATAAGGTTGATTGTTAACGAGTCTTTCAAGAAGTAGACATAACGACGTAGCAGAAATGCAGCATGATAGGAGCAAAATACGGACTCAGTCTTCAACGAGACAAACCTGCACAAACAGTAAGGCTGAGTCAGTGCGGACAATGGGTCCGCGTATCATTAGGTGAAATACATTTCATGAAGCCTGTTTCCCCTCAGATGCGGGACATTGGTTGAGGGAGAGGGGATGGAAAAGGAATGTAACACCAGGAAAGGCACCGTGGTCTCATAGGGGTTTGGGCGAACGAGCAATGACCGAATGTGGTCTTTGCAGGGAACGGCAAATGTTGAATTCCGGTCTTGCAGATCATGAGGCATGGACTTTAGACCTATCAGACTTGGCCGAGCCAGTCGATCTGAGAGCAGTCTCAGGCAGGCACTCCCTAGACTGAAACAACGCCAAAAGCCGGAACGGGGGTGGGTCGACACGCTACGTATTGCCGGCGACATTTTGGGAAGACGCAAACAATCCAACTTCCTCAGCCAAGCTTCCTTGGCGTATCATCCTGACTCGCAAACACACAGGCTTCCTAACCTCCTCAAAGCTCCCCAAAGGCATTGGAATATGTTGCAGAGGCGGGGAGTTGTCTACCACGATGGAGGGTCGACAGTCGACACCTGCTCGCGGCCATATGGTTTCCCAGAAATGACAACGCGACCTGTCCCAGAATGTCTTGGCGCTCGCCTCGATTGACGGTTCCCGCTATCTGGACTTGAACACGGACCTTATCTCACCCCAAGAGCTGCAATTGACCTCCGCAGCAACCTCATACTGACCTGCGAGTTCCGCGAAGCTTACCCAATAGTACAGCACAACATGAACGACGACGTTGAAAACAGCACCTTGCCCACCGCCCGCACTCCACTCCTCCCCTCCGAGCATCCCGGCCTTACATCCTTATCCCACGGCTGGGACTACGTCGGCCGACACATCCCCAATGTCTCCGGCGAAGATTCTTGGATCTCGACTACTCGTCGTCGTCTACAACAATTCCTGAGCAGCAAGTGGGGCCATTATACCGTCATCATCCTTGTCTCCCTCGACGTAGCCGGTATCTTCGCAGACTTCCTCATCTCACTACACATATGCGAGCATGCCGGTGAGAAGGGCTTCCATCAGAAACAGTGGGAACGAGTAAATGAGGCATTGGATATTATCGGTATTGTCTTTTCGTGTTTGTTCATGCTGGAATTGCTGTGCAGCATCTGGGCATTCGGACTCGAGTTGCGTATACCCCGACGACGCACCCATCGTCGTGACTTCGCCGTGGGCTAAGAATACTGACATACATCTGCCCAGGTACTTCAACTCAAAGTTTCACATTTTCGACGCAACAGTCATCCTTGCTGGCTTTGTCGTAGACGTTCTCCTGCACGGTACCATACAAGAGGCAGGCTCTCTAGTCGTAGTCGGTCGACTTTGGCGCGTGTTTAAGATCATTGAAGAATTCAGCTCAGGAGCCCAGGAGCAAATCGAGGGTCTGCAAGAGCGGATCGAGCAGCTGGAGAAAGAAAACGAAGCGTGCAGGAGAGAGAACGAGGACTTGAAACAGAGAGTCAACAAGAAGGCCGACGTGCCAGCCTAATCGGAAGAAGCAAGGGATGGAGCGGCCTACCACTTTATCACAGAAAGTCGATGAATTGATGCATCATGATTAACGTCCCTCACCATTTGGCGAGAAATTTCAGCATTTTCTACTGTAACGACTATGGAAATGACTTAAACTTCGTTTAATCTTTGGTGAATCAATTAAAGAGACAGTCCTCCTTGTAGAGAAAGGGGTTTGGTCATGACAGAACATCTGTGGCTCCTAGTGTGTGTGATTCCGTAGTCGGCTACTGGGACAGCATAGACTGCAAAATGGCAGTATTTCAATCCCTCACAATACCTGGCGGGATTAGACTGCCCCGCTGTCAGGACAACACCAAGTCTGTGCGTACCTCATCTTTCATATGCTGTAGAAAATAGAGTTGTTATGACAAAGTTAGCGGTGTAATAAGCAAAAATGCCTGTAGAGTGCGCTAAGTGGTGAGGTAAAAGTGTTCCAGTCTGCATGAGCCCCAAGCACTCGCGGTCGGTGCCACGGGCAAGGATTTCAGTTCTGACAACCCTCCTCTTTTGCAGATGCCATGTCCCATATCCTAAGGTTTTTAACCTGGCAAATTGCACCCAGTGAGTATAAGAAGGTTCATTCCAGACTTTCCGGCTACGCTCTCTGAGTGCGGAAGTGAGCCATTTACTTCAGGAAGTTTAGACCCCCTTTCTTTCTCACTTCTTTCTGCCTGGGCCAGGGTGATTTAAGTGAATATTCGCTAAGCTCCCCTCACTACAATCCCCTCATAACTTCGCAGCCAGCCCTCGTCCCCTCCCGATCCTCTCCTCCACCTCCTTCCTCCTCTCCTTCTTGATCTTCTCCACATCCTCCAAAAACCGCTCTGGGACATCGACAACCTTATCTCGGATGTAATCCGCGAACCCCTTTCCCAAACAGTCCAGCAGCCGACAGCTACTCACACCCCTCCCCAATGGGCCATAGATGACGAAATGCACGGCCCAGAGATTCGGAAACTCCATGCGCTCGATGAAGTATTCGTTCGGACGCCAATCGTCACCCATGAGTGCCGCCATGCGGGAGCGGGTGAGGAAGGACTGTAGCCAGGGATAGTGGCTGGGGTGGCGGACAAAGAGGCCGATGTTGATGTTGGCGCCTTTGTCGCCGGAGCGGGCGAGGACGATGGAGCCGAGGCGGGCGGGAATGGTGGGGCCGAAGGTGGTGGAGAGGGCGACGGGGGAGCTGGTTTCATAATTTTCGCGCTTGGGGTCGAGGGCCTCGTAGTGGGAGGGGTGGCCAGCGGGGATGGCTTTCTCCGGGGTTCCTTGAGCGGAGAGGATGGTGACGGTTTCGCGTAATGAGTCTTGCGGGTAGAGGGCCGGGTAGAAGGCGAGGTATGGCCGGGGTGAAGCGGTGCGGGTATCGAGGGAGATGTGGTAGCCGGAGAAATGCTGCATGCCGTAGTTGGCGGAGGTCTTGAGCAGCAGCATCAGGGGCTGCTTGGTGGAGGCTTGGGCGAAGAGACGGCAGTAGGTTGTTGAGGAGAATTGGGTGCGTGGGTTTGGGGCAGGCGTGCCGAGGACTAAAGCTACGTTACACATGGTTTAGGAATATCGTGACGAATAGGAACACAAATAGAGCCATGCAGAGATAGGAAAGGGAAGTCAGTCTCGGAGACGCAGCTTACCCTGGAAGTCTAGAAGCTGGAAGGCTGACTCCGGGACGCCTGCCGCCTTGAGACCATACCGCAGCTGCTCTTCGTAGAATTGCCATTTTTCCGCTGTTGCATAGCCCGTAGCATTCAGGAGTAACTGACACTCGAAACCGCCGCGGTAGAAGATGGCGAGTTTGGTCGTAGGTGGTGGTGGATGGCCCTTCACCCCAGACACCTGGACGCGGTTCTTGCCCACAGACTCGATCCGAATGTTCTTGACGTCTGCTTTGACGTCTGAATTTAGGTAGATGGAGCCCTGGAGTTCGTACAAGAACTGGCATTTGACATTGTCTTCGTTGACGATGCCTTTGCCGGTGTCGTGCATGGTGATAACGCTGGTGCCGTCGGAGGCAATCTCGGCGATACCGAAGGGGAGGTCGATGAGGATCTCTTGGGGATACTCGTCGAACCCGCTGAAGTTGGAACCGGTCACGTAGGCGGAGCATCTATACTATGTTAGTCCCTTTTGGCATATGAATCAGGACATCCTTACTCAATCAGATGCCCAGCAATGAGTGCACCAGCTAGGGAGTTATAGTCTGTATCTTTCCAGCCATGCCAGAACCATGCCGCGCCAATGACAGGAGAAGCATCAGCAACACGGCCGCAAATAATAATGTCGGCACCATTCTCCAGGCCTTTCACTATCGCCCGTGCCCCGAGGTAGGCATTCGCTGTCACAATAGGTTTACCCGCTGTGTCCTGTAGGTCCCTTGTATTCTCGGCAAGCGTGATCTCATCGTTCTCTTCATCGAGATGGCGCGGAAGCTTTCCAGTCTTCTGTATCTCCGAGCGAACCTCTTCGAGCAAGTCGTCGCCGCCAACCCACGCTACCCGAAGGTCATATCCTTTTTCAGTGACGAGTGTCTGGCACTTCTCTGCCAGCCCTTTAGGGTTGAGAGCTCCGCCATTGATGACGACCTTGATCCTTTTCTCATTTAGTACATCCAGAGTCTGTTGTAACCCGTCCCAAGCATTCGGCTCCCAGCCGTCATGCTTTCCAATCGCCTGTTTCTCAGCATGGTCTGCCAGGTTCATTTCCGCTAGGTAGTCTCCTGTTATGAAATCCACATCGCCTTGTGTGGCTTGCCGTCGCATCTGATAGCCCGGATCGCTTTTGGCTCCAGAGCAATTGGCTATTCGCACAGGTCTTGTGCCTGCCTGGTTCCATCGTGTTTCCGTAGAACCCATGTCTTGGGAGCCTCAAAGAAGGTGTAACAGAAACATTGTGAAGAAAGGTTTCGAATGACCAACAGAGCAGACAAATTGTAAAGAAATGGTTATTGAAGGCTCTCAAATAATCAGCGTCGTGTTCTACGTCGTCCACACTCCATTGGATCCAATAGAGCCTGGATGCGGAAATTCATTGCCGAGGGCCGAGCCGAGGGGTATCATGTCTGGTATGGCTTACCTAGGATGCATGGCTAAAGCTGCTGCCAGTACTTTAGATGCCTTGCAGGGACAGAATCAGCGAGTGACCTGCCGGTTTAGGCTGTCAGGCCGGTTCTCACGTCTGCTAATTGGTTGCCATTGCCTTGTTTATCAGGTGGGGAATTGATGCGTAGGGGAAAGTCCGCTTTC
>Ga0335075_10016410_pt1 | contig 11064 bp, 11 predicted proteins | sample Lox_Sample_24_FD_206723 | JGI IMG/M metagenome (GOLD analysis project Ga0335075, IMG submission 206723) | Soil microbial communities from Loxahatchee National Wildlife Refuge, Florida, United States - Lox_Sample_2.4 | ecosystem: Environmental > Terrestrial > Soil > Wetlands | place: USA... | reverse complement strand
GCGTGGGCGAACGCGGAGGCGGGCGGGAAGGTGATCTGCTGGGCGGCGAGCTGGCCCTGGACGGTGTTGTGCACGTAGGCCGAGCCCCACAGCATCAGGCCGCCGGCGACCAGCAGCGCAACGCCGACGCCGGTGCCGATCCAGCCGAGAAGCTTGTTGAAATTCGTGCGGCGCATCTTGGACATCTCCCTTGCTGGCCGGGTCAGGTGCCCGGCCCTTTGCGGTGACTTCCTTACATCTCAAGGATCCGATTTCGACCCCTTGCCCGGTCACGGCCGAGAGGCCCTGGTCCGCCGGGACTTACGTCACCAGAAGAAGGTCGTTGGCCGGGACCTAAGGGCACCTCCTGGCGGCAGGGGTGGGAACCGCGGGCTTGGCTAGGTCTGGCCGGGGCCGGTTTCTCGCGGCAGCCGCGCCCGGAATAGGTTGGTTCGTGGTGACAGGATCACGAAGGGTGGATGGCGGATGGAGTATCGGCAGCTTGGCCGCAGCGGTCTTCGGGTGTCCACGCTGACGCTGGGCACGATGACCTTCGGCGGGACCGGCGGGTTCAGCGCGGTGGGCACGACCGACGTCACGGGCGCGCGCCGTCAGCTCGACATGTGCCTGGACGCCGGGGTGAACCTCATCGACACCGCCGACGTCTACTCGGGCGGGCTGGCGGAGGAGATCGTCGGCGAGGTGGTCACCGGCCGCAGGGAGTCGCTGCTGTTGTCGACCAAGGTGCGGATGACGATGGGGCCCGGCCCCAACGACGCGGGCCTGTCCAGGCAGCACATCATCGCCGGCTGCGAGGCGAGCCTGCGCAGGCTGGGCACCGACCACATCGACATCTACCACGTGCACGAGTGGGACGGGCAGACCAGGCTCGAGGAGACCATGTCCGCGCTCAACTCGCTGGTGGCCGCGGGGAAGGTACGGTACCTGGCGGCGTCGAACTACGCGGGCTGGCAGCTCATGAAGGCGCTGGCCGTCGCCGACGCCCACGGCTACGAGCGGTTCGCGGCCCAGCAGATCTACTACTCGCTCCAGGCGCGGGACGCCGAGTACGAGCTCGTTCCGCTCTCCGTCGACCAGGGGCTCGGCATCCTCGTCTGGTCACCGCTGGCCGGCGGCCTGGTGTCGGGCAAGTACCGGCGCAACGGGTCGCCGTCAGAAGGGACCAGGCAGGTCTCTGGCACCTGGAACGAGCCGCCGGTGCGCGACCAGGAGAAGCTGTACGACACGGTGGAGGTCCTCGCGGACATCGCGGCCGGCCGGGGCGCGTCTCCCGCCCAGGTCGCGCTCGCCTGGCTGCTCGGCAGGCCGGCGGTGAGCTCGGTGATCATCGGCGCGCGCACCGACGAGCAGCTACGCGACAACCTCGGCGGCGCTGACCTAACGCTGACCGCCGATGAGCGCGAGGCGCTCGACAAGGTCAGCGCGCCGGAACTGGTGTACCCGCACTGGCACCAGCTCGCGGGCGCCAGGGATCGGCTCGGCGACGCGGACCTCGCCCTGCTTGGCGAGCACCTCAGGAAGTCGTAACCCGGGAACGGCCGACCGTCCGGTTCCACCACAGGGAGAGCGCGACGGCGACGGCGACGAGCAGCCCGCCGAGCGCGGCGAACGCCGCCGCGATGTCGACCTGCTTGTGCACGATCGTGAAGGCGGCGGGGAGTTTGGCGAGGGCGTGGCTGAGCTCGCTGGCGTCCTGCGCCCGGTAGAACGTGCCGCCGGTCGCCTTCGCGATCTGCATGAGCGGCGGGTAGTCGGCCGCGAACACGTTTCCGCCGCCACCGCCCCCGCCGAACCCGCCGCCGCCGAACCCGCCGAACTGCCCGCCGCCGCAGGCGAGCTGCGTGGGGTTGCTCGTGCCGTAGCCGATGGTGAAGATGCGCACCCCACGGGCCGTGGCCTCTTGCGCCGCGACCGAGGGGGCAACGCCGCGGTTGTTCCCGCCGTCGGTGAGCACGACGATCACGTCATCCGCGTAGCCGGACCCAAGGTTGCGCTTGACGGTCGCGCCGGTCGGCGCGACGGAGGGGTCGACCTGCGCGATCGCGTCGAGTGAGGTGAGGATCCCCTCGCCGATCGCCGTGCTGCCGCCGGCCGTGAGCCCGCCGAGCGCGGTCACCAACACCTGCGTGTCGGTGGTCGGCGGTACCAGGACGGCGGCGCTGCCTGAGAAGTCGACGATGCCGATGCGCGGGCCGCCGGCCTGGGACTTGATGAAGGCGTCGGCCGCCTGCTCGGCGGCGGTCAGCCGGTCGGGGGGCACGTCCGTCGCGCACATGGACCCCGAGGTGTCGATCGCGAGCATGATCGTCGCGGACGACGAGGGCACCGGCACGGTCGCCTGCGGGCGCGCCGCGCCAATCGCGAGCACGGCGAGCCCGGCGGCGAGCAGCGCGGCGGGAATGCGCCGCCGCCAGCGCGAACGGCCGGGCACGGCCGTCTTAACGAGCGCGATCGAGGTGACGCGCACGGCGGCGCGCCTGCGCCTGCGCCGCGCCAGCCACCAGGCGGCGAAAACCAGCGGGAGGACGAGCAGCGCGAGGAGCGCCCAGGGCCAGGAGAACGACACTCAGATCACCCGGCCCGTCCTGGCCACGGTGAGCACGGCCCCCGCGGCGAGCAGCGCGAGTGCCAGCGCGATGAACGCGCCCGCCAGCGGCAGCGGCTGGTTGGTGACCGTCAGGCGCAGGTCGATCGACGAGGCGATCCCGTTGAGCTCGCTCGCGTTCGACGCCGGGTGATAGGCACCGCCGGTCGTCTGCGCGATCGACTTGAGCGTGGCCTCGTCGAGCCCGGTGAACAGGTGATATCCGTCGACGTCGACCGTGCTGCCCGCGGCGGTGCCGACGCCGACCGTGTCGATGTGCACGCCCGCCTTCTCGGCCGCCTCGGCCGCGGCATCGGTGTCGCTGCTCGGGCTGCTGCTGGTGCCGCTGGACGCGCCGCTGTCGCCGCCGTCCTGACCGTCGGAGAACAGCACGATCGTGGCCGACGGCCAGAAGCCGATGCCCGGCGCGCTGCCGTTGGCGCCGAGGCTGACCGCCCGGTGGGTGATCGCGGACAGCGCGGCGAGGATCGCCGCTCCGAGCGAGGTGCCGCCGCCGGGGCTCAGCCGGCCGATCGCGGCCAGGGAGGTCGCGTGATCCGCGGTCGGGACCGCGGCCTCAAGGCCGCCCTGCTCGAAGGCCACGACGCCGATCTCCACGCTGGGCGGCTGCGCGTTCACGAACGCCTGCGCCGCCTTCTTCGCGGCGCTCAGCCGGTTCGGCGGCACGTCGGTCGCGGCCATGCTGCCGGATACGTCGATGGCGAGGATGACGGTGCCGCTGGCGTGGGACACGGGAACGGTCACCGCCGGGCCTGCGGTGGCGACGGCGAGCACGGCGATGCCCGCGATCGTGAGCCAGACGCCCGCGAGCCGGGCGCGCCTGCCGCCGGCCGCGACGCCGGCCGCGGCCAGCGCGGCGGACCGCCGCCGCGCGGCCGCGACGGCCGCGTACGCCAGCGCCGCCGCCACGACGAGGCCGACTGCCAGCAGGACCGGGTTGGCGAACGTCACGGGCGCCTGCGCCTGGTGCTCACCACGACCTCGACGAGGGCCGCGGCCAGGTCGGCGGTGGTGTCGATGCGGTGCACGGGCACCCCTACCCGGCGCATGGCCGCGGCCAGGCGGGCGTCCCGGTCCTCGACCGCCGTGCGGAGCCTGGCACGCAGCAGCGGGTCACTGGAGTCGACGACGAGTTGCTCGCCGGTCTCCGCATCCTCCACGATGACCAGGCCGGCCTCGGGCAGCTCATCGTCGGCCGGGTCGACGACGCGCAGGGCCGCGACCTCATGGCGCGGCCCGAGGCGCAGCAGCGAACGCTCCCAGTCGCCGTCTCCGATGAAGTCGGAGATCACGATGATCAGCGACCGCCGCCTGGCCAGCTTGGCGACCGCGTCGAGCATGGCCGCGAGATCGGTCGTGCCCCGGTGCGGGCCGCCCGCACCGCGGTCGCCGCGGCCAAGTTCCCCGGCGATGCGCAGCACGTGGCGGCGGCCGCTGCCCGGCGGGACCGTCCGCACCGCCCCGTTGTCGTAGAGCAGCGCGCCAACCTGGTTGCCGCCCCGGCCGAACATCCGGGCGAGCACCACCGCGAGTTCGGCGACCACGTCGTGCTTACCGCGCCCGGGCGTGCCGACCGCCATCGACGCGGAGCGGTCGAGCACCAGCCACACGGTGAGCTCGCGGTCCTCGTTGAACACACGGAACTGCGGCTCGTTCAGCCGGGCACTGGCGTTCCAGTCGATGTACCTGGCGTCGTCGCCCTCCGCGTACGGGCGCAGGCCGGCGAGGTCGGTTCCCGTCCCCCGGTGCACCGTGCGGTAGCCGCCCGCCACGCGTCCCTCTAGCCTGCGCAGCACCCGCCACTCAAGGCGAAGCAGCAGCCGTTCCGTCGCGGTGCGCACGGACGGGGACGAGGCCGGCGGCGTGGTCATGGGCTCAGCGGCCGCTCAGCACGACGTCGGGCGCGTCGACCACGTCGAGTACCTTCGTGATGATCACGTCGGCGGTGACGTCGTCGGCGAGCGCCTCGTAGGAAAGCACGATCCGGTGCCGCAGCACGTCGAGGGCGAGCTCATGCACGTCTTCCGGCAGCGCGTAGTCCCTGCCCTGGAGGAACGCGAGCGCCCTGGCGCCGGTGACGAGCGCGATCGAGGCACGCGGGCTCGCGCCGTAGCTGATGTACCGCTTCATGTCCCCGAGCCCCGCGGCGAACGTGCGCCTGGTCGCGGTCACCAGCCGCACGGCGTAGTCGACGACGGCCGGGTCGACATAGATCTCCTGCACCTGGCCCTGCATGGCGATCAGGTCGGCCGGCGTGAGCATCTCGCGGATCTCCGCGGCGGGGCGCAGCGCGCGGTCGACGATCGCGTGCTCCTCGGTGGCGGTCGGGTAGCCGACGACGACCTTCATCATGAACCGGTCGACCTGGGCCTCTGGCAGGGGGTAGGTGCCCTCGGACTCGATCGGGTTCTGCGTGGCCATGACGAGGAAGGGCTCGGGCACACGGAAGGTCTCGCGGCCGATCGTCACCTGGTGCTCCTGCATGACCTCAAGCAGGGCACTTTGCACCTTGGCGGGCGCGCGGTTGATCTCGTCGGCGAGCAGCAGGTTCGTGAACACCGGGCCGAGCTGAGTCTGGAACTCACCGGAGTGCTGATGGTAGACCCGGGTACCGGTCAGGTCGGCGGGCACCAGGTCGGGCGTGAACTGGATGCGCTGGAACTGCCCGCCGACCGCGGCCGCGAGCGACTTGACTGACAGCGTCTTGGCCAGCCCGGGCACGCCCTCCACGAGCAGGTGGCCGCCGCAGAGCAGGGCGACCGCCATCCGCTCGAGCAGCACGTCCTGGCCGACGATCGTGCGCTTGACTTCGAAGAGCACGGGCCGCAGCGGGTTGGCGCGCTCGCCGGGTGACGGGTCTTGGCTGTCGGCCGGTGCCTGAGTCATCGCGCTCCCTCGTGCTCGGCGTTGCGCGTCGCGCTTGTCATATCTGCGGTCCCTTCCCTTGCCCGCCGCCGGTGCCGCCGAGCGCGGTCCCGATCGGCACCGCGAACCCGATGCCGGCGAAGGCGTCCTGGCCATCGGGGTCGGCGAGCGCCACGACGATGCCGATGACCGTGCCGCCGCTGTTAAGCAGCGGACCGCCGGAACTGCCCGGGTTCACCGCCGCGTCGAACTGGATGAGCCCGGTGCGCTTGCCCGTGTCGGTGTCCGCGCTCCGGTCAAGCCCGGACACGACGCCGGCCGACACGCTGTCCGTGAGGCCGAGCGGGTTACCGATCGCGACGACCGGCGACCCGATGTCGGCGTCACCGCCCAGCGTCGCCGGCACGACGACCTGGGGCAGCTTTGACGGCGTCAGTTCGGCGACGTCCGTCTTCTTGTCGGCCGAGATGATGGTCGCGCTCGCCACCGTGCCATCGGCGAAGGTCACGGTGATCCCGCCGCCGCCCGCGAGCACGTGGTCCGCCGTCAGGATCGTGCCGTCGTCGGCCACGATGATGCCGGTGCCGAGCTCGTGGCCGGTCCTGACGGTGACCACCGACGGCGCGACCCGCTGGTAGATGGCAGAAACGGTCAGGGACGTGGTGGGGGCAGGCGTGGGGCTCGCCGTCGGCGTGGCCGGGGCGGCGCCTGGCGTGCTGGCGAGCCGGGTCGCGAGCACCGCGATCACGAGCAGCAGTACCACCGCACCAGCCAGCCCGGCGATCACCTGGCGACGTGGTGCTCCCGGTGGCCGGCCGGGCGCGCGCGATCCGGCGTCGTCTCCACCGGCGGGCTCCCGATCCATGACCTCACGCTAAATGCGGCAATTGAAGACAGCATAAGTGGGTGCGTGAAAAGCGGAAAGGTGGGGCTACCGAGCGCGGGGGCGGCGCCCCGTGGACGGCCTCGTCAGCTCCCCGCCGCCGGCCGGACGGCCCGCGAGAAGCGGGCGCCCCAGTCGCCGATCCGCGCGGCCAGCTCGGGCGGCGACACCACCAGAAAGTCGGCGCCAGCCATGCCGAGCGCGATCACCGGCCAGTCGAGGTTGTTGTCCCCGGGCGTCATCGTCACCAGGCAGCGCTCCGGCCCGTCCGCTTCGACCGTGGCCCACCGGCCGATGCGCTCCTTGACGACCGCGGCGGATGCCTCGACGACGGCCGTGACCTGCCACGTCCCGGTGGCGGCGGTGATGTTCCTGCGGACGAACTCGGCGGCGTCGGCGGCCGGCAGCGTCCGCGGCCGGAACCGGGCGCCGGTCGGCTCAGGCACGCCGATGACCCGGTCGAGCCGGAAGCTGCGCCAGTCGTTCCGCAGCAGGTCGTAGCCGACCAGGTACCAGCGGCGGTCGAGGGCGACGAGCCGGTGCGGCTCGACGTGCCGCTCGGTCCGTTCGCCGCTTGCCGCCGCATAGGCAAAGCGCAGCCGCTCGGCGTCCCGGCAGGCCATGGCGGCGCTGGCAAGCGCGTCCGGGTTGATGGCGGCCGTCTGGGCGGCCCGCGCGGGGTCCCAGCTGGTGGACTCGGTCATGGCGGCCACGGCCTCGGCCCGGCGGCGCAGCCTGACCGGCATCACCTGGGTGACCTTCGCCAGCGCACGGGCGGCGGCCTCGGCGATCGTGCCGCGGTCGGCGCCGTCCCGTCCCGCGCCCCCCTCCGCCGCCGCGCCCTGGGTGGCGAGGCGGAGGCCGACCGCCAGCGCGACGGCCTCCTCATCGTCGAGCACGAGCGGCGGCAACGCGGTACCCGAGGCCAGCTGGTAGCCGCCGTCCACGCCGGGATGCGCGGTGACGGGGTAGCCAAGCTCGCGGAGGCGGTCGACATCCCGGCGGAGTGTGCGCGGGGAGACGCCGAGCCGCTCGGCGAGTTCCGCGCCCGGCCAGAAGCGGTGATTCTGCAACAGGGAGAGCAGCCGGAGAGTGCGGGAGCTTGTGTTCGCCATGCTTCCGATTGTTCCTCTCATTGCGGACAAGAACTGACCGCAATGGCCTTTAGCGTGGGTTCTATCAGGCAGTTCTTCATCGAAGACGATTCGCGAAGCCGCTCAAGGCAACGACAACCACCAAGCAACAAGAGTCGAGAAGGACGGAAGCTCATGACCCAGGGCACCTCGGGCACCTCAAGTGACATCACACCCCTGGCGGGCGAGCGCGCGGACCTGCTGGCGGCGCTGGCCAAGGCCAGGCACTTCCTGCGGTTCACCACCCGTGACCTCACCGACGAGCAGGCGCGGCAGCGCACAACCGTGAGTGAGCTGACGCTCGGTGGCCTGATCAAGCACGTCACGGCCGTCGAGCGGAACTGGGCCGGCTTCATCCTAAACGGCCCGGCCGCCGCGCCGGACTTCACCGCGCTGAGCGAAGACGACTACAAGGCCTGGTCCGAAGGGTTCCGGCTGCTCCCAGACGAGACCCTGGCCGGCGCCCTGGCCGAATACGACGAGGTGGCCAGGCACACCGACGAGCTCGTCGCCGCGCTGCCCGACCTGGACGCCGACCACCCGCTGCCGCCCGCGCCGTGGAACCCGCCGGGGGAGCGCTGGTCCGCGCGCCGCACGCTGCTGCACATCGCCGGGGAGACCGCGCAGCACGCGGGCCACGCCGACATCATCCGCGAGTCGCTGGACGGCGCGAAGTCCATGGGCTGACCGCACTGCCCGCCGCGAGTGGCGAGCCTCGCGGCGGGCAGCGGCCCTGTCTGGTTCACGGCGCCGTCACGGCGTCCGGCGGGCTCGGCCTCGCGCCGCCCCGGCTCCCGGCGATCTCCTTCCGCGGGCGAAGAGACACGCCAGATTTCGCGATTTGTCGGGTTTGGCCCACTCGCCATCGTGCCGTCGGCGTGCGACTCTTGGTGGTGTATGACACCCTCACCGCATGGGAGGCGGTCATGGAAGCGACGATCGGTGACCAGATCCGCATTCACGGCAGTTCGGTCGGCCATCCCGACAAGGACGGCGAAATCGTCGAGGTACGCGGAACTAGGGGCGAACCGCCCTACCTGGTCCGGTTCGCCGACGGGCAGGAGAGACTGCTGTTTCCCGGTCCGGACGCTGTCATCATTCCGCGGCAGCGGACCGAACCGGGGATCTGACGGCCTGGCAACCCAGCTCTTCAGGTCTTAGAGGGAGATCCCGAACGGATGCGGCGTGCGGCCGACCGTCGACGCCGACCGTTGACCCTTACGTGGGATACAAAGCGCCCCTCTGGGGGCCGAAAGTATCCCACATCATCGATACGGCCACCGGTGCGGCACGCATGGGCCGCACGCTGGCGCGGGGAACCGGGCAAGCAGCGTTCCGGCGACGCCAGACAACGGGCCTGCACTGATCCGAGTGGCGGGGGCGCCATGAGGGGCAGTAGTAACGCAGTGTGACTACTAAGGGTGTAAGTGCTAATTACACCGGGTAGTAGGGGGCATGCTCTCGATAGCGATGGGGCAGGCGCTAGCCGCCCTGATCAGATTCCCGACATCGCCGTTCCCGCCGTTGGCGGTTGGCTTCTTCGGCCTCGGAACCGGCTATCTCATCTATGGCCCGCAGGAACTCCTCGGCTATCCGCCGCGCGAAGAAGGAGTCGACTTCGGCACCGGCGTCTGGGGCATCTGGATGCCGGGCTTCATGCAGTTCCTCACCGGCATCTACCTGTTCGCCGCGCTCACCCTGTTCGGCACGCTCGTCACGCCGGCCCTGTACATGGCCGCGCTCGCGTTCACCGCGTACGGCGTGCACTGGTTCGCCATCGGCTGGAACCGGCTCCGCCGGGTCGACGTCCGGGTCAACATCGGCATGTGCATAGCGTTCATGCTGATCTCGATCCTTGGGATCATCGCGTTCTTCGGCGCGGGCGATCACCCGGTCGGCGGCCTGTTCATCGGCCTGACCTGTGTCTACGCGGCGGACCTGGTCGCCAGCCTCAAGCCGGACCTGCCGGGCATCGGAACGCTGGGGGAGCGCGCGCTTGGCTTCTTCCACCTCACCGTCGGGTTCTGGCTCATGTACCTGACGTTCGCCGTGGTGCTCAACACCGTGCTGAAGTACACGCTGCCGGTGTAACGCGCACCGCAGGGGCTCCCCGTCGTCGGCGGCCAAGCCGCGGTGAGCCTGCCGCATGCACCCGCGCGTTCGTCGCGGCCACCACGCTGCTGGCCGGCGCTGCCGGTGGCGGGCGCCTCCCTGGCCCACCGCTTCCTGCAGCGACTCCGTCGGCGGCGTGTTCGCCACCGTGCTCGGGCTGGTGGCCTAGCGGCGGGGCGGGCGAGCGGACCAGCGCGGCGGAAGCTCCTGGGCCGCCGTCGCGGGCGGACGGCCGGCCGCGAACGAGGCGTCGTGCCGTGTGCACCGGGGGCAAGCGAGCCGGCCGAGGCCGTCGTAGCGCCACCCGGCCGCGAGCGCCCGCGTGCGCAGGTCATGTTCGCCGAGCGCGTCCTCGCTGGTGTAGCGGGCGATGCAGCTCCCGAACTCGCACCACAGGACCGGGGTGCGGTACTCATCGCCGATGATGGCGCGCATGGGCCGCCAGCGCCGCATGGCCGGCTGCCGCGTCGCCGCCCCGCCGCCAGGCGCTGTCCCGCCCGCAGGCCCTGCCCCGCCCGCAGCCACTGCCCCCCCCCCCCCCGCGGGCCCCCCCCCCCCCCCGGCCCCCCCCCCCCCCCCGGGCCCCCCCCCCCCCCCCGGCCCCCCCCCCCCCGCGCGGCCCCCCGCGGGCGCCTGCCCCTGGGCGCTCGGCCGCCGCCGCGGCCGGAAGCGCGGCGGTGCCGGCTGGACGAGGTCCTGCGGCAGGAAAACGTCCGGCGGAATGTACGGCCGCCGCAGCGGAACCGGTTCCGCCGTCGTCTCCGGCGGCTGCCGCCACCCGTTCGCCTGCGGCGGCGGTGGCCACCCGCCCGGCCCGGGACGCTGCCGCCACCCGCTCGACTCTGGCGGCTGTCGCCGTGCAGCGGGGGTGTCACGGCGACGGCGCAGCATCGGCGATACCTCACTCTCCGAGCGGTCAGGCGGTCAGGCGGCAAAAGCGGTCAGGCGGCTAAGGCGGTCGGGCCACACGAGAAAATCGCGCTTGTCCCTACCTCTGGCAGCACACCCGAAACCTAAAGATGCCGCATATTTCGCCATCTGTAAGCAGATTTGACCATCTGTCAGAGGTGCCGCAGACAAAGGTCCAGCACGCTCAGGGAACTCACCCAGGAAGCACGCCGGTGGTGATGCCCGGCAGGATGGACTTGACCTGAACGGAGATGTCGTCGGCGATGGCCTCGTCCTCGCCGGCCGCCAGGGCGTCGAGTATGCGGGCGACGATGACCGCGGGGTCGGACTTGGCCACGTCGCTCAGGTGGGCGGTGAGCGGGGTGTCGGCGTAGCCGAGGTGCGCGCCGACGACCTGGGTCTTCTGCCCGGCCAGCTCGAGCCGCAGCGCGTTGGTCAGCCCCCAGAACGCCGTCTTGCTCGCCGCGTAGGCGCCCGGCCGGGCGAGCCACGAGAGGACGGAAAGGAGGTCGACGACCGCGCCGCCGCCGTTGCGGGCGAGGATCGGGGCGAAGGCA
>Ga0335075_10016409_pt1 | contig 11065 bp, 17 predicted proteins | sample Lox_Sample_24_FD_206723 | JGI IMG/M metagenome (GOLD analysis project Ga0335075, IMG submission 206723) | Soil microbial communities from Loxahatchee National Wildlife Refuge, Florida, United States - Lox_Sample_2.4 | ecosystem: Environmental > Terrestrial > Soil > Wetlands | place: USA... | reverse complement strand
GTCCTGGAACGGGATCGGCCCGCAAACCCGCCGGATCGCCCGATCAAGGAGCAGGTACGCAGATCGGCCTACACCACGCGCGAGACGGGCTGGTGCAGCGGGACCGTGTCGCCGTCGCAGCCGCTGCCGATGAACGGGCGCACGATCGTGTCGCTCGGCGCGAGCGGCCATGTTCGGGGCGCTCGATCCAATCAAGCTCGCCGGCGCTGATGAGGTCCAGATCTCGCAACGGTCTGAAGCGCCGAAGCGAAGCGGTCGTGGTCCGACGCCTGCACTGGGTAGTGAGATCACGCCCGTTGCGATGCGCCTGCGATCTGATCCCTCTAAGGGGATGCCCAGTCACGCCGCGGATCGCTCGCCGTGTGGGCGACGACGTAGGCAGGGGTTCTGGAGGGCGGGGGGATGGTAGTCCTGGTCGAGCGCGGTTACATCGGTGCCGGGCGGGACGATCTGGTCGATCCTGTCGAGAAGGTCATCCGATAGCTCCACCTCCGCGCCAGCCAGCACGTCGTCGAGGTGCTCCATAGTGCGCGGGCCGAGCAGTGCGCTCGTGACCCCGGGGTGGGCGATGGTAAACGCCATCGCGAGGTGGGTCATTCGCAGGCCGGCCTCCTCTGCGATCGGGATGAGCTGCTCGACCACGTCAAGGCGGCGCTCGTCGTTGAGGTGGTGGAGGAGCTGGGCGCGCTTTAGGTCGTTGGGGCCGCTCTTGCGTACCCGCCCGGTGAGCAGGCCCTGCCCGAGCGGCCCCCATACCAGCGTCCCCATGCCGTACTTCTGTGCCACGGGGAGCACCTCGCGCTCGATGCCGCGGTTGAGAATCGAGTACGGCGGCTGCTCGGTGCGGAACCGCTGCAGACAGCTGCGCTCAGCGATCCATTGCGCCGCGACCATCATCGACGGCGGCGTGGTCGAGGAACCGATTACCCGCACCTTCCCAGCGCGAACGAGATCGCTCATGACCGACAGGGTCTCTTCGAGGTCGGTCGTTGGGTCGGGCCGCTGGAGCTGGTAGATGTCGATGTAATCGGTGGCGAGCCGGCGCAGGGATGCCTCGATCGCGGTCGTGAGCCAGCGCCGCGAGCCGCCCTGCTGGTTGGGATCCTCGCCCGTCGGCAAGCCGCCCTTGGTCGCGAGCACGACCTGGTCGCGGCGGCCTTTCAACGCACGGCCGACGACCTCCTCGGCGTCGCCGTACCGGTCGGCGCAGTCGATGAGGTTGATGCCGGCCTCGAGCGCCTTGTGGATGATCCGGGCCGACTCGTCGGGCTCGTTGCCCATCACGGTGGCGAACATGAGGGTTCCAAGGCCGTACGGGCTCACCCGGATGCCGGTCTGCCCGAGACTGCGGTAGTTCATGTGTTGCTCCCCTTGGAAACGGAATAGCTTTCCGGAACGATACGGAATGCGTTTCCGCTTTCAAGAGGGCGAGTCATACTTGGCGCCATGACTCGGACCGAGGGGTCCCAACCAGAGGAGCGGACCCAGAGCAAGAGAGCCGACGCCGAGCGAAATCTGACTGCGTTGCTGGAGTCCGCCAAGGCCGTGTTCGCCACCTCCGGCGTAAACGCTCCAGCGAAGGAGATCACCGATGCCGCGGGCCTCGGCGTCGGCACGCTCTACCGCCACTTCCCGCGCCGGGCCGACCTCGTCATGGCCGTGCTGCACCACGAAATTGACGCCTGCGCGCAAGAGGCCTCCGCCTTGCGTGCAGCGCGCGCGCCGTATGACGCCCTGCGTCACTGGGTTGACCGGTATGTCGATCTCGTCGGCACCAAGCGCGGGCTTGCCGAGGCCCTCCACTCCGACGAGCCGGCCTTCGCGGGCCTCCATGAATACGTCGCGGAGCGGCTCGAGCCGGCCGTCGCTGACCTGCTCGCAGACGCTCGCGCGGTCGGCGAGATCGGCGGCCGAGCCGACGCGCGCGAGCTCCTTTACGCCGTGGCCCTACTGTGCCAGCCCGTGCCCACCGTCAGCGCCGACTACAACCGCCGGATGGCCATGGTGTTCATCGAGGGCTTGCACAGCGCGCGCAGCTAGACGGGCACAAGATAGCCAGAAGCACTCGGGTCACTCACGAGCGCGAAATCCCTCGTCGTCCGCGCAGCTCAGGGCGGTAGCGCCGGTTCTCCAACCTATATTTCCTCAGCGAGGCACGCCGCCCTGCAACTCGCGCCCTGCGGCGCGGCGAGGATCCTCCAAACTATCGCGAGTCGAGCAGCACGAGTGCTTGCCCGTTTAGCCGGGGAAGCACCACCACCGGCCCCAGCGAGTTCCCCGTCGCGAAGTCGAAGGCGATGATGTGATCCTGGCCGACGCAGTAGAGCCGCCCGTCAAGGCCGAAACGCAATCCTCGCGGCCTGCGGAAATGCATTGATGCATCAGGGCGAAACACGCGGACCAGTCGTCCGCTCGATGGCTCGTATTCGCGAATGGTGCTCACCGCGTCCGAAGCGCCGAAAGGGAACTCGCTGGCAACGACAATGTGTCCGTTCGGGGCGAGCGCCATGTCGAGCGGACTGAGATCGGGATCGCTGACCAGGCGCTGCGCGCGCAGCGTTCGGCCGGGATCGAACGTTACGATCGTGTCGTCCCCTTCACCGGAGGGCCCGATGCCAGACGCGAGATAAAGCCGACCGTCGGAGGTGAAAGCGAACCCTCGCGGAAACGGCACGACGGCATCGGGAAGCAAAGATCGTTCGCTTCCGTCGAGAGTGGCGGGCATGCTCAGGATCGTCCGTCGGGAACGCTGGGTGAGGTAGTAGCGGCCGTCGGGTCCGAAGAGGGCACCGCCCGGGTTCAATCCAAGCTTCCGTCCGGAGTCGCGTACGACCGCTCCGCACCGATCAAGCGCCAACACACGGTCATCGCCGCTGTTCAGGTAGATCAGAGCACCCGACGGGTCGAGCGACAGGCCCCGGGGATCCACGATCCGCGGATCGGTGCTGAACGCGCCCATCGCTTGGCCCGCGCAGTCGAACGCGAGAAGCGCATCATGCCCGCCGCCGTTGGCGCTGCCGGCGCTTGTAACTAGCAGATGTATCTGGCGACCAGAAGATGCTCTTGGGACGCTCATCGTGTGCATGCGCTCAGCTAGCGGCGAGTTGTGTCGACCGTGATCACGAGCTCGTGCCGTCACGCCGCATCTGCATGGCACGAGTCCGGCCCGGGTCCACGCAAGGTTGCCGTCACGCCCAGGAGCGCCACGCCTGATGTGACAGTTCGCAGTTGATCGTTCTTCCGAGCCTCAGCTGCTCGAATAGTGACGCGCTCACAACTGAGCACGCCCGTTCCACGACATACACGTCGCAATGAGTGGCGCCACGCGAGAGCGTCTTACCGCTGACCACCACCAAGAGCGCGAACGCGTCGTGCGCGGAGGTCGCTGTGTCCCACCTCGATGGCTGGCTCCACATGGTCGTATGCCATCACCGCACAGGTCGAATGAACCCGACAAGTGCTCCGGCAAGAGGATCCCCGCGCCTGCGCGCCGGTGGTTCGGTGTTTTTCTGCTACCTAGGCCTGGCTCTGGTAAGCGAGGTCGGATGCGGTCAACCCTTCGAGCGCCATCCCGAATGGGACGTCCTCGGTGATCCTCCGACGGAGGTTGAGGTTCAGCGTCTGCTTCTGTAGCGAGCGGTACAGCGTTGGTTTGCTGGCAAGGTTGCGGGCGATCTCGACGCCACGCTCAAGCGCTCGGTCATGCGGTACTACCTCGCTGACGACGCCCCACTGCAGTGCGGTCTGGGCGTCGATGCTCTCACCCGTCCACAGCAGCCACTTCGCACGGGCGGTTCCGGCAACCTCTTCCCACACGACATGCAGCCCGTCCCCGCCGGTGATCCCAAACGTGGGATGGGGCAGATCGCCGTAGGTGGCGCGTTCGGACGCGATATGGACGTCGGCGAGGAGCAGGTACTCTGAATGGACCGTCGCCGGTCCGTTGGCCACCCCAACGACGGGCATCGGCAGTTCCAGCAACCGCTGGAGTACCTTGGTGCCTTCGACGCGGATCTTCTCCCAGACGGCGGGCTTGAAGATCTCTCCGAGGCTCGGCCCGTCGATCTGGTCCATAAACGAGTCGCCCGTTCCGGTGAGAACCAGCGCACTATTCTCCCGGTCTAGAGACAGCTCCTCCAGTACCTCCGTGAAGTCCGAATGGGTCTGACCCGTGAAAACCACAGGCCCGCCCTCGGTGTGAAAGCGGAGGATTAGGACGCCATTATCGTCCCGGCTGAATGCCAGGTTCTCGTATCTCTCGAAATAAGCCGGTGTGCTCATCTAAACGGCTCTCCTTGTTGAGCGCGGGCGAGTATGTTGACGATCAGCGCCAACGTCGGCTAAGCGTGTGCAGCCAACCGCCGTGTGATGCACCCACACGAGGGATTAAGTCGCTCATCCATGTGACGCCTTTCGTTAGCGGACCCCAGAACGGACCTCCTTTTCTCCCGGCAGCAACCGCGGGTCCACTCCCGTTGAGTGACCCAACCACATGTGCTTCTTACCTGATCGTGGTCCACTGATCTGCGGAAGTACCGAGCCCTGCGACGCCGCTACCCTCCCGGCGCGAAGCTCCCGCCGCCGCGAACCGTGACCTCGCGGCTTGCGTGAGCGCTACCTGGCAAAGGCGGATGGAGTCCGTGAGGATCGCTCCCGTGGCGACGGCTAGCGGCGAGCACGTTCAACCGCGTGGTGGCAATCGGCCGCAGCTCCCCACTGACGGGCGATCGCTCGATGAATGCTCACGAGAGTCGTGACGATAATCGCCGCGATCGAGATCCGGGCGACGTTCTACCGCACGTGCCGGATCGACCATTACGGCAGCGGCGGTGGCCCGTCAGCCCTCGCTCCGGATAACCGCTGCAGAGATTTCGGCTGGCCCGAGCAATACCCGTGAGGTATGGCCCGGACCTGTCCGCCCCCCGGGGTCACTCGCGGCGCGGGTCGAGTCACCCAACGGCCGCTTCGCACGTCACGCTCCCTGATCACGCGTGATCGATCTCGGCGACACCTACGGCCGGCTGGCGCACCCCTGGACCCACGAGAAGCTCGCCGCCCACTACCAAACCGCCCGCCAGGAGGCACGTCCTCTCGCCGACGGTTCCGAGCTCGCTCGTCCGATCCCCAAGCTTGCAACGGCCAAATCGCCATCCGCCACGGCCAGCACCGCGATCCACATTTTCCATGCGTCGCCGAAGGACATCAGCGGCGATCTCCCCGGACAGCTCCTCGAGATCGCCCACCGGAGCCTTGCCGATGCACTCCAGCGCTGCCACCACGCGCTCGAGCTCGACGGCGCCCATCGCGCCTACGGCGTCGACGAGTGGCCCCCCGGTGTGCGACCTCGCGGCCTCGTTCCTCGAGTCAGCCCGCCTGGACACCGAGCCGCCCTGCCTGGTGCGGGTGGGCCAGGATGCGATCAACTGGCTGTCCCGCGCCATCGCCGACCTCGACGAAAATTCCGTGGAAGCCCCGACCAGCCTCACTGAGGCACTCGCTCGCCTTCTCGCCATTCGCGTCTTCACTGACGTTGCCCTACAGCACCGACGTTCCGACTAGGTGCTCTGGCTGACCGCCCTCGATCTCGGTCGCGACGTCGCACAGCACGGGAACGAGACGGTCAATCGAGACGACCAGGACACCGTCTTCGTAGCGGTCCACACGGCCTGCTCGAACCACCCATAACACGGGAAGCACGCTACGCGGGCACCATCGCCGTCGGCGACGACCGAGCCAGCTGGCCTGCTCGCCGACTCGCCCGAGGTGACGCCCGTCGTATGTCCGGGTCTTCGTCTCGATCGCGAATCCGAGACCGGTCGGCGCGATCGCCACCGAGTCGATGTCCCCATCGCCCTGCCAGCGCAGGCCACGACACAGCCGCCATCCGTGTTCCTGAAGCGGCGCGAGGGTACGCCGGACCTCATCCTCCGAACGAGCACCGACCCTGCTGCGCCCGGCAAGTGCAAGCCAGTGGCGGGCGCGGAGGCCGAGTACAACTGCGGCGCCGAGCAGCAGCCCGCCGGGCAGACCGAAACAGGCCCGCACCAGAAGCAGTCCGAGGAAGGCGGCTGCCACGCTCGCGAGCGCCGCCCTGCCTGCGCGTGAGAGCCGACGGTATTGCTGGCGGCGCGGGTAGTTCAAGCGCGGTCCCCCACTCCGGAACCAGCGAGAGCCTCTCATCGGGCGATGTTCTCACCGCCTGAGGACGCCTCGTGGTGGCCGGCGGTCACCTCGCCACGTCGACCGTGCCGCGATTTGCAGGCAAACCACCAGTACCGCTACCGGGATTCGAAGCCAGCCTCTCAGGAGTGAAATCGGTCGGTTTTGCCTGCAAATCGTGGGTTCGTGGGTTCGGCGCGAACCGCTGCTGAAGGGCTCAAAACCGCCCTCGAACGAGGACGACTGTGGCACGACTGTGGCGCACGTGCCGGTGATCCTTCCCCTTTCTCCGACAAGGGGTCACGCCGGAGGCGGGCCGTGTTCTCGACATGCGCTTCGATGCAGAAAGAGGGTCCGGCCCTGCGGCGCCGCCCGGACGGTAGCTGCGCCGTCACGCCTTCTCCGTTTGCCCGAAGCAGGAGTGGTGCCGATCCATGCGGCAGTCAGACATCAGTTCGGAACGACGCCGTGGTGCCGTCCGGCTGGTGCACGGTGATCGTCATGGAATAGGGCTTCACTGTCCGGACGATCTCCGCCGCTAGGACGAAGATGTTGGTCACCACCGGAACGGTCTGGTGAGCGGCTAGGGGTGACCGCAGAACAACATTGGTGCCATCAGGAACGAGACCGTAAGCGAGTTCTGCGTCTGGCTCACCACCGAAGCTCACGAGGCCTCGTCGCAAGATGCGCTTCGTGGGTGAGCAGCTGGAATACGTACCCCGCTGGCCCGCCAAGGTTCCGGTCTTGGGCCTGTCTGTCTGAGTGATGATGCACGCGCCGCCGGCGCCTGGTACGACCCAAACCTTGTGCGAGCCGATCTGAACGACCCGCGTATCGTTGACATCGAGTCGGCAATCTCGACACCCAAACGGTCGTCCGCCTGATTCCCAGTGAGCCATGGTGAACCGCACGTCTCGCGGCGCGGCTGACAGCACGGCGGCGAAATCGGTACGGGGCCTGTGGCGGAGGAGCGCGACATGCGCCTTGAGTTCAGGGCTGACGTGGCCGGGTTCGGTGGAATTCGATCCATTCGCCACGCTACTTCCCCATAGGCCGACCGCGACGACGATGGCGGTGGCGAGACTAACTGGAGCTGCCCGGCGTATGAATACCATGGATTCCCCGTTTTCGGTGGCCCGCAATCGGCGGCACCAGAGATGATGACCGATGCTGATCCCGACAGCACCCCGCGGTTAGCCACCGCGTTGGGGGAATGATCGAGGAGCGGCACTCTCGCGCACGTTCCCGCGGGAACGTTTGAGGACGCAAACGTTGCCGCGGGAACGTTCTGCTCGTCGATCGAAAAGGAGAAGTCCTCAAACTCATCCCAAGACCGTTCAATATCCGAGCTGTGGATCATCGCCACCGTCGGACGCGTCAAGTCGGTCGCCCGGTCAGCGGGAGCACCGAGTGAACGTCGAAATCCAGCGCGAGCTCTCAATGCTCCGAGCGCGTGACGCCGTCGTTCTGGCGGCGATTTGCGTCCCACCGGAGCGAACCAGAAGTCCCGGGCATAAGTTGAGACACGCCCTCATCCTGCGAATGATCGCGGCCCGAAGTTCGATGAAACGCCTCGAGAGGCGGGGTTACTTGGAACCTGGCTGGCATGTCGACTACCTCGGAGCACATTGTCAAGTGACCGACTTAGGCACCCGCGTCGCAGCCGCCGTCGCCGCATCGTCAACGTTGCGCAAAGCGGCGGCCCGCTGGACGTCGTCGACTTTTTCGCGCGGTTCGTGCTGAACCTCAAGTTCCGCATAGCAGATTAGATTCGCCCGGCTTCCGCTTTGGGTCTAAAGGCAGCGGCTGCCCGGCATGCACCTGTTGACGGCCGCGTCGTCGCCCTCGACCGTAGGTATTTTCTAACGATGGCCAGCCGCGAACGAGTCAGCGTTGACCTCGACACCGAGGTCGCAGCCATCCTGCGCAAACACGCAGCAGAGGCGCATGCCACCGAGGGGGAGATCATCGACCGCGCCCTCCGCGCGTATGACCTACGAGCACTCCTCCGCCGCCTCCAGGCAGCGAGCGAGCTCGACGACGATCAAGCGATGGCGCTCGCACGCGAGGAACTGCGGGCTGCGCGCTCGGCTCGTCTGGCCGATGCTTGACGCCGCGTCGGTCACGGACGCGAACGTGGTCCCGTGCGACCTACAGCAACGCGCCCAGCGCGGCGCCGAGCCGGGCCGAGATTCTGTCGACGGTGTCCGTCGCATCGCGGCACATTCCGCGACTGCGTGTCTCTACGACTCGGTGTCTGTTGAATTCGCTTCGTCGGTGGAAGCTCCGCGGTCATCCTCACCTGTCTCCAGGTAAAAGAGAGTCTGCGGTAGCTTCGGAAGTGTGCCGGGCGCCGGAATGTTGGAGGGCTTCCGCGACGGCGGCTGGCCTTGAGGATTCGAGTCGGCTGGGGTGCCCGCGCTGGTCATGCCGCCTTCGCAGAGCGGCGCCGCGACCGCGGGGCGCTTGTCTCGACGAGCTCGATCCGCTCGCCGGTCGGGAGCGTCGCCTCGAGCTTGATGCCCATCGCGGCCATCAGCCGGAACGCGTTGTCGGTCGTCGGGTTGGCCGTCTTCGATGTGAGGAGACGTCGAACGCTCGACGCCTCGAGACCTGCGCGCGCCGCCAGCTCGGCCTTCGTGAGCCCCTGTTCGGCACGTGCGGTCTCGAGCGCCGTGAGCAGCGCGTTGCGGGCGAGCAGCGCTTGCACCGCCATCGCGTGCGCCTTGCGCTCTTCCTCACTCCTTAAAAGCAGCTCCCTCCCTGCGTCGTCGGCGGTCTTCTTTGCCATGAAGCTGAGACTAGCACGCGTGTTGCATATATGCCACACAATCGGCGCGTCCTCGCTGATTTGTAGCCTCGCCCCAGGATGGCGCTCTGGTCGATTGGATGGCTTGCCCGAACCGAGGGCGGCGAGCGAGACGTGCCGGCGTTCTCGTTCCTCCTCGTGCAGCCCGTGGCCGTCCGCGTCCACCTGTTGGCGATCATCGACGCGGTGCGCACGACGGGGCCTGACCGCTGGAAGGACACGACCTCCCATGACTCGATGCATGGCGCCTGCGCGCAGCTCCACGAGGCCCGCGACCGGCATGGCCAGATGCTGTACCGCCTCTATCTCTGCTGGCAGCGCGAGCACCACCGCGTGGTCATCGTCGACGGCGGCGCGAAGCCAAACTCGACCACGTTGCCCGACTCGTTCTATGAGGGTCTCGCCGCGCTGGCCGCAACAGCCGAACTTGACCCACCGCTGTTCGCGACGGCCGACGACTTCGCGCGGATCGCGCTCGATCTACTGGGCGACCAGTGACTGTCGTCCGGCCTTGACGGCCGCGCGCATCTCGATCGCCTGCGCCTTGATCGTGTCGAGCAGGATCAACGTGAGCCCGAGGTCGTCGTACCTGAAGGTCCCCCCGGTGTTGGCAGCCTTCTTGATCCGCTTGAGTCCGTCGTCGTCACCGCAGACGTAGTAGACGCCGTTGCTCTTGCCGGCGTGGCGCCACACCGCGTGCCGGAAGAGGATCCCCCTCAGGCGCTCCATTGACTTCGGCGCCAGCTCGACCTCGACGGCGACCGGTCTACCGTCGACGCGGAAACCGACCAGGTCGGGGCGGTGCTTGGAGTCGTGGAAACCCCTGTGGTCCTGCCACGAGATCTCGACCGACCACGTGTCGAACTCCAGGAGCTCGCGGCCACCCTTGAACTCGCGGCCGCGCAAAGTCTCGTGGTTACGAGCAGCTGCTGCGCGCGTATGTCGTCCCGGCGCTCGGCGGCTGGAAGCTGTCGCAGGTTCAGCGCCGCGACGTCCAGGACTTCGTCGACGACCTGCGTATGCAGGGCCTGTCCGCATCGACCATCGCGAACATCCTCGATCCGCTGCGCGTCATCTTCCGCCGAGCCATCCGCCGAGACGAGCTCTCGATCGACCCGACCGACAACCTCGACCTCCCGGCGATCCGCGGCCGCCGTGACAGGATCGAGCCCCCGGAGCGCGCCCACGAGTACCTCGCCGCGCTACCTGACTCCGAGCGAGCGTTCTGGGCGGTCGCGCTCTTCTGCGGACTGCGTCGTGGCGAACTCCGCGGCCTGCAGTGGACCAACGTCGACTTCGAGGCCGGCGTCATCCGCGTCGAGCGCTCATGGGATCCAGTCGAAGGGCCGGTCGACGTCAAGACCGGCGCTGGCCGCCGCGCGGTCCCGATGGCCTTCGTAGTCAGAAGAGAACTCATGACCCACAAGGCGCGGACAGGACGTGAGGGTCGCGACCTCGTGTTTGGTCGCACGGCGACCGAGGCGTTCTTCGCGTCCACGATCAGGGCCCGCGCGAACAAGGCGTGGAAGGCAGCTGGACTCGAGCCGATCACTCCGCACGAAGCGCGCCACTGCGCGATCTCGTATTTCATCGCCGCCGGTCTCGACTGGAAGCAGATCTCGACGTGGGCTGGTCATGGCGATGTCCGCCAGACGTGGAACCGCTACGGGCACCTCGTGCCAGGCGGCGAGGACACGGCGAGAGAGCGTCTCGACGCGTTCCTCACGCCGACTCAACCGACCCCGACTGTGGCGCACACTGTGGCGCACGACCCCGAAAACGACGAAACCCCCAAAAACACGGGGGTTCTGAAGTACCGCTACCGGGATTCGAACACACCACAGGACTTGCGGCGGGTTTCGGCTGTTTAACGTTTTCCCTGCTAACGCAGAGCTTCTGCGATCTGGACGGCCTTGGCGGTTGCCGCGCTTTCCGGACGCGCGCTTGACCTCTCCTTGACCCGAACCAGCTCCATCGGCTCACACAGATCGGCGTCGAGAAGATAGACATCGGTATCGAGCGTGAAGCTCGGCGAATGGTGTCACAGGCACCGCTGAACCTGAACGAGTTGCTTCCCGCGGCAGACATCCGCGGCGC
>Ga0335075_10016408_pt1 | contig 11065 bp, 10 predicted proteins | sample Lox_Sample_24_FD_206723 | JGI IMG/M metagenome (GOLD analysis project Ga0335075, IMG submission 206723) | Soil microbial communities from Loxahatchee National Wildlife Refuge, Florida, United States - Lox_Sample_2.4 | ecosystem: Environmental > Terrestrial > Soil > Wetlands | place: USA... | reverse complement strand
AAGGCAAGGGGAACCGGCTAGCGCTCAACTCGTCGCCGCATGGCGCGGGCCGCGAGTACTCGCGGTCCGCCGCGCGCAAGAAGTTCACCCGCTCTGAGCTCGACGCCGCGATGACAGGGATTGAATGGCGCCGGACAGACGCGTTCCTTGACGAGATCCCGGCAGCGTACAAGAACGTCGACGTCGTCATGGCCGACGCAGCGGACCTGGTGGAGGTCACGCACACGCTGCGACAGATCGTGAACGTCAAGGGCGACTGAGCAACGACATGCTAGTTGTTTGGTGACTTGTGACGGCGGATTTGTCGGTTATGTGGTCACCAAACAACTAGCATGTGAGGAAGCGCTGACCTCTGGCCGGTCTGACGGCCGAGTGAGGCTCGTGGCCTCAGTGGCCGAACCCGAACGGCATGTGACTGTGCTGGAGCAGCGTCCAGTCGATGATCCTCGTGGCGGTGATTGTCTTCCCGCTGACTGTGGCAATCACCGAGGCCATATTCCCCGCCTTGACGGAGCTGATGCCGTTGCGATGAGCGCCGACGATGGTCGAGCCGGTGATGTCGTAGCTCTGTGTGAAACCATCGGTGCTCTTCAGCGTGATGGACCCCGCGCTTACCGCCGTGACAGTCCCGCGCTGGAAATCGACCGTCTGATAACCGCCGCCGGGCTTACTCAGCACCGCCTGACCGTGGAGGATGGGTATCGGACCGCCCATTCCGCCCAAGCCCGGATGCATCGGCGACGGCGACGGTACCTGGTACGCGGTCGCCGTGGCGGCATTCGCCGGCGTTCCGGCACTGCCCGTGGCCCCAGCCAGGCCGGCGCCGCCGAGTACCGCGACGACAGCCACTCCGGCCATGACGAGCCGGCGCCAGGATCTAGGTCGCTTGTTTGCCCGGCCTCCCGAGAGCGGCTTGCCGGAGCCTCGAGCCGGGTCAGGCGCGCCGGCCGGCTCGGCAGATCCGCGGGGCTCCTCGTTTGGCAGGAATTCAGACGACATCGGAGATCAACTCCTTGCCGGTGCTATGCACTCCGCTACACCCCGTCCCTCCTCTCAGGCTACCGTCCGTGCTGATGCGAGCACTCAGGGTCAGGTTGCGTGCCAAATGCCTGGTGCGAGTCAGGTCAAATGGGTTTGAGTCGCCGATCGAGATAGATATCTTCGTCGGCTGCCATGGCTGCAGCCATGCGGCAAGCCGTCTCCGCCTGCCCGAGGCCGCGACCAGACGACGCCCGCGAGTCCGCCCCCAAGGCCAGTCTTCTGACATCGTGGGCCTATGGCGACTGAATCTACGCAGCGGAGCATCACCGTCGAACGCATCGCGGCTGGCCGGTTCGCGGCCGTGAACAAGCGCGGTGGCAAGATCGTCTTCGGCACCGGAGGTGACGAGGAATTCACGCCGACCGAGTTGCTGCTTATCGCGATCGGCGGCTGTACCGCGATCGATGTCGACATCCTGACCTCGCGCCGTGCGGAGCCCGAGTCATTCGAGATCGAGGTCGGCGCAGACAAGGTGCGCGATGACGGCGGTAACCGCCTGACCAACATCGAGATCACCTATCGCATCTCGTTCCCGCCCGGTGCTGACGGAGACAAGGCGCGAGCAGTACTGCCCGACGCCGTCCGGCAGTCGCACGACCGGATATGCACGGTAGGGCGGACGGTCGAGATGCCGACGCCGATCACCACCCACATCGACTAAGCGCGACGGCCCGGAGAGCGGGAAACGTCGCTGCCTGACGCTACGTCAGGACGGCAGGCCGACCGGGCTCGGCGCGGCGAACTCGATGCGCAGAACGGTCTGGCCGTCGGCCAGGCGGACCGTGCCGACGCTGAGCGGAACGTATGGCGCTACCTCCGAGCGGGCTAGCGCAGTCAGAGCGCGCTCGTAGGCGTGACTCGGCATGTGCGCGGCCGCGTCGGTCACGGCCAGGTCGGCGAAGCGGAGCGGCACGGACGGGGTTGCTCCGGGCGCGACGCTGCCGAAACCCACGATGTCGAGTGGCCGACCTGCAGCCATGAACGCGATGATGGTCAGCAGCCGCTCGTCGACCTGCCCAGCCGCTAGCTGCCTCCGTGCGGTAGCCGAGAGGAGGATTTTGTGGTTGCGGAGCAGCTGAGCTCCGGAGGATTTCCTGGTCTGCAGGTCGGCGCGGAGGGCAGCCTGGAACGCTGCCGGGCCGTGCGGCGCTATGACCCTGACATCGATCCTGTCGGTTCCGGTGCCGAAACTGGCGATGACTTCCGGTGCATAGACGGCGGCGAGCTTGCTGCCGAACTCGCTGCGGACGTCGGCAGTCGCGATAACGAGCTCTGAGCCATACGGATCCGGGGTCGTGGGCTGGAGCACATTGAGATTGCCGGCCGGGAATCCGTGCTGTGCCAGGTCGGAGCAGACAACGGTGTCGCAGGCAATGAAGATGTCGTGGCCGACTTGGCCAGTTACCCACGTCACGGCGGCAGCCCGGACGGCAGTTTCGGCGGTGATCTGATGGCTGCCGGGTGTCGGGGCTTGGGCTGCGCCGGATTTGGCCGCACCGGTCTTGACAGCAGGCGAGTGCCGGATTCCGAGCGTGATCAGCACGACGGCTGCAACCAGCACAACCGCGATCAGGAAGCCGGCTAGTCGCCACCGTCTGGCCGGACGGGCTGTACCCGCGGCTCGCTGCTTCGTGCCCAGTTGGCCTGGCCTGGCTGCTGATGTGTCCGCGATTTGCGAGGCAGCTGGCGGTGGCAGGGTCCCGGATGGCGATGTAGTCCGCGGCGCCTCAGTTTCGCTCTGCGAGGTGCTCCGCCCCGGTGTGTTCAGCAGTTCCGGTGTGCCGTGCGGTCCTGGTGTGTCCGGCAATGCCGGTGTGTCCGGCAACCCGTGTGTGTCCGGCAACCCGTGTGTGTCCGGCAACCCGTGTGTGTCCGGCAATGTCGGTGTACCGGGCAGCTGCGACGCGGCCAGCGTCCGCGGTCCCGCAGCCGTGGTGGTTGGGGGAGGCGTAGCGGTTGGCGGAGGCGCAGTGGTTGGCGGAGGCGCAGTGGTTGGGGGATGGGCCGTGGCGGGGGGAGGCGCGGTGGTTGACGGAGGCACGGTGACTGGGGGAGGCACGGTGGTCGCGGGAGGGGCCGCAGTTGAAAGAGGGGCTGTGGTGGCGGGAGGGAGGGTGGTTCCGGGCGGGGAGGACGACGACGCAGCCACGGGAGACAACGCAGGCACGGACGACGACGCAGGCACGGACGACGGCGACTGAGATGCGGGAGGCGACTGAGATGCGGGAGGTGATGGAGACGTGGGAGGTGACGGAGCTGCGGGAGGCGACGGAGATGCGGGAGGTGATGGAGACGTGGGAGGTGACGGAGCTGCGGGAGGCGACGGAGATGCGGCAGGTGACGGAGATGCGGGCGCTGGCGGGGCATCGGTCGCGTCCGGGAGTCGTCGCGTGGCCGACTTAGCGGCGACCGGCGGGACGGCTGGTGCAGTCGTGCCGCTGAGCAGCTTGGCTGCCGAAGACGCTAGGGACGTCGGCGAAGGCCGGGCCGTAGTCATCGACTCCGGGCTCAGTGGTTCTGGTAGTCGCGGTCGCCGCAGTGCCTCCGGCGGTGACTGGATGGCACTCGCGCCGGGCGCGCGCTTCGGCAACTGTCCGGCAGCTGGCGCTAGTGGCTTCGGCGGCCGCAGTTGCGCTGACTCATCCAGTTTGCTAACCGATTGGCCTGTCGCAGGAGGCGAGACGGCGCCGGGGATAGGCAAGTAACCGCGACGGATCTGACCTGGCGTGCGCCCGTTAATACCAGGAACACGTCGTGGCAGCTCACGGGGCCGCTCGTCGTGCGGCTCGCGATCATCGACTGCCATGCTGTACCCCCAGGGCGCTCACCTTTGCGCCCAGACCCAGGACTACAGCAGCACAGCTTGCTAAACCGTTCAACCGGAATGGCCGACAAGCTGCGATCTTTCGCGGTTCTGCTACCAGGGGGGTCGGCCATATCGATGTGATTTGTGCTAGCTGGACCTAGCTCGATAGCTGAGCTAGAGCTGCCGCCCCTGGTCGGCTGACTCGCTCAGTAGCCGGCGGACGTACTCATCGAAGCGACGCAGGCTAGTTTCGAATCCTCGCCGGGCCTCCGGGCCCGTGAATGCGGCGGGAACGTTCGTTTGGTGCGTCACGACTTCGGTCCGGCCATCGCCAAGATCGGCGAAAGTGATAGTCGTGACCATGCCGCCTTCGACACCGGGCTCGATCCAGGCAAGCTTCGCCGGGCGTTCGACCGTCACGAACTCCGCGCGCATCGTGTACGTACTGCCGTCGGCCACATTGACCATGACGGTCTCGAACGCGCCGCCGGGACGCAGGTCAACGGTGATGCCGTCGGCTGGCGTCGTGGTGCCGTCGGGGCCCCAGAACTGGCTGAGGTGCTCGCGCTGGGTCATGCAGTCGAAGAGCAGTTCCCTGCTGGCATTGTGGGTGCGACGGTAGGTGAACTCGCCGGGCTGTGTCATGGCACCCTCTCTTGTCAGTCGTCCGGGCTGTCGGCCTGAAGCGCTGCCAGATGCGCATCGAGCCGGTCGTAGCGCTCATGCCAGAGCTTGCGATGCCGGCCGATCCAGTCGGCAACGATCTCGAACCCCGCGGGCTCAATCCGGCAGGGCCGGGCCTGCGCGGACCGGGACCGCGAGATGAGCCCGGCTCGCTCCAGTACCTTGATGTGCTTTGAGATCGCCTGCTGAGTCAGAGCGAAGGGCTCTGCTAGCTGATTCACGGTCGCCTCGCCGGCCGACAGCCGGGTAAGGATCGCGCGCCGGGTCGGATCCGCCAGGGCAGCGAATGTCGTGCTCAGTTCGTCAACGGCGGTGCTCATTGGTTCACCGTGCTCATTGCCTGACGGTGCTCATTCCGCGGCAAGAGACCAGGCCCGGTCCGCGCCCGGACCGCTGAACATCTCGTGGCTGATGTTCCGGCCCGCGAGCAGCGGGAGCAGATCACGGCCGCGTCCGCGCAGTTCCGCGCCCTGGCCCGTGGACCACTCCAAGTCGGTAGCGGATACCTTGATCCCGTCCAGCGGGAAGCCGAACAGGGTTGCGCGCTGGGCGCCGGGCTGCACTTCGGCAGCGACGACTGCGTCCTCGGGCAGCGCCAGCGGGTCGGTGATCATGCCCAAGATCATCGTCATTGCCTCGACGGGTATGTCGTACGCAACGCCGGCCAGCCAGGTGCTGTCCAGGCCGTGGATGACGTCGTGGCTGAGCGCGCCGGCCAGTCCGCCGCCTGGCGGGGCCCACGGGTGCTCCGCGTTCTCGCGCAGAACCGCGACGAGGTCTGCAGGCGGGATGTGGCTGTCGCGCTCAGCTATCTCGTCCGAGTACTTGGTGAAGTCACCGCCACACTGCTGCATCCCAGTCATGAACTCGGCTTCGGTGATGCGGAACGGCATCGTCTGATGTGCCAGGACGTGGGCGGGTGTCCACCCTGCGCACAGCGAGGCGCCGTGCCATTGCTCGGCCGACAACTGCGATAGTGCATCAGCGAGAACGCGGCGATGTGCCGCGATCAGGTCCATCATGGTGAGACTCCTAAACAACTCGGTAGTTGTACAACCGAAGAGCTTAGTAAGTCAGCGTCCCGGCGTCAAACTCCGGCGCCGGACCGCACATTTCACGGTTCCGGTACAGGCATATGGGGATCAAAGGTGTGGTGAAGCGCACCGGAGCCGTGAAGAGTGGAAGCAGCCACGCTGACGGTGCGCGGTTTGCGTGGTATGGGCGCTTTCTGATCCGGGACGCTGCGCGAGGATGCGCGAGCCCGAGGATGCGCGAGCCGGAGGATGCCGAGCCCGAGGACAGGCGACCCCCGACCGTCAGGCGACGGCGATCGAGACCCGGACCGAGCCGCCGTCACCGACCGGCTGCGCCGGCGCCTCGATCGAGTCGAACGGCACCACAGTGAGCTCAACCGCCAGCGTCTCGCTGCCGATGAAATCCGCGTGGGTACGGACCGCATCGGCCACCGCAACATCCGCGCCGACGGTCAGCTTGATCCGGTCGGAGACCGCTAGACCAGCATCGCGCCGGGCTTGCTGCACGTGCCGCACTATGTCCCGCGCGGTGCCCTCGGCAGCCAGTTCAGGCGTCACCGACATGTCGAGCTCGACCAGGCCGGTATTGCCCGGCAGCGCGGATGTCGATTCCGGATGAGCAGCCGTCAGCCGGACCTCGTATTCACCGGGCTCAAGCTCGACTCCCGCGGCGATGATCGAGTCACCCGAGCGAATCTGCGTCCCGGCCTTGACGGCCTTGATGACGTCCTGCACCTTGGCCCCGACTCGCGGCCCGAGCACGCGCGGGTTGACGGCTAGCTCGAACGTGCCGAGGCTAGCCGGGTCGGCCGACAACTCGACGTCCTTGACGTTGACCTCGTCGCGGATGAGCTCGGCGTACGGCGCGAGCGACGGCGCATCCGGGTGGGCGACGACCAGGCGCGCCAGCGGCAGCCGGACGCGCAGCTGGCGGGCCTTGCGCAGGCCGAGCGCGGTGCTGCAGACCGCGCGCACAAGGTCCATCGCGCTCGCCAGCTCGTCATCGGACGGCCAGGACTCCAGGTCCGGCCACTCGGTCAGATGCACGCTGTCCTCGCCGGTCAGCCCGCGCCAGATCGCCTCGGTGGTCAGCGGGAGAAGCGGCGCTGCCGCCCTGCAGACCGCCTCAAGCACGGTCCACAACGTGTCAAGCGCCGCGCGCTCGCCAGTCCAGAACCGGTCACGCGACCGGCGGATGTACCAGTTCGTCAGCACCTCGAGGTACTCGCGCAGCTCCTGGCAGGCGGCGGGCACGTTGTACTCGTCGAGCAACGCGGCCAGCCGGCCGGCCAGGCTACGGGTCTTGGCCAGGATGTAGCGGTCAAGCACGTGCTCGCTTGCCGTGGACCGTTCAGCCTGGTACGACTCCGCGTTCGCATACAGCGCGAAAAAGTAGTACGAGTTCCACAGCGGCAAGATCGCCTGGCGAACCGCGTCACGGATGCTCGGCTCGTTCACGATCAGGTTGCCGCCGCGCAGGATCGGACTTGCCATCAGGAACCAGCGCATCGCGTCGGACCCGTAGGTGTCGAACACCTCGCTCACGTCCGGGTAGTTGCGCAGGCTTTTGGACATCTTCAGGCCGTCGTTGCCGAGGATGATGCCGTGACTGACGCAGCTACGGAAGGCGGGCCGGTCGAACAGCGCAGTCGCGAGCACGTGCAGCGTGTAGAACCAGCCGCGCGTCTGGCCGATGTACTCCACGATGAAATCGCCTGGGTAATGGCTGTCGAACCAGTCCGCGTTCTCGAACGGGTAGTGCACCTGGGCGAACGGCATCGACCCCGACTCAAACCAGCAGTCCAGCACTTCGGGCACCCGGCGCATGGTGGAGCGGCCGGTCGGGTCGTCCGGGTTCGGCCTGGTCAGATCATCGATGCCGGGCCGGTGCAGGTCATCGGGCCGGACGCCGAAGTCGCGCTCGAGCTCGTCCAGCGATCCGTAGACGTCGGTACGCGGGTAGTCCGGGTCGTCGCTCTGCCAGACCGGGATCGGTGAGCCCCAGAACCTGTTCCGGCTGATGGACCAATCCCGCGCGTTCTCCAGCCACTTGCCGAACTGGCCGTCCTTGATGTGCTCGGGCACCCAGGTGATCTGCTGGTTCAGCTCGACCATCCGGTTCTTGAACTTGGTCACCTCGACGAACCAACTGGATACCGCCTTGTAGATCAGCGGGTTCCGGCAGCGCCAGCAGTGCGGATAGGAGTGCGAGTACATCTCGCGCCGCACCAGGCTGCCCTGCTCGCGCAGCTTCGCGGTGATGCCAGCGTTGGCGTCGAAGACATGCTGGCCCTCAAAGTCGGGCACCACGCCGGTGAAGCGTGCGTGCTCGTCCACCGTCAGCACGGTCGGGATGCCGGCCGCGTTGCAGGCAAGCGCGTCGGCCTCGCCGTAGGCCGGCGCCATGTGCACGACACCGGTGCCGTCCTCGGTCGTGACGTCGTCGGAGAGGATCACCCGGAAGGCCTCGCCGGTGCCGAACTTCTCGGCGTCGGTCAGGTATGGCAGCAGCGGCTCATAGCGCCGCCCGGCTAGCTCGGCGCCGGTCAGGCTGCCGACGATCGCCGCGCCCTCAAGCTCGCGCTCGTAGGCGGCCTGCCGGTCGCGGGCCAGGATGTAGCGCTCGCCATCCTTCTCCAGCACGGTGTAGCTGATGTCAGCACCTACGGCCACGGCCTCGTTGGACGGCAGCGTCCACGGCGTGGTGGTCCAGGCCAGCAGGTATTCGCCGGTATCCAGCTTGAAGCGCACGGTGACCGAGGGGTCCTGGCGCTCCTTGTAGACGTCATCGTCCATCCGCAGCTCGTGGTTGGACAGCGGGGTCTCGCACCGCCAGCAGTACGGCAGGACCTTGAAGCCCTGGTAAACCAGGCCCTTATCCCAGAGCTGCTTGAACGCCCACATAACGCTCTCCATGTACGTCAGGTCGAGCGTCTTGTAATCGTGGTCGAAGTCCACCCAGCGCGCCTGGCGGGTGACGTAATCGCGCCACTCCCGGGTGTAGCGCAACACCGACTCGCGGCACGCGTCGTTGAATTTGCCGAGTCCCATCGCGACGATTTCGGCCTTGCCGGAGATGCCTAGCAGGCGCTCGGCCTCGACCTCGGCGGGCAGGCCGTGGCAGTCCCACCCGAACCTGCGCTCCACGCGCCGGCCCTGCATGGTACGGAAGCGCGGCACCACGTCCTTGACGTAGCCGGTGATCAGGTGCCCGTAATGCGGCAGGCCGTTGGCGAACGGCGGGCCGTCGTAGAACACGAACTCGGTATCGGCCGGTCGCTGCTGCACCGACTTATCGAAGGTGTCGCCCGCCGCCCAGTACGCCAGCACGCCTTCCTCAAGCTCGGGGAAGTTCGGCTGGGCGGGTACTCCGCTCGCGGCCTGGCCGGCTGCCTTGGCGGTCTCGGCTCGGGGGTAAACGGTACCGGGGTAAACGCTCATCTGGTCGTACGTCCTCGCGGCGCTGTAACAATGGCAGCGCGAGGACGACGCGCCCGCTCCCGCGCGGGCGTACCGCGGTACCACCTCGCTTGCCGCGGGCCCAGTCATCCGACAGTGCCCGCGACCGCTCGTCTGGCCGGCTGTGACGGGCCGGACCCGCCCGGTTCTAATCAGGCCCGCCCCGCAGCCGCCGTGGCGGCCTGGACAGGCCCTTTCTTCCGGAAGCTCCCCGGTGATAGCCGGATCATCGCCTTGTGGCAGCAAGCTTAGCCGGTCGTGCCAACTGACGCTCTTGAGTATCGCGCCCGGGGGATCAGGTCACTTTTAACCGGGAACGGGGTGAAAGCCGGAACTGTCGTCGCGTAATTTGCGGCGTTAACCCGCTTCGATGCCGCACTCCGTGCCGGTATTCGCGATAGCAACTGGTTTGGCCGCGCTAATCGCCGGACGCGCCGGGCGCGGGTTAACGGAAGTGCGACGATGGCTGAATCAGACCCGAACTGCCTCCTCGGGCCGGTCCGGGCGGAGAGGCTAAGAGGCTAATTCGATGACGACACCGGCAGCGCCGGCTCCCCCGACAGGAGCGAGCCGGGCGATCCACCTGTCAGAGCTGCTCAGACGCCCGTTCACGGACGTGCGCGGCGAGCCAGTCGGGAAGCTTGCCGACGTCATCGTGCGACTGCAGGGAACTGAGCTGCCCTTGGTAACCGGGCTGGTCGCCACGGTCGGCGGCCGGCAGGTATTTGTCCCGGTGGACCAGCTAACCTCCCCCGCTGACGATGTGCTGAGGCTGACCAGCGCCACGCTTGACTTGCGCAGGTTCGAACGCCGGCATGGAGAGGTGCTGCTGCGGTCCGACGTGCTCGGCCACCGGCTCATCGACGTGGAAAGCGCTCGCTTGATCAGGGCAGCGGATCTCAAGCTGGAGCAGCGCGCCGGTGAGTGGGTGGTGACCGGTGTCGATACGCACCGCAGGCCACGTCGGCTGTTCGGATCGAAGGTCGGCGCTGGTGACTCCGACGATCGCTGGTACCGGCCGTGGGCCGCGTTCGAGCCGCTCATCGGGCACTCGGGCAGCCAGTTGCTGCGCGGGCCGTTCGCCCGCATTCGCAGGCTGAAGCCTGCCCAGATCGCCGACCTGCTGGAGGAAGCCTCGAGGGCGGAGGAGTCCGAGATTCTCGGGCAAGTGCATGCCGATCCCGAGCTGGAGGCCGACGTCTTCGAGGAGCTCGACGACGATCTGGCGACCCGCCTGCTGGGTGCGCGGACTGACACCGAGATTGCCGAGGTGCTGGGCAGAATGCGGGCGGACGACGCGGCGGATGCCGTCGCCGAGCTGCCGCAGGCCCGCCGCCAGCGAGTACTCGATCTGCTGCCGCCTGGCCAGCGCGCCAAGGTACTGACGCTGATGGGCTTCAATCCGGCAAGCGCCGGAGGCCTGATGGGCGTGGACTTCCTGGCAGTATCCGAGCAGGCCAGCGTGGGGGAAGCGCTAGCAGCGGTGGCGGGCTCGGCCAGCTTGCAGCCGGAGGCGCTGACGAGCGTGCACGTGCTGGACGAGCGCGGACGCCTCTCCGGCGTGGTGCGGCTCGTCACGCTGGTACAGGCCGCTGATTCGGCGAAACTCACCGACGTCTATGACTCCGATCCGGTCCGGATCGGAGCGGGCACCGACATCGTCGACGTCGCCGTACTGATGAGCGACTACAACCTGACCACGATCCCGGTCGTTGACGAGCAGCGCACGATGATCGGGATCATCACGGTCGACGACGTACTGGAGGCCACGCTGCCGTCGGACTGGCGGCGGCGTGAGGCAGCCGAACCGCCGGACGCGCATCACGGGGACTCGTCATGACTGTGCAACGACGCAGCCACGCTCTTGGGTACGCACATGCGCCAAGCATCGAGAACGAGCTCTTCCATCTCAGCCTGGTCAATGGACGCCAGCCGCAGCCCGGTCGCGAAAGTACGGACGTCGTCGATAGTGACCACGAAGCGAGCTTGCCAGCCGCCTCTGACAATGGCCGCCGGCCATTTCCCGGAGCCGCCGGTGTCT
>Ga0335075_10016407_pt1 | contig 11065 bp, 9 predicted proteins | sample Lox_Sample_24_FD_206723 | JGI IMG/M metagenome (GOLD analysis project Ga0335075, IMG submission 206723) | Soil microbial communities from Loxahatchee National Wildlife Refuge, Florida, United States - Lox_Sample_2.4 | ecosystem: Environmental > Terrestrial > Soil > Wetlands | place: USA: Florida... | reverse complement strand
CCTCGGCCGGCGGGTGGTGGTGATGGCGCCGCGACCGGGCCGCATCGACTCCGTATACGAAGTTCCGCTGCCGAACCAGCGCACCCTGGCGATGAAATACTCGCCCGAGTTCATGGCCTTGCGCTATCGCATCCTGGAACGCATCCGGGAGACGTCCGGGATGCGTACCGACCTGGGACTGCTGCAGCGCCTGTCCCAACAACCGGTCACGACCTGAATGCACGCACAACAGCACGACACCGCCGCGCAGGGCCTGCAGCAGGTTGAAGCCGCCCTGCGGCGCGCACCCGACAATGCCCGATTGCTGCTGCAGCGCGCCCAGTGTTTGCTGGCGCTCGGCGACAACTTCCGGGCCTGCGAAAGCGCGGCGGCCGCCCAGGCGCGGGCATCCACCGACGCGGCGCTGCTGGATGCCATCGGCAATCTGTTCAGCCGGGCGGGCGACCAGCCGCGGGCGCTGGCCTCATTCGAACAGGCGCTGGCCCTGGCGCCGGATGAGCCGCACTTGCTGTTCAATCGCGCGACCGTGCGGCGTTTCCTCGGCGACCTCGAGGGAGCGGAGCGCGACTACGATCAGGTGATCCGGCGCCGACCGAATGATTTCGAGGCATATCTGAACCGCTCCGAACTGCGGATCCAGAACGCGCAGCACAATCACATCCCGGAGCTGGAATCGCGGCTGGCCGGCATCGGCGATTGGCACGGCGAGGTTGCGCTGCGCTACGCCCTGGCCAAGGAGTACGAGGATCTGGGGCGCTACGAACCCTCGTTCGCTCATCTCGCGCAGGGCGCACGGCTGCGACGCAGGCACCTGCGATACGACGTTGACACCGACATTGCCACCGCCGACTGGATCATCGAAAGCTACCCGGCCGCCGCACCGGATCCCGGCAGCGTGGCGGTCGCCGCGGGTCCGGACACGCCGATCTTCATCGTTGGCATGCCACGCAGCGGCAGTACGCTGCTCGAGCGCATCCTCGCCAGCCACGCGCTCGTGCGCGCCGGGGGCGAGCTGCCCCACTTCGCGCTGGCCGTGGTCGCGGCCGTTGCGAAGCGCAGCCGCGCCCCGCTGCCACGCCGTGATCTCGTGAGGCAATCCGCCGCCATCGATTTCGCCTCCCTCGGAAGGGACTACCTGCGGCGGGTCCGCGCCGCCGGGCTGTCCGCGGTGCGATTCACGGACAAAATGCCGCTCAACTACCTGTATTGCGGCTTGATCCGCCGGGCACTGCCGCGCGCCCGCATCGTGCATGTCAGGCGGCACCCGATGGCAGCCTGTTATGCGATGTTCAAGACCCTGTTCCAGGACGGCTACCCCTTCTCATATGACCTCGCGGAACTGGGTCGTTACTACGTCGCCTATCGGCGCCTGATGCGGCACTGGCAGGCGACGCTGCCGGGATGCATGCTCGAGGTGAGTTACGAGGCACTGGTCGCCGACCAGCGCCGTGAGACGCAACGCCTGCTGGAATTCTGTGGACTCGGGTGGGAGGAGGCCTGCATGCGGTTCCACGACAACGCCGCGCCGGCCACGACCGCGAGCGCCGCCCAGGTGCGCCGTCCTTTGTATGAGAGCGCCATTTCGCAATGGCGCAACTACGCCCGCCAGCTCGAGCCGCTGCGGCGGCAGCTGCTGGCCGCCGACATCGATCTCGAGGAGCCGGGGGACCCATGACACGGACTGCATTGCTGCTTTGCCTGGCGGCGTGGACATTCACCAGCCTGACCCGGGCCGATGCCGCGACCCAGCAGGTCAGCCTGGGCGTGGTCAACTGGATCGGTTACGGCCCGCTCTACTGTGCGGCCGCCAATGGCTACTACCGCAAGTACGGCTGGGACGTGAAGCTCGTCACCTTCAGCGACAACTCGCTCATGACCGGCGCCCTCGAGGGAGGCGAGCTCGGTGCCTCGACGCTGACCTATGACCAGGTGATCATGGCGGTATCGAAAGGGTGGAAGCTGAAGGTCGTGATGCCGATCGACTACTCGGCGGGCGGCGATGCGATCCTGGCGACGACCGCGATCCGCTCGGTCAGGGACCTCAAGGGCCGCAAGGTGGCCTTCCAGCCGCTGTCGCCCTCGGACTTCCTCCTCGGGTATGCCCTGGCACAGGCCGGTCTCTCCCAGAACGACATCCGTGCAGTCAATGCAACGCCGGAGGGCGTGGTCGCGGTCATGGCGAGCGGTTCGGTCGATGGCGGCGTGACTTATGAACCCAGCGTCTCGATGATCCGAAAACTCGGTGGCGGCAGCCAGTTCCACGTGCTGCTGTCCTCGCGTGAGGCGCGCGGCCTGATCATCGACGTACTGGCGTTCAAGGAGGAGACCATCGCGAAGAATCCGCAGGTGGTGGAGGCGCTGATCCGCGGCTACCTGGACGGACTCGATTTCATGATGCACGAGCCGGATCGGGCCGCGGGCATCATTGCACTCGCCCTGGGGATCAGCGCCAAGGACGTCAAGGCGCAGCTGCCGAACGTCGAGAACCCGTCCCTGGCGCAGCTGGGCGATGTCTTCAAGGACAGTCCGGTACTGCCCTCCTTCCATGCAAGCGGCGCGATCATCGGTGGAATCCTGAAAAGAGAGGGACAGATCCAGAGCGTACCGCCGATCGGCGCGACTTACGACGCCTCCTTCGTCAATTCCCTGCAGGCCCATCCAGGAGGTTTGCGATGACTCGAATCTTCCGCCGGGCCGGCTCCTGGCCCAATGTGCTGATGATCGCCTACGCCGTGGGTGCCTGGGCCTGCGGCGTGTGGCTGCTGACGCGACCGCAGATCGCCTGGAATGCCGCCGGAGTGCTGCTCACGGCGCACGCCCTGGTCTGTTCCGGTTACATGATCCACGAATGCGCGCACCAGAACGTCTTCAGACGCGTTGCCGCCAACGACCGGCTCGGCATGCTCATGAGCTGGTTGAACGGGGCCTGCGTGGCCGACTACCAGCGGCTGAAGATCAAGCACCTGCGGCACCACGCCGACCGTCTGGACGTGGTGACCTTCGACTACCGGTCGGTCCTGCGGCGCGCGCCGCCGTGGGTCCGCGGCAGCGTGCTCGCGCTGGAATGGGCCTACATTCCGGTAGTGGAACTGCTGATGCGGGCCATGGTGGTGGTGGCGCCGTTCCACCACGGCGCGGCGCGCGATCGGGTGCGGGCCGTGGGCCTGCAGCTGGTGCGGGTCGCTTTCTGGATCGCCCTGGCGCTGGTATCCATCAAGGCGCTGCTGCTGTACGCGCTTGCGTACCTGATTTTCATCCAGGTGCTGCGCTTCATGGACGCCTTCCAGCACACCTATGAGGTGTTCCCCTCGCACTCGCTGTCCCCCGCACCTGCCGATCCGCGACGCACGCGTCAGTACGAATACGACAACACCTATTCGAACCTGCTGGCGACACGGTGGTCCTGGCTCAATCTGCTGGTGCTGAATTTTCCCTACCACAATGCCCATCACACGAAGACCGGTGCCGCCTGGTACGAACTGCCCGCCCTGCACCGCGAACTCTACGGCGAACACGACCCGCAGGTGATTCCCTGCCGGCATCTGTTCGTCAACTACCACCGCCACCGCGTCGCGCGCGTGCTGGCTGAGGATTACGGATCGGTCACCCGGGACCGGCAACGGGCGAGCGGCTTCATCGGTGCGGTTGGCGTGTCGTTCCTGACTGCCGTATGAGGCCGCCGGACGCAGAGGCGCTGATCGTAATCGACATGCAGCGCGATTTTCTGGATCCCGCGGGCTACATCGCCCGAAGCGGCGTCGATGTGAGTGTGCTGCGCGCCCCGATTCCCAATGTGCGCCGCCTGCTCCAGGGCGCGCGGGCGGCCGGCATACCCGTCATCCACACCCGCGAGGGCCATCGCCCGGACCTCACCGATCTCAACGCGGTCAAGGCGCGGCGCGCCGCGGGCGTCGGCGCCGCGATCGGCAGCCACGGCCCGCTCGGCAGGTTGCTGGTGCGCGGCGAGCGCGGGCACGCCATCGTCGACGAACTCGCGCCCCTGCCGTCGGAGACCGTGATCGACAAGCCGGGATTCGGCGCCTTCTACGCGACCGATCTCGAACTGGTGCTGCGCGCGGCGGGCGTCGGTACGCTGACGCTGGCCGGTGTGACCACCGACGTATGCGTGCATTCGACGCTGCGCGAGGCGGTCGACCGCGGCTTCGAGTGCCGGACGGTCGGCGACGCCTGCGCGGCCGCGGATGCAGCGATCCACGAGGCCATGCTCGCCTGCATCGCCGGGGAAGGCGGCATTCTCGGTCGGGTCGTCACGACGGCGGAAGTGGTGACGGGCTGGAGCCAGGCACGCCGACTCACTGCGGCGGCGCCGTCCCTCCTGACTTGAGCAGGCCGTGGGTGAGGTAATTGACCGCGTCCAGTCGCGTCATGCCCGCCTCGTTGAGCAAGATGACGGCGCGGCTCTGCTTCTCCGAGAACAGCGCCACCAGCACGTTCGTGCTCCTGACCGGAGGATGCCCGCCGGTCTGCACATGGAACACTGCGCGTTGCAGGATGCGCTGAAAGCCCAGCGACGGCTGCGGGTTCTCGCCAGGCACCTTCAGTTCGCCGTCGAGATGGACCGTCAGCTGCCCACGCATGGCGTCGAGGTCGACGCCGCACTTCCTGAGCACCTCTGAGGCATCCGGATCATCCAGCAGGAAGAGCAGCAGATGCTCCGGCGTGATGTGCTGGTGCTTACGATCCCGGGCGTAGGCAAAGACCCGATTCAGCGTGGACTCGAGCTGCCCGGAGAGAAGCTCAGTCCCCTTGCGGGGCACTGCGGCGCCTTCCGTGTTCCTGACTTCCGGGGCCGGCGGGGGAGGCGCCGCACGTTCCGAGCCCGGGTTTGCCTGAATCGCCGCGGCGAGCGTATTCCAATCCGGAACCCCGAACGCGTGGGCGATCAGCTCGAGGCTCTGACTGACGGTGATCCTGAAGCCTGCGGCGGCCAGTTCCTGGCGCAGTGCCCGCGCCATGGCCTTTGCATCGCGAAAATCGCGCATCTGTTTCTCCTGTGCATGAACAAAACCGAAGTGCCAGGGCCTGCATTACTGACGAGTTTGTTCGAGCAAGGAAAAACCAGTGCTTCCGATACGTTCACCATCCCCCGTGGGCGCAAGCGGCAGGTCGTATCCACCCGCCGGGATCGTCGCCGAGACACGCGGCGCTGTCAACGTCGCGCCAATGCATGGACCCGGTCAGAAGACCGGCCAGTCCATCACCAGGTTATATGCATTGACCGAACCGATGCCGCTCGGGAAGTCCCACCCGGTACCCGTCGGATAGGCGGGCAGCGAGAGCCAGTTCAGCGCCGAAAGCACGCCGTACGTATCACCCTTGGGCAGGTAGCAGTTGTAGATCTTCGCCTTGGAGAGGCTGGTGCAGGCGCCGACGTTGTCGCCCTGGGTCACATCGTAGAACACGCAGCCATTGCTGGTCTTGTTCACGGTCGTCGAGTTGCACGAAGACGAACCGGAATAGCCGTACTCCTGGCGGGCCATGGCATAGTAGACATTGTCGGGATTGCCCCAGCGGCTGCCGGTCCTCTGGTTCACCAGGGCCTGGATGGCGGCCATGATGGGCGAGGACACCGAAGTGCCGCCGAACCCGGCCCAGGTGCTCGGCGCGCCATTGCAGCTGAAGCCGCCGCCGACGATGGGATCGGTGTTGGGATCCGACCAGCACACCACGTAATACGCATCCCAGATCCCGTTGGCGGCGAACAGTGAGACGTCGGGAATGTCGCGCACCCCATCGGCCGGCACACCGAGCAGGCCGTTCTGCCACGAGGGCTTGGCATAGCCGCGGCATGAACCACTGACCACCCCGGACACCGAAGGTGAACCGAGCGCGCAGCCACTGGGACCGCCGCTGCCGCCGATCGCATTCGCAAGAAAACTCAACGTGGCGTCGCTGCCAGTGCCCGCGACCTGCGGGGAATTGCAGAGGCCGAGCGGCGTGGTTCCGAGGAACGAGGCCAGCAGTGCCCCGGCGCAGGAGTCGTTCCAGGGGATTTCCTGGATATACGAAAGCGCGGAACTGTAGGTGGAGCTGTTTTTCGCGGACCAGTAGTCGGATGCCGGGACGCCAAGGGCGGTGTATCCGAAATCGAGTCCCCCGACCGAGACGTTGTAGGGCGTGGAGGTGAACCCACTCACCCCGATGCCATGGGCGGCCGGATTGCCCACATCGTCACTCGCGGCATCCTCGTCCCCGGACGAGACGAACACCGACACCCCTTCCGCGTCCGCCTGCTGGTATGCGTAGTAGTACGAAAGATTGGCGCTTTGCCCGTTGGCGGCCTCCGCCTCACCGTAGCTGATGCTGACCACCGAGGGCAGCGCATTCACGGGTCCATTGAGCGTGTTTTGTAGCGCGATGAGACCACCGAACGTCGTGGTCGTGTCCGTGCACGCGGCCAGCACGATGGCCGCGTCGGGGGCCGCCGCGGAGGCCCACTCCACGTCGATGATGGCCTCGCCGTCGTCGCCGTAACCCGGATCGGAGGACTTGCCCTGGAAGCCCGGATTGGCGCAGTGCAGCGCCCCCTGGGGACTGGTCTGGGTCAGGGATCCGTGCTGGTACCGCGTCAGTCCAAAGGTGCTGCGGAAGGTGCTCCAGTCCCTGGTCGAGTACAGATAGGTGTCCTCCACCACCATGATCGTCTGGCCCGCTCCGGTAAGTCCGGCCTGGAACAGGGGCTTCAGGTTGTAGATCGTCGCAAGGTCACCGGCGACCAGCGCATGGAAGGTGCCGTTGGAGTTGGTGTAGGTATAGGCGGGATGCGCGGCGCGCCGCACCTGCTGGGTGCGCGGACGAAAATCGTGCAGTGAAACGATTCCCGAGACCACGGGCAGCAGGGCGGTAGGCACCATCGGATCACTCGCATTCGCGATGTGCTCCACGCCCCCGACTCTGAACCGATGGATCTCGGAGCGGAACGCCGCGCGTACCTGTCCGGCGGTGCCGCTGAAGTCGATCGTCAGGCCGCTGGCCGCCACGCCGTTGATGGTGAAGCCCGCGCCCTGCAGCCAGGCCGTCACGGCCGCGACATCGCGCTGCGCGACGCCATAGTGCTGTGCAAAATCCTGCGGAGTGAGCCACTGGTGAAAGCTGGCCGAAGTCGAATCGTGCATTTCACCGATCAGTGCCTGCAGCGCCGCCTCGCGCTCCGGTGAGCGCTTCAGCTGCAACAGCAGGTGTTCCAGCGGCAGCGCGTCAGCGACCACGCCTTCATCGTTGGCAGCGTTGGCCTCGGGGCGCGTATTGCCCGCCAGCACGCTCATCTGGCCGGCGGTGACCGGCGCCGTGATCATCGGCGCCGGATAGCCCGAAGGTGCGGCGGATGCCGTCGCCGCGACGGCCAAGGACAGCGCACACACGATTCCCGTGAATATGGTTTTCATGATGCCCCTGTATTTGTTGATTCTTCGACAGTCGGCGATTTGTCGTTTGATGGTATCGACTCGGCGCGAGCCCGTCATCTGCGGCCGGCGCCGCCACCTTTCAGGCAGCCGACATCGATGGGCCTGCAGTCAGCGCTGCAGCACTTCGGGGTTCAGTACCCGGATCGGCCGCCCGTCCAGGAATGCGACCGCATTCTCCACGCTCTGCCCATAGAACTGCCGCAGGGTCTCAATGACGGTATAGCCGATGTGGGGAGTCAGCACGGTGTTCGGCGCGCTTCTCAGCGGGTGCCCCACCGGCAGCGGTTCGCGGTCGAAGACATCGAGAGCGGCGAAGATCCGCCGCTGCTGCAGTGCCAAAAGCAGCGCGTCCTCGTCGATCAGCGGTCCGCGCGACGTATTGATCAATACCGCGCCGGGTTTCATGCGGGCGATATCCGCAACACCGACGATGTGCCGCGTGCGCGGCGAAAGCACCAGATGCACGCTGATCGCATCGCAGCGGGCGAACAGCTCCTCCTTGGAAACCCACTCGGCGCCGGCGGCCGCAGCGGCCTCGGCGGTGAGGTTCTGACTCCAGGCCAGCACCTTCATGCCCAGTGCCTGGCCGTACCGGGCCATGCAGGTCCCCAGGCGACCCAGCCCCAGGACGCCGAGAGTCTTGCCCGCAAGCGTGATGCCGGCCGGCGTATCCTCCTGGAAACGTCCGGCCCGGATCGCGGCATCGGCCGCCGGAATGGCCCGCACCACGGCCACCAGCAGTCCGAGCGCCAGTTCCGCCGGCGCCGAGGCACTCTTGGGATACGCGGTGGTGTTGCACACCAGCACCCCGCGCGCGGTGCAGGCGGCCACGTCCAGCGAGGCATTCTTCGGGGCGGTGATGCCGAGCATCTTCAACCGCTCGAGCCGCCCGATCAGCGATGCAGGCATCGGCGTGCGCTCCCGCATCGACAGCACGATCTCGTAGTCGCGCAGGTTCGCGGCGGCATCCGCCTCGTCCGAGAACGCCCGGGAAAAGAACGTCACCTGCGCGCGGGCCGCCAGGGGCGACCAGTCGGCGCACTCGCGCGCAAGGTTCTGCCAGTCATCGAGCACTGCCACCGTGGTCATCGGGCCTCCAGTGCGGCAAATACGATCCGGCTCACTGTGCTGCGCACCGCCGCGGGCGCTACTTGCCCTCGAACCTGCGCATCATCTGCGCATGCACTTCCCCGCGCTCGAGATTCAGGTTCTGCTCGAGATCGGCCGAGTACAGGGCCTGCAGGTAGGCCCGATCGGCGGCCGTGAGCACGTCGGCCACGGGTTTGGCGCACGCATCCGCCAGCAGATCGGTGATGCTGGGCAGCGGCGCGCACTGGTCCAGTTCCGACATGCGCGTCAGCGACAGCATCGCGATGTAGTCGGCGACGGAACGCACGGTATAGCGCGCCAGTTTCGAGCTGTCCGCAATGATCAGCACATGCAGGAACTCGCTGCGCACCCGGTGTCCCAGCAGGCTCCCCGCGACGCCCGAGGGCTGCATGCCCATGGCGGTGGTGTCGGAATCGACCTGCGCACCCTGGAACACCGGTGGGCCGGTACCCGGGCCGGCGCCAAAGGACTGGTCGGAACTGCCCTGGAAGACGGGAAGCTGGATCTCCATCGAGCGCGTTCCGGTCTGGTACCAGGCCTGGATGGGACGGGTGAAGGTGGTCATCTGTTTGACCTGCGCTGCCGGATAGAACCCGAGCAGCGGACGATAGGCCTTCGCGATGTGGTCCAGCAGCGCCTGGGGTTCGCGGGTGAACACGATCTCGACCGTGATCGGGCATTTCCTGCCCGCCGGGGTCGTGGGCGCGCCCACGCCCCGCGCCAGGTCCAGGATCGCGCGGGTGACGTAATCCCGGCCGCGAGGTTCGAGCCCCGTGACCAGCGGGCACACCGGTTCATGCCAGCGGCCGATCTGGTTGGTCCGGGCGTTCGGCGCCGTATGGGAGGCCACGTAGCCATTGATGGCCCGCGACAGCGCGCGCCGCTCGGACTCGCGGGTGGCGGTCACGGTCACCTCCGGCAGCGCCTGGTCCGCTGCCGGCGGGGTCGCAACCGACTGCGCGCTCGCGGCTGCTCCGCAGGCGAAGGCCCAGAAGCCCACGAGGCCCATCCAGACAGACCTCTGCATGCGCAGCGGAAATTCGCTCATGGCAGACATAGCCGCTACGTTAAGGGATATCCCGGAGGATGACGTTGACGAATTGTCACAGCTGACGCCTCCACGATGGCTCAGGCCGCTGCGGAGCGGAAGGCAACAGAGCCGTCGTTCATTCTCATGATGCGCCGCGAAATACTCAGCCCGATATGCGCCCGCGTCCGGCGCAGTCCATGCGTAGCCCCGAGGAGCCGGAACCGCCGGCGCTCGGGCAACGATCTGCGAGTGATCGGGTCGCGGAAGTCTTGACAGGCGATTAACATGTCATCGGTCCGGGCCGAGCCGACGACAGGTCAAGCGATCCGTTCGCGAAGGAGCAGATCCAATGAAACTCATCGGCACTATCCTGGCAGCTGCTGCTCTGGGGCTTGCTGCATTTACCGCCGTGAGCTCAAGCAGTCCGGAAGGTCCCCAGGCAGCCGCTCTGGAGTGTTCGGCGGCGGCGTGCCGCCTTGCGATGTAATCGCTTGGCGTGCGCCTTGTGGGCTCGGCGCTGCGCCTGACCGATCTTCAGCTCCAGATCGCGGTAAAACGCTCCGGCGCTCAAGCGCTCGGCATCGCTGCTTACGGCCGTGTCCTTGAGGCCGAGGTCGATACCAACGTCCACTTGGGTCGGCACAGGCGTTACATCCTCAACGGCCACCGGCACACACAGGTACCAGTCCCCGACCGCATCCTGGGCGAAGCACCCGCAGCCCCACTTTCGGATCTCGGCAAAGCGCCCGGCTTCGAAGAAACGGATCGTCTTGCCGCAGAACCGAAGGTACTTCCCCCGACGTCGCAGGCTCGCTGCTTTGAAGGGAATCCAACCAAGACTGCGTCGAGGACCGGAACTCACCCGCCAGCGCAGTTTGGCCTTTCGGAACTGGGCGCGCCGGGCGGCATAGTCGATACAGATCCGCTGGATGGTATCGGCACCGATGTGTTCGAAGTACTCCGAGGCGCCCGCCGACAGAGTGCACAGGTCGAAGCCGCTCTGGAACTTGCCTGGGCCGGCGAAAGGCCGGATGGCTTTAAAGCTTGTCGAATTCGCCCAATTCCAGACCTGATTCACTTCCGCGGCCGCATGGTTCAGCCAGGCATAGCATTCGGCGCGCACTTTGAAGCGCCAGGTGCGCACCGGCGCTTTCTCTGTCGATTGGACGGGCTCTTCCACAACCCGGGAAGTATCGAGTCCGCACGCCGCACACGGCCAGCGGCATATCGGGTGCGTTTATCCAGAAATGAGAAAATGAGGGGGCACGAGGCGGCAGGAGCGGGTTTTCCATTTCCCGCAGCGGGGTCGAGACGTCCATGTCGCTTCATCGCAAATGAACGCTAACAGCCGACTCTTAAAAGCAATTTTGAGACTTGCGAAAGTAGATGACAGCTTCAGAACAACTCCGCTTGCCGCCAGAACGCACACACGAGGGTTGCGCGGCGCTGCATGGAGAGCAACGCGCGCGATGCGCAAGGTCGGTGAGATTGGCTGGCG
>Ga0335075_10016406_pt1 | contig 11066 bp, 11 predicted proteins | sample Lox_Sample_24_FD_206723 | JGI IMG/M metagenome (GOLD analysis project Ga0335075, IMG submission 206723) | Soil microbial communities from Loxahatchee National Wildlife Refuge, Florida, United States - Lox_Sample_2.4 | ecosystem: Environmental > Terrestrial > Soil > Wetlands | place: USA... | reverse complement strand
TCGACTGGCTCGTCAGCACATGCACCGTCAGCACCGCATCCCCGGCGGCAGCGGCCAGCTCGTGCGCCTGCTCATACAAGGGGCGCGCCAGCGGCAGGCGCCCGCTGTCCAATGCGATCCAGCCCGTTTTTTTTGCTTTGATGCAGTGTCTCCTTTCCTGTCTCTATCCCTTATGAACTGGATGTTTTCGGTTTGCGCTGGGTGGTGTCGCGTTCGTAGGGTCCACCCTCGTGGAGCTGACCTTTTTCTCTAGCGTGGGCTGGGATTCCTGGGACGTCGAGGCCCGACCCGCGATCCCGGACCGGATGCCGGTCCTGGTCGATGACGACCTGCTGTTCGATACCGGAGGCGGGCCGAGGCCGAGTGTGGCGGTGAACCGGTGGCTGCGCGAGCTGCCGACGAGTGGTGCCCCGGCCCCGGGGACATGGGCGGTTTACGCGCGGATCCTGCGGGACTGGATGGAGTTCTGCGAGGAGCACGGGACCGGCATGTTCGCTGGCCGGGAGGACCTGCGGGCCGTGCTCGGCGCATATGCGGCTTACCGGGCTGAGGGACCGGAGCGGGCGAGGTTCGCGGCGACGACGTGGAACCAGCACGTGAGCGTGCTGTCGTCGTTCTACCAGTGGGCGGTCGCGGAGGGACACGCCGGCGCGGTGCCATTCAGTTACGCGCAGGCGCAGGTCCGTTACGGCGACGTGGGGCGGGACGCGCAGGTGAACCTGGCCCGGCGGCGGGTCCCGATGCGGCACGTGACGATCAGGTACCTGGAGGCCGACTTCGCGGACTTGTTCATCGCGGCGCTGGGCGGGCTCGGCCCGGACGGCACGCCCGATGGCGGCTACCGGGGCCGGGAACTGGCCCGCAACTCCGCGGTCGCGAAGCTGGCGCTGGCCAGCGGGCTGCGTAGGCAGGAGTTCAGCTACCTGCTGGTCTACGAGGTTCCGCCGCTGCCCCCGTCGCCAGGGCGGCTGCCGGTCCCGTTCCCGGTCCCGGCTGGGGTGACCAAGGGCCGCAAGTACCGGACGACCTGGATCGACCACGCCTCGCTGGAAGCGGTGCACCAGTACGCAGGGCTGGACCGGGCCGCGGCCGCGGACGGGTCGCCATGGCGGCCTCCCCAGGAGTGGGGCGAGCCGCTGATGGTGACCGAGCCCGATGCCCGCGGGGGGCGGGTCAACGGGCGGCGGGTCCGGTGGGACCAGCTCCGCCCGGGGCAGCGGCGGCGGCTGGTCGCGCCGGACGGCGGGTCGTGCCTGCTGGCGGTCCGGGTCGGCGGAGGGCCGTTCACGGCCTGGGAGAGCGTGTTCACCCGCGCCTCCGACCGGATCCGGCAGTGCTTCGAGCCCCGGTTCCCTCACGTCCACCCCCACCGGCTGAGGCACAGTTTTGCCCTAGCAACCCTGGAACGGCTGGTCAGCGGCTACTACGCGCAGGCCGCCGGGCTGGTGACGGCAACCGGCCGGGGCGGCGGACCGGACGCGGCGCTGGCACTCTACCTGGCCAAGGCCGACCCGATGATGGTCCTGCGTGACCTGCTCGGCCACTCGTCGGTGGTCACGACAGAGGCATACCTGCGCCGCTTGGACATGACCCGCATCTACGCCGATGCCTACGAGAAGGCCGGCGGGGACGCCGGGCTCATCAGCGCCGCTGCCCAGCGCGAGGCCGACGATGAATTCGCGGACGAGAATCAAGCTAGCACGAACAGCGGCGGAGCGTGGCGCTGATGCCGGCCGAGCTGCTGGAGAACCAGGCCGGGATCAGCTGTGTATTCAGCGACGGCCGGCGCCTGCGGCGGATGGTCGACGCCGAGCCTGCCGCCCTCATCCGCGACATGCTGATCGGGCTGGCCGGGCTGGTGCACCCGCACGGCCCTGTTGACTCTCCAGGTGCCGTGGCTGCCTACACGCAGGGCATCAGGGACATCGCCAGGTTCATGAGCGAGAGGGGAGCCGTCGGCGGGGCCGCCCTGCTGCCCCGGGGGCTGCTGGCTGAGTACTGGATGCAGGCCGGCGGCATCAACGAGTCGGTGACCCGGCGGATGCTGGCATCCTTCGACTCCTCCAGCGAGGGAGGGGCGCTGCAGGCGGGAGTGCGCGAGCTGGCTGCCGGCCGCCACTTCAAGGCCCAGCCGTCCTCCTCGCCGCTGGTTCCCTACGGCGAGGAGGAATGGGCCCGGCTGCATCAGGCTTGCCGTGATGACGTCGATGAGGCGTTCGCCCGGCACCGGCGGGCGCTGAAGCTCGCGGCCAGCGGGCAGGATCCCCGGGTTGGTGGGTGGACCCCCGCCAACAAGCGGTGGCTGCTGACGCGGACCGGCCCGCTGAGCGACGTGACGGCCGGCGAGTACATCGGCCGCAGCGCGACCTGGATCGCCCGGGCCGCCGGCGGGATACGCGCCGCGAGCGACGAGCTGTTCCCCGGCGTGAACGTGGTGATCGCCTATCGCCTCCTGCTGGGGATCTACACCGGGATCGTCCCGGACGGCATCGCCGGGCTCGGGATCGGGGACCTCGACTGGGCCGGTGACTCCTCCGTCCTGCTCTCCTACGTCAAGGGCCGGACGGCGGCAGAGTCGCGGACGCTTCCCCGGCGTGCGGTGCGCCTGCTGGAGCAGTGGCTGGAGCACTCCGCCCCGCTTCGCGAGCACGCCCCTGCCGGGCTGCGCGGCAGCCTCTGGCTCTATTACAACTTCAGCGGCCCCGGACGCTGGAAGACGACCACCGGGGTGTCCACCCATCAGATCTGGGCTGCCCGGCACGGGGTCAGCGTGGACCGGCGCAGGATCCGGACGACCTACCTGTCGCTGCGCGACAGGTCCCACTGGCACGGCAGCGCCCGATCCGCGATCGACCCGAACCACACCCCCGCCGTCGAGGGCGACAACTACCTGACCGCCACGACGCCCGCGCAGCGGGCGGCACTCGAGACGATCGTCGAGGACGCCCAGCACGACATACTCTCCAGGGCCAACCCGCCCGTGATCCTGGCTGATGAGGACGCCGCGAGGCTCGCGGCAGACTATCCCGGGCTGATCGCAGACCTGAACCTGGACGATGCCGCGATCGCCGACCTGGTGAGCGGCGAGCAGGACGTGTTCGTCGCGGCCTGCGCCGACCCGCTGTCCGGACTGCACGGGCCGCCAGGCAAGCCCTGCCCGGCCAGGCCGTGGGTCTGCCTGCTCTGCCCGCTGGCCGTGTTCACGCCCCGGCACGCCGCGAACCTGCTGCGGATGAAGGCGTTCTTCGCCCGCCAGTGGGCCCAGATGACCTGTTAACTGAACTACGGGGCGTTTATGCAGGTCAGAAGGCTGAGCGATCTTGGCGGTGATTCACGGTTCTGACTGAATGTCGCTATCGACGTGCCGCAGTGGCAGTGACCTTGACCGCAGTGCCACAGAAAGCGGACATCCGGTGCGGAACAGCTCACCTGCCTCCTCCTCGCTGCTGCTTGTAAGCACCAGCCCGACCTGGCCTTGAGTGTTGGCACGGGGCCTTGACCTGCGGCAACATCCGAACTTTCAAGCTCGTGTTGATTGTTCAGAGAAGCCCTCGGCGCAGTTCATGGCCGTCTTCGGCCCGTACTCCACCCGGGTCACCCAGGTCCTGGAACGCTACCCGGCCGCCCTGATCGCCACCGCAGGCGAGGCAGGCGGCGGCGACTGCCAGATCCCCTTGCGCCCGGAGGAGCGCACCACATGACTACATCACAGCACGCGCTCGCCCAGGCCGGAGCGAGTGTTAGCGTCCTGGCCGGCGCCGATGTCTGCGCGGCCGCCGGGTTCCGGCTCCGCCCAGGCGGGCGCACCGCCATGTTCGGCGACGACATCTGGCACTTCGGCGACGTCGAGGGCCTGTCCGTGCAGATGAGCAGGCCGGTTTACACCCGGCTGGACTTCACGCTTATCGGCGACCCCCGGTGGCGGCTAGCGGCCAAGGAGTACCTGTTCGCCCGGCTCGCTCCCGCCCACCCCGAGGTCGCAGTCCTGCCCCGCGCCTTCCGCGTCCCGCTGACCCTGTCAACCTGCCTCAAGCGGCTGGCCGAGGCGACCAGATGGATGAACTGGCTGACCGCCCAGCAGGTCCCCTCGCTCGGCGACGTGACGCAGGACCACTGCGACCGTTATCTCGGCGAGCGCCGCCTGCGCAGGGACGCGGCCGGAACCGTGATCGGGACGCTGGAGGAGTCCATCGTCCGCGTTGCCGCCGCTGTCATCATCGAGCTGGCCAGCTACGGGGACCTGCTTTCCGCCGACCGCTACAGCGACGGCTTCACTCCCTGGAACGGCCGGTCGTCCTCCCAGGTTGCCGGCATGCGCCCCCCTGCGGAGAACAAGACGGCCCTTGTGAGCCGGGAGGTCCTCCAGCCCCTGCTGGCAGCAGCGCTCTACCTGACCGGCACCATCGCCCCACACCTGCTGCAGCTTCCCCCGCGGGTCCGGCAGCGGCAGCAGAAAGAAGCCCAGATCGGCGACGCGGCCCCGGATCTCGCCAGGGTCAGGCAAGTGCTGCGCAGGCATGCCGAGGAGGGCCGGCCGCTGGACGCGGTCCCGGACCATGTCATCAGTGCCCGCCTGAGCAGAGGGTGGAGTGCCGGAGACCCTCTCCTGGGCGTCAGCCTCACCGCGCTGGCCCTCGAAGCGGGGACCGGGAAGCTTCGCAAGGCCGGCCTCGCTGCGGTCCGGCCGCTGGTCGAGCAGGCCGCCGCGATCGTCGGCACCGCCAAGCCATGGGGCCGCGACGCCGCCAGCGTTCCTCGCGCCGACGATGCGGGAGCCGCGCCGTGGACCCTGCCGCTGGACGAGCGTGACGTCCGTAACCTCACCGGCTACGCGCACACGGCATGCCTCCTGCTGGTCTCGGCGCTCACTGGCATGCGCGCGAGCGAGGTGATGGAACTGCGCCACGGATGCCGGAGCACCACCCGGCATGGCGAGGGCCTGGCCCGCTACTGGCTGACGAGCACTCTCATCAAGGGGCAGCCACTCGGCGGCACAAGGGACGAATGGGTCGTCATCGAGGCCGTCCACGATGCCATCGGCATGGCCGAGCAGCTCAGCAGCCTCGTCGGCGTCGCTGAAGACCTGGTGTTCGGCCGGTTCAGCTTCGTCGAGCGCTACCGCTGGTTCCGGGAGTGGGTTAACGGGCCCGCAGGCCAGCGGCTCGGCCTTGTCCCCATCCCCGACGGCCCGGTCACTCCCCGCATGCTACGGCGCACCCTGGCTCATGAGCTCGCTTACCGGCCTGGAGGGCTGCTGGCCGCGAAGTTCGCGCTGAAGCACGTGAGCGTCGCGACTACTGAGGGATATGCTGCCAGGCCAGGCGGTGCGCAGGGGAAGTTCCTCGCCGAGATCGCCGAGGACGAGGCTAGCCGCAATCTCCAGATCGTGCTCGCTGAGTTCCGCAACTACCAGGACGGCATCATGCCCGCCGGCCCCGGGGCACGCGAGCTCACCGAGTTCTTCGCCAGCATCGACACCGCCCTGGCCGACCACGAGGCGGAAGCCCCCCGCGTGGTCGCCAGCGACCAGCACGTCCTGAACCTGCTCAGCAAGCGCGCCCAGGTACTGCACCTTGCCCCGGCCAACTACTGCTGGTTCAGCAATCCGGCCCGCGCTCTCTGCCTGAAGATGGCCGGGACCCCTGCTGCGGACAAGCCGCTCGCCGGGATGTGCGACTCGGCCCGCTGCCCCCAGGCCACCCACCATCCCTGCCACCGGCCCGTCTGGGCCGAGGCCGTCACCAGCACCACGGCCTTCATCGGCACCCTCGGACGGACCAGGACCGCCGAGCGGGCCCGCCTTCAGGCCGACCTCGACCGGGCCCAGCGAGTCCTGGACTCCATCGACGCCGCAGCAGCAAGGGAGAAGAGCGATGCGCACGACGGCTGAGCAGCGCCGGCAGGCCGAGCAGCGGATCCGAGCCACCGCAGACGCGCTCCTGCGCGGCAACATCCCGCCAGACGGAAAATGCGACATCACCACCCTTGCCCGCCAGGCCGGAGTGTCCCGGGCGGCACTCTACCGAAGCTACCCACACCTGAAAGACGAGTTCGAGCGCCGACTCGCCGCGGTCCACGCCAGCGGGATCGCCCCTGACCCCAGGGACGCCCAGGTAACCCGGCTCAAGGCGCAGAACGACGAGTTCAGGCAGAAGCTCGCCGACCGTGACGCCACCATCCGCGAGCTCGAGCAGTTCAGGGAGGTGGCCCTGTCGCGGCTCGCCGCCCAGCACGACGAGATCACCCGCCTCCGCCGCCAGGCAATCCCCGCCAGGACCAGCAACGTCCGCAGCCTTACCCCCCGCGCCGCCGAGGCCATCGCCGCAAGCAAGGAGACGCCATGACCACGACCGGCCTGGTCACCGCGCTACGCGCCTGCGCTACCGGCCTCTACCCGCTCGAAGCCGGCGTCGAGTTCCTCATCGCGAACGGCACGTTCCTCCACTGCAGCAACTTCACCAGCCGCTTCATCCTCCACGGCACCAGCAGCGGCACTCACATGGCCGCAATCGACTGGGACGCTGCGGCCGCCGCGCTCGCAGTCGGCGAACTGCCCTGCTCAGGCGAACGGCGCGTCCTCGCGCTCGCCGCCAGCCTAGCCGCAGGCATCCCCGTCGACCTCGGCGACGCCGTCGGGGGCCTGGACGACCGCAATACCCGGCACCTCGTCACCGCCATCTATCATGCGGCCGGGAAAAGGCCGGGGAACAAGCGCAACAGCGGATAAGCGGGCCGCGAGCGGAACCCGATTGCCAGGGTGCCCTACTTCCTTATAGGGTTTGTTCCTAGACAGGAACAACATCTATAAGGAAGGCGGCCCGGCTATGCCGGAAATCCTAGATACAGTGGCCGAAGCGCTGGAGGCGGCAGCGGCGGTACTGCGGCGCGCAGCCTCGCGGCATCCGGGCGCGCCCGAGGCCCAGCACGCGGAGACGTTGGCGGAGAGGGCCAGGCAGATTCACCGGATGCTCGGCGAGCGGCAGGAGCAGATGCTGCCCCTGCTGGCCGCCGCGGGCGAATACGGATCGACGTCGGGGGACATAGCGCGGGCACTGGACTACGACCAGGCGAACGCGACGATCACCCTGAACGCGATGGTAAAAGCCGGCCTGCTGCTCAAGGACGAGTCGGCGGTGCCATACCGATTCAGGCTGGTGCCGGGGCTGCTGGCCGGAACGGATGTCGCGGACATAGGCCCGGACAGGCAATGAGGAACAGGTCGTCCATCCCTGCGCCAAGGCGCGCATGATCCCGCGTGGGCCAAATCGAGCTAATCCAGGACTCTACGATCGTTAACCCGTTCCTGAAGCATCTATGGTCCTCCGGTCGGGAAATTTCGAACCCTCATCATATTTACGTAAGCGGCAACACGGGAAAGGACAGGCGCTGTAATGCGGTCAGTCGGTGCTGCTAGAATTTTCTGTTGTCTACGTGAAGGCCGGATGGTTCGTCGAGGTTTGATTTCATGACGCTGGTGACTGCCTGGGTGCGGCAGAATAGCAGCCTTCATGAACTTGTGGTCGCCTCAGACTCGCGAATTGGCGGCGGAGGCGCTTGGGATGCCTGCCCGAAGATAGTTCCCCTGCCACGCCCCGCCACCGTAATTGCCATGTCGGGATATGCCGTAGAGTCTTACGCCTTTCTGCTGCATGCGATAAATACTTGCCATCTATTGGAAGGCAACAGGGTCGGCCGCACTGATCTCCGGTATCTCGCAAAGAAGCTGCGTGACACATACGCGGATTTTCCGAGGCACTTCCATAAGCTGGTTCCCTGGGAGAAAAAGCCGAAGGCGCCGAACCTAAAGGTGGCGCTCTTCGGGTGGTCGTGGCGCAGGCTCACTTTCGAAGGATACAGCTTCACGTATGATCGGTCTGGCGCCCTGATTATGGGTAGCATCGGAACGCTAGCAACTCATCGCTCATATCCTCACTACTTTATGGGTGACGCAGAATCCGATGCGCGCGCTCGGCTCAATATCCTTGCCGAGCGCCGCAAGCTTCCTATCCCGTTGAGGGGAGATCCCGATGCCCCAAATATCGCAGCGAACGCCTTCTATGATTGGGAGCCGCTAGAGATTCTTCTCGACGTAATCGGCGACCGCAACATGCACTCGGTGGGCGGCGTGCCACAAGTGGCGCGTGTTTACCAGAACGGAGAATGTGAGCTTTTTGTCTGGAGGGCATCTGATGGTACGGACCACTTCGGTGGGCGCCCTGTTCAAGCGGCCGAACGGTTCGACCGTAGAATCATAGAGTTCGGTCATGAAGGTGTGAAAGTTTCATTCTCGGACAGGTCGATCTATTTCGGTGGGGGCGTGAGCGGCAGCCCAATGTCCGACCAAGCCAATTAGGACACACAGATGCTCGCCAGAGACCGCCTGTCAGAGATGCGCAGGCGGATCAGGCGCGGCCCGGGGCTCTTTGGCAGTCACATTCAGTGACCAAAGTGGACACCAATGGGCAGATTTCAATGACTGCCAGTGGGCGCCTGCGAACCCCGGTAGCACAAGGAGCGGCCAGAACCGATAGCCTCCTAAGAAAGTGATCCGCATCACATCGACAGCAGGGCAATCGAGACACTCTCTCCCCGTCAGGTGCGTTTCATCTAGGTCAGATCGGCTAGTCCAGAAGAGACACGAGATCACGCGGACACGGGCTCTGCAAACAAAAACCCCGTTAGCTGCGCGAGTTCCGCGGTGACCTGGAACAACCGCCTGGTGATCGCGGGTGAGTTGTGTTCCCCGAGGCTTTCCGCGACGGCGTTGAGCTGGCCGGCGACGGCCTTGCGGCGCAGGCCGCCGGCACCGGAGGCATCCCAGCGGCGGAACACGGTGACCGCCTGCTCAAGCTCGCTCACCTCGTCGGTGCCGACCTCGGGCGGGCTGCCGGTCAGCAGCGAAAGCGAGGCGGCCCACTGGCGTACCGGGCGCAGCAGCGCGGCCCCGGTGATGATCGCCAGGTCGGCTAGGGCCTCGCGCCTGCTGGCGATGTCGTGTGCGGAGAAGCCTTCCATGATCCGCACGGTATAGGCGGTCGAGAGCGAGAAGTCCAGCGGGACGGATGTGACCAGCGTGAAGCCTTCTCGTCCGCCGGGCACATCTGCAACATCGGCCAGCATCTCGTTCAGTTCCCCGGCGGTGAGCTGCAAGACCTCGATGAGGCGGGGGCGGACCCACGGCTGGGGTTCGGTCTCGGCCCGCTCCCAGCGGATGACCGTGGTGCGTTCACAGCCGACCTGCTCGGCCAGTGCTTCTTGCGTGAAGCCCAGCGCCTTGCGGCGCTGGATCATCCGCAGCCGCTTGAGCGCCACGCCCTGTCCTCCTCTGCTTACGCACAAGATAGCCGCTTGGTGCGGTTCTGGGGCAGGCCAGCGGCCGGATGCAACATTTCTGCCACATGGGCTGCCACCTGTTCGCGCTGTTACCTGCTGCCGGTCCCAGGTTGGCTGAAGACGCGGAGCGCCCGCGAACAGGAAGGTTCACGAAGGCTATGAGTAATGGCGGCGGCGGATCACATGCAGCGGTCCAGGAAGAGCGGGATAAGGCGATGCCAGACAGTGATGACATGCCACGTGACGTGGATTTCACCACACCCAACGTGGCTCGCATTTACGACTATTACCTGGGAGGCAAGGATAATTATCCGCCAGACCGGGAAGCCGCCCGGCTCGTTCTCGGGACAGCGCCGGACGTGCCCCTGGCGGCGCTGGAGAACCGCGAGTTCGTCAAGCGCGCCATGCAGTTCCTGGCGCGGGAGCAAGGCATCCGGCAGTTCGTGGACATCGGGCCGGGCCTGCCGACGCAGGGGAACGTGCACCAGCTCGCGCACCAGCACGATCCCGGCGCGAATGTCGTCTACGTCGATAACGACGCCGTTGTACTCACCCACAGCAGATCCCTGCTGAGCGGCGTGACAGGCGTCACCATCATCGCCGGCGACCTGCGTGATCCTGAGCGAATTCCGGCCGACCAGGAACTTCGTACCTTGATCGACTTCTCCCGGCCTGTCGGGCTGTTCATGACCCTGGTACTGCACTTCTTGCCGCCGGACGATGACCCGCATGGCGTGGTGGCCAGGTTCAGGGACGCGCTATGCGCAGGAAGCTACCTGGTGCTCTCGCACGTCACAGGCGACGGCCGGGAAACTGGAACGCTCGCCGGTATCGGTGAGGTTTACCGGAACGCGAACGCTCCGCTGATCATGCGAACACGCGAGCAGGCGACAGCATTCTTTAACGGCTTCGAGCTTGTTGAGCCCGGAGTCGTATTCCTGTCCCAATGGCGCCCCACAGGCGAATACTACGCGCAAGGCGGAACGCGATGGGCATACGCCGGCGTCGGCAGGAAACCTTGATACGGAAAAGAGCGCCGGAACACATCACCTATACCAGACGCGCGTAATCGACCGATGAAGGAGGTTTAGCTCGGATGACTGAGGCGAAGCCGGCGACGCGGGTCTGCGGTGCCTGTAATAGGACCCGCCTGTCCGGCTATAACCCGGGCACCGTGTGCGCCCCGTGCGAGCGGGCTTTGTTCGCGGCCCGGGAGCTGAGCGACCCGGACGGCCGGTGTGATCTGGCCGGGTGGGTATGGGATACCGAGCCGATGCGCCGGGCGCTGGCCCGGCTGGATTTCCCCGCCGTGCTGGTGATCTACCGGTCGGCGGCGCGGCTGTCGCGGCGGGAACTGGGCGATATAACAGGGCTTTCGCACAGCGTGATCTGGTACTGGGAAGTGGGCAGGCGGCAGGGGATTTATGACATCCGGCAATTGCTGCACTTCGCCGACTCCGTGCAGATGCCGCGTGAGGCGCTGCTGCCGGTGATCCTCGGTCAGCCGTGCGGCCTGGGTGACCTGCTGGCGGAACCGGTGACGGCGGCACCCCGGATGGCCGGCGCGGGAGTCCGGTCATGACCGGCCCGGCAGGCGCGGCGGTCACGCCGGATGCACAGGCGCCGGCCGGGGGCAAGGGATTCAAGGCCGAACTGGACGGGCTGCGGGACCGGATGCGCGCCCTGGGGTTCAGCGCTGATGAGATCGCGGCCGAGATCGGCCGCCGGTACCG
>Ga0335075_10016405_pt1 | contig 11069 bp, 8 predicted proteins | sample Lox_Sample_24_FD_206723 | JGI IMG/M metagenome (GOLD analysis project Ga0335075, IMG submission 206723) | Soil microbial communities from Loxahatchee National Wildlife Refuge, Florida, United States - Lox_Sample_2.4 | ecosystem: Environmental > Terrestrial > Soil > Wetlands | place: USA: Florida... | reverse complement strand
TGCCTCGAGACAGCACCGCGTCGAGGTCGAGCTCGGCCTCGTGCCGATCGCATTCTGCGGCGCCGACGTCGAGGGTGGCTCGGCCTTTGTAGAAGTCGATCGGCGAGAACGAGAACCCCGCGCGCAGCTGGTAACCCTCAGCCGTGGTGGCACCCGAGTCGAACTGCTGAGCGCCTTCAGGGAACCGGATGCCCTGGACCAGCACGCGCGGCATCATGAGCAGGTCGGCATCGCTCTGGGCGCGAGCGCGCACCTGTTTGCAGTAGGGCGTATCGCGCGCCGACGCGACAGCCGGTGAGAGGCTCGCGAGGATGCAGGTCAATCCCGAGAGGAGCATGCCGCGCACGATGGGCAACATGGAAAGGTAACGGAGGACTCGATGCTTCGAAGTTGGAGAGCCGCGACGTCCGGCTAGCGCGACTCGCTCGCCGTTTCAATCGCGGGCGCAGGCGGGGACGGAGGGGGCGTCGGAACACGTCGACCCCAACCGCGAATGCGCAGCGTCTTGGCGCGCGCAGCATCGTGATCGTGGAGGTCGAGCACGACGTATTCGCCGCGCACCTGGCTGCCCCAAGGATCTGCCTGCACGACCTCGCCCGGCACCATCTGCGACACGTTGCCGACCGCGTGGCACCAGAACAGGCCCCACACGCACGAGTAGACTTCGGCACCCGGCGCGACGCCTGACAGCTGCGTGTAAGGCACGAAGGCGAGCTCGAGATCTTTGTCGACCGCCTGGAATAGCGGACGCTCTTCGATCTGTTGCACCATCTCGTCGACCTGCGCCACCCGCTCGACCAGCGCATCGCGCTGCGCGACCTTCGCCCGGCGCTCGGCGTCGATGCGGACGATCTCGAGATCGACCCGGATCATCTGTTCCTGCCGCGTGACGAGCTCGGGCATCTGCGGCGCGCTCTGCTCGGCCAGCGCCTGCCGCGCCAGATTGCTCTCGACCAGCGCGGATTGGCCGCGCGACATCGCGCGCGTGTTGTCGAGGAGCGCCAGTTGCACCTGGCTGAGCGCCTGCTGCTGCTTGGCGAAGTCGCTGCGCGAGATGATGCCCGCCTCGACGTCTTTCTGCGCCTTGCTCGTCAAATCTTGCTGCTCGGCGAGCATGTCGACGATGACCCGCTTCTGGCTCTCGAGTGCGTCGAGCTCGGCCGCGCTCACGCTGGCTTTTTGAGACGTCATCTTGCTCGTCCAGTGCAAGGCGTCGCTCGAGGTGCGCTTGAGCTCGCGCAAGCGCCCGAGCGCCTGCTCGGCACCTGCCAGATCGGCGTCGATGCCCTCGATCTCGGCGACGGCGCGCACGCGATCGACGTGCAGCTCGCCGAGCTTGAGCGTGGTGGCCGTGACCACTTCGCTCGACGGAGACAGGATCGTGGGCACGGCGAACGAATCGCGCGCGCAGGCATATACGGTGTAACCCGCGTAGGCCAAGGCCGCCGTGACGCCGCATAGCGCGACGAACGCACCGAGCCGCGTCCCGACGTTGGAGCCCGTCTGCTCAGCTCCCGGGACGTCGGTGACGGCGGGAGCCTGAACGACGTCGTTGGCGCTGGCCTGAGGCAGCACCTCGGCGCGCTTCAGCACTACAGTCGGACTATTCACGGGTACCAGCTTGCGTGCGTTCGACACGACAGATCCCCTTTGAGCGAAGGTGAGAGTCGAAGATGGGGGTGACTCTGTCAGACAACGACCCACCTGTCGAGGCCGCTTCAGTCATGTTTCGACATTGTCAAGAAAACTGCCCCACACGTGTTCGGTGAGAGGCCCCCCATGACTGCGGCTCATGCGACTCGAGCCAGCGTGAATCGTCGAGCGAATGCAGCGTCGACGACATCGATCGATCGTCGTTCGATCCGATCCGTTGCATGCGACGTAGCAGGGCCCATGCTCCGACGGGCCACCCTTTGCCGGACAACAGTGCCGCATGCGGCGAGGGTGGGCGTGAACCGATGCCCCACTCGATGAGTGTCCACTATCGGTGCGTTTGGTTCGGAAAAAATGGCTTCGGCGTGCGATCGCCGTCGCTTTCGATGATCGCGTCGCAGCGTGGACGGACTCGCGCTGGCAGCGCGACCACGACGCTGGCGCGTGTGCTCGTGATGACGCCCCGCAAATGATGCGATGTTGCGGTGATTCACTCGAGCGACACCTTTCATTCGTGTAATGCTCGTGGCGCTTTGCCACTCGCTCTGGAGGAGGCTCCGGAGGAAACAGCGAATGGATGCACGCCGGCGCTCTTCCGTCGGCGAGCTCGAGAGCGCCGTGCTGGGGTTCATAGCCCTCTCCATCCCGCCTCCAGCAGCTGCGTCCGGGTCAGCTCGCCGGAGAGCGAGAAGGGCAGCGTGACGTTGAGGCTGTCTCCTCCGAGCGTCACGTCTCCGCGAAATTCGTACGGGATGCTCTCGGCAGCCAGCAAAGGGGCCAGCGCCGTCACGTTTTCCCACCCGATATGGACCTGGGACGAGACGAGGCGCGTGCTGTCGGCGGGGATCGCCTCGCGCGGGTGCGATGTGCCTTGCCCGAGCTTCTGATCGCGTGCTCCGTACAGCGTCCCGCTGACCGCTTCGGCGGCGAGGGGAAATGAGTTGGGGTTATGCACCTGCAACTCGACGTCGAAGTCGAGCCCGCCAGCGCTCACACCGCTCATCTTCACCACGTGCGGCACCACGCTCGGCGGCTGCGGCTTGGCGCAAGCGCTGCCGAACGCCGCGACTGCCCCGAAGAGAGCCAACCAGGAGTTGCGCAGCCCGCGCGCCGGGCGGCGAAAGCCAGAGTCACCGAACATGGATCGGGAACGATAACCGAAAGCCGCAGCTCGTTCTCGCCAAATCGGCGAGCCTCTCACGCGCGATGCCGATCGCATCGCTTTGTTGGCTCGTGCGGCAGCCACTTCTGCTTCGACGTCACGGCGTCGCGGTCTCCCGTTCCCGAGCTCCGGCGACGTGCCGTCCGTCGATAGGCGTGTTCGTCGTTGTCCGTCCGGAGTTGTTCGTCTGGAGTTGGCCGTCCGGAGTTTGGCGGCCAGCGCTTGCCGCAGCGTCGTCGCGGGCGCGGCAAGAGTGCCTCGCGGGGGAGCGGCCAGGGTATCTCACCGCGTAATTCCTTGCGGTTTTCAGGCTGCAGCACGGGCCCGTCGGCGCCGAGCTCCCTTGGTGGCGGCGCTGAGCCGGCCGTATCCGTGGCCGTGAAGACGCTCTCTCGGGCTCCCGGCACTCTGCGCCAGCTCTCACTCAGACTTCGGCTGCTTGTCGCGTTGCTTGCGGCGGTTGCGCTCGGTTGCGGCAGAACCGGCAGCGGCCGGTCGGCGGAGCCTCCAGCGATCGGGACGCCGCCAGCTCGGGATGTCGCGGCGGGTGCGTCGGCAGCGAGCGAGGGCAGAGCAGCGGCGGAGCTGCCCGGGTCGCTGGCGGAAGGCGAACATGGTGCCGTCACCAGCGCCGAGGCGAACGCGACCGATGTCGGCCTGGAGGTGCTGCGGCGAGGGGGCAACGCCGTCGATGCCGCGGTGGCCGTCGGCTTCGCGCTCGGAGTCACGCACCCGTCGGCGGGAAACATCGGGGGAGGCGGATTCATGCTGGTGCGGCTGCCCGACGGCACGAGCACCGCCATCGACTACCGGGAGATCGCGCCCTCGCGAGCGACCGAGGACATGTTCCTAGACGCTGCCGGCAACGCGACCGACGAGAGCGAGATCGGGCCGCGCGCGGCGGCGATCCCCGGCGTGGTGGCGGGGCTGGCGCAGGCGCATCGCCGCTTCGGTCGCCTGCCGTGGGCCGAGCTCGTCGCGCCCGCGCTCGCGCTGGCGCGCGAGGGGGTGCGCCTGGACACGATCCACGCGACGGAGCTGACGGAGGTCTGCGCCGCGATACGTGCCTATCGCAGCCGGGTCTCCGACTCCAACCCGGCGCTGCGCGACGCGCTGTCGGCCACGCTGCGAGCGTTCGAGAAGGGCGAAGGCACTCCCTATCGCGAGGGCGAGCCATGGCGTCAACCCGAGCTCGCCGAGACGCTGCGCGCCGTGCTCGAGGGCGGCCCCGACGCTTTCTATCATGGCGCCCTGGCGCGCGACATGGCCGCCCGGGTGCGCGCCATGGGCGGCATCTGGACGGAGGACGATCTCGCGAGCTATCGCGCGGTCGAGCGCGCCCCCATCGTCTTCTCTTACCGCGGCCACCAGATCATCTCGATGCCGCCGCCGTCGTCGGGCGGGGTTGCGCTGCGCGAGATCCTGGGCGGCTCCGAGGCGCTCGGCCTCTACGCGCTCGACTGGGACTCACCGGCGCGCATCCATCGCTACGTGGAGATCTCGCGTCGCACCTTCGCCGACCGCAACGCGCTCTTGTCCGACCCAGACTTCGCTCCCGTGCCCGTCGCTCGGCTGCTCGATCCGAGCTACGTGCAGGCTCGAATGGCCGACATCGATCCCGAACGGGCCACGCCGTCGTCGAAGGTGGCGCCTGGCTCGCCTCGTGCGGAGCCGGAGCACACCACGCACTTTTCCGTGGTCGACGCCGAAGGCATGGCGGTTGCCAACACCTACACGCTCAATGGCGACTTCGGCGCGTTGGTCCAGATCGTCGGCACGGGCGTCATCCTCAATGACGAGATGGACGACTTCACCAAGAAGCCCGGCGCGCCCAATCAATTCGGGCTGATCCAGGGGAAGCAGAACGCGATCGCACCCGGCAAGCGCATGCTCAGCAGCATGTCGCCCACCGTCATCGTGCGCGACGGCCAGCTGCGCGCGGTCGTCGGGTCGCCGGGAGGCCCGACCATCATCAGCACCGTCGCCCAGATCGTGCTGCAACTCATCGACACGAGTCGAAGCCTGGAGCAGGCCGTCGGCGCCGTGCGCATCCACCACCAGTGGTTGCCGGATGAGATCCAGCACGAGCCGGGCCTTCCCAGCGAGACGGCGCGTGCGCTGCAGGCGATGGGCCACCGACTCAGGGAAGAGAGCAGCATCGGCCACGCCAACTGCATCGAGGTCGACCCGCGCACCCGGCGCGTGCGGGCCGTCGCGGACGTCGCGCGCTATGGCGGCAAGGCGGCCGCCTACTGACGCTGGTGGCGGCCGGCGCACAGCCGCGCACCGTCGGCGTCGGCGACGGACACGCTCGCCGGTTCTCTCCGTGGCGCGCCGCGCTCGCACAGGCCCTGTGCGTCGCACTTTCGTCAAGCCAGCGATTTGCCGTCACAAAGAGCCGGACCAGTCCACATCCTCGTGTCGCTGACCCACTCGAATCCGACGCCGGCTGACTCGAGCGGTACTCCCCCGCTGGAGCGGAGTGCCGAGTTGCCTGGGCGTTTCGTTCCCATCGGGCTCAAATTCGCGCTCGTGAGCATGCTCGTGGTGGGCATTGCGACGGCGGTCGCGTTCTTTCAAGCCACACATCGCGAACGCGCTCGCCTGATCGATGCTAAACGCATCGCCGCCAGCATGGTCGCAGACCTGCTGGCGCAGTCGCTCGAGGCGCCGCTCGACTTCGGCGATGAGGACGCGCTGCGCACCGAGCTCGCGCACCTGAAGCAGAACAAGGAAGTCGCCTACGCCGCCGTGTGGCGCAAGGGCCAGACGGAACCGTGGCTCGACCTGCGCGCGCCGGGCCCCAGCTTCCCGCTTCCCCTGGATCACGAGACCCCGGGCACCACCGCCTTCGACGACCGCGTCGAGACGGTGCGCGCCATCGTCGGGCGCTCGAACAAGCCGCTCGGATCGGCGCTGATACAGTTCTCGCTGGCGCGCGAGAACGCCGATCTCGCGATCGGGCGGCGCGACATCTCGCTCTATTGCCTGCTGCTCGCGCTGGGCACGACCGCGCTGCTGATCGGCGTCACGCGACGGCAGATCGTGAGGCCGCTCGAGACTTTGCTCGGCGCTGCACGCAGCATCGAACGTGGCGAGCGCGGAGCAAGCGTCGACGTCAAGGCCAACGACGAGATCGGGCGCCTCGCCAGCGCCTTCAACGCCATGAACGCCGCGATCTTCGATCGCGAGCAGCGCCTCGCCACCGTGAACAAGAGCCTGCGCGAGCTGTTCGACCACATGCGCCAGGGCATCGTCGTGTTCGGGCCCGATGGCAAGGTCGAGGGCACACACTCGCGCGCGGCGGGCGAGATTTTCGGTCACCAGGCTCTGGAGGGCAGAGATGCGCGCGAGCTGCTCTACGGCGGCGTCGGGCACTGGGACGCCGAGCGCCGCGCCTTCGAGGAGTGGCTGCCGCTCGGCTTCGAGGCGGCCACCGAATACTGGTCGGAGGTGGTGTCGCTCGCTCCCAGCGAGCTCACCTTGAATCAGGGCTCGCCCGAGCAGCGCGATCTGGCGCTGGAGTTTCGACCGATCGCGCAGCAGGGCAAGGTCAGCAAGATCATGCTGCTGGCGACGGACGAGACCGAACGCCGCCGGCTCGAGCGCGAGATGGAGCGCCAGGGCGCACGCCACAAGAGCCAGATCGCGCTGATGCGGCGGCTGGTCGCCGGCGGCGGGCAACAGTTCGTGGCGTTCCTCGAGCGCGCGCGCCGCCGCTTCGACCGGGCCGACGAGATCTTGCCGGAGAGCGCCGAGCGCCTGGATTTGGCGACGATCGGCGAGGTGTTTCAGATCGCGCACACGCTGCGCGCAGAAGCCTTGACGTTCGAGCTGAGCGAGATGGCGCAGGTGCTCAACCAGCTCGAAGAGAACCTGTCGGAGTTGCGCGAGGAGGCTCGCCTCACCGGCAGCGCCGTGCTCGCTCGGGTGCGCGGCGATGTGCGCAGCAGCCTCGGGTTTGCGCGGGCCCTGGTCGAGGAGAGCGAGGAGCTGTTCGCGGAGGCGTCGCCGGCGGGGCGCGCTGCGCTCGAGACGATGGCCGTGCAGAAGGGCGACGTGGCCGAGCTGGTCGAGCTGAGCCGCGGCCGCAATGATGCGATCGAGGCGGTGGCGATGCGGCTCGCGTCGCGCCCGTTCGGCGAGTGTGTCGCGAGCCTGATCGAACAGGCCTCGTCGTGGGCGGAGAAGGAGAACAAGCGGGTGCGGCTCGAGGTCGACGGCCGCGAGGCGCCCGTGCCGCCTGCGCTGGCCGACGTGCTCGGGGGCGTGCTCGCGCACCTGGTGCGCAACGCCATCGCACACGGCATCGAGCCCGTACCCGAGCGGCTCAGCCTGGGCAAGCCGGCGGTGGGTTCGATCGAGCTCAGCTGCCGGCCAGACCCGGCACGAGGTGCGGTGCTCGTCGTCGACGACGACGGCCGCGGCATCGACCACAATCCATTCCTTGCCCGCGCCGCGGAGGGGGCGCAGTCGCTGCGCAACCTGCGGAACGTCGCCCTGTCTACCGCCCCCGCGGCGACCGAACTCGCGGGGCGAGGCGTGGGCCTTTCGGCGGTAGAGGAAGACCTGGCGCGGGTGGGGTATGCGGTGTCCGTCGCGACGCGAGACGGCGGCGGCACGCGCTTCGAGATCCGTCCACGTAGCGCAGGTCGAGCATGAAGGACGGCGGGGAAATCGTCGTCGTGGACGACAGCTACCTCATCCTCGATCGCGTCCGCGAGCGCTTGACCGCGGAGGGCTACAACGTGCGCACGACGACGGGGCAGTCAGCGGCGCTCAAGCTCGTGGAGTTCGCCGATCTCGCCATCATCGATTTTCACATGCCGGGCATCGACGGTGCCGAGATGCTGCGCTCGCTGAAGACGTCGCATCCGCACGGGCCCTGCCTCTATTACCTGTACACGTCGGACCGACAGGTCGCGACGCGCTATCAGCAGCTCGGCTTTGACGGGGCCTTCTTGCGCAAGGGCGAAGATGCGGCGCTGGTGCCCCAAGTGAGCGCGGTGTTTCGCACGATCCGCATGCGCAAGCTGGCTGAGAAGCTGCGGAGCGAGCGCAGGCGATGAGGGGGCGACGGCTCCGGCAGTCGCTCGGGCGCTGGCTCTCGGGCGTGGGCCTCGCGCTGCTCGTGATCTGCTCGTCGTTGAGCGTCGGAGCCGAGGACGTGGCGGTACCGATCTCGCTGCAGATGAACTTGCTGCTCAAGGTCGCGAGCTACGACAAGAACCTGAAGCAACGGGCCGGCGATCGGGTGCGCGTCGCCGTCGTCGTCCGCTCCAACGACCCCGACTCGGGGCGCTCGGCGGCGCAAGCGCTCAAGGCCCTGGCAGAGACGGAAGACGTCGAAGGTCTGCCGCTCGATCGAATCAGCATGACCTATACCGACGCGGCGGGGCTGGCCCGATTCACTCACGAGGGGAACGTGTCGATCCTGTACGTAACACCGGGCTTCAGCGAGACCGAGATCGACGCGATGGCTCGCGCGCTCGACGGCGTGAGCGTGCTGAGCGCCGGGGCGCTCGCCAAGTACACGCCGCTCGGCATGGTGCTCGGGTTTGACTTGGCTGGCGGCAAGCCAAAGCTGATCGTGAACCTCGGGCGCGCCAAGCGCCAGAACGTCGAGCTCAGCTCGAGCGTGCTCAAGCTGGTGAGGGTGATCGAATGAGGGGAGCGCTCACGCTGCGCACGTTGGCCCTCGCGGCAGCCCTCGCGCCGGCTGCCGGCGCCCAGGACACCAGCGAGCTCGAAGGCCTGCTCGATCAGGACGTGGTCTCGGCGGCGAGCAAGGTGCCGGAGGCCGCGAGCACCGCGCCCGCGATGAGCGTGTCGATCAGCGCAGACGAGATCCGCGAGCACGGGATCCGCACCATCGACGAGGCGATCAACTTCCTCGCGATCGGGATGCAGATCGAGAAGCTCTACTTCAACGGCGAGATCGGGGCTCGTGGCGTGCTGCTCAGCCGCGACGCGGGCGCGCACGTGCTGCTCCTCGTGGATGGACACGCCGTGAACGAGGCCTGGGGCGCGACGGCGTACTTCGATCGCGGCACCGGCGTGCCGATGGAGATGATCGACCACATCGAGCTGATCATCGGCCCGGGCTCGGTGCTGTACGGCTCGAACGCGATGCTGGGTGTGGTGAACATCGTCACCAAGCGCAGCAAGGACTTCTCTGCTGCGCACGTCATCGTCGAGTCCGAGCTGCCCATCAACCTGCGCGCCGCCGTCGGTTATGGTCGCAACTTCCGCCTGTTCGGGCGCGACGGAGAGATCGCTCTCGAGCTCGACCACTTCGAACAGAAGGGGCCGACCATCGACTTTCCGACGTACGAGGCTGAGCCCGACGCCGTGACGGGCCAGCCGCGCCTGTATTCTCCGGAGCAGCCGCCCGGCATCTGGGGTGGCCCCGGCGACGATACCGCGACCATTCGCGGCTCGTCGGGCTACCTGCGGCTGCGGCTCGACGGGCTCGAGGTCGGCCTGCGCGGCGTGCACTACCGGCGCGCCTACCCGACCGACAGCGGCAATTTCGACGACCCCGACTCGTTCGTGCGCGATCGCTGGTTATCCGGCGACATCAAGTACAGCGCCACGTTGAGCGAGGTGCTGCAGGGCTCGATCCGGGTCTACGCAGACCACTACGACTACCGCCAGGATTGGGGCTCGTATGCCGCCGCCGACTGCCTGCCGGAGCAGATGTCGGGGTGCATGTGGCGGCTGATCGGGCGCGCGAACTGGGCGGGGGTCGAGCCGCAGCTCTCGATCGATTGGCTGGGCAACCATTCGCTCGTCACGTTGCTGGGCGTGGACGGCCGCATCAAGAACGTCGGCTCCAACGTCAACTTCTACAGCTATGTCGACGGCGTCAGCCCGGGCCCGATCGGTGCCTTCGAGAAAGACGAGCAATCGCTCGGCGCGTACCTGCAGAACACGTACTGGCCCGCCTCATTCCTGGGCTTGAACCTCGGGGCGCGCCTCGACGTCGACAGCCGCTTCGGGCGCGCGCTCTCGCCGCGCGCGGCCGCCACGCTGCTGCCCTGGGTCGGCTCGACGCTGAAGCTGATCTACGCCGAGGCGTTCCGCGCGCCCACCGCCTGGGAGGTGTATTACATCGATCCGCGCTCCTGGGTCGCGGGCGGCAGCGACATGGAGCCGGAGGGAGTGCGCAGCGTCGAGCTGAGCCTCGAGCAGCGCTTCGGTAGCCAGCGCGTCTTTGCCGGAGTGTTCGAGAGTTGGTGGGAAGATCTGGTGCTCGTGCAGGACTTGAGCGAGGACGAGCTCGCGAGCGCCATCGAGCGCGAGGACATCTTGCCGGGCACTCCGACCGCGTCGCAGCCGCGCAACGTCTCCGAGATCGAGAGCTATGGCGTGAACGCCGGCTACTACGGCGCGCTCGCCAGCGGTGCGATGCGCTACGGCGTGAGTGTGACGCACGCGGTGACACGCATCAGCGGGCCCGACGGCAGCTCCGATCGGGTGCCTGTCGCCGCGCCGACGACGGGCAATGCACGCATCTCCTATTCGCTGCCTGGCTTCTGGCCCACGCTGGCGCTCGCCGGGCGTTACGTGTCGCGGCGGCCCACCGACGACTACACGCCGGAGCTGCCGCTCTTCGTCGGGGCGCAGGTCGAGCTGCGCGCGGCCTTGAGCGGCAAGCTGCCCATCGACGGCCTGTCATACCGCTTCAGCGCCAACTATGCCTCGCGACACCTTGGGCCCTACGGCGTCGGGAGCACGTATCCGGCAGACGGCTCCCCGCGGCCCCTGATCCCCGTCGATCCGTTCCGCATCGGGATCGGCTTGCAATACGATCTCTTTCCCTGAGCCCGTCCTCGAATGGCTTCGTTGCGCGTCGAGCTCGGGAAGATGGCGCGGCTCTCGGGGCCCGTCGCCCTGTCGCAGCTCGGCATGATGACGATGGGCGCCGTCGAGACGTTGATGGTCGGCCATCTCGGAGCGACCGAGCTCGCGGCCAGTGCCCTCGGCAACGTCTGGGAGTGGACTTGGCTGTGCCTCGGCCTCGGCCTGGTGATGGGCATCGATCCGTTGATCAGCCAGGCGCACGGGCGCGGCGACGGGCCTGGTACCGCGCTGGCGCTGCAGCGAGGCTTGATGCTCGCCGTGATCGCGAGCGTGCCGATCGGTCTCGCGCTCGCGTGCACACGCGAAGGCTTGATCTTGCTCGGACAAGACGCCGCGGTGGCAGAGCTCGCCGGCGAGTACAACCTGTACAAGCTACCGACGGTGCCTT
>Ga0335075_10016404_pt1 | contig 11069 bp, 4 predicted proteins | sample Lox_Sample_24_FD_206723 | JGI IMG/M metagenome (GOLD analysis project Ga0335075, IMG submission 206723) | Soil microbial communities from Loxahatchee National Wildlife Refuge, Florida, United States - Lox_Sample_2.4 | ecosystem: Environmental > Terrestrial > Soil > Wetlands | place: USA: Florida... | reverse complement strand
GATCAACGAACTCCAGATAGATGAGAAGTCACGGAACGTTGAAGGACAGTCTGATACCAAAATGGAGCCGAACGTAAAAGTGACTCCTGGGCCAGAAGTAAATGGCAGAGATGATCCTGATCAGATTAAAAGCGTGGCTTAGGGACCTCTCAATTCGATTCTTCACAGCCACTTCTCATCTATTGAGCTATGAGATTTTGATGGCTGCAATGTAAATACGATTGAGTCAGAACTACCTAGTCAGTAGAGAAAGTGAGAATGTAATGGTTTCCTGCCCCCTTTAATCTACGTAGTGCAATTTTACCTAGGCGACTTGTCCAATTCCTCTCAATTTGATATTCTCTCTGCTAACAGGACCAGGTAGAGCAGCAGCGCTCTTGATACCATCCTCCACATACAGTTCTGTGATGTATCTTCGTTTGTTTGGCCTCTGCCATGTCACTCTCCTGATCCTCAATTATTTTGTACATCCACCAACGAAGCACCGATTGCAAGGAGCCCAGCTGAGGATGCAGAAGCCTTTCACTAAAAATCGACATCTAGCTTATTAAAATATTATATCTAGGTAGATCGGGGTCGCGCTTGTGACTCTGCCAAAGTGTTCGTAATGTGTGCGAAAGCATTCCAGAATCCGCTTCTCAATTAAATTGCTGGTTGAGGTATTACCAGTTCTACAATTGGAACTTGGAGCAAAACATCTTGGATGCTCTTGTTGCATTTTAGGCGGGTTCAATGGAACAAATTCATCAATTCAATTGTACGTAGAGAGCTATCTGTCTTTGAGGATAAGAGTTTGAAGGGTTTTCTCAGTAGCATATATTACATAACAGAGTAAATGAGTGTTTGCCTTAAGCATAAAGTGTTCAGGACATACGAGAAGTCAAATAGGAGACTGGGAGCGTTATACTCAATAGCTCTTAGAATGGTTGAGCACGTATTGTTACCCAATAATTTTACTTTGGTTCTACGGTGAATTCTATTTTGCTCGCAATAGATCTACATTGGAGTTATTTGGCTGTACTTGAATTTACTACTAAATGATTGGATTCTACTCAGACTAACATCTAATTCCCTACTGTTTCTCCGAGCCCTACATAAAACTCCGTTTTATCTGCTGGGCATTAACATGATATTAGACTCAACAAATCACGATATCATCTCACTGTCACATCATTCATCCCCACATTGATTCACAAACTTGTGGTATAATGCTTCGAATACAAGGTTTCCAAACGACATTTTGTTGAAGTTTCCGCCCGGCGCCCAACCCTATTTTCCTGTACATAATCAGAGCATTACCCAGATCTGAGATTATAAGCCTCATAATATTCAACACATTTTCAATCCCAATTCTGTCTATTCAGGCAAATGGTTGGTCTAATAGTGGCTGAGGCGGCCTGTTTTGTTATTCTGCTTGTGTTATTTCAATGCATAACGAAAGGGCTATAAAGTTCTCAGAGTGGATGATCTGCTAAGGGAGACTAGGCTAGTTTTCTCTAGCTAGGCGCCTTCCTTACGGCTAAATATGCAGCGGTGAGGCTGCTTATCTTGGTATCACAGGCTGCGAGTGAGTGTATTTTAATAGAACGGCAGGCATGGTTTTCATCCGGCTTTTGAGGTAGGGTTTCCTTGACTATTACCGGTAAAAGTACTACATGGCGTTAGCTAGATCAGGATAAGAGCAAATAATAATAATATTATTACAATGCATTCTGGTTAGAAGGAGATCGTACGCCTGGCAGAAGTTTGAATTAGGTATGTGCGTGCTTCAAATCATTAATTTTTCAAGAGCTTGAATCATGTTTGTCCCTCCTAATCACTCAGCTGCATTATACAAGGATACTACTCTTAGCTACAAAGATCAAAGCATTAAAGCAGTACCAGTTTTCCATGGACCGGAACTGTTCCTAGTGCCACTGGCTCAAGTGTAAATAGGTGGTGATGCTGTAAAGAAGACACTGACTCTCTTAGAGTTATCCACCTCCCAACCTCAACTTGGGGTTGCGTCCAAATTGGCGAGTCCTCGAGAACTATGGCTTCCTTCTACATACGAGCAAGAAATCCTCGTTAATCACTGGATGCGAACATGACAGGAGTGCAAGATCATGCTCAAGACTATTCTGAGACTCGATCAGTCCCTGTATCTGTAGGCCCGGTGGTTGCAGCTTCAGGCTTGACTTCCGTACTCCGCTGTGAAGCCTGTCCTCGAAATTTGTAAGCTAGGACGAATTCAAGTAAGTTCGAATTTTATTCCTTCTTTCACCGGTATTGACGTGATCCCAGTCATCATATAAGATACCACAACAGGCCTTAAAATAGTCCTGGCTGCATTTGGCGCAGTGGGGGACCTCGGGCGCTACGTTAATTCTGTCCATGAAACAAAATATTTATGCACCGTGGCAGGTTGTAAGCATGCCAAGAAAGGTGACCAACAGCTATTCTTCTAACGGAAGATAATTAGAGGAGACATATGAAAATAAGCAGAAGCATGATATTGAGACCCAAGAAGCCTCCACAGAATCATAATTAAGAACTCTTCAGGTGTTACGGAACTAATAGGTAGTTCTTCTAGACTAAATACCAAATTTCCTCAACTCCATTATAATGCTTCTAAATAAACAATAAAATGAGTGTGGGCCTTCACCAAAGTATGCTTCGGACCATGAAAGTGCAAATGCGACGCTAAACCTTCAAGCAACCCCCAAAATCGCTCGCAATACACCTAAGGATAATACTTAATATAAGGTCCAGCAACGCTCTCGAGCCACTCAATATCATCCACATCCCCGGTGCCAACAAGCTCACCAGCCAGCAACTGCCCAGCTGGGCACGGGAAAGACGGAACACTCGGGAAACCAGGGGTCCACGTCGCCTCACCATTCAAAACCGCCGTCATGCGGCCCACATACTGATCCCTCAAATTGCCGCTCGGCCATGTTGTGGTGCTCGTCGTGGCAGGCGCCAAGCTGGTAAAGACATCGAACTGCTCTGATCCGCTCAGCGTCGCAGAGGAGTCGAGGGTGAAATGAAACTCGCAGGTCATGCCCGCGAGGGAGGCGGGGACATCGAAGGTCACGAGCGTGGTGACGTCGCTGACGATGCCGTTCTTAAAGATCTTGCCTGCGGCCGTGTTGAAGTTTACGGCGCCAGTCCAAACGGTATATTGGGAGATGGCGGTGGGGACTATGGTGTCGACGGTGGGGGATAGGGGGGCAGGGAGGGCGTTGGTGAAGCCGAGGATGGCGGCGGCGATAGCGGCGGTGAGGAATTGCATTTTGATTTTGTTATTGGATGATTTTTAAGTGAAGAGGATCGAGAAAATATGTTTTTTTGATGTGTTGAAGACGTTGATAGTGATGGAGGTGTTGATGATGAGTTGATTGATGCCATGTTGAAAGGCTCCTACGCTGGTTTATATAGACGTGTACTTATTCAGTTGCCTAGAAACGCGGTCACATTCTCGAATGTACAGCCCACTTCCAGACAAACCCCTTATATTACTAAACTAACCTAGCTCCCCATTTTTGCGGATGTGGAGGCACATGCATAGGGCTGAGGCTCTTGGTAAGATCGATCTGTTGATGCCGAGTCTATCAAATCTCAGCGTCCGTTGTTGCCTCAGGCATTAAGGCGATCTAGTGGAGGCCGAGCAGAAAGTGTAATCATCCAAGCCAAATATAGCGACTCAGCCACTTGGCCTAGCCTAATTTAGCTTAGCGCAGACTCTATTTTTGGAGCCCACCTTTTCGGTTAGTGGAGGCTGACGATACCACAGAACCAGTAATGTGTCTTTGTCCTATACCATCCTTAGTACATCGTCAGCATCAATTCCTTATTGTATTTCCAGGAGCTGAGACGGTTACGTCCGTCCTCAAAGGACTGCGACGCAAATAAGCCAAACGGATCGGCGGGTGTCACCGCGATACAGAAAACAGGCAACAGTTGAAAATGTCCGCTAAATATAGTGAATCTTGAATGTTAATTGATACGAGGGGCAGTCAGATGATCAAGATGAGGCAGATGAGACCAGACGGTTGCCTTGAATTGGGTTTGTTGTACATTCCTATATATTATGCCAGGTTTTTAGCTATAAGCCGATATTACCAGTCAATTTCTCCTTGTTCTGCGTCATTGATTCTGCCCATCGGAGCATTCTGCTCATATAGAGGCTCAATCCAGATCTGGAAATGGACTTGCTGGTCCCGATCTCTCATAAACGCTTCCCTAATCTTCTCTTCAAAATTAGACTTTGCTATTTCCCAATGATCCTCGGCGTCTTTATGAACCGTTGTCGTCTGCTGTGCAAAGGGTGTCTTAAGCTTGATCTTAAGCTTCTCAATCCTATCTCGTTGTGTGATGCTGGATATTTCCTCTATCACTGTTGAGAGAGACTTTCCTTTTATCTGCCCATTGTTCCAGGACTCTTCGGAGGGATTCGGTTCCGGGCTAGTGATGATCCAGAATGCGCCGCGCACTTTGGGTTTAGGCTTTGATATTGGATCAGGTGTCATTGCGGGATCAGATGGCTGTTGGACAGGTGTCTGAGGCTCGGATATGGAGCTGGGTATGCTAAAATTCCTTGACAGCCGATCTCCATCTCTTATTACCGAAGCGCCCAGCATAGGAGCTACAGGAACACGCGATTCTTGCCTCTCTTTGTCACTCCCAAATGACTGATAGCTATCTCTTGGGTTTGAATAACTTCTGGTCTGCATGTTTGTGTGATTGGTGGAAGGCTCGAGTCTTATATCATACGATGGTTCTGTCGTGGATGTTTGTGGATGTTGATCGCTAGTTCTATGCATTGCATACTCGGCCGCAGATGTTGGTCGTTTGTCACCAGGCGTTATTCTCAGAATGTCATCGAGTACGTCGTCCGGTACAGTTTCAGGTATAACCCTACGGGCCTTTGGCCGTTCGGACGTTCTTCTTGGTGATATTAACTTTCTTTTCTTCTGATTCTTATCATTGCCCTTTTCGCCAATCTTTGGTCTTTTCGCCGAAGGAGACTCCCCAGATGTTTTCTTACCACCAGGTGATTTCTTAACGCCTGACTGTGGAGAGTTCTTACTAGGTGTCCGGATAGGAGGTTTATGGTTAGGATACTACGAGAAGTGTTAGACTTTGATCACAAAATATTAACTCAAATTAAATAACACTGATGAGCTGCTGTTATACTCACTTCAAACGTCGGTCGATTTCTTGTGGGACCAGAATCATCCACGGGAACTTCGAAGATATCTCTCTGTACTTGTCCAACATTGGTTGTCAACGTGCTCTGCATTTGGTCTACCAACTCATCTCTCTCTTCATCAATGAGCGATATGACTGGTCCCTTGGGCTCGGCATTGTGTGAAGAAGCTTCTCGTCCGAAGGACCTAAAACATATATATTAAATCCCTCTATTAGTATCAGAACTTTATGCTAATGACTTACGTTCGTTGCTGCGTGTCGGCTAGTTTAAGGGTGGCCGTTGAAGCTATCGAAGCTCTCTGGGTAGTTTCCTGAGTAGGCGTTATATTATCGTGCGATTGATCCCGAGCTTCGCCAGCTTTCTTCTCCATATATGTCTGATTGTTGAGGGCATACTTATTCTGCTTCCAGAAGAGCTGCTTTAGGAGGTCCGCAATTCTTGAAGTCTTAGCCGTGTGAAAACAGTATCTCTACTATAGGAGTTGTCTTACATTCTTCTGTCCTCAGGGTAGGTAAGATCACCATCTTGCTTCCATCTCCTTGAATCCGACCAAAATCGCTCACCGTTATCCATCTCAGTCAGAAACCTGCCAGCCATGGCTGTTAATTCTTGTTGGACATTGATCGAGTACCAATCGGTCAAATTGGACCCAGAGCTACCATCAGAACATTTGTAGCTCTTCCTAAAAGCGTGGGTCGTGTCGGTAAAGACGCTTGTCTCTATAGGGGATGCTCGCTCGAAACCCAGTCTGTCACAGAGCTCTTTGACAGACGGCACCTTGCTTAGGGCTACAGCGGGCTTTTTACGTCCAGGCGCCATTGATTATACAAGACCATACAGATTTCAGGATTCTAAATGTCTTTATATTGCTTGCGTAGAGGCAAAAAGATATTTAGAAGTGTGCACTGCCTCGTGTCGCGAGTCAGCCCAACCAACAACTTAGGGAGTTCGTGTCCTCGTTAAATTACGCTAGTCAAGGGACGGCTGGACTTTCGAAGTGATGCTTCGGTGAACAAAAGCAACACTAAAATGAAATTTCCAAAACATCTATTCAACCATAAAATGATATACAAACCTATTTAAATATCCTATATCTCTATCAAACTGATATACCAATTTGAATCGTGTCATTTGGACCTGAATTGGTCGAGATGATAGGGAAACAAACGACCAATGAGATTGCTTAGCCCCCCTCCACTACGACCCATGCTGCGTGCATTAACATTCAGCGTCGCAATTCTGTACTTTCTACACTGTTTTGTGAAACATTTTGCCTAGATCCGCCTTGCTCTAATGTCATCCTTCAAGGTGAATTATGCTTGATCATAGTCCTTAACAGAAGCTACAAGGAATAATTCGCCTTCCCCGGTGGCTTGGGCTATTTGCCACCCCTATTCTTTCCTCCTCTTCTACCTAACCATCGTGTCTTGACGTCGACGGCCTAGATGTATATATTCAGCAAGAGTCTCTTGTATCACCTCAAAGCCTATTAAGCTCCACCAACTGGCATATTTCTCTGCTGCGTATAATCGCCGCAGCAAATTGAATCATTTATCACTATGGACTGTCTTGTCAGTACTGAGGCAGTCTCTAGTGGTCGTATCGACGACGGCTCGTCGTCCTTTCTTCTTCAATCTGCAACAGGAGTAAACTGGAGATTAATCTACGATTTGCTTCCGTTAATCACGTCGTCCATTTGTATAATTCAATTAAGTATGGCACTGAGCCCAGAAAGTCTTCTGTCTTGTCATTCCTTTCTATGCAGCGTACCTATTTACCGTAATGAGAGCTAATCGCAAGACCGCCGACAGTGGCACTTAGAGTGCAGAACCGAGCACGCGACGGGCCGGCAGCCCGCGAGGCCCACGACGAGCCACAGCAACAACCCCAACGCGACGATCCGCTACCAACACCTCGATATAATCTTCGACCCAGACCAGCACGAACACCAGAACCAGCGCCACAACAGGAACAAGAAGGCGAAGGAGGCCATCTGGGCTTACATTTCGAGCGTAATGAGCGTGGTCACATAGATACATTGCGCGCGTCTGCCCCTCCAAATGCATACGAGTGCAACATAAAATCGCACAAGACGGTATATAATGCCCAAGTTGAAAAATATCAGTGTAGTTTACTCTAACGCTGTTGTAGATGGCAGAAGCGCATTACAAGCTAGTACCGAAGTGAAAAGATCGCGAAGCGAGTCTTTGTGTTTAGTGGATTGCATTGTATTATAGTTCTTGGATTTGAGGCCTTGCTTGGATTTTATTCGTCTTAGGGAAACATACGTAGAAAGAATCGCGATTGGATTCGGTGGCGGGAGAAAAAACGCGCATTGGTTTGCTCTTTATCGTGCCCCGTTTTGCTTGTCGAGCCAGTAGAACAAGTATTAGATAGATCGTTGCTTGCTTCGAATGCGACTAGAGGTCAAAGCTATTAGGCCCTTGTGTCAGTGACGCAGAAACACTTTGAGAGTATTCAGCATCTCTTTCATAGACTGCTCTTTGGCCCCATAGCTTTTTTCTCGGACGAGCCAACTACCAGCAACTAATAGGGACGAACGAAGGGGCTATAAAGTTTTCAAAGTGGGTGATTCGCTCAAGGAGACTAAGCCAAGTTTTCGCTGGCTAGGCCCTTTCTCTACAGCTAAATACGGAGCGGTGAGGCTGTAGTTTTTAATAGAGCAGCAGGCAAGGTTTTCATCCCGCTCTAAGGTAGGGTTTCTTGATTATTACAAGTCGAAGTACTCCATGGCGTTAGCTAGACCAGTGTAAGAGCAAATAATATATTTTAGAAACAAGTTAGGGCTTAACCCTAAGAAGCTATTTTTGTAAAGGTGCCGTAACTAAACACTAATTAAATGCTCTTAATACTAAATGAGAACGATCTCGCATACTATCGCTATAGTCTCTACTAATTCTATGCATCACAACGTGATCGCAACGCAACGCAGCTTAGCCATTGAGCTTCTATGTGTCATACTTTCAGCACCGTTAGTACACAAGCAATTCTTCCAACCACAACACAGCATATCTAGTAGTGTTCTACATGCTCTCCTAAAGTTATTCTGTTGTATATATACCATGTCTAGGGCTGATACAAGCTCAATAGGGGTGATATCCAACATTGGGTTATCATGTCACGTGACAAGATCACTCCCATGTGACCTGGAAGTCTAAAAGAGCTGACCTGTCCGCCATTAGTTTGCTGCAACGACTTGCTTGAATTGTGAGTATTTTATTGGGGACATACTATTTGAGTTAAAGCAAGTGCTGGAATTCGAGCTTATTTGTCGTTTCATTGAAGAGATACAAAGGCGAGGAAATACCTAAGTATGGTGGTGCGACCGAGCAGTGTCATTCTGAACTCAAGAATCTGCTAAAGCTCTCGGAGGCAGTATGCAATTAGGTATTCCAAGTTTCGGGGGAATTCTGCTGCCCGGTTGGTGCGAAAGGGTTGCGTAGTGCTTCTCGCTCACTAAAGTAACTGACGCCAGCCCTGAAATATCACTTGTAGGCTTTGCTATCGCTAAAATTCAGGATAATAATCGCTAAGTATTGCGAGCCATACACTGCATTTATAATAACGAACCTCAAAGTCGGGGGAGCCATGAAAAATTATCAACTCCAGAATATAGAACGTTGTAAAATTGACAAATATTAGTCCTAATATATCGCTCAACCCTATTGTTCAATTGAATGCCTAATGTTCTAATAGAATGGTGTTCAATTTACTGACTTGTAGTCGAAGTATCTTCTCGAATTTCGAGATAAGTTTTAAGTCCGCATGACACGTGCCATATCACTGATTTGATGTCTCACAATTGGTCCCCGGATACTGGTTTCACGTGCTTTCGTACATCTGACTCAAATTGTTAAGCTAAACTGTACGAATTGAGAATTAAAAGATTGGACTAGTAACAACGTGGTATAATAATGTGCGACACTGTCTGAGCAGACATATCCTTGCTGATCCCCCTCCGAACCACACTACTCGAGACAAATTACATCCAAAAGGGCAAGCTTGAATTACTTCAAGGCAGGCTCTGAGAGAGGAGATTCCTTCTCATTATAGCCGTTCTTCATGGACAACATGTTTGGCGTCCGCGAGAAATAATTCCTGACTTCCTCACTGTACTCATCGTCGTCATCGATGTGTGCTCCAAGTCCTTCCTTTTCAGCTTTCATGGCCTGTTTCGAGTCCCAATCCTCACGCATGTCAACCATCTTGCTCTGGAAATCCAGCTCGGGGTTGTAGTACTTTCCAACACCACGCAAGTTCTCGTAGAGCGAGAGGTGCTTGGGATGGACTGCAACACCGTGGTAATCCTGCTCACGGCCCTCCCGAATATACTTCCAGCGGCGCTCTTGTTCCTTGAGATCAAGTCCTGTGGTGTCAGGGAGGAAAAAGAATGTGAGAAGCATTCCAGCGAGTCCAAACCATGGTACAACGTAGTACCTTTGTTGGGTGGTGATATAGGAGTAGAGGATGGATGCAACTAGCGCACCACATTTTCCGACAGCCGCTGAGAATCCGTGGGCTGTAGCACGGATTGGGGTTGGGTAGCATTCGGCCGCCACGAGGAACGTTACAGCGTTAGGGCCAAACTGATTGAAGAATGAGGACAGGAAGTACATGGCTTGGAACGCCTTGATGTGAGTAATGGATTCGTAGTACGCCAAATGGAATGCTGGAACCACGAAAAAGATGAAATCCATGAGGAATCCAATCTGCATCATCCACTTTCGTCCGTAATTCTTGTTGTCAATCAAGAATGATGCCAGGTAGTACCCGCAAAGGGAAACGCCAACGTTAAGCAAGTTCCAGAGCCAATTTTCCATAATGTTGCTCGTATTTCCAGAAATGGCTTCGATGAATTCAGATTGGAAGAGTTTGTTGCCGTAGAAGAAGATATCATTGCAGAACCACGTGCCTGCAGTGGCTATGACTCGGGTTCCGAAATAGGTAAAAGTGAGTTTAAGCGATTGAACATCATAGCCGGTAACCTTCGCTTTCCGTTTGGCAATAACAAGCTGCTTACTAGCCAGAGGCATTTTGTAGGCACGGTAGTAGATGAGCCAAAATGTGCCCACAGCGGGTATAGCGAACGACACACGGAAGGTCCATTGAGCTAAAGTGGTGTCGTATGGTGGGGCGCCCTGACCGTGGTTGAAGATGAGAAGTAGAAGAATCAGGATAACTTGATTGGCGAACTGACCCCAGCCCTGCATGAGGAAGGCCATTGTTACGTTTCGGCCACGATGAAGACCTATGAAGAACAAATCATTATTTGAAGACTCCTTGGGATATTGTATAATTTTGACTTACGGTCTGATCTTGTTGAGACGCGACCTGCGCCGACTGCATTCTCCATGGCAGCTGTGGCAGTCATTGGGTATTCGCCACCAACACCACAGCCGTAAAAGAACAAAGACCAGCCGTAGCAGATGACCCAGCCCTGGAGGGTAGTTCCCCAGGACGCAGTAAGCATTATAAGCCCGGTGAACATGATGACAGCATCCTGAATCAGACCCCAACGACGACCAAGCCAATCGCCCAAAATGCCAACACCGATCTGGCCGCACATAATACCAAGAATCTCAAGGTAAGTCACAGCCGCAACCCACCCTAGAGGGCCTTCTGCACCAAGAGGGGCGCACTCGGTCTCTTTACTCGACCAGCATTTCGGCCAAGCAGCTGCAAAAAGCGGGGTCAAGTTGCCAATAGAGAAGAGCACGTAACCCTCGAGGAGGAGTCCCGCACCAGGGACAACAGCATGACGGAAGTACCATCCGACAGGGCTGAGAGGATCCGCCTTCATCATGCGGCCGATGGTGGCTAGTTCAGCTAGAGCTTCCGCATTATCTGTTTTCCC
>Ga0335075_10016403_pt1 | contig 11069 bp, 5 predicted proteins | sample Lox_Sample_24_FD_206723 | JGI IMG/M metagenome (GOLD analysis project Ga0335075, IMG submission 206723) | Soil microbial communities from Loxahatchee National Wildlife Refuge, Florida, United States - Lox_Sample_2.4 | ecosystem: Environmental > Terrestrial > Soil > Wetlands | place: USA: Florida... | reverse complement strand
GGCCGCTCTCCCGGGCGATGGCGCGCAGGGCGCGCTCGAGCATGCGGATGTCCGCGGCGCCGAAGTTTCGCTGCGCATGGGCCTCCGCCGCCTTGGCCGCCGCGATCAGCTCGATCAGCGCGTGCCGGCCGGCTTCGGTCAGGGCGACCGGCCGCCGTGGATCGCGATCCTGCGGGGCCACCAGTCCCGCGGCCTCCAGGCTGGCGAGGAGCTCGGGAGTGGCCGGGTGGCCGGTTTGCCAGGCTCGCGCGAGCAGGAAGATGAGGAAGTCCTGGCTGAAGCCGCTGTCGGGCTCCGCGCCGTCCGCCGCGGCTTCGGCGGCGGCCGCTTTCTGCACGGCCAGCGCATAGCGGCCGCCATGAAAGATGAGCGGCGGCCGGCCGGACTGATCGAAGGAGTCCACCGCGCCCACGAAGATGATGTGATCGCCGCCCTCGTGCCGGAAGGCGGTGCGGCACTGGAATCTCGCGGAGCAGCCGCGCAGCAGGGGGACCTGCTCGGCCCCCCGCTCGAGGTCCAGCCCGGCGAAGCGCTCCCCGCCGCGCGTGGAAAACCGCAGTGACAGATCTTCCTGGTCGGCCGCCAGCACGTGCACGGCGAAATGGGTCGTGGCGAGGAACGCCGGCAGGCTGCGGGCGCTCCTGGCGAGGCTCCAGAGCACCATGGGCGGGTCGAGCGAGACGGAGTTGAAGCTATTGGCGGTCAGGCCGACGTCGCGGCCGTCCGCATCCCGGGTGGTCACGATTGTGACCCCGGTGGCGAAAGCACTGAGGGCGCTGCGGAACCGGCGGGCGTCGTCGGGGGTATCGGCGGCGGGCATCCCCCTAGTCTAATCCTCAGTAAACGTTGCGCTGATCCTGCAGGACCACGAGGGCGGTCTTGAAGAGGATCTTGATGTCCAGCCAGGGCGACCAGTTGCGCAGGTACTCGAGGTCGTAGCGTACGCGCTCCGACATCTTCTCCAGCGTCTCCGTCTCGCCGCGCAGTCCGTTCACCTGCGCATAGCCGGTGATGCCGGGGCGGACCTTGTGGCGGATCATGTAGCCGTTGATCAGCTTGCGATACATCTCGTTGTGGGCGATGGCGTGCGGCCGGGGGCCCACCAGGCTCATCTTGCCTTCGAGCACGTTGAGCAGCTGCGGCAGCTCGTCGATCGAGGTCTTGCGCAGGATGGCGCCCACGCGGGTGACGCGCGGATCGCCCTTCGTGGCCTGTGTGACCACCGCGCCGTCCTCCTGGACGCGCATGGAGCGGAACTTGTAGACGACGATCTCCTCGCCGTCGAGGCCGTAACGGCGCTGGCGGAAGAACACCGGTCCGCGGGAGCTCAGCTTCACGGCCGCGGCTACGGCCAGGAGGAGCGGGGAGAGGGCCAACAGGGCGAGGCCGGCAAGCATGATGTCCATGAAGCGCTTGAACACCGCCTCCAGGCCATGGAGCGGGGTCTCGCAGACCGAAAGCGCCGGCATGCCGTTGATCTCGACCAGGCGCCCCTGGATGAGGTCGAACGCGAAGGCGTCCGGCACGAAGTAGACCGAAGCGGTGGTATCGCGCAGCGCGTTGACGAGCTCGCTCATGCGCGGAACGTTGGCCAGGGGCAAGGCGATGTAGACCACCTTGACGCCGTGCCCGCGGACGAAATTCGCGGTGTCCCGGCAATGACCCGCCAGATTCTCCGGATCCGTGAGTTGCGTCAGCCGATCGGCGCTGCGGAAATCGAAATAGCCCATGAAACCCGCGGACGGCAGGCGGCGTGCGAGCTCCACGCCGACCTCATTGACGCCGATGATGATGTAGCGCGAGGCGCGGGCGCCGTGCTCCGCACTCCAGCGCACCCGGCGCCGCAGGAAGTGCGTCCCGGAAAGCGCAATCGGCGTCACCGTGAACCACGTCAGAATCGACTGGCGGCCGAAGATGTCGGTCGCCTTGAAGGTCAGACCGGCGAGGAAGAGCATGCCGACGACCATCCCCCACTGCAGCAGCAGCCGCGTGTAGCTCCTGCCGAAATCCCAGCTTCCGGCCGAAGCCGCTTCCGAGGCGCCGATGCGGTCGAAGAGATGGCTGGAGATGATCCAGGTGAGCAGCGCGAGCGCCACGAAGGCGGGCGAGGGTTGCTCGCCGAAAGCCTGCTCACAGCAGAAGAGGGACAGCACTACGATCAGCGGGTCGAGCTGCCTCAGTAGTGCGACTGGCGCCGGCTCGACATTGCCGAGACGGACCCGTCGATGTGCGAACGATTCAGCAACGGATGCCATTACAATTCACTTTTTGCGGCCCGTACCGCGATAAAACAGTCTTCGTATTCTTGTCGGCCGTCCGGAGCGCCTGTCGGTGCGCCCTCAGTCAACCGCATCGTCATCTGAAATTTTTGTTGGTCTTGCCTTGGAAGGCGTTTTAAATTGTTCGACTACGCTTTGCAGCCTCTGTGCCGCTCAGCCGCAAATTGGGGCGCTCTAAGCGGTGCTTGCTCGTGTGGCCGCTGCGGATTCAATGGCTTGGCGTCGCCTGCGTGCCCGCAGGATCTTCTTTGACGGCCATGACCCGGAGCTTCCCTGCACTGAAAGGCAGCTTAACACACGAGGCGCGCCTAGTGTCGGCGCATGGAGACGATTATCCGCGCGGGCCGCGACCGCTACTGAGAAGAAGCGCACAGTTCGGAGTTACGCTTGGATTATGTAATGCACACTCCAAACCCCGGTGTGCGGAGTCACCGCGCAGGGATTGCGAGGGGCTTACCCGCACAGGCTTGGTATGAGGTCTCAGTGGCAACTGATTGATCTTGCTTCATACTACCGATTGGCGTTCGGGTCGCTGCCGGCTGCGCCTGCGGTCACATGACTAAGTGTGTCGCCTCGCACGGTGCCGAGCAGAGCCCATGCGGTAGCATCCATTGCACCGGCACTGCTCAGCGGCCGCGGCATAACGAATAAAATCGGCAGAAGGGGGCTCCGTGAGCACTGATTTGACAGATTGTGGACCTGGCCGTAGGGGCTTCGGGGCGAAGTTTCGCTTCCGCGTCGCGCGCATCCCCACGATCGCCGCCACCGCGCTGCTTGCAGGCGCTGGCCATCCGGTGTTCGCAGTCACCTACTTCAGTCCCTTCGCGCTGGTGGGATATCAGGACAATTCCAATGTGTTCATGCGTCCGAGCGACGCGCCGCCCTTCGAGGCGCAGGGCATCACCGCACTCGGGGACTCGATTTTCAATTACGAGGCGGGATTGGGCTCGGAGCTCGACTGGGCAGCGGCGGACCGCCTCACGCTCGATGCCTCGGCCACGCGTGACCAGTACGATCGCTTCTCGTTTCTCAGTCACTACGAGTACCGCATCGACGGAAATTTCCACTGGCAGTTGACGCAGGCTGTCGATGGTACGGTGACCTATGAGCAGACCCACTACATGGCTCCGTTCACCGAGACGCTTACCACGGAGCTGCTGCTCAATACCGAGCGGACTCTGAGCGTGCCGGTGCGGGTGGTGGTGACGCCGGAGTGGCGGCTCGATTTGACTCCCGAGCTGCACCAGATTGCGACTCCGCTGCCCGGCTTTGCCGACTTCAAGCTGGACGAGAAGACCGGCATTGTGGGGCTGGACTATCTCGGCTTCGGCAGGCTGACGGCCGGAGTGCAATTCACTGACGACAATGGCCGCTACGAGGACATTGTCGCGGCAACACGCTACCAACAGCGTGAGTTCGACCTCACGGCCAACTACAAGGTGGGCGGATTCTCGACTTTCAGCGCGAGCCTGGGATATACGATCCGCAATAGCGAGGCCAATCCGGCGGACTCAGAGGCCGCGCAGGCAGGCGGCGGCATGTTTGCCGGTTACGCGGGGGTTGTCGGCAGGACTGTCAGCGGCAGCGGATCGCTCACTTACGAGCGCCAATTCACCGGCAAGACGAGCGGCACCCTTTCATTCTTTCGCCGGGTGGATAGCTACGCCGCCGGGGCGAATCCCGAGATCGGGACGGGCGGCGCGGTGGGTGTGAAGTGGCAAGCGGACCCGAAAATAGCGGTTAGCCTCAATTATGGCCTAACGCGAGACGAGATCGAGGGCGGGCTCGTCATCCTGAATGTCACCAACAGAACGGACAGAACGCAGACCGCCAGATTCGAAGTACACTATCAGGCGGTTTCCTGGCTCACAGTGCGGCCCTACGTGAACTGGGCCAAGGCCAGTTCCACATACGTGCTGGGCAATTACTCCCAATGGGTCTTTGGGATCGATGTGGCCGGTCGTCTTCGCTGGTGACTCAGGCTCGCGCGTCGCGCGTCTGCATCGCGCCGAACTGCGCAAGCACAGGAATGCCGAAATGGCGCTCCATATCATCGCGACAACGCAGCCGGCGGTCGATCAGCAGCTCGTAGACGAAGGGAATTCCGAACGCGAGTCCGAAGCTGAGAATGGAGGCGATGAAGAAGAGTTTGGTCTTATTGGGTTTCTCCGCCTTCACCGGCGGCACGGCGCTGCTGACCATGGACACATCGTTCGCTTTGTCGGTCGAAGCGAACTGAATCTGCGAATAACCATCGAGCGCACGCTTGTAAGTGGCTTCGGCGGATTCGAGCTCGAGCACCAGTTTCGTACCCTCGTCCTGTACGTGGCGGTGCGTTAACACGAGCTGTCGCTGGACCTGAACCGCGGCGGAGTATTGGGTGACGAGCTTACGGGCGTCGTCGAGCTGGGAAGAAAGGCCCGCCGCGATCGCCTTCCGGGTTGCGGCGATCTGCGACTCGAGCGCGAGGACTTGCGGATGGCGTGGACCGAGCGTCTCGCGCATTTTGGCGAGTTCCGTCTGCTCCGTCGCGAGATTACCCGCCAGATCGCCATTGGCCGGCGCGATGCCCCACGCCTGGGCTTGTAGCTGCGCCTGGACGCTCCGTTCCTGGTTCTCCGCCGCCAGCAGCCGCTGGTCGAGATCGTTGAGCGTCGTCTCGGCCTCATCGCCGTTGCCCGGCGTGAGATCGATCATGCCGTGCTGCTGCCGAAAGGCCGTCACCTGTTCCTGCGCTTCAATGGTCTTTTGACGCAGGTCCTCGAGCTCCTTCGAGTAGAGCTCTGCGCTCTGCACGGCCGGCTGATCGATGCGTTCCCGGCTCAGCTTCAGGTATTGGCCCGCGACGGCGTTGGCGATCCTCGCGGCCTCATCGGGGTGTTTCGCCGAAACAGCGATGTAGAGGAGGTCGCTTTGGTTGCCCTGAGCGACGTTCAACGACCCGCTGAGCCGGGTGAGGATGGACTCCCGCAACGCCGCCGGCGGGCCCTTGAAGCTGCCGCCCCACTCCGGGTCACTCATGAGGTGCAGCTGATCGATCACTGGCTGCAGCACGGCCGGACTTTGGATGAGCTCGATCTGCGTGGGAATGAATGTCGCCTCCAGGCCGCCCGGGAAAACGGGGGCGGCTAGAGGGTTATTGTCGGCATGATTGACGATGAGAGTCGCTGTTGCGACGTAGCTGTGAGGCAGGAGCTTGATGAGCAGCCCGGAGGCCACCAGCAGCGCGAGCAATGCGATCAGGCTGCGCCGCAGATGGGCACGCACGATGCCTATGACCTGCACGATGGAAATTCCCGGGCTCGACAGGTCCTCATCCGCGGCGGGCATCGCCGCCGCCGGCAGCTCGCTACCCACGACCCTCGGCAGGTTGGTCCGCTCAGTGTTCAAAAAATTCGCTCCCTCACGGTGATGACGTCGTTCGGTTCGACTTTGTCGGTGAGTCTCCCCGAGAGCTCGCGATACCGGCCGTCACGTTCCGCGCGCTTGATGGAGATTCTGCGGGTGCTGCCCATGTTGGTGACGCCGCCCGCATGCGCCAGGGCCTCGAGCACCGTCATGCCCGGATCGATTCTGAACCGACCCGGCGCGCGCACCTCGCCCGTGACGAAGGCCTGCGCGGCGCGTGGGATAAAGACCTGATCGCCGCCCTTCATGGTGAATTGCGCGGCCTCGGGGGTCGAGGTGGCTTCGGCGAGCCCCTGTAGGTTTACGGGCAGCCTGTGCATGACCCCATCGGGACCCGAGCGCAGGACGAAAATCGTGTCCGCACCCTGATCCGTCTCCCCACCCGCTTGGGCGAGGAGTTCGAGCAGCGTGCTATTCGACTGGATGGAGAAGATTCCGGGATTGCGCACTTCGCCCAGCACGGAAACCTGCTGGCTGGTCGATTTGATGATCGTGAAAGAGACGTGCGGGCTCACGAGAATCTGCTTCTCGCGCAGCGCCGCTTCGACGGCGTGGGCCGCCTCGGTCGGCGACAGGCCGGAAACGTGTACCGGTCCTGCGAGAGGCACCTGCACTGTTCCGTCATCCGCGACGTACATGGTCCCATCCATGTTCGGCTGCCCGAAGACGTGGACGGTGACTTCGTCCCCCGGTCCGAGAGGGAGAAGGGGCTGATGGGTCGCCGGCCCGGCCCCTTCGACCGGCTGGGCCTGCCCGGCGAGCGCGATCCCCCCCCCGAGCCCGAACGCGAGCACGAGAGCTAATTTCAAGTACTGGCCGCTCCGGTACATGCTATCCCCCGAAATCCGACCTTTGTGAGCGAAGCGGCGGGCGGTTCAGCCTCTGTCCGCTGCCGTCGGAGGGGTGCATTGTAATCGGTCTCGCATCATTAGGGATGAGAACTCCGTCGAAGCGCCCTGACGGCCTCATCGGGCCATCCGGCCCCTGCAGAAGGGCTCTGGATGGGTGCCCCCGAGCCGGGAATGTGACGGAGTTTGAGCTTTTCGCTCATGGCGGCTCGGGGGGGATCGTGAGATGGACCGATCGCGGCGCCGTCCGCTTGACATCATATGGTGCATTCGCGGGTACCCTTCGCAGATCGAAACTGACTCGTTGGCTTGTGCGACACAAATCACATACGTAACACGCGTCGAGTATGCGATTGGCGACATGTTGTGGCAGCGTCGTGGTGATGATAAAACCTTCTCGGATCGATCGCTTTGGTCTCGATTTATTGTGGACTCGCTTCGAAATGCATCCGCGAAGCGAGGATTTGAGGTGTCTTCATGACTTTGTCGCGAATGTCCGGTTGCATCCATCTGACTCGTGCAGGTGTTCTTGTCGGAATGTTGGCCGGTGCGGCCCTGCTCAGCGCCTGCGGCGGCGGGGGGGCGTCAACTCCTGCCGACAAGTCGAGCGGCAGCAGCTCTTCCGGGCAGTCGTCCACGTCAACAGGCTCGTCGGGTAGCTCGAGCTCCTCGGGCGGCTCGAGCTCTTCGGGCTCAGGCTCTAGCGGTTCAGGCTCCGGCAGTTCGGGTTCCGGCGGCTCCGGGTCTGGCGGCTCAGGTTCCGGCGGCTCGGGTTCGAGCGGGACGTACGCGCTGCCTGCAGCTCGCTCTTACGCGTGGGACCCGGGGCTGCTGTCGCAAGGCGGGATTCCCTCTGCGAGCTGGCCGGTCTGTAATGCCACACCCCTTGCGCCAAGCGGCGGCAGTGACGACAGCGCCGCGATCAACAGCCTGATCAGCTCCTGCGCCGCCGGAACGGTCGTGCAGCTCGCCGCCGGTACTTTCAAGATGGGCCAGGGACTCTATGTGGCCATATCCAAGGGAATCGTGCTGCGCGGTGCAGGCGCCGGAAAGACGATTCTGGTGAATACGCGCAACACCGCGACGACGACCACTAACAACGTGCAGGCGCCGACCGACGCCACCCCGATCATCATCGTTGGCCCGGGCCGCTGGGTGAGCTCGGACGGGGACAGCCGCTGCGATGGACCCACGGCATACCAGACGGGCTACATGCAGCTGCTCTCGGCGAACGGCACGAAGGGGTCGAACTCGGTGACCGTGGCTGACGGCTCGATCTTCTCGGCGGGTCAGATGGTGCTGCTGGATCAGACCTCGGGTGCAAGCTGGCAGCCGGATGTGGCTCAGCTCTCAACCTCCATCTGGGCGTCGCCGGATTATGCGGTAGCCTGGCAGCTGCACAAGCCCGCACTTTCCGACGTCGATGATCCCATCGCCTCGGGAGTGACGCCTTCGACGGCAAACAATTTCGCCGGATCCGGCACCGGCAGCGACGGTGCCTGCTGGTTCTCGCGGCAGGACCGGCCGCAGAATGAGATCAAGCAGGTTGCCAGCGTGAGTGGGAACGTGGTCACGTTCACCTCACCGCTGACCATGGGTTACCTGACGAGTCAGCACGCGGAGCTCACGACGTATACGGGCCTGAATCTGCCCGTCGAGAAGGCGGGCGTGGAGGATCTAACGGTCCAGGGTGGCGGGGATGGTGCCCTGCGCTTCGAGAACACGATGTCTTCCTGGGCAAAGAACATCGAGTGCACCGTGTGGTATGGCGAGTGTGTCGCGATAGACAACAGCTATCGCGATGAGCTAGTGGATTCGTACATCCATGATGCCGCTTGGGCGGAGCCGGGCGGAGCGGGTTATGCGATCAGCCTGGCGGATGGATCATCGGAGGTTCTGATCGAAAACAACATCGTGATGAAGACGAACAAGGTGATCGTCTCGAGGAGCTCCGGCGCCGGATCAGTCGTGGCCTATAACTACATGGACGACGGCTATATTGCGACCGACGAGGGATGGATCGAGATCGGCTTGAACGCCTCGCACATGGTCGGGTCGCACATGGTGCTGTTCGAGGGCAACCAGAGCTTCAACATGGACAGTGACGATACTCACGGTAACTCGACCTATATCGTCTATTTCCGCAACTACGCAACGACCGTGCGCAGCACGTTCCAGAGCGACTACACCGGCGACACGATCAACGATGTCAGCAATATTCCCGGCGGTAACAGTGGCCCGAAGCGAGCGGCCGGCGCAATGACCTACAGTTACTGGATGTCGTACGTGGGGAACGTGCTCGGGGAGCCGGGGCTTGCGACCGCTGCGAACGGCTATACGGATAATATGCCGAACGCGACGACCTGGGGTCCTTCCACCTGGATGCTGGGCTGGAATGACGTTTCTCCCTACACGACAGACCCAAAAGTTGCGGCCACGGCAATCCGCGACGGCAACTGGGACTCGTTCCTGTCGCAGCAAACCTGGCTCAGCAGCTCCGAGGCGCCGTTGCCGGACTCCATGTACCTTACCTGCAAGCCCGCCTTCTTCGGCTCCGACACCTGGCCCTGGACGGACCCCAGCACCGGCACGATCTACACGTTGCCCGCCAAGGCGCGCTTCGATGCCGGAACGCCCAATACCGTCCCGGCAAGCGGTGAGGCCTGCACGGGCTGAGTGCTTGAGGCGCCGCAGGCACGTGCGATTGCCCGGATCCTGAAGGTATGGGACGCCCCACCGCGGGTGTCGCATGCCGAGGCCGCTCCGCCCGCCGGGCTACCTCGCCAATGCGCCGTGTGTCCCCATGGGTGCGCGGCTTACTCTCTGTCGAACGGTAATATCCACGTAATTTCCGCAGCACATGCTGCAAGAACGGCTCGGGCGTGCATGCCGCCGGCATTGCGGTGCGCCCAGCCGTGCCATCCTGCGCTTCTCGGCCGGATGACGTCGCGGTGTTCAAGCACGACACCAACACCAACGCAAACACCAACACTAGCTCCGGCACGAAACTGACATCGGCGCTTCCGGAAGCACGCGAAAACTGGTCGAAACCGCGTGCTCGGCCGCGTTATTTCGAGCGCGGACGCATACTTGAGAAGGCTGTTTTCCAGCGGTGCCGCGTGCTTGAGGTCCATGTGTCGAGCGACGCCGAACGCTTGAGCGGACGATGTTGGAACGAGGCCGGGTGCTCGAGCACGAATTCTGTCTCCAACCGCATACGTCTGCTTGCAGAGACAGTTGCGCCGTGGCGTCTCAACACCATAAGCTTTCTTCCGAAGGCGGGCCCGCAGCAGGGAGAGGACGCAACATCAGGGGTCGCTTCCACACACTGGGAACTGTGTAGGTCCCGCGGCAGCTGAGCTGCGTGGGCAGGTATCAACGTCTTTGCTCGAGGTTCCCAAATGCGAACTCTCACTGTCCGGCAGCTCGCGCTGCAGCTGCTCCTTACGCTCGCAGGCTTTCTCGCTGCCGGGGCCGCAAATGCCGCAGGGCCGACGCCGCACCGGCTCGTCATCTCTGGCACGCCGGCGACGACCGTCGTAGTGGGGAAGAAATACAGCTTCACGCCGACGGCCAGCGGGCCCAGCGGCCGCACACTGAAATTCTCGATCACGCACAAGCCGGCGTGGACGACCTTCAGCACCGCCACCGGCAAGCTCGCCGGCACACCGGCGGCTGCGAACAAAGGTACGTTCTCGAGGATCGTCATCACCGTGAGCGATGGGGGCGCCACCGCATCGCTGGTTCCCTTCAGCATCACCGTCAAGGCGGTGACGACAACGACAACGTCGCCGCCGACGATTTCCGGAACGCCGCCGACCAGCGCAACCGTGGGTACCGCCTACAGTTTCAAGCCGACCGCAAGCGGCGGCACCGGGGCGACGCTTACCTTCAGCGTGCAGAACCTGCCGAACTGGGCAACCTTCAGCACCGCGACGGGCGCGATTTCCGGAACCCCGACCTCTGGCAGTGTCGGAGTGGACTCGAATATCGTGATCTCGGTAAAGGACAGCGGAGGCAGCGCCTCTCTCGCTCCCTTCAGTATTACCGTCAAGGCGGCCGCTGCGACAACGGCGCCTCCGACGATCTCCGGGACGCCGTCTACCGCCGCGACCGTGGGCACTGCCTACAGCTTTACGCCGACGGCAAGCGATGGCGGCGCCACGCTTTCCTTCAGCGTGCAGAACCTGCCGTCCTGGGCGACTTTCAGCATAGCGACGGGAGCGATCTCGGGAACTCCGGGCGCGAGCAATGTCGGGGTCGACCCGAATATCGTGATCTCGGTAAGCAACGGAACTTCCCAGGCCTCTCTGCCTGCGTTCTCGATCACGGTGAGCAATCCGACGACTGTCTCAAATTCCGGCGGCACGTACACGCTGCCTGCGGCCCGATCCTATTCCTGGGATCCGGGCCTGCTGGCGCAGGGGGGCATCCCCTCTGCGAGCTGGCCGGTCTGTAATGCCACACCCCTTGCGCCAAGCGGCGGCAGTGACGACAGCGCCGCGATCAACAAGCTGATCAGTTCCTGCGCCGC
>Ga0335075_10016402_pt1 | contig 11069 bp, 13 predicted proteins | sample Lox_Sample_24_FD_206723 | JGI IMG/M metagenome (GOLD analysis project Ga0335075, IMG submission 206723) | Soil microbial communities from Loxahatchee National Wildlife Refuge, Florida, United States - Lox_Sample_2.4 | ecosystem: Environmental > Terrestrial > Soil > Wetlands | place: USA... | reverse complement strand
CTACGGAGTGACTGCCTTCAAATCAGCCTCCAGGGAAGAGCTACTAGATCAAGCTCACGCGGTCTGGAATCATCTGGAAAGCTTTTCTAGCGGTCACTAAGCAATGCAAAAGGGTCCAACAGCCAAGCGCAAGAAGTTCAATTTTGCCGCCAAAGAGATCAAGCACCCTGAGACTCGTTCAGATCTTATCAGCATGAAGAAAAGAGATCTCTCCAATTGGATAAAGTTTCAAGGAGTTGTCATTCCAAAGGATCAGTCCACGAAGAATCATCTTCTAGAGCTGGCTGAGAAGATATGGCACGCTGTGACAGATGGAAACCTTCTTCCGGAAGGCCTGCGAATCCAGACTTCTCCTGGCACCCGCTCAGACCTACGTCTAATGCTTGCGAAAGACCTGGATCTGTGGATCAGGTCCCACGACATACCTACAGGAAGGTGCGTAATTGACAACAAGAAAGAGCTCCTGTCTCTATGTGAGCGGATATGGGATGCTATACAAACCAACGACTTTGCCGATTTGAGGACGAAACTTAGACCAGACAAGGTCAAGGTTCCTCGGACTCGGGAGGATCTTGGGCTGATGACAGGAGCAGATCTGAGGCAATGGATCGGGTCTCAAGGAGTATGCATTGCGAAGGACAATCGAAACAAGGACAGAATATTAGCTCTCGCTGAAACGACGTGGGATGCTATAGAAAATGACATCCTGAACGATCTAACGATGCGCCGGCGACCAGCACCGTACAGTGTCAAAGCGTTTCGAACCTAGAGTTTTGGCATGAAATTCGATTACATTAGAACTCTAACATCTCAGATAGGCAAGGTCCTCGCGTTACCTTATCATTCCAATCCACACACTTTTACTCGCTCTACTCGCTGTTGTACCTGTTCGGCCGACATGCACTGAGAGTGTTCCTATGAAAGCTAGCGCAAGCTGAAAACAGGAGCTGCAGGTCTCGATAATCCAACCTCAAGCGTGCCATCGGCCCTCCTTATGCTCGAGGGAATCGTTTCGCCTTTTCTCTAAAGCACGATCCCCGACGATCCTTCGGAGGCAGGATCAGGCAGCTTATAGAAGCGCCTTCCAGACCGACTCAGGAACAGCTCGAGCCGCCCCCGCGTGACTTCATACTCCTCAACTACTCCCCTTTCGGTTGCCTCTTCTACTGCGAGAAGGACAAGCTGGGTAGCAAAGGGCTGTGTAAAGACGCCTGCCGGAATCGTTGGGAGATCTCGCATCTTAGATGCTAAGGGATGCGGCGCACTATCACTACCACTAGAAAGCAAGCAGGGTCAACGAAACACGCACTAGCAAGGAGGCGGTGAAACTTACAAGAAGAACTTAGGGTCGCTGCTGCACACTGCTTTGATCAGGGCATCTCGATCTGATAGCTTCTTTGGAATAGGTTTACAAAACGCCAGAGGATCTGCCTCACTAATGTCTCCTGTCAAGTAGAGGTGATGTGCGGTTATAGTTCCTGCAGGACCCACGGGCATTAGAAGGCGGACGGCAAGATTGGAAGCAGACTAGAACAATCTTGGGAATGAAGATATCGAGAAGAGCTGTAGAAGAACAAACCTGCAACTGATGGGCCGCAAGCCCGAACAGCATCTAGAGCCGCTGCAGTGGAACAATGCTGCAAAGCATTAGCATAATTTTGTTGGCATAACGGTGGGAGTTTGCTCGCCTCAAGAACGCATCGGAATCGAGGAATCTTTTCATGAAGCCTCTTTAGTTTTGGTAAGAATGCCTCTTCGAGAGAAATGCCGTCGCTTGACAGAGACTGTGGCATCTCCCCATGTAAGTTTAGTACAAGGTCATGCTGTTCCATTGCGGAGAAGACAGAAGAATAGGCTTCTAAAAAATCCGCCGTGACGCCCGACTCAGAGTTCGTAGTGACACCTAAACTGCGTTAATAGTTCCGGAGGACAGAGGCTTTTCTATTGACGCCTTACCTTGAGGATACAACTTAACTCCAGCGATACCAGCGGCTGCGGCTTCAGCGATTACTTTGGGTGTGACGGAAGGATGGAGCTGGACTTGTCAGATGACTTGGTGGCTCGGTAATCCTGCATAACCTACATATAGACACATGAGATAATGGACTCTAGGTTCAATCGACTGAAGACGAGACTGAAGAGAGAGGGCTTGAGCGACGCTTGTAATGGCGGCTGTAGGTTAGGCTATTATCTGGGTCAGCTAATGACGGAAGGAGATACCAAAGGGTCTATTTGCCATGACACAAACACTACATCTACTCCCCCTTTACGAATTTGAGGGACCACCAACTCCATAAGCTATAGCGCTCGGAACATCGTCAGTTTAGACTATGATGGAGGCTGGTGAGATTGACCTGGTTCTGCCTCAAATGGGCATGCATGTCCGCCGACGGTGGCAATTTTAAACATTGCACGTCTTTCAGCCTCATTTTGCCAAATGTATTGAGAAATCCGGCTAGAAATGAAGCGTTTGTCCTGCGGATTCAAATGGGGCTAGGCACAATAGGATAGGATAATGAGATGGCCGGCCTGACCTCTCTCCGGTGCCCTGGAACGAGGAACGACTGAGAAGGGAAAACTTATCGCAGGAACTGACAGGGGGGAAGAGTAGTAATCACTTGATGACGCATCGGAAAGGCTGTTTCGGTTTTACTTCAAAGCATTCAACTCTGAAACTCTTCCCTCTTCTTTACATTTTGTCGCGTGAGAATACCAAGGCGACGACACAGATTACCATGCATCACAAGTCTAAATGCCTGGCGACAAACAACATGAGTTGATTGCGCGAAGTATGATCCTAACCATGACGACTCGAACGCATTTATCCAACCACGTGTATACATGAACAAGGGTTTGTGGACCAGTGAGAGAAGCGGCAATGCCATGGGACGACCTTGATGGTTTTGTACGAGGGAATGGTGTTTTTGAAGCAGCAGTATCCGTATAGATATTGCCAACAGCTACGATTTGACGACACTGCGAAGATGTGTATATATCGTACAGGTGATCATAATGTGTGATGGAACCCGCCAGCCTTTACTACGCTGTGAGAAGGGAGTACGGTCTGGTCTGAATCTACACTCCTTTGGGCTAGAGTATAGAAATTACGCATACGGCTCAGCAGGCTGTAGCTGATTGGTCTGGTCCGAAACCCAAAATTGAGGATTCGGCAGTCCTACTTCGCCGCTATTGGCGCGTCCTGCAAGCTATCATTCGCCCTGTCTCGGTAAAGCTGTGTATTGGCTGTACGCGTCTCCACTAGTATGACCGGGGTGGATCGGGATTGAGGGCCGATGGCTGAAAGCCTCGTGACGAGTGACGAGCACCGGTCAGATTTCTAGACCTTTACTGAGAACGGTAGATCTGGAGCACTTCGTGGAGATTTGCGGTTGGAGCACAGGGAAGCCACTTTCGTATACTCACCACGAGGCTTCCAAATCTCCTTATCCAAGCTCTTACGAAGAAGGTAATATGCGAACGAGAGGTAGCAATACGTTAGCCGCGAAGCGGCGCCTAGTGATGCAAAAAGTCCTGCCCAAACGTTCTAATGAGTGGAACAACATGTCTAATAGGTTCCTGGGCCCACTCCATCCTAGAGAGCTTGTCCAACTTCGAGACGATGATATCAAGCACGTTGAGACTGGCGGTGTATTTAACCATGCGGACGAGACGAGAAGCAGTCCATGCAAATTCCACTTTGCCTAGGCCTTATTACATATTACTTGTGCAATCAATAAACGAGGGACTCGAGGACATGCAATTATTCACCGTTATTACTTGCTGCAATGTCAGTAGCATTAGGAACTTTCAAGTCTTCGAAATTGATGGTGGAATGAGGCAATTGGAGTTGATTGTCTTCCAAACATTTTAAATCAAAGTTGTGATGTACTGGCCTAGGTGTCGTATGACCGTCCGTGCTCATTGAAAACGAGCAAAGTGAAGCATGAATGTCCTTGGGCATGTCCATCTAATTGGCTAGAGTTAGACCGCATGCCAGACGCCGTTATCACGAATGAAAATCTAAAGAAGGAGACAAATGGCTTGCTCCGTTGTACTAACTCAGTTGACACCGCGTTGCGGCACAGAATTTTCTTTGGGGCACATGAATTGAGCCCCTTGTATGTTGAGCTCGGTGATCAGATGGACCAAGACAATTCCCAAAATGGTATTGAGGTCATGCCCGCACATGTTGAGCCTGCTTAACCTGAATCCGAGAGTATGGTCGGCACAGGCCTGACCAATTCGCTGCAATGTAACTTCAACTACGACGGATTGGCCTGGTTGTTGGATCATCAACTAACTACAGAGCACATGCTCGGGTACGAGATTGCGTAGGCTGCAATGAATGTCTGATGAGCTTGTGATCGTTTGTTAGCCTTGCGCTCCTTTGAAATGGGAGTTTAAGCTGGGTACGGAGAAGGAGCCACTTCCATGGATTGACACAGGGATCTAGATTCGGGTACCTTTTTGCGCAGACCGGAGCTGTGCGGTCCAAGCTGTGCGATGCCAGGTTCTCCCGGATAAGGGCAATTTAAAGCTCTTATGCAACAAGAAATCCTCGGCTCTGCATAGTCATCTGACGAGGAGAATTATTTGTAAGGTTTCTGCAGCCAAAACACTGTTTGGAGTCGGGGTGCATGGCGTGGCGCCGCACAAATTCTCCGCCAGGCTTTCCCGTAAATTTTATTTTTGGTCGACGAACTCTCGATCGACGCCCTGTGATAAGGAACCAGCCCTCCGCGCTTCAACATCATCACTCCCTGAGCCTTGCTCCCTGCATGCCATGTGCAGACGGAGGTTCCCAGTGGTCTTGTCCCGAGGCCAGGCGTATGATTGCTGCTTCAATTAATGATCGAAAAAGCTCAGAGATCCGATATGAAAGGCTACCAAGTGATGCAGCGGGAGATCTCCAACAGGCCATTCACTATTACCTGCAGGCTGCACAACCGGAAGAATTCTGAGGCGCCCTTGACTTTCCGTCGTATGGAGCACTTCTCGCCCTCGCGAGAAAGCGTACCGAGTTCGTTCCTTACCATAGCCACTCTCACGATCTTGTTTCGCCCCAGTTCTTCATCTGGTAATCCCTCGAGGACCTAAAGCAGCTCCATATCGATCCTTCTCGCTTGTTTTTCTTCAACTATTTGGTTAGTTGCATCGTCATCCCTGTCTTAAGTAGTCGTTTTTCGATTCCTTCTACTCGTGGAAGCCAAAAATGACCATAACGCGGAAGCCCTGGCAAGAAAATTTCGAGGTAGCCCTAAACCGGACGCGGCTCTAAGCAGGCTCTTGCCGGCACATCACTACTCTAGCGTGACAAACACGGCTGTGGCACAGCGAACTAGGATTGACCAAGTGCAGAAGACCAGGATTCAGCTCATGCAAGAAGTATTGAAGGACCTCAAAGCACGGTGCCTGGGTAGTGAAACCAATCGAGGGTGTCAAGTAGCAAATGTTTTCTCAGAGCTAGACACATGTTGTTATCGACTCATGGAGAAGGAAGAGGCTAACCTCAGGGCGGCACCGCAGCTACATTATAAAGGCTGGTTAGTTGCCATAGGATAAGTAGTGAAGCACAGGAGAAGGCTTTCAAACCACCACTCGTTCTTCCACAACATTGCTACCTCGCTTGGTTTCCTACTCGTTGTGAATACGCAAGCATACATTGGAGCTATATTATCACCATGAAGCTTACTTCAGTCTTCCTTACGCTCGTTGCTGCCGTTGCTGCTAGTCCTTGGAATCAACCACGAGGGGAACCTCCGTGTTCGACTTCTTGCTCCACTGAAGTTTGCACCGAGACCACCGTAGTCTGGGTACCAACCACGATTTCCAGCGAGACCGAAACCTGCTACACAACTCAGACTGAGAGTGAGACCACTGTCACAGAGGTAGAGACGCTCACCACTACTGTTTACAAGCCAGAGACGACATCGTATGTTCCAAGAAGCCCAATAGTCCTTTGAAGAGGTGCATGAAGCCTAACAACACGAACAGCTACGCGAAAGTCATCACCACTTGGATCACCACCGTCACCTCGACTCCATGCCCGGAGCAGTACCATGAGACCTCGACGAAGAGAAGCCAAGTTTGGTACCCAACAACGGTTTGCACGCAAAAGGAGTGTTATGAGACCACTGAAGTTGAATCGACCTCGTAAGTGCACTGATAAAGCCTCAATCTGAACCGGATTCTAAGTGGATGTAGCACCTACTACAAAACTGAAACAGAATGCAAGACGAAGACTGCTTCTTGGCAGCCACAGGGCAGCCAATGGCAATGGGGCAACAACTGGAACTAGCAAGTGGGCAAGAACCGCTTCGGTTTCCGGGGCGCTGTATTCTCGCAGCTTGGCAGGAACCGGCATGAATCTTCTACGACCGAAGAATCCATTTTATTCCTTTCAGGCGCGGCAGAGCCAAAAAGGGACTAAATTTCATCACCCTCTTTTGCGTCTCCCGGAGTGAATCAGTGGATGAATGATACCTGAATTCATCGGGATAACGTAGCTTGTGGAATGCAATGAACCACGTTAGAGGACGTTTGTTAATGGTTATTATTAAAAGTAAACTCAAGGAAAAAGAGAAATGAAATTCTACGACTTGAACGGTCAAATCTCCGTTCCTTTTGGCTTCCGACTTTCTAGAAAACGCAGTGTTCTTCATCATCCGAGCGCAAAGGCTACTACTCTGGCTCGGTAATGGTCCTGTCACCGTCATATTAGTTATTCCGTAAGGACCGTCTATCAGGCATAGCATACGTGAATGTGGAGGAGTTGGGACGCCACATCTACCGTATATGCGAGATCAAACTACTTTGACGTAGAAAGGGGATTTATATCCTCCGATAAAATTTGAGGGATTTTAGCTGTAGCTTTGAAGATTGCCTTGTGGCCAAAAGAGCCAGGTTGCTGGATCGTGTATGAAATCAAACCACGCTCTGATATTCCCACGAAACAATTTTATCCACGTTAGTCATCTGCCTCGTCGTGTAGCTAAGCGTACTGAACTTATGCGTGCGGAGAGAACGAGGCAGTGATGCCTGTGGATCACCGTGTGAAGAGGCAAGATGAGGGGCGGAAATGCGGAGGTAAGAGATCAACGTCGCATGCATGGATAGGTGAATCAATATTGATCACCTGAAGCATGAATGGCCATTGTTAAAACCTGCGAGAGCAATGCTTTACCGAATGGGTGGATTTTACGCGGTTAAACCAATCTATGACCAACTTCAAGGGCTTTCGAAGGCTGGCTGAGTTTGGTTACTTAGTCTTGCCCTATTTCTTGGCGCGATATATTGAAGTTGAAGTCAAAAGTCGGCGGCGCCGTCGAACCCCAATGTCCTGAGAGCAGACTAATTTGGATAGGCTGGCTTGAGTTTGGGCATAGGATCTTGCCGCTATCGAAACGAAGCTGTCGCGACTGAGGGCTTTATGTGCCTTCGCATATTCACGGTTTTGTCCGGGTTGCAGGGGACATGCAGGACATCCACAGTGTTCTCGCAGAAGCTGGCCGGCGTCGTCCTGGTCTAGCACTGTCCGACTTGAAACGATCGATTTCACTCGCTAAGATCTATCACTCTACCCTTCAGTAGCGTACCACCCGTAAGCTTGCCTACGGCCCATCCGACGTATGCTCCTGTCACAATCGTGATGGGCCATTTTTGCCAATCGCGATCCCTATAATTTATCAGCATGTTGCATTTTCACATCTGAAATATTTCGCTACACACCAATCTAATGGTATTGGAATAGCTCCAATCCATGCTCCAATCAACGTGCCTAATGCTGCCCCATACAGGTCGTCAATTGGAAGCAGTAGTGCAGTAATCGCCCTCCATTTATTCTTGTCAACTCCATGAACATAAACAAGTGGCAGAACGGCCAGAAGAGAGAGATGGGCAGCGCACAAAATTGTATGCGGTAGGTGCGTTGTCAACGGAGCACCGAAGAGGATCGCAAGTAATGTGAGGATTGGTGTGCCTAGCAGGAGGGAGAGGGTGAGAGAAAGGATAGCAGACTGTCATCTGATATCAGCATCGAGCCTTTTTCGGCCAAGGTTTGGATGGCTCACAGTAGTTCGAGTCGCAATGCTAGTTTCATGTCGTACCACAGCCTTCTTCCGTGCAGGTTTGGGGCCTCCAGCCTTTGGCTGAGGCGTATTCGGGGCAGAGCTAGTGGGGTGTAGGCAGAGAACCACGTAAATGATTTGGAGAATGTTCAGCGGGAAAAGCAGTGCTGCGAGGGAGCCGACAGGATTTGCAACAATTGGTCTGAACTGGAGCAAGTAGCCGGAGAGGACAACCAGAGGGTGAAGATGGTTGTATAGACGCGCAGTGTCGTGGTCGATCACATTGACCGGAGTGTATCGCGGCTTTTCTGGCTTCACACTTGCGGAAACCACGCTCATGTTGTCGACCGAGCCGTTTAGTAGCTGATGGATTCGATTGTTATCTCGACACGTTCATTGTGAGATGCTTGGGGAAATTTGGAGTTCGTGAAGTTCAAAGCTTCCGCCGCCGCTTGGCATCAACGAGTCAGGGGATTGAGTGCTCTACAATGGCGATTCAACTTGCTACTGGTAAAGCTATGTTAAATTTTTCCGCGTACAGATGCGAACCGTATATCCCGTAAAAAGGATCACGGACTTATATGCTTTTTGGGAGCGGTTGTGGTTTGCACAGTTGCTGCAATTTTAAGGTCTCACTTCGAGAAAGGAACGGGAGGACTAAGAAATCTTAGGACCTATAACTATGGTAATTGTTCTATGAAACTTCCGAATAGCATGCTAAACGATCTCGGCATATTTTTTGTTTTGTTGAAAGTAACTCGTCCCAATATCTTAGCCTGCCCAGTAATATAGCCTACTTCGAATCAACATTCAGTGAACTCAAATATGCTACGGACGGTAAAGCAAATCCCTCATCCATCAATACAGTCTCAACTTTGCAGGCCCCCGTCGCAAGTCCTCGTTCATTCTTTCGGAATCAAATTCCGCAAAGAAAGGTCGTAAACAACATCTTCCACTTCCTTGACCCTGTACTTGATCCCATCGCTTCGCTTCCGGAGAACATCATTTTTCAGGTTAAGGATCTGGAATCCCGCGTGCACATCTTTGATGAACTGGCTAATTACAAGCGGTCGTCGGTAGTCACCTAATGTGACGGAGTTGCGAGCGAGGCGGGCCTGTTTAGCTATGAGCACACTACACGTAGACGTCAATTTCCAATGCGTACAAGCTCTTCCAGCAAGGATACGAGGGCGAGAAGGTACTCCTCGATAGTGAGATGAAATGAATCGCGATATTTGAGGTTGATAGGGACTGCTTCGGTTTAGAGGTTGATGGTGGAAGCTAAGGGAATTTTTCGTACTGTCCATTTGAATTCCCACTTCACCTATGGTCAATAGACGGCCGGATTGATTGCCGTAGCCGCCCAGCCATCCGTACAACAGAATGGTGTAGCACTGACATGTCAACAATTGCTCCGGACGAAGGCCATGGTGCTCACAGCGTCTTGGACCGATCGCGTCCACATGTGATTCCACTTGTAGTAGGGCTGGCTTGAAGCGCTCATGGAGAGCTTTTTGATACTCTGGACTTCATTATGTATTGCAGGCCCAGCTGCGGAAAGAATGGTGGCCACTGGAGAGCTTCAGCATTGAGTATGAGAATTTGAGAGAAGGATTTACTTTGATCACTTGGTGTCGAGTGAGCTCTAGAAAGGGCGGACTGAGCTGCCCTCGCTACATTTCAACGTCATTCAAGGTGAATTACGTCAGTAAGGTTCTATGCTCACTCTGCTTCTCGAGATCCTGAACAATTTCATGTAGTTTCTGCGCACATGAGCTCGTGTCATGATGACGGTGAGTAACTGACATCTCTGAAGGCCGTGTCTTCGTCAATTTTTTCTTGTAGATGCTCGAATATCGCTGGATCTACCATATTTGACTGCTCCATCGTAAGCTTGGCTCCTTCAGCTTTACTAATGCACAAAAAAAATGAACTTTTATTTCCGGACTACAAAGTGTGGGTTTGCTTGGACCCGAGGCTGCAACCCCTTAGCTTTGTCACAGTGAGGCGCCATGAAAATTTCAGCGTCAACATCCGCAACCTTGTTCCAGTGAACAACGGAAAATATCAGATCGAGGCTTTTCCATCAGACTTCACTCAATAAAAAAATTCAGACGAAATATTTCATATCCGACTCCGAGATAACGTAGTGCAATAGTAAAACGCGGCGTTGTCCATAATTTTGGACGTCCATCAACCCGGCCATTCCCAATGCTGTCTTCTTATGATAACCAAAAGTAGTTGCTGCGCACGTCGAGCAGCCAGACTCAGTCATGACATCCGGGCGTAGGCCTCACGCAAATAACTTTTACATTTAATTTGCAGTTTTTACGTCACACAAGGAGCCGGACGCGAGCGCCTATGCTGCGCCTTGGGAACGGGAAACCATACTGTTCGACCAGCTTCAATGCAATGTTCTATTTTGTTCTTTCACAATATTTACATCACCCATGCCATGACAGTGGATCCAACATCAATCCCAAGAACCAGGTCTTCGAGCATGCTTTCATATTCCGAAACCTAATCTTAATCCACATTCGGTTCCCACCCTACTGCTCCTGAAGTTCTCGTACTGGATTTTATTATTGATGCTACTTCGTGTACGATGTCCCACGTCCTTTTGAGATATTGATTGCAGACATTTGTCCCGAAGCCAACTTATTCCTCAATTTTACTTCGACATACTAGGTTAGCTACCCAACAGAAATAAAGAAGACAACAAAGATCGACTTATAAATTCATTGAACTTTCTCTTCCCGAAATTGCAAGCAAAGTAACCTTGGTATTGAAGCTTTTGACTTGCTTGCATGAGACCCAGCTTGTCAAGGTGTTTTGCGTCGTTTGAGAAGTTCGTAAAAGCTTAATTCTGTGTGGACACGCATATCTAAGATAAGGCAACCTAAGATGGACTGACGCCGGTTGAGCGACGACTTTTTTTCTCTTGGAAGGAAATAAGAATCCGACTAGTGGTATTCCGTACAAATTGTGAAAGATTGTTCCAAC
>Ga0335075_10016401_pt1 | contig 11069 bp, 10 predicted proteins | sample Lox_Sample_24_FD_206723 | JGI IMG/M metagenome (GOLD analysis project Ga0335075, IMG submission 206723) | Soil microbial communities from Loxahatchee National Wildlife Refuge, Florida, United States - Lox_Sample_2.4 | ecosystem: Environmental > Terrestrial > Soil > Wetlands | place: USA... | reverse complement strand
CTACGAGCTCGGCCCCGTGACCGCGTACCTGCGCGATCCGCAGGTTGAGAACATCGACATCAACGGCTGCGATCACGTGTGGATCACCTACGCCAGCGGGGAACGCGTCGCAGGTCCGCCGGTCGCGGCCAGCGACGACGCGCTGATCTCGATGGTCAGGACCTGGGCCACGCGCGGCGGGCAGACAGCCCGCGACTTTTCCGCTGCGGCTCCGCTCGTGAACGTCGCGCTGACCGGGAGCGCGCGCCTGACGGCGACCATGTCGGTGACGCCCCGGCCCTGCGTGTCCCTGCGCCGCCACGGATTGATCGACGTCTCTCTGGAGCGGCTGATACAGCTCGGCACGATCGACCCGGCCATGGCAGCGTTCCTGGCGGCAGCCGTGAAGAGCCGGTGCAACATCATCGTCACCGGTGGTGTCAACGCAGGCAAGACGACATTGCTCAGAGCGCTGGCCGGCGAGATTCCGCCTGGCGAGCGGGTGGCGACGCTCGAGTCGGAGTATGAGCTCTACCTGCATGAGCTAGCGCAGCACCCGGACGTGATCGCGTTCGAGGCACGCGAGCCGAACTCCGAGGGCGCGGGCGGGATCAGCCTGCACGACCTGATTGCGCACGCGCTGCGGCACAACCCGCGGCGGATTCTCGTCGGGGAGGTCAGGCGGGCCGAGATCATGCCGATGCTTGAGGCAATGAACTCGGGCCAGGACGGCTCGATGTGCACCTTGCACGCTAACTCGCCAGCCGAGGCTTTTGACCGGATCCTGATCCTCGGCCTGCGCGGTGGACTCGCGCTCGCGGAGCGCGCGATCCACATTCTCGTCGGCATGGCAGTCGACCTGATCGTGCATGTTCGCCGCGGCTATGACGGCACACGCACCGTTCGGTTTGTGTCGGAGATCCTCGAAGTGCTGCCGCCCGGTGATACCGAGCGGCCGGCCGTCAACCGGCTGTTTTTGCCGGACCCAAAGACTGGCCGCGCGGCGTCCGCGCATAGCCCGTCGGCGGGCCTGCTTCGCAAGCTCACGGCGGCTGGCTTCGATCCTGGCCTGCTCGGCCAGCACCAGTTCCAGCCGGGAACGTGGTCCCAGTGATCGCGCTGGCCGGCCTGGCGGGCGGTTTGGTGATCGCGGGCCTGGCGCTGTGTCTGCTGGAGCTTGCGAGCCGGGATCCTGGCATAAGCCCGCGGCCACGAAGCGCACTCAAGATCCGGATCGGGCCGCTCTCTCGCACACGGCTACTGATCGCCGCTTGCGCTGGCATCGCCACTCTTGCCGTGACCCGGTGGCCGGTAGCCGTGATCGCCGCGGCGCTCGCCGTCCTGTTCTTGCCGCAGATCACGTCCAGCCGCGCGGCGCAACGCCGTGCTGCAGTGCTAGAGGGCCTTGAGCAGTGGACCCGTCGGCTCTCGGACATGCTGACCGCGAGCCGCGGCATTGAAGATGCGCTGGAAGCATCGGCGCGTCAGGCACCCGCGGCGATCGGGTCCGCCGTGAGTGCGCTCAGCCGCAAGCTCGCTGCGCGAGCAGATACCGAGGAGGCGCTCCGGGCGTTCGCGGCCGACGTCGATGACCCGGCAGGGGACCGGATCGCCGCGGCGCTCATCATCGCCACCGGACGCCGGGGCGGTGCAGTGCGGGACGTGCTCAACGCGCTCGCCGCGATGCTGGCCCGCGATGTCGCCGCACGGCGCGAGGTCGAGGCGGACCGCGTGCAGCACCGAACGACGGTGAAGTGGCTAACGTTGTTCGTCGTCGGTTTCACCGCGTTCGCTGCCGCGAACCGGTCGTACTCAGCGCCATACGGGACAGTGCCAGGGCAGGTAGTCATGGCGCTCGTCATGGTGTTGTACGCGGGCGGCCTGCTGTGGCTACATCACCTCGGCTCGGTCCCGGTGCCCGGCCGTTTCCTGGCGCCGGATCCTGCTGCAGCGGTCAGCGCCAGCTCGGCGAAGGCGGGGCTGCGACACACCGGTGACCGCCCGGCGAAGCCGGGATTGTGGCAGGCGGCTGGCCGGACTGCGAGAGCGAGAGCGCGGCAGCGCGGCGCGAGCCCCGCCGCCAGGCATACCGCCAGCGCGAGGCGGCCGACGTGAGCGCCTGGCTTACCGCAGCGGGCGCGCTTGCCGGCCTCGGATGCTGGCTCGCAGTACGTGAACTGGTTCCCGCTCCGCCGAGCCTGCGCGCCGCCATTGACCGCCTCGATTCAGGCGGCAGGCCCGACGACCGGATTTCGCCACGCGCGCGAATCGGCGGGCGACTCGCTGCGACCGTCCCGTGGGTGCGCGTTCCCGTGCAAGATCTCAGGCTGCTAGGCCAGGAACCCGCGGACTGGCTGGCCAGGAAGGTAAGCCTCGGACTCGCGGGCCTGGCAAGCGTCCCGGTGCTCTCGGCGCTGCTGGCACTCTGCGGCATGTCGCTGCGGTGGACAATCCCGGCCGGGCTCACGATCGCGCTCGGGGCAGTCCTGTTCTTCGTCCCCGACGTCTTCACCTCGATGCGCGCGCGGGCGAAGCGAGCCGACTTCCGGCACGCCCTGACCAGCTACATCGACCTCGTGACGCTGGAACGAGGGGCAGGCTCCGCGCCGACGGAGGCGCTGGAAGCTGCTGCCGAGGTCGGTCGCGGCTGGGCGTTCGAGCGCATCCGCGACGCGCTGAGCAGGGCCCGTAAGGCCAGCGAGGAGCCCTGGGATGGGCTTGCCAGCCTCGCTGCGGAGATCGGCATCAGTGAACTGGCGGACCTGGCCGAGATCGCGGGCGTCGCTGGTCAGGAAGGGGGCAGGATCCTGGACACACTGAGCGCGCGCGCCGAGTCGATGCGAGCGGAGGCACTGGCCACAGCGAAGGCACAGGCTGGCGCCCGCAGCACCACGATGGTGCTCCCGATCGCCCTGCTGGCCGGCGGCTTCCTGGTGCTGCTTATCTTCCCCGACTTCTACCGGCTGTTCGGCTAGCCAATCGCCCACCCCCGAGAAAGGCAGGCACATGCAAACCGACCTCATACTCGTGCCACTGCGTCGCTTGGTCACCGGGCTACGTCTGCGCATCGCCGCTATGCGAGGCGATCGTGAGCTCGGTGCACTGAGCCTCGAATGGGTCGCCATCGCCATCGTCCTGGTGGCGGCGGCGCTTGCACTAGCCACGTTTCTCACCGGCAAGCTCGGCGACCTCGAGAAGTTGATTCCGAACTGAGCCGGGACGGGCGGTCAGCGGCGTTGCGAAGCGGAACAGTGGCGTTACGAAGCTGTATGACCCGGCACGGGGCGCATCAATGAGCCGAGGTCAGGACCGGGCGCGACAGGTGATCCGACGGGGGCTGGCTTTCCGCCTGCTCACCCGGCTGAGGCGCGAGGACCGGGGCGCGCTAACGCTCAGCTACGTGGCCGTGCTCCCGTTCGTCTTCCTGGTCATCATGGCGGCGATCCAGGTTTCGTTCTGGTTCCTCGCCAGGGACGCCGCGCTCGCGGCCGCACGCCAGGGCGCGGACGCTGCGCGTGCCCTGAACGCCCCGCGCGCCGCAGGCCCGGCAGCGGCGCTGGCATTCGCCCGGCAGGCAGGCCAGGGTTACCTGGACAATCCGGTCGCCAGTGCTGCGGGAAGCACGAGTTCGACGGTGTCGATCACAGTCAGCGGCCAGGTTCCCAGCTTCGTGCCCGGACTGGTCGCACGGGTGACCGAGACTGTGCAGGCCCCGGCCGAGGAGTTCCGGCCGTGATCCGCTGCACAGGCCGGGCTGCTGTAGACGGCGGCAAGGGCGCGGCCGACGATGGCAGCGCGGCGCTGGAACTAGTAATTCTGGCGCCCGTGCTGTTTGCCTTACTCGGCCTGGTCATCGCGGCCGGGCGCATCTCGATCGCGCAGGGTTCGGTTGACGCGGCGGCTCGCGATGCTGCCAGGCAAGCTTCGATCTCCTTGACTCCGGCAGCGGCACAGGCGGCGGGCCAGGCCAGCGCGCTAACCGCGCTTCGTCTGGACGGCCTGGACTGCAGGCCAGTCGTCTTGATCAACGTCAGCCAGTTCGCCACCACCGAGCCCGGCGAACCGGCAGCGGTGACGGCCACAGTGAAATGCGCCATCTCACTGTCGGACCTCGCGCTGCCAGGGCTGCCTGGCAGCACGCTCCTGCAGGCGCGCTTCACCAGCCCGCTCGACGTCTACCGGTCGAGATAGCTCATGTTCACGATTTCTAAGCCTGTGCGAACTCCAAGTGGAGCATCGAGAGAGTCCATGAGCCAACGTGAGCACTCCATCTCGCGAACTGGAGCGCGCGTCTGCTCCTCCGGTGACCTGCCAGATCGTTCGCGGCGTCGTGGCCCAGCGGCCCGACGAGTCATCGGGGAGCACTTTTATGGTGCGGGGACCGGCGAGGCGGCATCCTCGCTGGCTGACGGCGCGCGCGGGACTTTGCGCACGGCCCTGGAGGTCACGCCGGGTGCGCACGCGGCGGCAACCAAAGTGAGAACCACCATGGCGGCAAACAGCCCCGGCCACCATGCGCCAACGTTCGTGATCCGTGCCGTGCCTGCGATCAGCCGGGCGTTGACGACCACGCCGACCACACCATCACGCAGGCTCCAGGCGGCGAACGCAGTGCAGCTGAGCACCATGCCGCCAAGGCCGAGGATGACATTCCCCGGCCGCCAGGGATGCGCAGGAGGCCCAGACTCGCTGGCGCTCCCGAAGGGAAGCCTCGCCCACGCCAGCGCTAGGGCGCCGGCCAGCGGCAGCTGGGCCGCGCCGAGTGCCGCAATGGCGACGGCGACCTCGCCCGAGTACTCAAACCCCAGCGGATCGGCAACTATCGCAATGTGGGTAATCAGGAGTACGACGATCATCTCCGCCAGTACACCCGCCAGGCCGGCGGCAGCCCCGCGGACCAGCCGTGCGGCGCGCGCTTCGCGCCGTTCGCCAACCTCACCCCAGGCCAGCAGGACAAGCGCTGCGACGATGAGGACCGCGCCTGCGATCCCGAGCCAGAGCCAGACATGCAGACTGCCAGATGAGGGCAGGGCGGCGCACGGCTGCCGCACGCACGGCGGCTGGCTTATGACCGGAGCCCGGGCCGTGCTGGCGGTAGCCAGCCAGAGTGCAGACACGACGAGGAACAGGACTATCGCAGCCGCGGTTCCCGTGGCCGAATTCCAGATCCGCCACAGCCGAGTTGCATCGGTCGCGGGCGGGCCGGGGGAACTCGAAGCTTCCGGCATGGGCGCAGGATACGCTGACGGCCACCTGGGTAGAAGTGCTGCACCGGACGGCTCCAGTGACTAGCGCCGGGCAGCTCAGGATCGACCTCGCACGAGTATCAGGGCGCAAACTCGAGGTCTTGCAATGTGCGGGCGCGTCGGCCGGTCAGGACCGCGAGCGCGGCGGGTTGTCACTGATGATCGTGATCTTGTTCGTGGCACTTGCGGCGCTCGCCGGGATCGTGGTCGACGGGAGCGCCAAGCTGGAAGCAGACCAAGACGCGGTCGCGCTGGCACAAGAGGCGGCCAGGGCCGGCGCCACCACCGTAGATGAGTCCAGTGCGTATTCATCGGGCTCGTTCGTCGTGGACCAGCAACAAGCGCTTGACGCAGCACGCAGCTACCTCATCTCGGCCGGTTACAGCCACTACACGGTGGCGGCGGACGGGGCCAGCGCGATCCAGGTCAGCGTGACCATCACCGAGCCGACCAGGCTCTTGTCCCTGATCGGCGTGGACTCGTTTAGCTGCACCGGCACCGCCACCGCGTCGCTGGTAACCGGCGTGGCAAGAGGGACCTGATGACTCGCGCGCGGAGCCTTGTCACCGGGCTGGCAGCACTCGCGCTGCTAGCCTCCGCGGTTATCGGCCTGCCGGTAGTGCTCTACCGGTTTAGCGGCTCTCCGCTGCCGCGTCACATTGTCAGCTGGCACCTCATCTGGGCCGTGCTCTCCCGGCAGAACGACGGGAGCCTCCTGCTGGCAGCTATCCGAGATTGCTCATGGCTTGCGTGGCTGCTGTTCACCGTGAGCGTGCTCGCGGAGGCACAGGCGGCGATCCTCGGCCACCGGCCCCCGCACCTGCGCCTCGGCGGGATACAGGGCGCAGCCGCTCACCTGGTTGCCCTCGCCACGCTCGCCTTCGCCGCTCCGTCAACGATCACCCTGTCGGCGATCACACCGTCGGGGACAGCGGCAGCAGGCATGACACAGCCGGCGATCACCCTGTCGGCGTCGGTCACCGGCACAAGCGGGCAGCCCGCCGTCGGCCTCACCGCCAGGACCATGCGCGTTATCACGGTGCGCCCCGGCGACTGCCTTTGGTCCATCGCGCAGCACTACCTGGGCGCCGGCGACAGGTATCCGGAGATCGTCAGGCTCAACTACGGCCATGACATGGGGAACGGCCTCGCGTTCACGAATCCCGCGCTGATCGAACCCGGCTGGCAGCTGTTCCTGCCCGGCAACGGCAACGGCGTTAGCCACGCCGGCGCCCGCAGCGGGGCAGGCAGCCAGCATCCCGGCCATCCCGCCAATGACCCGCATTACCGTCGCCGGCATCCGGCTGCCAGGCAGCACCCGGAAGACGATCGCGCCAGTACTTTTCCCGACGGGAACGGGGCAGTACACCCGCGCCGCACCTCGTCACTTGGGGCGGCACCGAGCCAGTCGCCGGCCGGAGGCCAGGGCCAGAGCCTCGAGACGGCCCCGTACCAGACATCCGCGAGCGCTGCCGTGGCGACTGAGCAGCTACCGCAGGCCGCCGTCTTCGTCACAGGAGCGCTAGCCGGTGCTGTGCTGAGCAGCCTGATGCGGCTGCGCTGGCGGCAACGGCAGAACCGCCACCGCGGTCGCCACATCGCTCTGCCCGCCGATCGCCGTGCGATGGCGGCGGAGCGACGGCTGCGTTCAGCTGCGCTGGCAGAGGTCATCCCGCTGGAGACCCTGCGCGAGGCGCTGGCCAGTCTCGAGGCTGGCATCATCGGTGCTGGCCAGATACTGCCGGAGATCGTCGGCCTGCATGTAACGCCGGACGTGCTGGAAGTGCTACTCGGTGCACCTGCACCGGACGCGCCGCCTGCGCCCTACGTCATAAGCCCGGGCCGGCAGGGAATGTGCTGGCAACTCGAACTGCCGGCTATGGCGCCTGTGTCTTTCGCCCCGGCAGCCCGTCATGCGTCAGCCGCAGCGCCTGAACGAGGCTTGGAGTGCCATCTGCTTCCCGGTTTGGTCACGGTCGGCGCGACAAGCGCCGGGTACCTGCTGCTCGACCTCGAGTCATTGCAGGTAACCGGATGCGATGGCCCGCCTGACCTGATCGACCAGGTCATCTCGACGACAGCGACTGAGCTCGCGGCGGGACAGTGGAGCGGCTGGTACGACCTGATCCTTGTCGGCTGCGACGAACTCGAGGTCCTCGGCCGTGCCGAGCACTTCGGCACGCTGGACGAAGCGCTGTCCATGCTCGAAGCGCGGTGCGCGGCTGCCGGGCCACGGATCGCCGCACGCGCTCCTGCAGACGTACGCGAGCTGCGACTGAGTGAACCGGGCAACGAGGACTGGGGCCTGACCATACTGATCAGCCGGACGGAGCCTGATCCGGCGCAGCTGACGCGCTTGCTCGAGCTGGCCGAGGACGGACCAGGCGGTGTCGCCGCGCTGGTTGCCGGCGATCCGGAGGCACCGGACGGGCGGATGGCGCCGACGGTGCTGCAGCTCGCACCGGACCCTGGCGCAGCTGACAAGATCATCGCTAACGTGGTGCCGCTGCAGGTCACCGTGCGGCCGCGCGCGCTCTCGGCCGCGGACTACGCCGCGATCGCCACGCTGTTCGCGGTTGCCGGCGATGTTGACGATGTCGCGATGACCGACGAGCCGTACTCGGCTTACGCCGCGCCACCGTGGCTCTCGCAGGCAGCAGACCCGCAGGCAGCGGAGCTGCTGTCGCCGGCCGCCGAGACGCGGCAGGAAGGCGACGCGGCTTCAGAGCCGCATGGCGGACAAGATGCCGCGCCACGGGTCCGGCCGCCCGCTGCCGATTGTCCGCAACTCCAGGTCAGCGTTCTCGGCCCGTTCATGATCACGGGCTCGGCTGAGCAACTGCAGCCTAAGCAAGCGGAACTCGTGCTGGCCCTCATGCTTGCGGCACCAGCTGGCTTGTCCAACTCGGCGTTGTGCAGCCTTCTCGGCACCGACCCGGATCACCCGAAGCCGACTGACGCCGTTCGGCAGATCATCACAAGGACCAGGCGGCGCCTCGGGCCTGCCAGTGACGGGCAGGAGTACATCATTCATGCGGGCAACGGCCGTTACCTGCTACATCCGGACGCATGGCTCGACTGGGCCGAGTTCCGCGAGCTCGCAAACTGCGGCACTACAGAAGAACTGCGCACGGCAGTTTCGCTGATTCGCGGGCAGCCGTTTACTGGCAGCTACTTCTGGTGGGTCGACGTCCCGCTGATCGAGACCGTGCGCGCCGAAGTCGTGGATGCAGCAGAAACACTTGCCGAAGTCGAGCTTGCCGGCGGCTCGGCTCGTGCGGCGGCACGGGCTGCCAGGGCCGGCCTGCTAGCCGACTCTTCTGCCGAGCAGTTGTGGCGCGTGCTCATGCGAGCTGAGCACGCGGCAGGAAGCGCGGCCGGCGTTACCGAAGCGTGGCGGCATTGTCTTGACGCGATCGAGGAGATCGCGTCAGACGGCGAGCCGCATCCCGACACCGTGGCGCTGTACCGGGAGCTCGCCGCCTGGCCGGGACAGCGCGTATCACGGGAGCACACGCCAGCCCGGTAACGAAGGCATCGAGGAACTCGGAATTGAGCGCGCAGATTCATATATTTTGGCCAAACATTGACACTACTGTTATTCCCGGCCTGTATCGATAATGGCATGACGCCGTGGTTGAGATAGGACGGGTCGATGATGCTGCGTCGCACGCAAACCACCGGATCTGCCCGTCGGTCGTTAGCTGTGCTGGCCGGGACGGCGGCTGTCGCTGCCATGGCGGTTGTCCCTACCGCGATCGGTGGTGCCGCTGTCGCTTCAGCATCCACTCTGGCCGCAAGCCCGCAGAAGACCGATATGGCCGAGCTGATGAAGTCTTACAACTCGTCCACTGGTGAGATCGGCAACTCCTGGTGGCAGGCCGCGGTCGCGCTTTCGACCTTAGAGACGTATGAGCAAACAACCAAGGATGCTAGTTACGACTACGCCATAGCGGCAGCGTTCAGCCACCACGAGTCGAGCAAGTTCGAGGACAACTTCGACGACGACACGGGCTGGTGGGGATTGGCCTGGCTGCAGGCCTACCACATCACTGGCGACCGGCAGTACCTGTCGATGGCCGAGACCGACGCGAACTACATTCACGAACGCTGGGACAACACGTGCGGCGGCGGAGTCTGGTGGAAGAGGCGCCCCCGCTTCTACAAGAATGCGATCGCCAACGAGCTTTTCCTCGACCTGACCGCATGGCTGCACAACAGCATGCCGGGTGATACCAAATACCTGCGGTGGGCCGAGGCCGAATGGTCGTGGTTCAAGGGCAGCGGGATGATCAACAGCTCGCACCTGATCAATGACGGCCTCACGAGCACCTGCAAGAACAACGGTCGGAAGACCTATACCTACAACCAGGGCGTGATCCTGGCCGGGCTCGCCCAGCTCTACAAGGCGACCAAAAACGCCGGGCTACTGGCAGAGGCGCAGAGCATAGCGAATGCCGCTGTCAACAATCTCACCACTGGAGGAGTGCTGCACGAGCCATGCACGGGCTCGGGATGCCGCAGCGGGACCGGTTCAGATGGTCAGTCGTTCAAGGGCATCTTCGTGCAGGCTCTGAAGATACTGGTTGAAACGGCTCACACTACGAAATTCAACTCGTTCTTTGCCGCGCAGGCCCGATCCATCGAAGCCCACGACAGCACCAAGGCCCATCAGGTCGGCTATCTCTGGTCGGGCCCGATCCTCGACCTCACCTCCTATAGCCAGGCGAGTGGGCTGGATGCGCTGGTGGCCGCCCTCAAGCTGCCCGGTGACGCATAGACCCATGTGGGCTGTAACACTGCCGCGAGAAACGCAGGGTTAGCTACCCGAGTTACTCTGATTACAGGAGTAGTCGGAGCAAGCAGGAGCGGGGTCGTGGAGCAAGCAGCACTCGATCAGCTGCAGCAGCTAGTCGAAGACGAAGTCAAGGCCCGATTTCCGGGCGGCGCGATCGAACGGGTTGCGCTGTTGCAGTACGGGGATGAGTCGGTCGTCGAACCGGGAGAGCTCGTTGTCCGGGTATACGTCGCGGCTCCCGGCGACCGCGAGGAGCGCGAGCACGTCGCGCAGGACTTCAAACGATCCTTTCGGCGAGAGGTGGAGCAGCTCCGGGACGAGCTGGCGGAGAAGCTTCCGGAAGCCCGGCGACTCGAGCTTCGCTTCGGCGCCGGCGAACCCAACCGGGTGGGCATTGTTGAGCTCGTCCGGCCAGCCCGGTCGCTTGAGGCGCGCGGCGTGGCGGGCGGAGAGCTGACCCCGGTCATGGCCAGGCTCGGGCGATCGGATCTGGAGACGCTCGACACGCTGATCACAGCCGGCATCGCCACTAACCGCGCCGACGCAGTGCGCTGGGCGCTGGCTCGCATCCGGGAGCGTCCGGCCTACGAGCAGTTGCGGGAGCGGGCGCGCGAGATCGAGGAACTGAAAGCGCAGTTCTAGCCGAGCGGCCACCCACCTACACCCTAAAGTTCTGCTGACCACAAAGCCGACAAATCGGCCCGCAGAAGTTGCCAAGCCTTTGGGGTGTCGAGCAGATTTGGTGCTTGGCTCTGACATCCAGCTGACGGCACAACTGGGTCTCAGGCCCGTGCAACTTTGCTGACCTGGCCGCCCCGCCCGCACAGCCGGCGAACGGCTCGCTAGCCGCCTACCGTGATCTCGTTAATGCCGGCCGGAGCATCAATGTCGTACCGGCTCGGTGCCTCTGGCCAGCCTGGCGACAACAGCACCGTGCCGCTGGCGATACCGGTGTAAGTCTGGCCCGCCAGCGTCGCGGCCGAGGCACCCGCATTCAGGCGCAGCCGCGCCGCGACGCCGGCAGGCGTCGTCACGTTGACCTGGTT
>Ga0335075_10016400_pt1 | contig 11069 bp, 12 predicted proteins | sample Lox_Sample_24_FD_206723 | JGI IMG/M metagenome (GOLD analysis project Ga0335075, IMG submission 206723) | Soil microbial communities from Loxahatchee National Wildlife Refuge, Florida, United States - Lox_Sample_2.4 | ecosystem: Environmental > Terrestrial > Soil > Wetlands | place: USA... | reverse complement strand
TGATCGAGCACCGGCTGCGCCCCGGCGGGCTGCTGCTCGTGAACTCCTCGCTGTGGGAGCGGCCCTTGCCCACGCGATTCCGCGTCGTGCGGGTGCCGGCCACCAAGCTGGCCCTCGAGGGCGGCTTCCCCGTGGGAGCGGGCCTGCTGCTCGCCGCCGCGTTCGCGACGCTGACCGGGCTGGCAACGATCGACGACATGTGCGCGGCGATGGAACGCCTGCTGCCCGGATATCGCAAGCAGCACCTGCCGTCGAACATCGCGGCGCTGCGCGCCGGGGCCGGGCAGGTCACGGCCGCCGGCGTGCCCCTGCTCGCGCCGCCGCCACGGCACGCGCCCGCGGCCTCCGGTGCGGCCGGGAGCACCCGGTGACCGCCGAGCCGTACCGGGGCACGGTCACGATCGCGAGCGAGCGGTGCAAGGGCTGTGAGCTGTGCGTCGTGGCCTGTCCGCCGCGGGTGCTGTCGATGTCCGACGACGTCAACGAGGCCGGGTACCGCTATCCGCTGCTCGCGCCGGGCTGCATCGGCTGCTCCCTGTGCCACGCCGTCTGCCCGGACTTCGTCTTCGACGTCTACCGCTTCCCGCTCCCCGCAGAGTAAGGACTCCCAGTGATCACGACGGACGGCTCCAACGCTGGGCAGCGCGAGCCGGCAATGCCGGAACTCTACAGCGGCAGCGAGGTCATCGCGCGGTCCGCGATCATGGCGGGCTGCCGGTTCTTCGCCGGTTACCCGATGTCGCCGTTCACGGAACTGCTGGAGAGCTTCTCGAAGCTCATGACCGGCCCCGGCCGGGTCTGCGTGAACGCCGAGAGCGAGATCGAGGGCGCGAACATGGTCATCGGCGCCGCCGCGACCGGCGCCCGCGCGGCCACGGGCTCCTGCGGGCAGGGGATCGCGCTGATGCAGGAGGCGATCGCGGAGTCCGCGCTCAACCAGACACCCATCGTGGTGTTCAACATGGCTCGCGGGCAGCAGGACTACTTTCAGGCCACCCGCGGCGGAGGATGGGGCGACTACCGCACGATCACCCTCGCCCCCAAGGACGTCTTCGAGGCCGGCGAGCACACGCAGTTGCTCTTCCATCTCGCCGACAAGTACCGCGCGCCCGTCCTGCTCTACGGTGACCACTTCATAGCGCACACCGAGGTGAGCATCCGACTCGAGGCGCGCGAGTTCGGTCCTCTCCATCCCAAAGACTGGGCGCTGGACGGCGCCCTTGGCGGAACGGGCAGGTCCAGGCAGATCTGGACGTGGAACAGCGGCAAGGTCCTGTCCCCCGGGCCCGGCCCGGACGAGCACTGGCGCCGGATCGGTGCCAAGTTCGAAGCCATCGCGGCTGCCGAGCAGCGCTGGGAGAGCGCGCACGAGGGCGCGGACACCATGATCGTGAGCTTCGGCACCGCCGCCGTGTTCGTGGAGCGCGTCGTGGCGGACCTGCGAGCCGAGGGCCACTCCGTCGGCTGGTTCCGCCCCATCACGCTGTGGCCGTTCCCCGCGGCGGCGCTCGAGCGCGCGGCCGCCGGGGCGTCGCGGGTGCTCGTCTTCGAGGTCAACGCGGGGCAGATGGTCGAGGACGTGCGCCTCGCGCTCCCTGACCGGTCCCGCATCGCCAGCATCGGCGGCGTGAGCTTCGATGACTCGGGGCTTCGCTACGGAACGCTGATGGACGTGCCGGAGATACGAGCCCGCGTCGTGGGCGCACTGAGCAGGGAGAGAATCGGATGACGACGACTCAGGGTCCCGGACTCTCCGGCGCACGCCAGGTCGCCCAGGCCCGGCCGAACCTGCTGCAGACGACCGAGCACCACTTCTGCGCGGGCTGCGGCGAGCCGATCGCGATGCGCCTCATCCTCGAGGTCATCGACGAACTCGATCTCGCGCAGCGGACGATCGCGGTCGTCGGTCACGGCTGCTACGGCGGGTTCGTCAGGCAGATCGACGTCGACGTCCTGCAGTGCCTGCACGGCCGGGCGCCGTCCTGCGCGACCGGGATCAAGCGCATGCGCCCCGACTCCGTGGTGTTCACCCTGCAGGGCGACGGGGACATGGTGAACGAGGGACTTCAGGAGGTCCTGCACACGGCGGCCCGCGGCGAACGTGTGACCTGCGTGCTGCTGAACAACGGCGTGTTCGGTGACACCGGCGGTCACCTGACCGCGGCCACGGTGCTCGGCCAGCGGACGAAGACCTCGCTGTCGGGCCGCGAGGCGGCCGAGCACGGTTACCCGATCCCGGTCGCCGACCTGGTGGCGTCCCTGCGCGGCACGGCGTACGTCGCCCGCGCCGCGGTGCACAACGGTCCCGCCATCGTCACCGCGAAGCGCGTGCTGCGCCGGGCCTTCGAGCACCAGCTCAACGGCGACGGCTTCACGCTGGTCGAGATTCTCACCATGTGCCCGACCGGGTGGTTCGTCTCCCCGGCCAGCGGCGGAACCTACAGCGAGACCACCCTGGCCGGCGCGTACCCGCTCGGGGAACTGACCACGGCGCCGAAGCCCGCCGGGGGAGGAAACGATGCTGCTGCTGGGTGACGCGCTGGCCGGCGCCGCCGGCGCCGACCCGCACCTGGTGGCGGTCACCTGGAACGATGAGGCCGTCACGTTCGCCGAACTCGACCGGCAGGCCAACGCCACCGCGCACGCGCTGGCCGGCCTGGGCATCGCGCGCGGCGACGTGATCGTGACCTGGGCCGCGACGAGCCTGCGGCACATCGCGGTGTTCGCGGCAGCGGCCAAGGCCGGCGCGGTATTCGCACCGCTCAACCCGGCGTTCACGCCGGCCGAGGCGGCAACCGCGCTGGAGTACCTCCAGCCGAGGCTCATCGTCACGGACGCCGCTCACCTCGAGCAGGCGATGACCCTGTCCGCGGCGCCGGTCGCGCTCATGGGTGCCGGAGTTCCCGTGCCGCGCGAAGCCGACCTAGACCTGCTGGCCGCGGCGGCCAGTACCCGGCCGCCCGTCTCGGCGGTCCATGAGGACGACGTCCACGCGGTCTTCCTCACTAGCGGGAGCACCGGGCGGCCCAAGGGCGTCGCGCTGACGCACCGGGTGAGCTGGCTGCGCGGCACCGGTGCCCGCGCGAGAAACGGCCGTTCGCCCCGCCTGAGCGGACCGGGCGGGCCCGGCGGGGTGGTGTGGCCCTTCCCGCTGTTTCACTGGGCGGGCTGGCTCGCTGTCACCTCCGGGTGGCTGAATCGCGTGCCGGTCCACCTGTCGCCGCCAGACCCGGACCTGCTGCTCTCCCGGGTGCAGGCCTACGCGGCCGTCGAGATCTACTGCATCCCCGCGATCTGGGAGCGCATTCTGTCGCTGGCCCCGTCGGCCTACGACGCGAGCTCGCTGCGGTTCGTCGAGTCGGGCACCTCGTCGGTCTCGGCCGGCCTGCTGGGCAGGCTCGCCGACCGCTTCCCCGCCGCCGAACTGAGCGTTCAGTACGGCTCGACGGAGGCAGGCGGGGTATGCCGGGCCGCCGGCCCGGAAGTGGACGCGCATCCCGGTTCCGTCGGGCGGGTGCAGCCGGGGTACCACACAAGGCTGAGCCCGGAGGGGGTCCTGCAGGTGAGCGGGCCCATGCTGATGAGCGGCTACTACCGCCTGCCGGAGGAAACCGCCCAGGTGTTGCGCGACGGGTGGTACGACACGGGAGACCTGGTCGATGTCGACGACGGCGTCGTCACGGTCGCCGGACGCAGCGCGGAGACCATCCGCACCGGCGGGGAGTTCGTGTCGCCGGCCGAGATCGAGACGGTGCTGGGCTCGTACCCGGGCGTCAGCGAGGTGGCGGCGATCGGGATCCCCGATCCGGACTGGGGGGAGACGATCTGCGCGGTCGTCGTCATGAAGGATCAGGTTCCGGTGCCGAGCCTGGATGACCTGCGCCGGCACGCGGCGTCGCGGCTGGCGCCGTTCAAGCACCCGCGGCGCGTCGTCGCGGTCCAGTCGCTGCCGAGGACGGCGGCCACCGGCCAGGTGCAGCGCCGCCGCCTCGTGCAGCAGGTCCTCAGCGCTTAGAGCTTGGAGGACCGGGGTCTTCGACGCAAGTGGCCGGGGGTATGCCGAGATATATGTCGTGGTTTGACCAATATTGTGCCACCGAGGCTCGACTTGCCGTTTCATGATCATGGGTCAAAATTGGCGATATTCGCCACAAATGACCCATGATCATGAAAATCGTCCCTTCCAGATACCCCACCGGGTATCGAGGAGGGTGGAGCCCGGGAGACCCCGGCTTTTCAACTTCTGGAGGGCTCCGATGACGCGGACGCGGTCTCGGCGGCCGCGGCCTCGGCCAGCGCGTTCCACACCTTGCTGAGCATGATGTGCGGCTCGACCGGCGGGTTTTCCTGCTCGGGCTGGTCCAGCAGCGTCGGGAAGAATCCGCGGCGGTCGGCGAAGATGTTGAGCATGAAGCAGCCTTCGGGGCCTGCCTCCTCAGGGCCGTAGACCGATCCCTTTTCCTGGAGCCGGATGTCGCCCGGGCGGTACCACTTCTTGCCCACCCGCAGCGAGCCGCGGAGGATGATCGACATGTAGTGGGTCTTGTGGTAGTGGACGGGGAACCGGTAGTTGGCCGTTACCTCCATCGGGAACACCGCGGGCTCGTCCTCGCCGTCACCGAGGAAGAAGCCCGCGAATCGCGTCCCGTCGTCCATGACCGTGAACTCGGGATCGTCGAGGCTGGTCTCGTATCGTCCTCGCCCGGTTCGCTCCATCGCGCGCTCCTCCACGTCGCCGTTACCGATGCTGATCAATCGAGGAAGTCGGGCTCCTCGTCAAGGAGCACGTCCCAGAGGCAATCGAAGTTGATCTTGGCGACCTCCGGGGTTCCGACCTGGCTCGCCGTCAGCGCCGCGCTAGCCGGCTCGATGAGCAGCGGCGTTCCGGCGGCCTCGGCGAGCAACTGCACTCCGCACGCCCGGTCCATGGCGAGGTACCACCAGGCCGCTTCCTCCACCGACCCGCCGACGGTGAGCAGGCCGTGGTTGCGCAGGATGCAGGCCTTCCGGCCGCCGAGGGTCTCGGCGATCCGGTCGCCCTCCGCCTCGTCGAACACGACCCCGGTGTAGTCGCTGAACACCGCGTGGTCGTCGTAGAAAGCACAGGCGTCCTGGGTGAGCGGATCGAGGGGACGTCCGAGCGCGGACCACGCCTTTCCGTACAGCGAATGCGCGTGCGCGGCGGCCAGGACGTCGGGGCGGGCCTTGTGGATCCGCGAGTGGATCGCGAAAGCCGCCCGGTTCAGCGCCCCGTCTCCGGCCAGCACCCGCGCGGAGTCGTCGATCAGCAGCAGGTCAGAGACGCGAACCTTGCTGAAGTGCTTTCTGACCGGGTTAACCCAGAAGCACGAGTCGCAGCCCGGATCGCGAACGGTGATGTGACCGGCGGCCCCGTCAGCGGTGTCGAAGCGGGCGAGCAGGCGGAAGGCGGCCGCGAGGCGTTCCTTGCGGTAACGCCGTTCCCGCTCGATCGGGTCGCCTGCCAGGCCAGCCATGGCTGTCGAGGTCTGATGCATCCTCGCCTCCCTGCTGGCCAAGCGCTTCACAATCAAGTATAAAAATATCAATAGTTAAATAAATCGTCAACGCAGGCAGGACGGCCATGGACTACTCAGCAGCAGCCGGGGAACCCATCGGGACGCTCCCTGATCCGCTGGTCGACGAGCTCGGACCCGACGTGGTGGCCGAAGTGCCGTACCCGGGACATCCGCCGCTCGTGATCCGCCCCGCGGGCGGCGAGCTAGCGCAGAGCATCGAGGCGGCGAGCCACTGGTTCGCGCAGCGGGCGGCGGTGATCGACTGGCTGCTGGTCCGGCACGGAGCGCTGCTGCTGCGCGGCTTCCCGGTTTCCGGCACGGACGCGTTCACGCGGCTCATCGCGCACTACCGGCCGCACGCCGCCGGTTACGTGGGCGGCGCGACCCCGCGCGCGGCGATCAAGGGAGCGGTCTACGAGGCAACCCAGGTGCCGCCGCCGGTGACGATCCTGCTGCACCAGGAGATGGCCTACCTCAAGGACTATCCGGTCAAGCTGGCGTTCTTCTGCAACGCGGCCCCGGACACTGGCGGCGCCACCACCGTCGGGGATTTCCGGCACTTCACGGCCGGGCTGCCCGAGCGGTTTCGCGCGGACCTCGCGGAGAAGGGAGTGACCTACCACCGCAGCTTCCGGGTTCCCGGCGTGCCGCACCCCAGCGAGGGCAAGCCGCTCCCCTATCACGCCGACCTGCGCCAGGGATTCGGCACGACAGACCGGCGCGAGATCGAGACCGCGTGCGAGCGCCTCGGCATGAGCTGGGAATGGGAGCCCGACGGCAGCTTCACCACGCACCTGTCACGGCCCGCGTTCGCCGAGCACCCGCTCACGTCCGAGCGCGTGTACTTCAACCACATCCTGACGCAGATCGTCGACCCGCGGTGGCTGGGCGACGAAGCGTACGAGACCTACCTGGACGTCTACGACCGGGCCGGACGCACCCGTCCCTACCACGTCACGTACGGAGACGGGACCGGGATCGACATGGCTGACCACCGGCGGGTCGCGGACGGTCTCGCCGCGGCGACGATCGCGCCGGGCTGGCAGGCCGGCGAGGTGCTGCTGATCGACAACGTCTACACCGGTCATGGCCGCAGTCCCTTCACCGGCCACCGGGACGTGCAGGTCGCGCTGATCGACTAGCAGGCTAGTCCCGCGATGAGGATGTCGACCAGCTGGCGCGCGTCGTAGGGGTGATTGCCGGTAGCGCCCGCGCACAGGCCTGCGACGCCGCGCATGAGGCCGACGGCATCCAGGTCGGAACGGATCTCGCCCGCGCCCGCCGCGGCTTCGAGCAGCCGGGTGCACACGGGCACGAGCCGGTCCAGGAAGTAGGAATGCAGCGGGTCGAAGCACGCGTCGTCGGACTGCAGCGCGGTCGCCAGCCCGCGCTTGGTGACCAGGAAATCCACGAAGCCGCTGACCCACTGCCGCAGCGCGTCGTACGGGGTCGCACTGGCCGCGAGCAGGGCCGGGCCGGCTTCGGCGAGAGCCTCGACCTGGTGCCGGTAGACGGCGATGATGAGGTCCGCCCGGGTCGGGAAGTGACGGTAGATGGTGGCGGTCCCGACGCCGGCCTTGGCCGCGATGTCGCGTACCGGCGCTTCCACCCCTGACGCGACAAAGATGGCGGCGGCGGCGTCGAGCAGGGTCTTCTCGTTGCGTCGGGCGTCCGCCCGTTTGGTCCGGGCCACGTTTCCAGCCTCCCGGTCGCCGCCGTTCACCGCATCCTCCCCTTCTCCTCGTCGCTCACGGCATTGATAAACGGGACAGTGTCCCGTATCGTAATCGGGACAACGTCCCGCTTCTCCATCATGGTACAGAAGGAGCTGCTCTCATGCCACGAGTCGTCGTGTTCGACGAGCCAGGCGCCCCGGACGTGCTGCACATCGTCGACGAGCCGGCCAGCGAGCCCGCGGCCGACGAGGTGCGGATCAAGATCGAGGCCGTCGGCGTCAACCGGCTCGACGCGCTGATGCGCGCCGGCTCCGGCCCCCGGCCTGCCCGGTTGCCGCACGCCCGGCTGGGCTGCGAGGGAACCGGCATCGTCGATGCCGTCGGGCCCGGGGTCGAGGGGCTCAGGGCCGGCGATCCGGTCATCATCACCGCCCTGCCGACCATGGACATCAACGGCACCTACGCCGAATACACGATCGTGCCGGCGAGCGCGGTCATCCCCCGGCCCGCCGGGCTGGACGCGACCACCGCCGCGGCGCTGTGGGTGTCGTACTCCACCTCCTACGGCGCGCTCATCGAGAAAGCCAGGATGCGACCAGGCGACTATGTCCTGATCACCGCCGCGACCAGCAGCGCCGGCCTGGCCGCCATTCAGATCGCCCGCCAGATCGGCGCCATCCCGCTGGCGGTGACCCGTCACAGCGCGAAGAAGGCTGCCCTCCTGGAAGCCGGCGCGGCCGCCGTCATCGCCACCGACTCCGACGACCTCGCCAAGGCCGTGCAGGAGCAGGCCGGCGGGGCAGGCGCCGATATCATCCTCGACTTCGTCATGGGTCCGGGCCTGGCCGACCTGGCCAACGCGGCCAGGTTCAACGGCACGCTGGTCAGCGCGGGCTATCTGGACCCCCGGCCCGCGCCGTTCCCCACGAAGGCGCCCCTCACCATGTACCGGTACATGAGCTTCGAGCACACGCTCGACGCCACGGTCGTTCGCCGCATCGCCGCGTTCCTCACCGCCGGGCTCCGCACCGGAGCGCTGCGGCCGGCGATCGACCAGGTGTTCACTCTCGACGACATCGTGGCCGCGCACCGCTACCTCGAACAAGGACAACAGCGACCGGGCAAGATCGTCGTCACCGTCTAGTCCTGGCCGGTCTCCGGAACCCGCGGCCAGGCGACGCTGACCTGCTCCTGCCACCTGGCCGGCCGGCGTTCGAGGAAGGAGGCGACGCCCTCGGCCGCGTCGGCGCCGCCGGCGCACGCTTCGAATGCCGCACGCTCCCGGTCCCACGCCTCGTGCGGCCCGGACTCCTGGCTGTCCCACAGCAGCCGCTTGGCCAGGCCGAGCGCGAGCGGCGCGCCGTCGGCGACGACCTTCGCCACCCAGCGCGTCGCGGCGCCGAGGACCTCACCGGCGGGCAGCGCCTGGTGACAGAGCCCCAGTTCGGCGGCCTCCCGCCCCAGCAGGGTGCGGCCGGTGAGAACGAGGTCAAGCGCGGCCGGGAGCCCGACAATCCGCGGCAGCAGCCAGGTGGCGTTGGCCTCGGGAACCACGCCCCGCCGGACGAACGGCAGCCCGACCTTCGCGTCCTCGGCGACGAAGCGCAGGTCGCAGTGCAGCGAGAACGTCATGCCGATCCCGACGGCGTGACCGTGCAACGCGGCCACGACCGGCTTGCGGACCGCCGAGGGCCACAGGATCTGGCGCGGCGCGGGCGGTTCGCGATCCGGTTCACCGCCGGGGCGGAGGATGTCGCGCCCGGACAGGTCCGCGCCCACGCAGAAGTACGGCCCGTTGCCGCTGACGACCACGCCGCCCACCGCGTCCGTGTGGTCGCACCAGGCGAGGGCCGCGCTCATGTCCTCGCTCATCCGCAGCGTCCAGGCGTTGCGCTCCCGCGGGCGGTTGAGCAGGACCGTGGCGACACCGCCGTCGAGGCGGACCTCGATGGTTTCCAGCTCGGGCGGCTTCACGGTCACCGCGCGTCCAGGGTGCCGGTCGTGATGTCCACCCCGGCCAGGAGCCCGCGCAGGGCGCCGGCGATGGCCAGCACCTCGGGGTTGTCCTCGTGGGCCTGGTAGGCGTCTTGATCGTCGAACTTCTCGATGATGATCAGGCGGGGCGGCTCCGCGTCGACCGAGACCACGGAGAATTCCCTGGTTCCCGGTTCGGCGATCGAGACCTGGCGCAGGTTCCTGACGGCCTCGAGCAGCGTAGGCCCGGAGCCCGGCTGTCCCGTCAGATCCGCGATGGCGACCATGGTCGGCATGTGAGCGCTCCCCTTCAGCGGTTCGGTCGGCTAGAAGGCGATCGACAGGCCGCCATCGACGGTCTGCGATGCGCCATTGACGTAACAGGACAGGTCGCTGGCCAGGTAGACCGCCGCCCGGGCGACGTCGGCGGCGGTGCCCAGCCGTCCCGACGGAACATGGCCCGCGATGGCCGCGACGATCGCGGGGTCGGTGAACGCCCGCCGCGACATGTCAGTGTCGATAACCCCTGGATGCAACGCGTTGACGCGGATTCCGCGGGGGCCGAGCTGCACCGCCAGCGAGTAGGTGAGCAGCCGGATCCCGCCCTTGGACGCGCTGTAGCCGACATTGCCAGCGGCGCCCACGAGGCCGGCGATGCTCGACATGTTGATGATCGACCCGGCGCCGCGCGGCACCATGACCCGCGCGGCGGCCCGGCAGCCGCGGAACGTCCCGTAGAGGTTCGTCTCGATCGTGCGCGCGAAGTCGTCGTCCGACATCTCGGGGAACGGCGGCACGTCCGGCGCGATCCCGGCGTTGTTGACCATCACGTCCAGGCCCCCGCGGTCCTCGGCCGCCGCCACCGCGTGGTCGACGTCCCCGGCCTTGCGCACGTCGCAGGTCACCACCACGGGATTGGCCGGCGTCTCGGCCTTGATGACCTCCGACGTCACCGGGCCGCCGTCCCGCGGTTCCGGATCGAGGTCGGCGAGGACCACCGCGGACGCGCCCTGGATGGCGAACGCGATCGCGATCGCGCGGCCGATCCCGTTGGACGCTCCCGTGACGACGGCGACCTTGCCGTCAAGCAGGCCGTTGCTCACTGCTCCGCCTCCTTAGCGAAATAGCAGCTCCTGGTAGCCGCCTTCGGCGATACGCCTGCATTCGGCCACGTAGGCGCGGAACCCGCCCGCGTAGGGGATGAGGATCCGGGTGCCGTCGTCGTTGACCTTCACCATGTAGTTGTCGTGCATCCGCCGGATGGACTTCTCGGAGACCTTGTAACCCTCGTCGACCCACGCGTCGACGGCTTCCTCGGCCGGCTCAACGCTGCGGTATCCGTTCCGGTCGGCGTAGGCGATCAGGTCGCCGATCCAGTCCAGGGCGACCTCGTTCTGGACGATCAGGTTGGCGATCACCGATGGGCTGCCGGGACCGGTGGGAACGAACATGTTCGGGAACCCGGGGGTCATCAGCCCGAGGAGAGTCCGCGGGCCGCGGCTCCACTTGTCCGTCGGGCGCTCCCCCGCCTCGTTCACGATGCCGGCCGAGTCGAGCGCGCCGTTGAACGCCACGAAGCCGATGGCGAAGATGATCAGGTCAACCTCGTAGAGACCAGCCTCGGTACGGATGCCTGTCTCGGTGAGCTCGACCAGAGGCTCCTTCTTCAGATTGACCAGGGTCACGTCGTCGCGCTGCAGAGTCTCGTAGAAGTGGCTCTCCAAGGCGATCCTCTTCACCCCCATGGGGTAGCCCGGGATGAGGCTCTCGGCCAGATCCTGATCCGCGACGCGGCCGCGGATCTTGTTGCGGACGAAGCCGGAGACGTACTCGGCTGCCTCCGTGTTACGGCTCTGATCGGCGAATTGGAACATGATCGCCT
>Ga0335075_10016399_pt1 | contig 11070 bp, 9 predicted proteins | sample Lox_Sample_24_FD_206723 | JGI IMG/M metagenome (GOLD analysis project Ga0335075, IMG submission 206723) | Soil microbial communities from Loxahatchee National Wildlife Refuge, Florida, United States - Lox_Sample_2.4 | ecosystem: Environmental > Terrestrial > Soil > Wetlands | place: USA: Florida... | reverse complement strand
TGATCAATACCCGCACCGGCAAGGGTAAGTTCACCGACTTCTCCGATTACCTCAACAAGGTCGACATCGCGGCGTGCAACAAGAAAGTCACCGAATCGCTGATCAAGGCCGGCGCATTCGACTCGCTGAAGCACCCCCGCAAGGGGCTGTTCCTGGTACACACCGATGCGGTCGACTCGGTGCTGGGCACCAAGAAGGCCGAGGCGATGGGGCAGTTCGACCTGTTCGGCGGCGACCCGAATGATGGGGGAGCAGGCGCCGACGCGGTCTTCACCATCAGGGTGCCCGACGATGAGTGGGACGACAAGCACAAACTGGCGCTGGAACGCGAGATGCTGGGCTTGTACGTGTCCGGGCACCCGCTCAACGGTGTGGCGCACCTCCTGGCGACCCAGGTCGACACCGCGATTCCGGCCATCCTCGACGGCGACGTGCCCAACGACACCATGGTGAAAGTCGGCGGCATCCTGGCGTCGGTGAATCGCCGGGTCAACAAGAACGGAATGCCCTGGGCCTCAGCTCAGCTGGAAGACCTCACCGGTGGCATCGAAGTGATGTTCTTCCCGCACACCTACTCCGCGCTGGGCGCCGATGTCGTCGACGATGCGGTGGTGCTGGTCACCGCCAAAGTCGCGATTCGCGATGACCGGACCACGCTGATCGCCAACGACCTTGTGGTGCCGGACTTTTCCAATGCGCAGGTCAACCGTCCACTGGCGGTAAGTCTGCCAACGCGCCAATGCACCATCGACAAGGTCAGCGCGCTCAAACAAGTGCTCGCACAACACCCCGGCACGTCACAGGTGCATCTACGGCTGGTCAGCGGCGACCGGATCACCACGCTGGAGCTGGACTCGTCGCTGCGGGTGACGCCGTCCCCGGCGCTCATGGGCGATCTCAAAGCGCTGCTCGGACCGGGTTGCCTGGGCGGTTAAGCGGACTCCGGGTCCTTGTAAATCACACCGTTTTTCATGACGAAGTCCACCTGCCCGGTGGCGTCGATATCGGCGAACGGATCGCCCGGCATGGCGATCAGATCGGCGATCTTGCCAACGGCGATCACCCCGAGATCGTCGAGTTGCAGCAATTCGGCCGCGACGCTGGTGGCCGCACGCAGCGCGCGCAACGGACTGATCCCGGTGGACACCATCATCGGGAACTCGCGCCAATTGTCCTGGTGGGGAAACATTCCGGCGTCGGTCCCGAACGCGATCCGAACCTCGCTGGCCGCCAGGTGCTCGGCGGCGTCCAAGAGCGGGCCGCGGTATTTCTCCATTTTGCGGCGTGAATGTTCCGGCAGTGCCGCCCAGACCGCGTCACCTTCCTCGCGGCGGGCGCCGGTCAGGATCGTGTACTGGGTGGGCACCATGAACACCCCGGCGTCGGTCATCATGCGCATCGTCTCGGGTGATGCGAGGTTGCCGTGTTCGATACTGCGGACGCCGGCTCGTACGGCGCGCTGGATGCCCTCATCGCCGTAACTGTGTGGGGTGACGGGGACGTGCAGATCCCTGGCTGTCGCGACAAGAACATTCATCTCGTCCTGGCTGTAGGTGGCATGCCCGGGATCGTCGGACGGAGAGGCGAAGCCGCCGGTGGCGCCGAATTTGATCCAGTCGGCCCCGGCCCGGATCTCCTGCCTGACCCGGGTGCGGATCTCGTCGCCGCCGTCGGCGGCCGCCAATTCCAGTGGCCGGCAACATCCTTGGTATTCGTCGGCCACCATTCCGCTGAAGTCGCCGTGGCCGCCGCGCGCGGAAATCAGGTGCGGCGCCACCAGCATTCGCGGGCCCTCGACGATGCCGGCCGCCACGGCGTTGCGCAGGTCGATGGTGGGGTAGTCGACGTCTCCGCAGCCCAAGTCTCGCACCGTGGTGAACCCGTTCATCAGCAGCGCGCGCAATACGGGTAGGGCCTTCAACGTCTTCGCGGTGCTCGACTCGAGGGCGAGCGTCAGGCCGACCGGCGGCGCCAACGTCACGTGAACGTGGCAGTCGATGAAACCGGGCGTCACGGTGTGACCGGCCAGGTCGACCACCGTCGCGCCGGCCGGCGCCTCGATGGTGTCGGCGACGCGCTGGATACGACCGTCGACGACCAGCACCTGATGCGGCGCCGCTTGGGCCGAGATTCCGTCCCACACGTTCGCTCCGGTGATCAGCGTTGCCGTCATCGTCGTGACCTCTCTCAGTAGCGGTACCGCAAGATCCGCGCTGTGCGGGCGCCGCCCTTGGTCATTCCCATCAGTCGCGTCGATACGCGGGCCGCCGCCGGGTAGAGATCGACCTCCGGAGCGTGAGCAAGGCTGGCTTCCTCGACGAGCGTCAGGCGCGGGCTCCACGTCTCGGGCAGGTGGGCGTCGTTGAAACCTCGGTAGGCCCACTGGGTTCCGACGGCGCTGAATACAACCTTCATGGCCTGCAGGCTAAGCCAGCCGACCCGCCCATAGTCGTTGATGGCCAATTCACCGGACCGGAAGTGTTCGGGAATGCGACGGAACAGGTTCACGACCACCGGCTCGGGGACGAAGGCCAGCAGACCGTCGGCGATCAGCAAGGTGGGCCGGTCGGACGGGATCGAGGCGGCCCAGTCATCGTCGGCCAACGACGCCGCCACCGAATGCGCCTGGTCGCTGGCGGGCACCACTTCGTCGCGCAACGCGATGACGTTCGGCAGATCGACGCTGTACCAGTCCACGGTGGCCGGCGGCGCTACTCGCCGCATGCCGGTGCCCAGGCCCGCGCCCAGGTCGACGATGACCGCATCGGGGTGTTCGGTGACGAAGTTGCGCGTCCGGTCGTCGAGCATCTTGGCGCGGAGCGCGGTCTGCCGGATCGCGCTGGACGGCACACCCAAAGCGCCGAAGTCGTAGTCGATCTTGCGCACGATCTCGTCGGCCAGCGTGTCGCCGAGTATCGGCCTGGGCCAACGGCTGTCGACCGCGCGGGCGTACTGGGTGACAAACGCGGTCCGCTCGACGGGTGTCAACTCGGTGATCGCAATACCCATACGGGCAACGTACCCGCGGACTAGCCTCGGCTGAGTGATCGATTCGAAAACGGCCTCCGACCAGCCGACCACTCTCTGCGAGGCATTCCAGCGCAATGCGGCGATCGACCCGGACGCTGTCACGCTGCGCACGCCCGGCGGCACCCAGACAATGACCTGGCGTGAGTATGCGGCCGACGTGCGCCGGGTCGCGGCCGGCCTGGCCGGCCTCGGCATTCGTCGCGGCGACACGGTGTCGCTGATGATGGCCAACCGCATCGAGTTCTACCCGCTGGAAGTGGGTGCGCAGCACCTGGGCGCCACGTCGTTCTCGGTGTACAACACGCTGCCCGCCGAACAGCTGACCTATGTTTTCGAAAATGCCGGCACCAAAGTGGTGATCTGCGAGCAGCAGTACGTCGACCGGATCCGGGCCAGTGGCGCCAAGCTGGACCACATCATCTGCATCGACGGCTCGCCGAAAGGCACGCTGTCGCTGGATGACCTGTATGCCGCCGGCGCCGACGACTTCGATTTCGAGTCGACCTGGCGGGCGGTGCGGCCCGACGATGTGGTCACGCTGATCTACACCTCCGGGACGACGGGAAATCCCAAAGGTGTGGAGATGACGCACGCCCACCTGTTGTTCGAGGCTCAAGCGCTGGAATCGGTATTGGGTGTTCGGTTCGGTGATCGGTCGACGTCGTTTTTGCCGACGGCCCACATCGCCGACCGCACCATGGCGCTCTACAACCAAGAGGTGTTCGGAGCCCAGATCACGGTGGTTTCGGATGCTCGCACGATCGCGGCGGCGCTGGCCGACGCGCGCCCCACGATTTGGGGCGCCGTGCCCCGGGTCTGGGAAAAGCTCAAAGCCGCAATCGAATTCGCCGTCACCCACGAACAGGACGAGACGAAGCGCCAGGCTCTGCAATGGGCCATGTCGGTGGCCGGGAAACGTGCCGCGGCACTGGTCGCGGGCGAGGCGCTTAGCGACGACGCGGCGGCCGAGTGGGTCAAAGCCGACGAGCTGGTGCTGTCGAAACTGCGGGAGAAACTGGGACTGGACGAGCTGCGGTGGGCGGTGTCGGGTGCGGCGCCGATCCCCAGCGAAACGTTGGCCTTCTTCGCCAGTATCGGCATCCCGATCGCCGAGGTCTGGGGCATGTCGGAGCTGAGCTGTGTTGCCAGCGTGAGTCATCCAGCCGATGCGCGACTGGGCAGCGTCGGGAGGCTGCTGCCGGGGCTAGAGGGCAAGATCGCCGACGACGGCGAGTATCTGGTGCGCGGACCTTTGGTGATGAAGGGCTATCGCGGTGAGCCGGCGAAGACCGCCGATGCCATCGATCCAGACGGCTGGCTGCACACCGGCGACATCCTGGACGTCGACGCCGACGGTTACCTGCGGATCGTCGACCGCAAGAAGGAACTGATCATCAACGCGGCCGGAAAGAACATGTCGCCGGCCAACATTGAGACCACCGTGATGGCCGCCTGCCCGATGGTCGGCGCAATGCTGACGATCGGCGACGGCCGCCCGTACAACACCGCGCTGTTGGTGTTCGACGCCGATTCGGTCGGCCCGTATGCGGCCCAGCACGGAATCGCCGACGCCTCTGCCGAGGCGCTGGCCACCGACCCGCGAGTGATCGCCCGGATCGCGGCGGGTGTGGCCGAGGGCAACGCCAAACTGTCGCGGGTCGAGCAGATCAAACGCTTCCGGGTGCTGCCCACCCTGTGGGAGCCCGGCGGTGACGAGATCACCTTGACGATGAAGCTCAAGCGGCGGCCGATTCAGGCCAAGTACGCCGCAGAGATCGAGGAGTTGTACGCCAGCGAGCCGGGCCCTGACATTCACGAGCCCGGGAGTGCATCGGCGGCCCAACCGGCCTAGGTGCGGCCAGGGTTTCGAAACTTCTAGGCCGAAAGGCGCTTTCCGGGCTGGCCTTGATTGCGATGGGCAAATATCGCTGTGGCCAACCCTTGTCGCTGCACATCGTCCGGGGCGCCTGACACGTGCGACAGTTTCGCGACATTCTGGAATCTGTCCTCGGACGCTGTCTCTGGTGCGTCGTCACACGTAGCGCAAAGGAATCGGTCGGGAAGCGCCAATTTGCAGATAGTGCGCACGGTGAGCAGGTACTGACGCAGCAATGGGCCGGTCGTGTACGGCAGATCGTAGGTAACACATAAAGCGCGCACCCGCTCTGCGATCTCCGGGTAGCGATTATGCGGCAGATCGGGGAACAGGTGATGTTCGATTTGGTAGCACAGATTGCCGGTCAAGAACCCCAGCACCTTGCCGGCCCGGAAGTTTGCGGTACCCAGCATTTGCCGGAGATACCACTCGGGCTTCGTCTCGCCCTCCAACACTGACGGGCTGAACTTCTCCGCTCCGTCTACGAAGTGACCGCAGACGATCACAATGTAGGCCCACGCGCTACGCAATCCGTTGGCAAACACATTGGCCCCGAGTGTGCGCCACCACCGCCTACGACTCAGGGCGGGAAGCAGCACGTAATCCTTGCCGGCCTGGCGAGCCATCTTGCGCAGCATCGCTGTTTTGTGCGCGGCTTTGGCGGCTTCGGTTGTCTCGTTGTCCTGTACTGCAAACAATCCGTGCAGTGCGACGCCCCACTCGAACAAGATCGCCAACAGCACCGCGCGCAACGGTTGCAGCAAAGCACCCGGGGTCCACTCCTGGTCCCGGGTGACCCGCATGACCCGGAATCCGAGGTCGTCGTCTACGCCGACAATGTTGGAGAAGACGTGATGCCGATAGTTGTGGGAGTACCGCCACTGCGACGTGAGACCGGCGGTGTCCCACTCCCAACTATTGGAGTGGATCTCCGGGTCGTTCATCCAATCCCATTGGCCGTGGCTGATGTTGTGGCCTAGTTCCATATTCTCGATGGACTTGGCCGCGGCCAGGGCGACGGTTCCGACGGCCCAGCCGAGCTTGCCTTTGGTCCTCGCGATGGTGAGCCTCGCCGCGATCTCAAGGCATCGCTGAAAGGCGATGGCGCGTGTGATGTAGGCCCGATCCCTGGCGCCGCGCGAAGCTTCGACATCGCACCGGATCGCATCTAAATCGGCCGCGAGCGCGTCGAGGTCCGCCTCGCTCAGATGGGCGTATGCAGGTACGTCGGTGATCGCCATCGACGCTCACCCGGACCCGAGCAAGGTGGCGCGTGGCTGTGGTCGCTCGACCGCGCGCACGCAGAGATAACTGGAGAACCGCAACATCGTGCGTCACGTCCGATCTTCAGGCGGATGTTGCACCCTCGCGAGGCGAGGATCGTGCGACTTCCGGTAAGCAGGGCGCCGTGAATGGAAACACGGGTTGTCGGTATCGGTCGCAGACTCTACATGGCGGACGGCGCGGCCCACGTGCGCCCTAACGGGTCCCTAATAATGCGACATCGACCCGTTATCCGACCGCGTCGATGAGGAGATGCTTCCCCCGGCCAGACGAGCGAGGCCGGATCAGCGCGTTCTAAGGTGGTCGTATGCCACTCGAAGGTGAATACGCCCCGTCTCCGTGGGACTGGTCCCGAGAACAAGCCGACAAGATTGCCGAATCCGGTGGAACCGAAGGCACGGATATGAAGGGCATGCCCGTCATCCTGCTGACCACCGTCGGAGCCAAGAGCGGCAAGCTGCGCAAAACTCCGCTGATGCGGGTTGAGCACAACGGCGAGTACGCGATCGTCGCCTCGCTCGGCGGCGCGCCGAAGAACCCGGTCTGGTACTACAACGTCGCCAAGAACCCGCGCGTCGAGCTGCAGGACGGCACCGCCACAAAGGACTACGACGCCCGCGAGGTATTCGGCGACGAGAAGGCCGTCTGGTGGGAGCGGGCCGTCGCGGCCTACCCGGACTACGCCGACTACCAGACGAAGACCGAACGGCAGATTCCGGTCTTCGTGCTCACCCCTGTGCAGTGAATTTGCAGCTGGGTGGCACCATTGATCGGTGTCCGCTGAACTGAGCCAAAGCCCCGGCACCCCGGGTGGTGGACCGCTGTCTGCGCTTGCAGCGGCCGACGTCGAGGCTGCGGCGAAGCGAATTGCCGGGGTGGTGACCCCGTCGCCGCTGCAGTTCAGCGATCGGTTGTCCGCGACGACCGGGGCCAGCGTCTACCTCAAGCGCGAAGATCTGCAGGTCGTGCGCTCGTACAAGTTGCGCGGCGCCTACAACCTGTTGGTGCAGCTGTCGGACGCGGAGTTGGCCGCGGGCGTGGTGTGCTCGTCGGCGGGAAACCACGCGCAGGGCTTCGCATTCGCCTGCCGGACGCTCGGCGTGCATGGCCGTGTCTACGTCCCCGCCAAAACCCCGAAGCAAAAGCGTGACCGGATCCGCTACCACGGTGGTGAGTTCATCGAGCTGATCGTCGGCGGATCGACCTACGACCTGGCCGCCGAGGCCGCGCTCGCCGACATCGAACGCACCGGCGCCACGCTGGTGCCGCCGTACGACGACCTGCGCACCATCGCCGGCCAGGGCACCATCGCCGTCGAGCTGCTTGATCAGCTCGATGCCGAGCCCGACCTGGTGGTCGTCCCGGTGGGCGGCGGCGGCTGCATCGCAGGCATCACCACTTACCTCGCCGAGCGGACGAACAACACCGCCGTGCTGGGCGTCGAGCCCGCCGGCGCCGCGGCGATGATGGCCGCGTTGGCCGCCGGGGAGCCGGTGACCCTCGATCACGTCGATCAGTTCGTCGACGGCGCGGCGGTGCGACGAGCGGGCACGCTGACCTATGCAGCGCTGGCCGCTGCCGGCGACATGGTGTCGATCACCACGGTCGACGAGGGTGCCGTGTGCACCGCGATGCTTGACCTGTACCAACACGAGGGCATCATCGCCGAGCCGGCCGGCGCGCTGTCGGTCACGGGTCTACTGGAAGCGGGCGTCGAGCCCGGCAGCACCGTGGTGTGTCTGGTCTCTGGCGGGAACAACGACGTGTCCCGGTACGGCGAGGTGCTGGAGCGTTCGCTGGTGCATCTGGGTCTCAAGCATTACTTTCTGGTCGACTTCCCGCAGGAGCCCGGGGCGTTGCGCCGGTTCCTCGACGAGGTGCTCGGACCCAACGACGACATCACGCTGTTCGAGTACGTCAAGCGCAACAACCGGGAGACCGGCGAGGCACTGGTGGGTATCGAGCTGGGCTCGGCCGCGGACTTCGACGGCCTGTTGGAGCGGATGCGTGCCACCGAGATGCAGATCGAAACCATCGAGCCGGGCTCGGCGGCCTATCGCTATCTGCTGTAGCGGATTCAGCGGATAGCTTCGACGGCCTTTTTCGCCTCTGCCAAGCCGGCGCCGGTGGCGTTGCGGTATTCCTGGATCGCGGCGATCGTCTTGCCGGCGCGGACAAGCTCGACCACTCCCGGTGGGAATCCGGTGGCAGCGGCCGCGGCGAACGGGACGTAGCGGCCGGGGAACAGGGCTTCGAGTTGCCGCTCGATGTAGTCGAGGTGGGCTCTGGCGCCGTAATCAATCTCGCTCACACGCGAAAGCTACCCCATTTGCTCGAGCGCCTCGTCGTTGGCGCGAAAGATCGGTTCCAACGGAACAGCGAACCGATCGGCGATGTCTGTCAGCGTTTTCGACCACATCCGGTCGGCCGGGGAGACCGGACCGCGCCCGGGCCGGCTGAGCAGCAATGCCACCGTGTTTCCCGGTCCCAGGTCATCGAGCAGCGTGCGCAGTGCTGACATCAGGTTCCACAAGATGCGGCCTTGTGGCCGCAGGCGGACCGGCACCTGGCTCAGCTTCCTGGCAAAGCAACGGTCTGGCCCGATAAGGCCGAACCACAGCAGGCGTTCTTCAAATCCCAGCGGGCCCACCAACGCCCGCCATCGCTGGCGCAGATCGGCGGCCGAGTGGACAGGATCGCTGGCGGTCTCAATCGGCGGAATCGGCAACAGCTCGTGATGACTCATCCGCGCATCATCAGCGGTCGGCGCCGCTGCGGGTAGTCAGTTGTCCACAGCCCGCAGAATGGCGAACGAATACGGTTGCAGCTCGGTGGCGGTCGCGGACACGTCGGGCGACGCGGAACACAACACCAGCTCGCCGGTGAACGGGACGCTCACCGCGGCGGCGCCCAGGTTGCACGCGATCGCCAACTGGCCGCGGTGCATGACGATCCACCGGCGGTCTTCGTCGTAATCGATTGCCATGTTGTCCAGCCACGGGTCAGCCAGGGCAGTTTCGCTGCGCCGCAGCGCGATCAGGTCGTGGTAGATGCGGCGCAGACGCGCGTGGTCACCGGCGTCGGTCTCATTCCAGTCCAGTTTCGAGCGCTGGAACGTCTGTGGGTCTTGCGGGTCGGGAATCTCGTCGGCGTTCCAGCCGTGATCGGCGAATTCTTTTTTGCGTCCCTCGGCGGTGGCTCGCGCCAGCTCTGGCTCGGGATGTGAACTGAAGAATTGAAACGGGGTCGACGCGCCCCATTCCTCGCCCATGAAAAGCATTGCGGTGTAGGGAGATCCGAGCACCAGTGCGGCCTTGACCGCAAGCTGACCATAGGTCAGGTTCTGTGACGGGCGATCTCCCAGTGCGCGGTTACCGACCTGGTCGTGGGTGCAGGTGTAGGCCAGCAGCATGGTGGCCGGAATCCTCGATATGTCCAGCGGCCGGCCGTGCCGGCGACGCCGGAACGACGAATATGTGCCGGCGTGGAAGAAGCCGTGGCGCAACGTCTTCGCCAGCGTGGCCAGCGACCCGAAGTCGGCGTAGTAGCCCTGGCGCTCGCCGGACACCGCGGTGTGGATGGCATGGTGGATGTCGTCGTCCCACTGCGCGGTGATCCCGTAGCCGATGATGTACTCGTTGGGGCCGCGGGGGGTGATCAACCGCGGATCGTTGAGGTCGCTCTCGGCGATCAGCGACAGCGGACAATCGAGTTGCCAGGCGAGCGCCTCGGTTTCGGCCGCGAGCTCTTCCAGGATGTGGATCGCCGTCGTGTCCACCAGCGCATGAACGGCATCCAGTCGCAGCCCGTCGGCGTGAAAATCGCGCATCCAGCGCAGCGCGCAGTCGATGATGTAGCGACGTACTTCGTCGGAGTCGGCGTCGGCGATGTTGATGCCTTCTCCCCACGGATTGCTTCCCGACGACAGGTACGGGCCGAACCGGGGCAGGTAGTTGCCCGACGGGCCAAGGTGGTTGAACACCGCGTCGATCAGCACGCCGAGGCCGCGGCCATGACACGCGTCGACGAACCGGACCAAACCGTCGGGTCCGCCGTAGGGTTCGTGCACTGCGTACCACAGCACGCCGTCGTATCCCCAGCCGTGCGTGCCGGAGAATGCGTTGACCGGCATCACCTCGACGAAATCGACACCGAGATCCACCAGATAGTCGAGCTTTTCGATTGCGGAGTCGAAGGTGCCCGCGGACGTGAAGGTGCCGATGTGCAGTTCGTAGATCACCGCGCCCTGCACCGAACGGCCGGTCCAGCCGCCATCCGTCCATGCCTGCACCGCGGGCCGCCACAACTGCGAGGAACCGTGCACGCCGTCGGGCTGGCGGGGCGATCGTGGATCGGGCAGCACCTTCGGATCGTCGTCGAGAAGATATCCGTAGCGGGCGGTCGGTGTCGCATCGACGCTGGCCCGCCACCAACCGTCGTCGCCCCGTGTCATCGGATAGGCCTCGCCGTCAACGTCCAGGCGGACCCGATCGGGTTTGGGCGCCCACACAGCAAATTCAGCCATGGCTACGCTCCAACAGCGCGACTGGCAACTCGGCGAACAGCTCGGTGGCGCGCACCGTACCGCTGACCGCCGCGCCGGTCAGCGCGTCGGTCCACGACCCGTCGGGCAGCCCTACCACGGTGTCACCCCAGCCGGTGTCTTCGAGGTGCACGGTCCAGCGGGTGACCGCGACCAACACGTCGTCCCCGCGCCGAAACGCAACCAGGTGGTCGGCGGCAGCTCCGGTGCCGAGCACCGGGTGGTAGCCACCCCGCAGGAAGCTGTCCGGGCGGGCGCGGCGCAACTGCAAGGCCGCTGTGACGACGCGAATTTTCGTATGCTGCAGCGACTTCAATTCCTGCCGCCGGACGGTGTA
>Ga0335075_10016398_pt1 | contig 11071 bp, 11 predicted proteins | sample Lox_Sample_24_FD_206723 | JGI IMG/M metagenome (GOLD analysis project Ga0335075, IMG submission 206723) | Soil microbial communities from Loxahatchee National Wildlife Refuge, Florida, United States - Lox_Sample_2.4 | ecosystem: Environmental > Terrestrial > Soil > Wetlands | place: USA... | reverse complement strand
CCTTCGACCGCTTCGCCAGGCTTCGCAGCGCCTCGGCCGAATAATCTTCTCGCATTCTCACCGCTGCTGGCATGGCGCCAATCCTCCGCGCCCTCCATTGAATCAGCAAAACGGCCCGGGCGGAATCCCCCGTGAGTCAACCAGCGGGGCCTTTGGTATAAGACGCCTGCCTGGCGGAATGCGGCGTAACCAAAGACCAGGTCGTCCGCTGGCGGCGGCTCGGACTATTGCCGAAGGACGTGGAGCAGGACTCGGACTATCACGGCAGCGTAGTTCGATTCCCGGTTGGCACATGCGCGCAGATCAAGGCAGCGAGTGCACTCTTTCAACATGCATCTCGGCGGATCAAGAGAGAGAGAGCCGTTCCGATCCGAGCGCACCACAACCTGCACCCGTCGACTTATACCAACACTGTTTGAGCGCGACTCATCGCGCTCAATTCCGCGCAACGGCGCGGGCGCGCATTCGCGCCTCGGCCATTGGGCGATGATCGGTTCCGATCATCGAGTCCTGGTATTATATTAGAGATGATGGTCAATCGAGCGATTTGCGAAACCTGAGCACGCTGAGGCTAAGCAAAACACAGCCGAGCACCCCAAGCGCCAGCATCTGTGGCCAAAGCACGCTCAAGCCCACCCCTTTGAGAAACGTGCCGCGGATGACAATGAGATAATAGGTCATCGGGTTGATGGTCGAGAGCCATTGCATGACCTGCGGCATGCTCGAGATGGGGAAGCTGAATCCCGAAAGAGTGAACAAAGGATTGACAACAAAAAAGTTGGTTGCAAAGGCCTGCTGCTGAGTCGAGCAGATCGTTGAAATGAGAAGGCCGATCCCGAGCACACTCAAGAGATACAGCGACGTGCCGAGCAGGAGGACGAAGGGGTTGCCGACGAACGGAATCTGAAACCAGACCGTTCCAGCGCCCGCGATCAAAGCCGTCATAGCGAGGCCGACGCAGAAGAACGGGATTGTCTTGCCGAGGATGAATTCAAGCGGGCGTATCGGCGTGACCATGATCTGCTCAAGCGTGCCGACTTCACGCTCGCGTACGATGGCGAACGACGTCAGATTGACGATCATCATCAGTGTGAGCGTGGCGATCACCCCAGGCACGAAGAACCAACGGCTGTTGTAGTCTGCGTTGAACCAGGGGCGAGGCTCGATCATGACTTGCGGGGGAGGCTGCACTCCCGCATGCAGCCGGCGGGCGAGGTCCTGCGCCATGTCCTGCGAGTAAGTGGCGACGATCTCGTTCACGTAGCCAAGCGCGATCAGCGCTGTGTTGGAGTTCGTCCCGTCGACGATGATCTGGGCGGGAGCGGATTGGCCTTTGCGCAGGTTTTCGGCGAAGCCGGCCTGAATGACGATGGCCAGCGGCGCTTCCGACCGGTCGATCGCGGCCCGGATATCATCCGGCGTCCGAGCGATCTTGACGACATTAAAGCGTCCGCTGAACAAGAAGCGGGAGATCAACTCGCGGCTCTCCTGAGTGTGGTCGAGGTCGAGCAGGGCCGTCGACACATGGAACACTTCGAAGGTCGCCGCATAGCCGAACAGGATCATCTGCAAGAGCACCGGAACCGTAAGGCGGAATCGCGCCCATTTGTCCCGCCGCAACTGCTGAAACTCCTTCAGCACCAGGCTCGCAATGCGGCCGAACATCGCTTCACCCAAGCCCCTTGCGGAAAGCGCGCGTCGCCAGAACTCCGACGACAAGGGCGAAAACGACCAACGCGCCGATCGGCGCCAGGAGGTCGCCGAGACCGCTGCCTTTGAGAAAAATCGCCTTGAGGATGGTCATGTAGTAGCGCGAGTGGACGAGATAGGTGACCGCCTGCACCGGCGGCGGCATCTGGTCGATCGGGAACGCAAAGCCGGAAAGGAGCGTCGTCGGCAGCATGGTCACGAGCAACGCGATCTGACTCGCCCCGACCTGACTGCGGATGCTGGCAGAAATGAAATAACCGACGCCGAGGACGACAATGAGAAAGAGCGCGGTCGTCGCAAGCAGGGTGAACGCCGAGCCGCGAAACGGCGCCTCGAACCAGAAGACGGCGATCGCGAGGCAGAAGGCCGCGTCGAGCATGCCGACGAAGAAATACGGGAGGATCTTGCCGATCATGAGCTCGGCGGAGGTCACCGGCGTCGACGCGAGCACCTCCATCGTTCCGCGCTCCCATTCGCGCGAGATGGTTAGCGAGGTCAACTGCGCGCCAACGAGCGCAAGCACGATTGCGACAACACCTGGGATGATGAAGTCGCGGCTCTCGAGATCCTCGTTGAACCATACCCGGTATTGGGCGACCGCGGGCGTATTCGGAGGCTGCTGTCCGAGGCTCTGCAATCTCTTCGCCTCAATATTGTTGGAGAAAGTCTCGACCACCGACTCCGCGTAACCGCGGGCGATATTGGCCGTATTGTCGTCGGTCGCGTCCAGAATCGCCTGGACCCGGGCGGAATTCCTGGTCGCAAGATATTCGGAGAAATCAGGCGGGATGACGATCGCCATCTTGCAGCGGCCTCCGTCGATCGCGCGCTTGAGCGAGTCATAGTCGCGCTCGGTCTCGACGATGTTGAAATAAACCGACGCCTGAAAGGCCTTCATGAGCGATTCGCTCTGTTGGCTTCCTTCGCGGTCGAAGATGCAGATCGGCACGTGCTCGATATCCAGGTTGACGCCGTAGCCGAGCAACGCCATTTGCATGAGCGGCATCAGGAGAACGACCATCAAGCTGCGCGGATCGCGCCAGATCTGAATGATCTCCTTCTTGGCGATCGCCTTGACTCGGCGCAGATTCATGAGCCCGGCGCCCGCGCCCTGTCGCCTCCGACGAGCTGCACGAACACGTCCTCGAGCGTCGGCTTGATCGGCTCAATGCGCGACCAGCCAAGCTCGTGCTGTTTGAGCAGCGCCTCGATCGCCGGCTGGTCGCGCGTCGCGTCGTCAACGACAATGTGCAGCGACGAGCCGAACGGTGCGACGTCGTGCACCCCCGGCGAGCCTTCCAGCGCTTCGAGCATTCCGCCGGGATCATCGCCTTCGATCAGCAGGATCTCGCCATGGATGGCGCTGCGCTTGAGCTCGCTTGGGCTGCCAAGCGCCGCAAGCTTGCCCGCGTTGATGAGGGCGATGCGATTACAATATTCGGCTTCGTCCATGTAGTGAGTGGTAATAACGACGCAGACCCCGTCGCCGGCAAGCGAATAAATGAGGTCCCAAAAGCGCCGGCGTGACGCGGGGTCGACCCCGGAGGTCGGCTCGTCGAGGAACAGGATCGCCGGCTCGTGCAGCACTGCGCAGCCGAGCGCCAGGCGCTGCTTCCAGCCGCCCGAAAGGTCGGCGACCAATGTGTCCTCACGATCTTTGAGGCCCGCCATGTTGACCGCGAATGCGAGGCGCTTTGCGAGGCGGTCGCCCCTGACCCCATACACGCCGCCGAAGAATCGGAGATTCTCGCCCACCGAAAGATCGCTGTAGAGCGAAAATTTCTGCGACATGTAACCGATATTTGCGCGCACCTTTTCCGGATAGCGAGCAACGTCGATGCCGGCGATTTCGGCCCGTCCGCCGCTTGGTCGCAAAAGCCCGCACAGAATGCGAATAGTCGTGGACTTTCCCGCTCCGTTCGGGCCAAGAAAACCCAAGATCTCGCCCCGCCGTGCTTCGAAACTCACCTCGTTGACGGCGATGAAGTCGCCGAAACGCTTAGTCAGCCGATCGGCGACAATTCGGATTTCGCTTACTGGCGCGTCGCTGATGACTGCTCCTCCCCGGTCAGGAGCGACACGAACAAGTCCTCGATGGATGGCGAGATCCGCTCGATCCCGTCGAAGGAGACGCTTCTTTGCCGCATCGCGGCTTCAAGCTCTTGCGTTCGGCGCGCCGCGTCGTCGACAACCACATGTACACTGTCGCCCATCAGAATCACGCCTTTCACACCGTTTATCCCGACAACAGCTTCGCGCACCGAGCGCGCGCGGTGCGAGATAATCGCGATGATCTCGCCCGGCATCAACGCCTTGAGCGTCGAGGGCGTATCGCAGTAGAGCATACGGCCCTCGCGCAGGAGCCCGAGGCGCGTGCAACGCTCTGCCTCGTCCAGATACGAAGTGGCGACGATGATGGCGACCCCCTCCCTTCGCAGCCCGTAAAGAATGCGCCAAAAGTCGCGTCGCGACACAGGATCGACGCCTGCGGTCGGTTCGTCGAGCAGGAGCACCTTGGGCGTGTGGATAAGCGCGCAGGTTAGCCCAAGCTTTTGCTTCATGCCGCCCGATAACTGACCGGCGCGCCTCTTGCGGAACGGCGTCATTCCGGAAGCTGCAAGAAAGCGCGTCGCGCGTTCCTCGCGGTCATGGGGGCTGATGCCGAAGAGTTGTGCGAAGAACTCGATATTCTCGTCGACAGTGAGGTCTTCGTAGAGTCCAAAACGCTGAGGCATATAGCTGACACGGGACCTCACCCGCTCGGGGTCCGCAATGGCGTCCATACCCTCAATGGCGATCGATCCTTCGTCCGGTCGCATCACCGCAGCGAGAAGCCGCATAATGGTCGTCTTGCCAGCCCCGTCCGGCCCGACAAATCCGAAAACTTCACCCGGAGCGCAATCAAAGCTGACGCCGCGGATAGCCGGAGCGCCGCCGAACCGCTTGACGAGGTCGTGCACTTCAATGGCTGGCGTTTGCGCTTCGGTCACGACTGGCCCGGCGATCGGACGGGGATTTTTGCGTCGGCCGGCAGGCCCGGAACGAGTTCGTGAGTCGGGTTGTCGACGTCAACGCGGATGCGATAGACAAGCGTGACACGCTCCGCATGAGTCTCGACGCTCTTCGGCGTGAACTCCGCCGCCTCCGATATGAAGGAGATTCGACCTGGATATTGCTTCCCGGGATAAGAATCGGTCGTGACCGTGGCGGCTTCGCCGAAACGGATCTTTCCGAGGTCGGTTTCGTTGATGTAGGCGCGCAGCCATACGTGATCGATGTCGGCCAGCGTGACGATAGCCGCGCCCGGCGAGACGACTTCACCGAGCTCCGCTTGGCGAATCAGGATGACGCCGTCGAAAGGCGCCTTCAAGACCGTGTAGTCGAATACGATCTTGGCGAGATCGAGCGTAGCCTTTGCACTTTCGATGTTGGCGATGGCGAGCGATACGCTTCGGTCGGCGGCCGCTTCAAGCGCCTTGTCCCGGTCGAGCGCCGCCTGGGATTGCTTTAGTGCCGTCAGAGCCACATCGCGTGCTTCGACCGTGCCTGCTCCCCGATTGAGGAGCGTCTGCGCACGGTCATATTCGAGCTGCTTGAGGGCGACTTCCGCTTGGTCGCTGACGACAGTCCGACGCGCCGCGTCAACGTTTTGCTCGGCGACATCGAGCTGGCGCTTCTGTGCGTTTAGAGCCGCCTCGGCGATCGTCACCTGCTGGCGGTAGTCCTTGTCGTCGACTCGCGCTAGCACTGTGCCGGCCTTAACTGTGGCGCCTTCGTCAAACGGCAATTCGACGATGCGCGATTGAATTGTCTTGAAGCTCACGACGCTTTCATGCGCCTCGATGTTGCCGGAAACTTCAATGAAGTCCGAGCTCGACTTGCCCGCAATCCATGGAAGAAGGTCACCCTGAAAATGATAAGCGGCGGCTGCGGAGCCAACCAAAGCGATCGTCAAAGCTCCGATTGCCAAAATCCGCGCCCCCGACATGACACGCTCCCCCAACTCTTGGCGGCCGCGCTTGCCTTTACCCGCCGAAAAAGCACTGGACATGCTGAATACGTAACGAAGAATAATCGCGTCGCGTTTGACCTGGGTCAACCAAGGCGCCGCAGCCTGTGCAACCGTGAGCCACACCTATGTTCGCCGAGCGCAAGGACATGAATACGCAAGCCTTTTGCATTGCCAACCGCGGTCGAGCCGCCCATGCTCAACGCGCCAATGAACGCCACGAAGGATCGTTTTGCATGCGGGGTGCTGTACTTGGCTTTTTGCTGTTCGTCATCCCAGCAACAGCTTACCCGGATCCGATTGAAGTTAAAGCTAACGTCTGTGGCGGCTGTCACGGAACTAAAGGCCGGCCCATCGAGAAGACTATTCCGATCATTTGGGGCCAGAGCGCTGGCTATCTCTATTTGCAGTTGCGGGACTTTCAGAAGGGGGCGCGCGCGAACGCCGCGATGTCAGTTATCGCACACGACGTTGTCAGAGATGACGCGCTGGAGTTCGCACAATACTTCGCCGCGAAACCGTGGCCCAGAACCGACGCGCCTCAGGCTTCGCCGGCTGATGCCGCAACATCGGCGACGCTAGACAAGTCGGTCCCCTGCAGGACCTGTCACTTCACGGACTTCAAGGGCGATTCGTCGGTGCCACGACTGGCGGGCCAGCAGCATGACTATCTGCTGAAGACGTTGATGGATTTTCGTAACCACACGCGTGCGAACAACCCCTCGATGTCGGACCTCATGAACTCTGTCACCCCTGAGCAAATCGAGGCAATGGCAAGCTACTTGGCAGGGCTTTAGGCGGTCTGGGAATCAAAAGCCCGTCACGTCTGGCAGAGCCACCTCTCTATGTGTCAAACTTCGTGTCGCAGCAGGCAATCCCGAAGGAGTTAAAAAGGCGTGACTGATCAATTGCTAAAGCGACGAAGGGCCCTTGCCGGTGCGACTTTGACGATCGCGCTAACGAACAATCCGTGGGGCTCCTGTTCGGCGCAGGAAATTCATGCCGGACATGAGCTCGCCTTGAAGATTTGCTCTCCGTGCCACCTGGTCGGGCCGTTGCCCGGACCTTCCTTCGCGGACATTGCGAAAGGCGAATATGCCTCAGTGAACCGCCCCGGGTTTGCCGGAGGCTGTTTCGTTTGAGTCACGCCGCCATGGCGGGTTGCTCGGTCATGGCATAGTAGCGTTCCTCGGCTTCGACCGGCGGGATGTTGCCGATGGGCTGCAGCAGCCGGCGATTATTGAACCAGTCCACCCACTCCAGCGTCGCGAACTCGACAGCCTCGAATGACCGCCATGGCCCGCGCCGGTGGATGAGCACCAACAGCATTCGCAATCGGGATCAAGAATTTTGGCCTCATGATCGTGCGGGTGACGATGCTTCTCGTGCTGTTCGTCGTCCTGATCAATTTGCTGTCTCACCGTGCGCTGCTGGAATCCTTCCTATTCGCACTGGCGCTTGCGGTTGGGCGGACCCCTGAATTGCTGCCGATGATTGTGTCGATCACCTTGGCGCAAGGTTCACTGCGGATGGCGCGCAAAGCGGTCATCGTCAAGCGACAGTCCGCAATCGACGATCTCGGTAGTATGGACGTGTTCTGCAGCGATAAGACGGGCACGCTGACCGAGGCGCATATCAAGCTGGTCCGCGAGTTGGACCTCTATGGGCAAGACAGCAGCACGGTGCTTCAGCTGGGCCAGCTCAATGCGGCCTTTGAGACCGGACTGAAGAGTCCGTTGGATGACGCGATTCTTTCGGCGGGCGGAATTGATCGTGCGGCATGGCGCAAGATCGATGAAGTTCCCTTTGACTTTCAGCGGCGTCGAGTTTCGGGGCTAGTCGAGGGAAAGCATGGGCGGCGATTGATCGTCAAGGGTGCGCCGGAAGATGTGCTGCAACACTCAACGCGCTATGAACATGGGGAGGCGGCGCCGTTGCTGCTTGACGCGGCATCGCGGGGGAAAGCGGAAGCGACGTTTATCCGGTTGGGCGCAGAGGGATTTCGAGTTCTGGCCGTGGCATGGCGCGACGTCGGGTCCGATCAACAGCATGTCAGCATGGCTGACGAAACGGAGTTGACCTTCGCCGGCTTTCTGTCCTTTCTTGATCCGCCGAAGCCAGACGCCCGTGAGGCGCTAACGGCGTTGGCAAATCTCGGCATCACAATGAAGGTGGTGACCGGCGACAATGAGCAGGTCACCCGTCATGTCTGCGGCGAGCTTGGCCTGGACGTGCGGGCCACGCTCACCGGGCCCCAGATCGACAAACTCAGCGACGAAGCCCTGATGGCAAGGGTTGACGACACGACCCTGTTTTGTCGCGTAACTCCTCGACAGAAGTCCCGCATTATCGCCACACTGCGGCGCATTGGTCACGTAGTCGGCTACATTGGCGACGGCATCAACGATGCGCCGCCGCTGCATGCGGCGACGTTGGTTTCTCAGTGGATACTGCGGTGGATGTCGCCAAGGAGGCCGCCGCCATGATCCTGTTGCGCAAGGATCTCGCTGTGCTCGCCGAGGGCGTGCGCGAGGGGCGTCGGACTTTCGCCAATATCCTTAAATATATGACGATGGGCTCCAGCTCCAACTTCGGCAACATGTTCTCGATGGCAGGCGGGGTGCTGTTTCTGCCATTCCTGCCGATGCTGCCGGCGCAAATCCTGCTGAACAACCTGCTGTATGATCTCTCAGAGATCGCTATCCCCCTGGACTCGGTGGGCGAGGCCACCATCGCGCGACCGCGCCGCTGGGATCTCGGCACCCTTCGCCAGTTCATGCTGGTATTCGGGCCGATCAGTTCGGTCTTCGATTTCCTAACCTTCTTTCTTCTCCTATCCGTGTTCCACGCTGACGAGGCGCTGTTCCACACCGGCTGGTTCATTGAGTCGCTATCCACGCAAGTCCTGGTCATTTTTATCATCCGCACGACGCATCCGTGGCAAGACCGACCGCATCCGGCTCTGATCGCCAGCTCACTCTCCGCCCTCGCGCTGGCCATGCTGCTGCCGTATTTGCCGCCGGCTCGCTGGCTGGGCTTCGTCCCGCTTCCCTTGACGTTGCTCGCAACGCTTGCGGCGCTCACCGCCGCCTATCTCCTGCTGGTGCAGGCCGCGAAACGTTGGTTCTTCGCGCGGTATCATTTGGACTAGGCGAAGCCATGATCCACTGGCCAGAACTTTTGCCGCTTACAGAATCGAGAGGTCACGTTTCGATCGTTGGTCTGAATGCCCGGAGTCTAGACCGGAAGGGGACGCCAAGCGGCTCCCATGGGGTCTTCTGTGCTCTCTCGACTGATCAAAGCGGTCGTCCGCGAATGTCGCCGAGATCCGACGCTCAGCACCTATCAAGATTGTCGCCTTTGTGTCGTATTTCTCTAACGCCGAGTACTCCCGCCGCGCTCTCAGCGGCTTCCTTCTCATTGTCCTCTCCTGGCCGCGTCGCCCGTCGTGCACTAGCCTTTCGACCTTTGGCCGTCGAGGCAGGAAGCCATGACGCTCATCCCTGTGGACGAGGCAGGCGTGCGGCCCGTTGCGGACCCGGCCGATATTCGGAGTCGCGTCGGTCAGGGCGCGTTCCTTTGGCTCGATCTCGTTGGCGCCGACCCGTCCGTTTGCACGGCATGGCTCAGTGAGCTTGGCCACGACGCGGCCGATGTCGCGTGGGCGACCCGGTTCGGACAGGCGGGACGGATGCTTATTGGGCGACGGAGGCTGAGGGTTTCAACCTGGATTGCAGACCCGAGGGCGCACTGATTGAGCTCCATCTGCTGGGTTGCGCGAAGGGCCTCGCCACCGTGTGGGAGGGCGACCCCGCTATCCTCGAGCGAATCCGCCGCCAATTCACTGAGCATGCCGCCAGTTTTCAGAACAATTTTTATTTGGCGGCGGGAATCTTGCTGCAGCTCCTGCTGGCGATGCTCGACCATGTCCTGCAGCGCTTCGAGCCGACAACATCGAGCGCGCCCGGCAATTGCTCGCGGCGGCGCAGGCCGCTCTCCAACGCCCGCACGCCGAGGCCGACAGTCGGGCTGAAGACGTCTCGCCTGCGCGGCGCTGCCCTTGCTGTGGCGGCCGGATGATCATCGTCGAGACGTTCGAAGGCCCGCGCCCCTGGCCTTCCCCGTCGCGGACCCCGATCAGGATCGACAGCTCATGACCGTCGCCCCACATCCCGCCGCGCACCGTCGATCGCCTCCGCCTCCAGCCGCGCGCCGGAACACGAGCCCGATAGCCGCCCTCGGTCGCCAGCCCTCCTGCGACCGAGGCCAACGCCTTGCTCCCGCACATCATCGCCATCGGAAACGGTCAACGCCGCCGCTTCCGGCAAAAACACCCAACGCCGCCGGGCGCCGACGGCTCGTCTGCCAGCCGTCCACGATCCTCAAATACCCATAGGCGCGCTCGCCGAAAGGTTCCCCTACTTCCCCGCAGTTTCCTCCTTGGGAGGCTTTCGGGCGCCGGCCCCGGGGCCCAGCCCACCGTCGTAAGGGCCGGCGCCCGAAACCCTTCACCATCTGAGACGTTCCTCAAGGACCAACGCGACCGTCTCCTTCGTGTCGAGACGAGACATTGAGGTGTGGTTCTTAGAAGACTCCCATTGGCGCCGCCGGTGGGCCCGTCTTGCGGCAAACGCTCCTTTCGATGGCTAGGCGGCCCAGCGGACCCGGTGAATGAAGTCGGCGATTCGTGGATGTACCTAAATCATTGAAATGCGGCCACGTATGGTGCAGCCGAGGGAACTCATAGGGCGGTCTTAAGGATGCATGAGAGCCACTCCTCGTAACGAGACATGGCCTCTCGCATCTCCTCCATGAATTCGTGGCGCTGGTAGACTCCAACGATTCCGCCCATGCTGCCGCTAACGTGGTTGAGCAGCTTTTCAGTGACTTCAAGACGCACGCCGAGACGCGCCATGTTCGTCGCGAACGTGCGCCGCAAGTCGTGGTGCGTGAAATTCTCGACCCCGCATTTGTCGAGAGACTTCTTGCTCGCGCCGAATCCGTTGAAGGGTCGAGTTGCGCGGCCTCTCGCGGGAAAAAGAAGCAACGAGTGGCGTGGTGTCCCTTCAACGATGCGACGGGCCATCACGCCGAGAGGGACTCTCGAAGCCGCGTTTTTCGTGATTTCGCCAGGGAAGGTCACTGTTCCGCCTTCTATCCACTCCCAGCGTAGCCCTGCGATTTCCCCGAGCCGCTGTCCCGTAAGGATAAGAAGCAAAACGATCATTCCGTACGGATAGCCGATCTCTCGCGCCCTATTCCAGACCTTGCGCAACTCATCGTCGGCCAGGACGCGGTCGCGCGGCTTCTGAGCGGGTTTCTTGATGCCCATGCAAGGTGACGATCTTAGAT
>Ga0335075_10016397_pt1 | contig 11072 bp, 3 predicted proteins | sample Lox_Sample_24_FD_206723 | JGI IMG/M metagenome (GOLD analysis project Ga0335075, IMG submission 206723) | Soil microbial communities from Loxahatchee National Wildlife Refuge, Florida, United States - Lox_Sample_2.4 | ecosystem: Environmental > Terrestrial > Soil > Wetlands | place: USA: Florida... | reverse complement strand
CGATGGATGCGAGTGCGTTTGTTGTGAAACGCGCTTTCGATCTCGAGGCGGTAGGCAGGTTGCAGGGCAGCCTGCCCTGCGTGGTGGTTCGGCATTGAAACAGGGCGGTTAGCGATGTTCACACCAAAGAAGCGAGGGGCACGAGATGGCTTCAGCAGCGAGATCAATTCATTGGAAAAGTGTGGGGTGGCCGTTGGAGCCCGCAACCTCGCGGATTCAGCACGGGTTGCGTTCGTTTTGTTGCAAGGTGCGCGATATTGCCGTTCCCATCGGGCTTCTGATTTGTATTGCATCGGTAAATCCCGCACTATCCCAGCAGTTGGATATAAACACCAACACACCTCAAATGGGCGTCGGGCACGATTACATCCAGGCCTTGAATGAAGTTGTCGACCCCGCGACTGGGTCACTGAGCATTCGAATTCAGACAGACCCTCCGGCGCAGCGCGTGCCCGTTCCACCTATTTACATTTATACGTACAGCTCCAACGGTATCTACGCGCTAAAGCCATCCTTTGCAACACGTCAAACTGGCCCAAGCCCATATGTGTCTTCTTTCCAGTTGGCGGGCTTCCCAGGAATCCGGAATACGCTCTCTCAGACGGTGAACCAGGTATCGGGGTCCCAGGGGGAGTGTGACTATCAGAACAACTATGTTTATGTGGATGCGAGTGGGGAGCGGCACGATATGGGTCTTGTCTGGGTTGGCCCGACATCCATGGATATCAATGCGTGTAGTGCGGTTGGCCAATCAGCCGATTTGGTCGGAGGCGACGCGACATATAGGGCACAGATAACCGACCCCAATGATCCCAATAGCGTGACTGTTTGGAATCTGCACGGGTCCCAGGTCTACCCCTCCTACCGCGACACGAATGGAAACGCATCCGTAACGACGGGGGCGCCCTTCACAATTACTTCGTCATCGGTCACATTGCCAGGTGGCCGCGTCTATAGCGTTGCCGGTCCCGGCGCAACAACAAATACCACGTCTGTTTCCCTCAATCCCCAGATTCCTGAGGCATTGGCGTCCTCCTGTCCGGCGGCCTCTGGCATTCCAGGATGGACGGTAAGTACCGCACCCGTAGACCCTACCGTCATCACCCTGCCCGACAACAGTACCTACACGATCACGGACGATAGCGAGACGCCAAACTATTCGGGGAAGCAGGTATTTAATCTCATTGGTCAAATCAAGTACCCGACCGGGGCGACCATTTCGTATCAATGGGCTCTGGACCCGCAGTCTGCCACCCAAAGCTACGCCCCCTGCGTCTTCACAGAAGACTGGCCACGACTCACACAAAGAACCGTGAGCTTCGATGGCACAACGCCTGCCTTGCAGCAGACTTTCCAGTACATGACAGTACCGGCCAGCGGTGGTTTGGGATGGACCAGCAAGACGACCACCGTGATGACGACGGATCTTCTCAATCCGGCGAACGGCACCTTCAAAACCGTTTATAATTACGTCCCAGGACTGAATACTCCACTAGAGAGCAGCATCCTCTATTACGACCAGTACGGCAACCTAATTAAGACTGTAATAAAGAACTTTGATTACGACTCTGGAAATTTGCTCGCCCAATGCGTCCAGGTGGGAAGCAGCGGCTACAGTGGAACCTTCTACAGTTACAACTATTTCGGCCGTGCCTCCATTCTTTACGATGTAGCCGAATACGACTATGGAAGCGTGCAGCCTACTTGTGCGAGACCGACTTCCAATCCTGCCCGCGAAACCAAGACCACCTATCAGACGTTCGAACCGGGGCCGGGTACAATTTTCGATATCAAGGACAGGCCCAGCGCCGTCCAGGTTTACGGCAACGGTGTTCTGGCAGCAGAAACGGATTATGTCTACGGAACGAGCGTACAGCCTGTGTCACCAACGCCACTTGGCCATGACGAAGCTGACTACGGAGCCAACTCACAGCTTCCCAACGGCGACCCCGTTCCGCGGGGCAATGCCACGATGGTTACTAAAAAATGCTTTGTGCCTTCGGGTTCCTGCTCAGATGCTGTCACTAACATTTCCTACGACGAGACCGGACTGCCCATTACAGTAATGGATCCACGCGGTTACCAGACCCAATATTCCTACGCGGATTCATACACGACGGACGATGGCACACCTCCTGGAAACACCCACACGTTCCCTAACCAAATCATAAGGCCCCAAACCGGTAACGTGACACACACGGAAAACTTCGTCTGGGATTATTACAAAGGCGAGCTTCGGATGGACACAGACGTTGAGAATCAGACAACCACATCCTATGACTACAACGACCCCTTTCTGCGGCCCACAGATATCTACGCGCCGCCCTCGGCTCAGAACGGCAATACGGCCCCCCACACGCATATCACTTATGCCGACGGAAATACTCCTACTGTTACGACGCAAGGACCAACAGGTTTCGTTAGTGTAAAGACCTACGACGGCCTGAAACATTTGACGCGGACACAGGTGACTTCAGGTCCTGGTGCGCCTTCGACTGTGGACATGACCTACGACGGCTCCGGTCGACTATGGACCAGCTCAATGCCATACGGACCGAACGACAGCACTTATGGCAGTACCCAGTATGGATATGACTCGTTGGATCGAAAGACGTCACAGACCGCCCCCTACAATGCCACTCGCATGTGGTCCTATCCGAGCAACACCGTTATCTTCACTGACGAAAATGGCAATCAGTGGCAACAAACGATCAATGCCCTTGGTCAGTTGACGAAAGTCCTGGAGCCAAACGGCGTTAGCCAAACGGCTTCGATGGAAACCGACTATCAGTACGATGCCAACAATAACCTGACGAGCGTAGGCCAATGGGGCGGACCGAGCGGTTCCAGCGGAGAGATTATCCGCACATTCAATTACGACAGCCTCAGTCATTTGATCTGCGCCTCGAACCCTGAGAGCGCCACGAACCCGCAGAACCCTGCCAGCTTCACACCTGTGCCATGTCCGTCGCCGACCACGACAGCCTACACCCCTGGCACCCTCGGCTACACGTATGATCTTGATGGCAATGTCAACACCAGGACAGACGCGCGCGGCGTCACTACAACCTACAGTTACGATGCACTTGATCGTATCTCGAGCAAAACTTACAGTGACAGCGGTAACACTCCGTCGGTGTCCTATACTTATGATTCGGGGGTCCTTGGTGTCACCGGCGGTCACTATGTTGGACGCCTTGCCCAGGTAGAGACCGTGCTGGGTAACTCGGTTCTGTATAACTATTCCACGCTCGGCTACGATGAAGTGGGTAGGCCGTTGGGATATCTCGAGTGCCCCAGCTTGTCCGATTGCACCGCTGGCCCTTCGATTGCTGTGGGTGCGAGCTATCAATATGATCTGGCGGGGGACGTCACACAGGTCACGTCCCAGGGCACGATTGCAGGCAACGGGACCACGGTCGGAGGGATGAACCAGCGCACCTACTCCTATGATGCGGCGTTGCACCTCAACTCAGTGACGTCTGACGCGCGGCTGGTGAGTTCTCAGGATGCCGGTCCCATTACTTTGTTTACCTCACCCACCTATAACGCCGCGGGCCAGTTGACCGCCGCGAGTATCGCGGTGGATCCGTCGACCCAGCAGCCCATGATCGGACTCGCCAGGACCTACGATCTCAGCCTGCGACCCGTGTCGGAGAGCGACTCCGGGCAGGTTGGGACTCCGGGCACCCCTGCTACCTTGACGGTGGCTGTTTCCGGAACAGAGCAGTCCATCGGCAGTGGGACGCCGGTAGCGGCCACAGGCACGGTATCGCTGAGTTACACCGGCGGTGAGCAAGGCATGCTGCGGGCGCAACCCCTCTTGGTCAGCAGCTCTATCACGTTGCCCAATGGATACCACACATCGTTTGTAGCCTCCGCTACCAGCGCCGTGGGTACGGCAAACGCGATCGCCAACGCTCTCAACCAGGTCACCTCACCGGTCACCGCGGTGGTAGCTTCCGGCGGTACGGCGAGCGCAGCGTCGGTGACGTTGACCAGCAAGGTGACCGGGGCCTCGCAGAATGGGACTATCACGGTGCACCTGGTGGCCACGCAGGTGACGGCAGCCCCGGCCAGCATGAGCGGGGGCAGCGGAGCCACGTACGATACTGGAACCGTGACGGCGACGGTTGGCAGCACCAACTTCACTGTCAACTATGGGCAGACGAGCACTTCAACGATGGTGGCCTCTGCGCTCGCTTCGGCCATCACGGCGGGCCAGTTGGGGGTGACCGCCACGACCGGCGCAAATGGCGCGCTGACGGTGACCGCCAACGCGCCAGGCACAACGGACAATGGCATGACGGTAACTCTCAACTCCAGCACCAGTGAGCCGAGCCTGTTCTCGTCGCCCTCCTTCAGCGGGACGTCGGGCTCGCTGGGCGGCGGCACTGACGCCACTCAGACACCGGGAACAATCTACAGCTATTCGATCCCGTCTCCCCCAACCGCCAACACGGGCTATGACGGGGTTGGCAACGTGCGGTCGTTCACGGATTTGGTGAACGGCCAGTGGACGCAAATTGGCTACGACACGCTCAATCGTCTGACCACGGCGACGGTGGCGGGCACGCCATCGACAACCTACACCTGGAGCTACGACGCGTTCGGAAATCGGAGAACACAAGGGCCGAACGGAGGCACAGTGAACTACCCGCCGGGGAATAACCGAATCGAGGGATACAACTACAACGCCGACGGTAGTATCAGTGACGACAACAACCCGTACGGCTATCAATACGGCTATGATGGCGAGGGGCGCGTATGCGTGGTCTACAACAAGACGATGGCTACCTGGACCGGCTACGCCTATGATGGGTTGGGGAATCGGGTTGCCAAAGGAACGGCTTTGAACAGTTTGAACTGCGACAACAACTTCACGGCGAGCAGCACCTACATCGTCGGGCAGAATGGAGAACTGCTCGACTTGCTGGATGCGAGCGGTGCGGTGTACAGCAATGTATTTGCCAATGGGCATCTGCTTGCCACCTACCAGTTCCCGACCTCTCAGTCCCAGACCCCGGAATGGACCTATGCGCTGAATGACTGGCTTGGCACCAAGCGTTTCGTGGCAGATAGCAACGGCGAGATGTTCGAGACGTGCACAGGTCTCCCGTTTGGTGACGGGCTCAACTGCCAGGGGCCGGGCGGAGACCCCAGTCCGCTGCACTTCACCGGCAAAGAACGCGACTCCGAATCAGGAAACGACTACTTCGGGGCCAGATACTACCAGTCCACCATGGGACGATTCCTCACCCCGGACTGGTCGGCGAAACTTGCGGCGGTGCCCTACGCCAAACTCGAGAATCCACAGACGCTGAATCTGTATAGCTATGTTGGGAACAATCCGCTATCGGCAGTCGATCCGGACGGCCATCAGAACACGCCCGGCGGCACCCAATGCGGGCAAACTGTAAGTATTGCATGTAGCGATCCGCAGGACGAAGCTGCAGGTGAATTAAAAGCTTCTGAGGCCGAATATGTTGCCCAGCTCCAGCAGGCCCAACAGCAGAGCAGCTCATCGGGTGGTGGGGGCTTCTGGAGTAGTCTCGGGCGCGGCCTGGGCAATCTTCTTCATGGGCGTCACTGGGGCTATGTTAAGTCGACCGTATCGGCCGAAACCGACAATAGCAATCTCAAGGTTATAGGTGCAAAAGATCCGGCTGTTGCATACGGCACGGACGCTGCCGGCGTGGCGGCCACCCTTTTCAAAATCCCTTACGTGGGACCCGCGAGTGCGCTATTGAACTATGCAAATGACCCGAATGCGCGGAGCGCAATTACCAATGGGATCAGCCTCCTTCCTGGGGAGGGTGCGACCTGGCCGACTACCTTGTTTGTCGACGGATTCGACTACGGGATCAATCATTCTGACCCTAACGTTCAACCCTGGAAAGGTCAGCCGTTTACCGATGGTTCTGCCCCAGGTGGGAATTACGGGGAATCGACGTCCGGCGGCGGCGGTGCTTCCATGACTCAGTTTGAGTGCAAAATGACAGGCGACTGCTAACGGAGCTCGGTTCCGCGGTAGTAACTGTAAACCCCTTGACGAATGGAGCGAACGGCTAGGTTCATGTCTGATCTGCTCTGGTTTCTCAAGAAGCCCTATGGTTTCTTTACTTTCGGAATGTTCCTCATTTTGCTAGGGCTGGTCCAGGCGTACCTCGGAAAAGCGTGGCTCCGCGCCGGCGGTTGGATCTATCGGGCCAAGCAGCCAATACGGTATCGGGTGACAGTCGCAATGTACTTTCTGTGTGGTGTGCTCTCGATCGTTTTGTTCCTGTGTGAGGTCAATCGATGAGGAACGCACGGTTTGGTTTGGTCGTTTTTTGCGCATTATCTGCCATCATGGGCTGCCGGGCGCCCTCTCCGAACTGGAGTGGCACGTGGAGATTGAACCCTTCAAAGAGCAGCTACCAGGGCCCGGTTATTACCATCTCAATTTCGCCGGACGGCGAGTATCACTACAACGACGGAATTGTGAGTGACACCTTTCGCTGCGATGGAAAGTATCGACCGATAGGGGATAGCATGCAAGCCTGCGTGAGGAACAGCGCGACCGCGTTAGACAAGACCCGGACGAAAAACGGGCTAAAGACGAATACGTACCATTGGGGGCTTTCAGCAGACGGGGGGGTCTTTACGGCGACAGCAACCGCGTTTGAGCCTAGTGGGCCCGTTGTTACAGGTCAGCTTGTAGCCTCGCGTATGTCGGGTTCCAAGGGCTTCGCGGGTCAATGGCGGGACATGAGCTTCCTTCAGTGGCATGCCGATCTGGTGCTGGGGCTGGACGGTCAATACCTGCATATCGATTATCCGAACGCTGGGCAGCATGTTGATGCACCGCTCAACGGTGCCGACGCGGAAATGTACGGGCCTCACGCCTTAGCGGGAACGACTTATGTGCTACGGAGGGCTGGACAACGCGAGTTTCTCATTTTGGGAAAGCGCGATGGCAAAACCTTCAACCAAGAGTCTCTGGAGATGAGCGACAATGGAAGAGTTCTTACGGACTCTTGGTGGAATCCAGATAAGCCGGCTGCCAGGTCCACGCTTGTCTACGAGAAGAAGTGACTCCAACGCAGGACTTAATCAGGACAGACGGAAATGATCCTGGCACTGAGCGGGAGGCACTGAGCGGGAGGCACTGAGCGGGGCACTGAGCGGGACAGCCTGATCTGCGTGCTTCTTTCCGTTATGATCACGGAACCACAGGCAAACCATCGCCCCCTTCGCGGCATTTCCGCATTCTAATCCTACGCAAATCATCGCGCAGTTCAGGCTGTGCCACTCGAGTCAGCGCACCTACTCCTATGATGCGGCGTTGCACCTCAACTCAGTGGCGTCTGACGCGCGGCTGGTGAATTCCCAGGATGCCGGTCCCATTACTTTGTTTACCTCACCGAGCTATAACGCCGCGGGCCAGTTGACCGCCGCGAGTATCGCGGTGGATCCGTCGAACCAGCAGCCCATGATCGGACTCGCCAGGACCTACGATCTCAGCCTGCGACCCGTGTCGGAGAGCGACTCCGGGCAGGTTGGGACTCCGGGCACCCCTGCTACCTTGACGGTGGCTGTTTCCGGAACGGAGCAGTCCATCGGCAGTGGGACGCCGGTAGCGGCCACAGGCACGGTATCGCTGAGTTACGCCGGCGGTGAGCAAGGCATGCTGCGGGCGCAACCCCTCTTGGTCAGCAGCTCTATCACGTTGCCCAATGGATACCACACATCGTTTGTAGCCTCCGCTACCAGCGCCGTGGGTACGGCAAACGCGATCGCCAACGCTCTCAACCAGGTCACCTCACCGGTCACCGCGGTGGTAGCTTCCGGCGGTACGGCGAGCGCAGCGTCGGTGACGTTGACCAGCAAGGTGACCGGGGCCTCGCAGAATGGGACTATCACGGTGCACCTGGTGGCCACGCAGGTGACGGCAGCCCCGGCCAGCATGAGCGGGGGCAGCGGAGCCACGTACGATACTGGAACCGTGACGGCGACGGTTGGCAGCACCAACTTCACTGTCAACTATGGGCAGACGAGCACTTCAACGATGGTGGCCTCTGCGCTCGCTTCGGCCATCACGGCGGGCCAGTTGGGGGTGACCGCCACGACCGGCGCAAATGGCGCGCTGACGGTGACCGCCAACGCGCCAGGCACAACGGACAATGGCATGACGGTAACTCTCAACTCCAGCACCAGTGAGCCGAGCCTGTTCTCGTCGCCCTCCTTCAGCGGGACGTCGGGCTCGCTGGGCGGCGGCACTGACGCCACTCAGACACCGGGAACAATCTACAGCTATTCGATCCCGTCTCCCCCAACCGCCAACACGGGCTATGACGGGGTTGGCAACGTGCGGTCGTTCACGGATTTGGTGAACGGCCAGTGGACGCAAATTGGCTACGACACGCTCAATCGTCTGACCACGGCGACGGTGGCGGGCACGCCATCGACAACCTACACCTGGAGCTACGACGCGTTCGGAAATCGGAGAACACAAGGGCCGAACGGAGGCACAGTGAACTACCCGCCGGGGAATAACCGAATCGAGGGATACAACTACAACGCCGACGGTAGTATCAGTGACGACAACAACCCGTACGGCTATCAATACGGCTATGATGGCGAGGGGCGCGTATGCGTGGTCTACAACAAGACGATGGCTACCTGGACCGGCTACGCCTATGATGGGTTGGGGAATCGGGTTGCCAAAGGAACGGCTTTGAACAGTTTGAACTGCGACAACAACTTCACGGCGAGCAGCACCTACATCGTCGGGCAGAATGGAGAACTGCTCGACTTGCTGGATGCGAGCGGTGCGGTGTACAGCAATGTATTTGCCAATGGGCATCTGCTTGCCACCTACCAGTTCCCGACCTCTCAGTCCCAGACCCCGGAATGGACCTATGCGCTGAATGACTGGCTTGGCACCAAGCGTTTCGTGGCAGATAGCAACGGCGAGATGTTCGAGACGTGCACAGGTCTCCCGTTTGGTGACGGGCTCAACTGCCAGGGGCCGGGCGGAGACCCCAGTCCGCTGCACTTCACCGGCAAAGAACGCGACTCCGAATCAGGAAACGACTACTTCGGGGCCAGATACTACCAGTCCACCATGGGACGATTCCTCACCCCGGACTGGTCGGCGAAACTTGCGGCGGTGCCCTACGCCAAACTCGAGAATCCACAGACGCTGAATCTGTATAGCTATGTTGGGAACAATCCGCTATCGGCAGTCGATCCGGACGGCCATCAGAACACGCCCGGCGGCACCCAATGCGGGCAAACTGTAAGTATTGCATGTAGCGATCCGCAGGACGAAGCTGCAGGTGAATTAAAAGCTTCTGAGGCCGAATATGTTGCCCAGCTCCAGCAGGCCCAACAGCAGAGCAGCTCATCGGGTGGTGGGGGCTTCTGGAGTAGTCTCGGGCGCGGCCTGGGCAATCTTCTTCATGGGCGTCACTGGGGCTATGTTAAGTCGACCGTATCGGCCGAAACCGACAATAGCAATCTCAAGGTTATAGGTGCAAAAGATCCGGCTGTTGCATACGGCACGGACGCTGCCGGCGTGGCGGCCACCCTTTTCAAAATCCCTTACGTGGGACCCGCGAGTGCGCTATTGAACTATGCAAATGACCCGAATGCGCGGAGCGCAATTACCAATGGGATCAGCCTCCTTCCTGGGGAGGGTGCGACCTGGCCGACTACCTTGTTTGTCGACGGATTCGACTACGGGATCAATCATTCTGACCCTAACGTTCAACCCTGGAAAGGTCAGCCGTTTACCGATGGTTCTGCCCCAGGTGGGAATTACGGGGAATCGACGTCCGGCGGCGGCGGTGCTTCCATGACTCAGTTTGAGTGCAAAATGACAGGCGACTGCTAACGGAGCTCGGTTCCGCGGTAGTAACTGTAAACCCCTTGACGAATGGAGCGAACGGCTAGGTTCATGTCTGATCTGCTCTGGTTTCTCAAGAAGCCCTATGGTTTCTTTACTTTCGGAATGTTCCTCATTTTGCTAGGGCTGGTCCAGGCGTACCTCGGAAAAGCGTGGCTCCGCGCCGGCGGTTGGATCTATCGGGCCAAGCAGCCAATACGGTATCGGGTGACAGTCGCAATGTACTTTCTGTGTGGTGTGCTCTCGATCGTTTTGTTCCTGTGTGAGGTCAATCGATGAGGAACGCACGGTTTGGTTTGGTCGTTTTTTGCGCATTATCTGCCATCATGGGCTGCCGGGCGCCCTCTCCGAACTGGAGTGGCACGTGGAGATTGAACCCTTCAAAGAGCAGCTACCAGGGCCCGGTTATTACCATCTCAATTTCGCCGGACGGCGAGTATCACTACAACGACGGAATTGTGAGTGACACCTTTCGCTGCGATGGAAAGTATCGACCGATAGGGGATAGCATGCAAGCCTGCGTGAGGAACAGCGCGACCGCGTTAGACAAGACCCGGACGAAAAACGGGCTAAAGACGAATACGTACCATTGGGGGCTTTCAGCAGACGGGGGGGTCTTTACGGCGACAGCAACCGCGTTTGAGCCTAGTGGGCCCGTTGTTACAGGTCAGCTTGTAGCCTCGCGTATGTCGGGTTCCAAGGGCTTCGCGGGTCAATGGCGGGACATGAGCTTCCTTCAGTGGCATGCCGATCTGGTGCTGGGGCTGGACGGTCAATACCTGCATATCGATTATCCGAACGCTGGGCAGCATGTTGATGCACCGCTCAACGGTGCCGACGCGGAAATGTACGGGCCTCACGCCTTAGCGGGAACGACTTATGTGCTACGGAGGGCTGGACAACGCGAGTTTCTCATTTTGGGAAAGCGCGATGGCAAAACCTTCAACCAAGAGTCTCTGGAGATGAGCGACAATGGAAGAGTTCTTACGGACTCTTGGTGGAATCCAGATAAGCCGGCTGCCAGGTCCACGCTTGTCTACGAGAAGAAGTGACTCCAACGCAGGACTTAATCAGGACAGACGGAAATGATCCTGGCACTGAGCGGGAGGCACTGAGCGGGAGGCACTGAGCGGGGCACTGAGCGGGACAGCCTGATCTGCGTGCTTCTTTCCGTTATGAT
>Ga0335075_10016395_pt1 | contig 11073 bp, 10 predicted proteins | sample Lox_Sample_24_FD_206723 | JGI IMG/M metagenome (GOLD analysis project Ga0335075, IMG submission 206723) | Soil microbial communities from Loxahatchee National Wildlife Refuge, Florida, United States - Lox_Sample_2.4 | ecosystem: Environmental > Terrestrial > Soil > Wetlands | place: USA... | reverse complement strand
GTTCACCAAGGCCCAGGCGACGAAGGGAAGATGGGCATACGATTCCAGTTGCGCCCTGTGCCATCTGTACACCTTGCGCGGCAGGGTGCCAGGGGCATCCGCCAATGAGCTGCCCAGCATTACCCTCCTGAACGACGTGTACCTGAAGACGTTGGATGGCAATGGCGGCATGACTCCCTCGTTGATCAGCGACTCGTTCTTCGACAAATGGAAGGACCAGAAGGCGTTCGTCGACAGGGTCGCCAATGCCACCGGCGCTTTTCCACCGAAGCGCTACGAGAAGGACGTCTCTGAGGTCGAGATCGCCGCCTATATCCTATTCGAGCACTGCGGACGCATGTAGTCCGGGCGGCCGCACCGACCGAGCTTGCCGGAACATCGTCCTGCCACCGTGCGGCCTATGACAGGCTTGCGGACGCACGGGCCGCGGGGGATGATCGCAGGCGGAGTTGGCTCGGTGAGGGGTATAACGTGCGATACCTTAAGCTACTGGGTAGATCGTTCGCCTCCACCCTGGTAGCCGCTGGCGCGGTGGCCATAATGGCCGCGCAAGTTCAGGCGGATCCTGCGGTTTCGCCGGCAAAAGGCAATTCTGGCCCTGTGAAGGTTCACGGTCCGGACATCAAACACCCGGGGCTCATGGCAGTGCCGCTGAACAGGTTCAAGGTATGTCCCTTCTTGGTTACGCCCGTCGAGGGCTCCCGGGCGATCGACCCTCCCAACGCCGCCTGCCCGCCGCCACCGACCCCCACGCTCTGTCTCGCCGCCGAACGTCACTGCTTAAACCCGTCCATGCCGGCGGGGCGAATGATTCCGCTGTAGCAACTGCCGTGGATACCAGGCGATGAATTCAAGAGCCCCGATAACCTCGGAGTGTCCGAACTGCCACCAGGATCGGCTCGTGACCTACACGCGCGAAGAGCTCATCGAACTGCTTCGCGACGGGTCGGACATCGAAGCTCGCTGCACCAGCTGCGATGAGACGTGGGCCGTTTCCACGGAGGAGCGGGCCGATATTGCTCGCGCCATCGAGGGCTCGGCCAGATAAGGGCGTGCCCCACGGTCATTGATGGCAGGCATTCTTCGTCGGGCGTAGCATCTGCGCGTCCACAACTCCGGAGCGCACCCATGAAATCGCTACCTGCTTTCGCAGCGGTAACCGTGCTTGCTGGAGCCGCCATCGCAGCGGCCGTTGGCGCGACACCTTTGAGCCGTCCTCCCGGCGTCAGCGCCGATGAATGGGCGCCCATCAGCGACACCCTGGGCGTGGTTCTCGTTCAGGGAATGATCCCGACAGGCGCACAGCGCGCACAGCCGCAGGTGCCTGTAACCCTCCCCAACACAGGTGCCATGCTGGTCTCGCCCGTTTCGGGGTACCTGATGGTGAGGCGCGGCAGAACCTGGCAGCGTCTCATCATGATCGACCCGCCCAAGGGGCCGGCGGATGCCGGCTAACGGGCGATTCGCAATCCGCGGAACCCTTCTACCGATGTCGGATCGATGATGCGCCGCCACATTGCAGCGGTGGGCGTGGCGGGGCCGATCGTGCGTTAATAGGCGCGCGGCTTCGGTGCTGACAATCACTATATCCGTTGAGGGGGAATTTCGAATGGACAGCAAATTTGCAAATCCGGCGCCCCTGGGCCTCTTTGCCTTTGCGAGCACGACCTGGCTGTTGAGCCTCATCAACGCAGGATTGATTGACGAGAAAGGTCTGCCCATCGTGCTTGGCATGGCGCTCGCCTTCGGTGGCGCCGCCCAGGTGCTGGCGGGGCTGCTGTCCTATATCCGCGGCAATACATTCGCAACCGTCGCCTTCGTCGGCTACGGTTCTTTCTGGCTGTCCTTCGTCGCCTATGCCCATGAGTTCGGTGGCAGTGCGCCGCCGGCGTTCGTGGGATGGTATCTGCTGGTGTGGGGCGTGTTCACCCTGTACATGTGGGTGGCCTCGTTCCGGCACAGCACGGCGCTGCAACTGGTCTTCCTGACCTTGTGGATCACGTTCTTCCTGCTGGCCGCGGGGGAACTGCTGGGAACGGCAACCGCGCACCGGCTCGGGGGTTACCTTGGCCTGGTGTGCGCGGCGCTGGCGGCCTATCTCTCGGCCGCCGAAGTCATCAATGCGGACTATGGGCGCATGGTGCTGCCGGTCGGAGTGCGCGCCCACTCGTAGGCAAGCCTTGCGCATTCATCTGATTCAGGAGGACGTCATGCTACTGGAATAACCCAATAGGGGCCGTGGCATGACGACGAGAGCAGAGCGCCGCGCGCAGCGTGCGGCGATCCGGGCGCGCCGCCTCCGGCGCGTGTGGTGGTTACATGAAGCGCATTGGCGGACTGAGCGCCACTGGGGCATCGCAATCGATACGCCGAAGCGGTGCTCCTGTGAACAGTGCGGCAACCCGCGCACCCACCTACTTCGGTGATCGCACTCTCCAGGAGCGGCGGGAGGATTGGTTCTGAGGATTGCGGCCAAGGTGCGGACGCAGTCGCGTTATCCGCACGGATGCGACGAAACGTAACGGAATGCAGCGGCGGTAACCCGACAAAGAAGCTGTGAACGCGGCCAGCGAACTTCGGCGTAAGTGGCGATGTCCATCCTTCATGGGGGACCCGTACACGAGCTGAGGAGTTCTTTATGACCCGCAACCAACTGCTGAGCGTCGTCGCCGGCACCTTCCTGATGTCTTCTGCCGTCTGGGCGGCGAATACCGACGCCGCGAAGTCCACCGATGCCCAGATCACCGAGCGCGTGAGAAGCGTGCTGATCCAGAAGGATCCCAATATCGCGCGGCGCGTGCAGATCGAAACGCAGGACGGCGTCGTCACGCTCTCCGGCAACGCGCTGGCACCGGGATACGTCATGAATCTCCTGCGCGATACGCGCCACGTCGACGGTGTCGTGAAGGTGGAGAACCACCTCACCATCGATTGAGAGCGGCCCGGCCGCATCGCCCCGGTACCGGCCTCCGGGCCGGGAGCGCGGAGCTTAGCCTGCGCGATCTTTCGCCTGAGCGAGGATTTTTCGTGCCAGACGTAAATGCGGAAGATCCAGCATCCTTCCGTCGAGCGCGAGTGCAGCGACGCCGGGATTGTCGGCGAAAAGTTGGACCACGCGCGTCGCGTAAGCGACTTCCGCGGTGCTGGGTGTAAAGCACTCATTGATGATGGCGATCTGGTCCGGATGGATCGCCAGCTTGCCGTCGAAGCCGTCGCGCCGGGCCTGCAGACACGCGGCCTTCAGGCCCGCCGGGTTGCGGAAATCGGCGTGCACGGTGTCGATGGCAGGCACGCCCGCGGCGGCCGCCCCGAACAGACACAGCGAGCGGACCAGCTGGTAGGGCGCGGTCCAGCTGCCATCGGTCTGCTGGTGGGCGCTGGCGCCTACCGCAGCGCTGAGGTCCTCGGCCCCCCAGGTCAGACCATACAACCGCGGGCCGCACAGCCCATAGCTCCCCAGGGTGAACACGGACGCCGGAGTTTCCGTGGCGATGGGCAGTATCCGGATGTCACCGCATTGCAGCCCATGGCGCTGCTCAAAGGCGTCCAGGTGTTGGGCGAGCTGGATCACGTCCTCGGCCGAGCGCGCCTTGGGCAGGACGATGCCGTCGGGCTGGCCATGCAGGATGACCAGCAGATCAGACATGGCCTCCGCGGTCTGCACGGGATTGATGCGGACCCACAGCTGGGGTACCCGACGCGGCGTCGCCGACGCGAGCACCTCGCGGATCCTGTGCCGCGCGGCGTTCTTGAGCTGCGGCATCACGGAGTCTTCGAGATCGAGGATGACGAGGTCGGCGCCGGCGTCGGCGCTTTTCGCGATCTTCCGGTCGCTGTCGCCGGGAACGAACAGTAGCGAGCGGGCGCTCATGGGCCCGGCTTGCGCAGCATCAGCGCCGAGCGTTTGCAGCTCGCCACGAGTACGTCGTTTTGGTTGTAGGCCCGGTGACTGAAGATGACGATGCCATTGCGCGGACGTGAACGGCTGTCGCGGACCTCCAGGACTTCGGATTCACAGTGCACCGTGTCCCCGTGGAACAGCGGCTGGGGAAAGCGCACTTCGTCCCAGCCGAGATTCGCCACGGTCGTCCCCAGGGTGGTGTCGGCGATGGAGAGCCCGACCATGAGGCCCAGGGTGAAGGCGCTGTTGACGATCCGCTGTCCGAACTCCGTATGCGTCCGGCAATACTCCTCATCGAGGTGCAGGGGTGCCGGATTGTGCGTGAGCGCGGAGAAGAACACGTTGTCCGCCTCCGTGATGGTGCGACGGACGGCATGCCTGAAGGTCTGCCCGACCCGGAACTCTTCGAAGTACAGTCCAGCCACGCGCTTACTCCTTTGCCTCCGCAGCCGGTTCGAAACTCACCAGCTCGGCCCCCTCGGCGACCTGCTCGCCGGCGGTGACGCGGAATCCCTGCAGCAGGCCCGCGCTGGGCGCCAGGACCGTATGTTCGATCTTCATCGCCTCGAGCACCAGCAGCGGGGCGCCCTTGCGCACGGCGGTGCCGGGAGTGGCGATCAGCTGCAGGATCCGCCCCGGCATGGGTGCGCGCAGACCGCGCGTCGTGCCCTCGTCGGCAACTGCCGGTGCCATCGGATCGATCTGCTGGAACACATAGTGGTGGCCGCGCCAGAAGACATGCTCGGCTCCTGCCTGGGCGTGAACGGTGACCTCGAAACGGGCGCCATCGAGCTGCAGGGATAGGGTCGAGCCGGTCCCGGGTGTTGCGCGGGCTACGCTGGTGTGGTCCTCCAGGGTGAGGTGCCAGCCGCTCGCTGCGTACTGGATCGTGATGCGCCGGAGCGCCTCGCCGCATCGCAGTTGCAGCACCCTGCGGGACCACTTCCCGAGGCGCCAGCCATCGTGCAGGTCCCAGGGCGTCGGGGACCGGCCCGGATCCTGCCGCAGCAGGTGCATGACCGCGGCGGCCAGCCAGGCCTCGCGGGGCGGCGGCTCGTGGGGGGCAAACAGCACCGCCTGCTCGCGCTCGATCAAGGCGGTATCCAGGTTCGCAGTGACGAACGAGGGGGAGCCCACCAGCCGGCCGAGGAAGTCGACATTGGTGGCGACACCGACCAGTTGAACCTGCGACAGGGCGGCCGCCAGGCGCAGCAGCGCGCGCTCCCGGTCCTCTCCCCACACGATCAGCTTCGCCAGCAGCGAATCGTAGTACGGCGTGATGCGCGAGCCCCGGGCCACACCGCTGTCGACCCGCACCACCGGCGAGGGGGCGGGCGTTGCGTAGTAGTCGAGCGTGCCTGTGGCCGGCAGGAATCCGCGTTCCGGATCCTCGGCGGCGATCCGGGCCTCGATGGCGTGTCCCCGGAAGGTGAGCTGCTCCTGATGCAGGGGCAGCGGCTCACCGGTGGCAATGCGCAGCTGCCATTCCACGAGGTCGAGCCCGGTGATCATTTCCGTCACCGGATGTTCGACCTGCAGCCGGGTGTTCATTTCCATGAAATGGAAGGTGCCATCGGGCGCCACGATGAACTCGACCGTACCGGCGCCGACATAGCCGACGGCCTGGGCCGCATTGACGGCGCTGGCTCCCATGGCCGCACGGCGCTCCGGCGTCATGCCGGGGGCGGGCGCCTCTTCGAGCACCTTCTGGTGGCGACGCTGCACGGAGCAGTCCCGTTCGAAAAGGTGCACGCACTGACCGTGCGTGTCCGCGAAAATCTGGAATTCGATGTGCCGGGGGTGCTGGATGTACTTCTCGAGCAGCACCTGGTCATCGCCGAAGCTGGCGCGGGCCTCGCGGCGGCAGCTGAGCAAGGCGGCCTCGAAGTCCGATGCGGCGTCGACCCGCCGGATACCCCGGCCGCCGCCGCCGTTGCTCGCCTTGATCAGGAGCGGATAGCCGATGCGGTCGGCTTCCCGGCGCAGCAGGCCCGGGTCCTGGTTGTCGCCGTGATAGCCCGGGATGAGCGCAATGCCGGCGCGTTCCAGCAGGGATTTGGCAGCCGACTTGGACCCCATGATGCGCATCGCCGCCGCCGGCGGGCCGACGAACAGGATGCCTTCGCTGTGGCAACGCTCCGCCAGGTGTGGATTTTCCGACAGGAAGCCATAGCCGGGATGGATGGCCTGCGCGCCGCTGCGGTGGGCGGCCTCGATGATGGCATCGATGCGCAGATAGCTTTCGGCGGCCGTGAGCCCGCCCAACGACTGGGCTTCGTCGCAGCAGCGGACATGCAGAGCCTCCGCGTCGGCATCCGAATGGACCGCGACGGTGCGAATGCCCAGACGCTGCGCCGTGCGGGCGATGCGGCAGGCGATCTCGCCGCGGTTGGCGATCAGCAGGCGCTCCAGGCGCATCGGCGGTGACCCCTACATCCGGAAGATCCCGAAACGGGTTTCGGGAATGGGCGCATTCAAGGCGGCCGACAGGCCTAGGGCCAGCACCCGGCGGGTGTCGGCCGGATCGATGATGCCATCATCCCACAGCCGCGCGGTCGCGTAGTAGGGATGTCCCTGCCGTTCGTACTGTTCACGGATCGGGGCCGTGAAACTCGCTTCCTCCTCGGCGCTCCACGACGTCCCCTTGGCCTCGAGCGCATCGCGGCGCACCCGGGCGAGGACGTTCGCCGCCTGTTCACCGCCCATGACCCCGATCCGCGCATTGGGCCACATCCACAGGAACCGCGGTGAGTAGGCCCGGCCGCACATGCCATAGTTACCGGCGCCGAAGCTGCCGCCGATGATCACGGTGAGCTTGGGGACCTGGGCGCAGGCGACCGCCGTGACCATCTTGGCGCCATGCTTGGCGATGCCTTCGTTCTCGTACTTGCGGCCGACCATGAAGCCGGTGATGTTCTGCAGGAACACCAGGGGTATGCGCCGCTGGCAGCACAGCTCGATGAAGTGCGTGCCCTTGAGGGCGCTCTCCGAGAACAGGATGCCATTGTTGGCGACGATCCCGACCGGCATCCCCCACAGATGGGCGAAGCCGGTCACCAGGGTCGTGCCGTAGCGGCTTTTCCATTCATCGAAGTCACTGCCGTCCACCAGCCGTGCAATGACCTCGCGCACCTCGAACGGCTTGCGCGGGGTGGCCGGCACGATGCCCTGCAGTTCCTCCGCCGGGTACAGCGGCTCGACCGCAGCCCTGAACGCGATCTGCGGCAGCGGTGTCCGGTTCAGACCCGCGACGATGCGGCGCGCGATGCCCAGCGCCTGGGCATCATTCTCGGCCAGGTGATCGGCGACGCCGGACACGCTGGTGTGGACATCGCCGCCGCCGAGGTCCTCGGCGGTGACGACTTCGCCGGTGGCGGCCCGGACCAGGGGAGGGCCGCCGAGAAATATCGTCCCCTGGTTGCGCACGATGATCGACTCATCGCACATCGCCGGGACGTAGGCGCCGCCGGCCGTGCAGCTGCCCAGCACCACCGCGATCTGGGCAATGCCCTCCGCGGACATCCGCGCCTGGTTGAAAAAGATGCGGCCGAAATGGTCGCGGTCGGGGAAGACCTCATCCTGGCTCGGCAGATGGGCACCGCCGGAATCGATGAGGTACACACAGGGCAGCTGGTTTTCGCGCGCGATTTCCTGCGCCCGCAGGTGCTTCTTCACCGTCAGGGGATAGTACGTGCCGCCTTTGACGGTCGCATCGTTGCAGACGATCAGGCATTCGCGTCCCGACACCCGGCCCACGCCGGTAATGAGCCCGGCTCCGGGTGCCTCGCCGTCGTACAGACCATGGGCCGCGAGCTGCGACAGCTCGAGGAAGGGCGTGCCGGGGTCGAGCAGGGTCTCCACGCGGTCGCGCGGCAGGAGCTTGCCCCGCGCCACGTGCCGCGCGCGCGCGGCCTCGCTGCCGCCGCGTCCGGCCTCGTCCTGCCGCGAGCGCAGGTCCGCGACCAGCGCCTGCATGTACGCCTGGTTGGCGCGGAATTCCTCGCCGCGCCGGTCGATGCTGGATGCGAAGACTGGCATTGCGCGCCTGTACCCGCCCGAACTTGCCCGGATAGTCCGATTGTCGGATAATACCATAAGTCTCGCGGGGTGCTGCCATGTCCAGTGTCGATGCCTGTGATTTCGATTTCGGGCTTGGTGAAACCGTCGATGAGGTACGCGCCCAGGTCCGCCGCATGGTGCGCGCCGAGATCGCGCCGCTTGCTGCAGAGATCGACCGCTCCAACCAGTTCCCGCGACAACTGTGGCCGATGCTCGGCGCCCTGGGGCTGCACGGCCTGACGGTACCCGAACGCTGGGGCGGGTCGGGCCTGGGGTATCTCGCGCACATCGTCGCGATGGAGGAAGTCTCGCGCGGATCCGCCTCCGTCGGGCTCTCCTACGGTGCCCACTCGAACCTGTGCATCAATCAGCTGCGGCTCAACGGCACCGACGACCAGCGCGACCGCTATCTGCCACGGCTCGTCAGCGGCGAGCATGTCGGCGCTCTGGCGATGTCCGAGCCGGGGGCGGGGTCGGATGTGGTGTCGATGCAGCTGCGGGCCGAGCCCCGCGGGGACACCTTCGTACTCAATGGTCGCAAGATGTGGATCAAGAACGGTCCGGATGCGGACGTGCTGGTGGTCTATGCCAGGACCACGGCGGACGCCGGATCCCGGGGCATCACGGCCTTCATCGTCGAGAAGGGCCTGCCCGGATTCAGCACGGCGCAGAAACTCGACAAGCTGGGCATGCGCGGCTCGAACACCTGTGAGCTGGTGTTCGTGGATTGCGCCGTGCCGCGGGCCAACGTCCTCGGGGAAGTGGATCGCGGTTCGAAAGTGCTGATGAGCGGCCTGGACTACGAACGGGCGGTGCTCGCCGGCGGGCCGCTCGGGATCATGGCGGCGGCGCTGGACCTGGTCCTGCCGTATGTCCACGAACGCAAGCAGTTCGGCGCGTCGATCGGAACCTTCCAGCTGATGCAGGCGAAAATCGCCGACCTTTACACCAACCTCAGCGCGGCGCGGGCCCTGGTCTACGCCGTGGGCCGGGCCTGCGATGCAGGCCGCAGCACCCGCTGGGACTCGGCCGCGGCCATCCTGTTCGCGTCCGAGAAGGCGACCCTCGCGGGACTCGAGGCGATCCAGATCCTCGGGGGCAATGGCTACATCAACGATTACCCGGCGGGGCGTCTGCTGCGCGATGCCAAGCTGTACGAGATCGGCGCGGGCACGCAGGAGATCCGCCGCATGCTCATCGGCCGGGAACTGTACGCGAAGAGCGCATGAGCGTATTCGAGCCGCTGCGATTCGAGCCCGCCTACCGCAAAGTGGCGGTGGCGCTGCTGGCCCGGATCACGGACCGGACCTTGAGTGCCGGGGATCGGCTGCCGGCCGAACAGGAGCTCGCGCGGCAGTTCGGCGTGAACCGCTCCACCGTGCGCGAGGCGATCCGGGAACTGGAGTCCACGGGCGTGCTGCGGCGGGAACGCGGTTCGAAACTGATGATGGTCAGCCGGCCGCAGCCTGAGCAGGTGGCCGACGGCGTGAGCCGCGCGCTGGCCCTGCACGATGTGACCATCCGCGATGTCTGGGAGGGGCTGATGGTGCTCGAACCCCCGATCGCGGAGTCAGCCGCCAAACGGCGCCTGGAGGCAGACCTGGCGCGCATCGAGTCCCGGCTGGCCGGTGGGGTGCCGGCGCAGAGGGATGCGGCCGTGCGTCAGGCCGCGGATTTTTTCCGCGACGTGGGGGAGGCAGCCCACAACCGGGTGCTGCTGCTCGCGCATGAGCCCCTGCTGCAGCTGCTGGCCCCCTCGTTGCGCAAGATGATCGATCGCGTGGCGCCGGCCCGTGGCCGCATCGCCACGGCGCAGCGCCGGATCGCCGCCGCGGTGCGCGCGGGCGACGCGCAGGCCGCCCGCACCTGGACGGAGAAGCACGTGCGGGACTTCCGCCGGGGATTCGAATTGGCCGGGATCGATCTGGCGGATCGCGTAGACTGAAACCAGTGGCTGGACCGCAAACTCAGGAATTGCGCCGGCGGCATATCGCCGCGGTGGTCGCGGGCAACGCGCTCGAAGTCTACGACTTCGTGATCTATTCCCTGTTCTCGATCCAGATCGGACACGCGTTCTATCCCTCAAAGAGCGCCTATGCCAGCCTGATGCTGTCGCTGGCGACCTTCGGGGCCGGATTCCTCACCCGGCCGCTCGGGGCGATCGTGCTGGGCGGGTACGCGGACCGCGTCGGCCGCAAGGCGGCGATGATGCTGTGCTTCGTGCTCATTGGCGTGGCCATCGTCGGGATGGCGGTGGTGCCGCCGTATTCCTCCATCGGGGTGGCCGCCCCCATCCTCGCCGTCCTCGCCCGCATGACCATGGGGTTTTCGCTCGGCGGGGAGATCGGCACCAATACCGCCTACCTCGCGGAGGCCGCGCCCCCGCACAACCGCGGCCTGGTGATTTCCTGGCAGCCGGTGGGCCAGGCACTCGCCTTCGTCGCAGGCGGCCTGGTCGGCCTTGCGGTGACCACCTGGCTGCCGGCCACCGCTGTCGATGCCTATGGCTGGCGCATCGCCTTCCTGCTGGGCGCGATCACCGTTCCCTTCGGGCTGTGGCTGCGCACGAGACTGCCGGAGACCCTGCACAGCGCCGAGGAGCCCGGCATCGTGGCCGCCGCGGCAGGGGAGTCGCGCCTGGTGCTGGCGCGGCGGACCTGGCGGATCTTCGGCCTGGGCCTGATGTACATCGCCTCGGGCACGATGGCCACCTACGTCTTCAACTATGTCGCGACCTACGCGCAGGCGACGCTGCACCTGTCCGCCCGGGTCGGCTACCTCGCCGAGACCGGCGGCTATCTCATCAGCATACCCGTCGTCCTGCTCAGCGGCTGGCTCTCCGATCGCTACGGGCGCAAGCCCATCAACGTCTACGGGAACCTGGTGTTGCTGGTGCTGACCTATCCCACGTTCGTCTGGATCGTCCGATCGGGTACCCCCGGTGTGTTCCTGTTCGGCATGATGTTGCTGAGCGTGGTCTCCTCGATCAGCGTCATCTATGTGAGCATTTCCGAGAGCATCCCCAAATCCATCCGCGGCAGCGGCTTCAGCCTTACCTACTCGCTGGCGGTCGTGGTCTTCGGGAGTACGACACAGCCGATCGTGACATGGCT
>Ga0335075_10016394_pt1 | contig 11073 bp, 8 predicted proteins | sample Lox_Sample_24_FD_206723 | JGI IMG/M metagenome (GOLD analysis project Ga0335075, IMG submission 206723) | Soil microbial communities from Loxahatchee National Wildlife Refuge, Florida, United States - Lox_Sample_2.4 | ecosystem: Environmental > Terrestrial > Soil > Wetlands | place: USA: Florida... | reverse complement strand
GAGGTGTGGTCCCTCGCCGACGATCAGAGAGCGTTTGACCAGTTCTGGTCGTGACTGACCCCTGACGAACACATTCCTGATGACGACCGAGCGGCCGAGCTGCATGAGCGGCGCTACGGGAACGGGTTGACGTTCTGCTGGCAGACGGTTCCCGGCGCTGGTGGGCGGTGATGGGGTCGCCGGTGTTGCCGATCAGCAGGATCGTGCTGGCGGTGGGCCGGTTCCACGGGCCGGTGTGGCGGTCCTGGGCCGCGGCGCTCGGCCAGTCCGCGCAGCCCAGGGTGTCGTACACCACGGTGGGAGCCAAGCACAACGTCCGGTGCCGGACGGACATCAGCGGGCGCGTCCATCCGCAGACGGATAGCGCCGCTCCGCCTGGCGAGGGATTCCGTGGTGCCGAGGGTTCCTTTATGATCTGGAAGAGCGGCGGTCGCGCCCGCCCGCTCCGAACCGGGATTCCGCCCACGCTGGACCTGGTGACGAGGACAAGGGTCACGGACTCGCGTTTCTCTCGGCATGCGGACATCTGGCGGGGTGCGTGGGGCCTTGCCGGAGGGATACGCAGTGACCAAGGACCGCGCCCGCAAGAAGAAGATCCGTGCACGGATGACCGCCAGCGGCGAACCCTTCAGCGTCGCCGCCCGCAAGCTAGACGACACAAAGCGAGACGACATCAACGCCACGGACCAGATCGCGGCGCGGATAGACGCCACGCTCGCCGAGTCCACTGCCCGGTTCAGTATCCGGCAAGGTGTGGTAGACACGTCGCTGGAGCCCGGAGAATCTGCTGACACCCCGTTCGCGCGGCTGGTCAGCCGCGTGCTGAAGGCCGCCTGGGAACGCGCGGTATCCGAGCAGACCCGCAGGCGACTGCGCGACACGATCACCGGCGGCCCCGGCGCCGTAGGGGTCGTCGAGCCGACCGCCCGGCGGCTGCAGATGCGCATGGGTCCGCATGCCGTCGCGTGCATCGGCGACATCTGGTATAGCAGCTGGTCTGGCGAACCGTGGCCGGATGGCGAACCACAAGGGCCATCCGACTGGACCACGCTCGGCGAAAACCCGCTGCATCTGCTGACGCGGCTGCGCGGCATGACGCCATTCCGGTACGCGGGAGACGAGCCTATACGCCAGACACGGTGCCGTAAGTTCACCGCCGGTGATGACGTCACCGTCTGGATTGACGACGAGCACGTCCGGCAAGTCACGACCGTCACCTCGCGCTCGGACGACACGGCGAGCATCGAGACGCTGGAACTGTGGGACTTCGGTCTTGCCGGCGGTGCGCTGGACTGGACGGGCTTTCCCGCGGCCTCCGATCACCCGGCGGGGGGCTGATCGATGTCGCCGTCGAGGCCCCATCTGGCTCCTGTGATCTGTCGCCGATGGCGGCATGCTCCCTCGATGACGCCGGTCGCGATGGGCCAGCCTGCGGCCAGGGCCTGGTCGCCCTGCTGGCCGGCCCGCGGCGGAACGCTGAACTGCGCCGTCGGCTACCCGGCATCACCCAGAAAGTCCTGACCGAGACCTTGCGCAGCATGGAAGCCGACGGGCTGGCCCAACGGCGGGTACTCCGTTACCTTCCATGACACCCAAGCGCCCGCGTCCCGGCGGGCGGGACGCGGGCGCTAAACCGGTGAACCAGCGGGCGTCAGCTCCTGCCCGCCGGTGAGCTCTCCCGGTCGGCGGGCGCGGCGGCCTGCGGCTTGGGCTTGTAGGCCAGGGTGAACCAGGCCCCCACGGCGAAGATGATGCCGACCACGAAGCAGCCGGTCGCCTTCAGCGGGTGGTGCCCCGTCGACCCGGCAATGTGCCCGGGAATGATGCTCGGCAGCGACTTGGCGGGCTCGGCCAGGTAGATGATGGCGACCACGATGAACACGAGGGCGATGATGCCGAGAATCACGGCGAGGATCGTCCTGCCCGGCGACCTCACGCTAGATCCTGTGGTTGAACTCACGATTCCTCCTAGTACGGGGCATGCGGTAAAGCTGTTTTTAGCGCCGGCCGGTCGTGGTCTTACGAGTCCGCCCCGGTCCGGGTCGGCAGCGTCGGGTCAGGGCCCACAGCCGACTAGCAAAATCTACCGTCGGCTGACCCTCCGGGTGCGCAGAAAGTCCCGGATGACATACTCCCCGAGACGTTCGGGCGCCGCCTGCAGCACCCGTCCTCCGTTCCTCCTCGCCACATTGTCGACGAACGCGGTCAGCCGCGCATCATCCGCAAGCATGAAAATGTTCAGCGCGGCATGACGGCGGGTCATCTTGTCCACCTCGGCCAAGGTGAGCTCGAGCGTCTCCGGCGACGGCGGCCAGTCGAACCAGGACCGCCCGTCACGCTGCAGGTGAGCGGTCGGCTCGCCGTCGGTCACGATCAAGACGACCGGCTCGTGTTCCGGGTGCCGGTCGATATGGCGCCCGGCGAGCAGCAGCGCGTGGTGCAGGTTCGTGCCCTGGACCATGTCCCAGCCCAGCCCGGCCAGGTCGGTCTCGCGCAGCTCGCGTGCGTAGTTGGAGAATCCGACGACCTGGACGGCGTCCTGCGGGTACCTGCTGCGCAGCAGGGCGTGCAGCGCGAGCGCCGTCTGCTTGGCCGCCGCCCAGGTGCCGCGCAGCTGCATCGAGTAGGACAGGTCGACCAGCAGGGACACGACCGCCGCGGTACGCCGTTCGGTCTCGGCCACCTCGAAATCCCGCGCGGCCAGCGAAATGCGCCCGCCGTCGCGCAGACCGCGCCCGCCGTCGCGCAGACCGCGCCCGCCGTCGCGCAGACCGCGCCCGCCGTCGCGGAGCAGCGCGTTGCGGACCGTGGCCGGGACGTCGAGAGGCTGCTCGTCGCCGAACTCCCAGGCGCGGGTGGTGCCGGTCAGCTCGCCCGCCTGCCCGGCGTCACGCTGGTCGTGGTCGCCCGACCCGCGCCCGAGGCTCATGTCGGCAAAGATCCGGCGCAGGGCCGTGTCTCCCAGCCTGCGCACCGCCTTGGGAGTGAGCTCGAGGCGGCCGCCGTGCCGGGTGAGGTACCCCTGCCGTTCTAGTTCGCGCTCGATGCGGCGCAGGGCCTCGACGTCATCGACCGCCTGCCGGCCGAACGCCCGGCGCACCGCCTCCTCGTCGATGTCGTCCAGGCTCGCGCCCGGGTAGTCCTGCCCGAACGCGTTCTCCAGGTCGGCCAGGTCGGCCAGCTCGGCCAGGGCCGTGGTCGCGTCGCCGAGGCCGAGCGGTTCCTCGCCCGACATCTGGACGCCGCCCATCATGCCCGCCCGGTCCAGGTCGGGCCGCCTGGCCCGCAGCGCGTCGGCCAGCTGGGCCATCTCGCTGGCCAGTCCCGCGTCATCGAGCGCGTTTGCCATCAGCTCGGCCAGTTCCTGCCGCTGCTCCTCGCTGAGCGAGCGCAGCAGCCGCTCCGCTGCGGCCATCCGGCTGATGAGCGAGTCGATTAGTTCCTCGAGGTTGTGCGGGTTGTCCGGGAACAGGTCGCCGTAGCGCTCCATGAACCGGTCGAAATCGGCCTGGGTGTGGGTCCCGCGCGCGTCGGCGGCCAGCATCTGGTTAAGCTCGCTGAGCATGTCCCTGATCCGCCGCATGGCCTGCGGGTCGGGGGACTGCAGGGACTCGCGGATGCCGCGGAACTGGCTGTCGAGCACCTCGCTACGCAGCAGTTGCCGCAGCCGCTCGAAGGTCTGGCGCGCGGCGTCGGAGCGCCAGTTGTAGTCGGCCAGCCGCCGGATCGCCTGCGCCGTGTCGGCCGGCAGCGCGTCGAGGTCGGCCTCCCGCATCCGGGCCTCGTCGCTCGGGTCCGGGAACAGCTCGGCCCGTTCCTGCCCGACGGCGGTGTCGAGCAGGGCCCGGGCCTGCTCGAGGATGCCGTCGAGGCGGCCGCTGCCGCGTATCTCGCGCTGTCGGTCGCGGACCCGCTGGAGCAGGTCGTCAAGGCCGCGCCGGTCCGCCAGGCCCTTGCGCAGCAGGTCTCGCAGGGCGTCGGCCGGGCTGGCGCCCGCGAGTATCGCGTCGCCCATCTCGTCCACGGCGCCGCGCACGTCGTAGGAGAGGGCCAGCGGGTCTGGGCCGTACACGTACCGGCCGTACCGGTAATTCGCCATGCGGTGCCTCTTTTAACGATTTAACGTCCGGTACACGCTCGTGCCGTCGGAGGTGTCCTTGGACAGTCGGCGCATCAGGTACAGGCCTTCGAGGGTGAACTCCACGGCGGCCGCCGCGTGCCCGAAGGACTCGCCGCCGTCCATGCCCAGCCTGGACATGATCTTGGCCAGCCCGGGCACCTCGCCGATCCGCGCCAGCAGTTCCGCCGCCGGGATCAGTTCGCCCGACTCCACCGTCCCGCCCTCGTCGAACTTGGCCAGCAGGCCGGACAGGTCGACGCTGCCCAGGCGGGAGCGGAAGGTCTCCGCGATCGCCCGGCGCAGCAGCGCGCCGAGCACCTCCTCCTCCCTGCCCTCCTCGCTGACCTCGAACTCGACCTTCCCGCGCAGCGTGCTGACGACGACGGGCAGGTCGCACACACGGGACACCGGCGGCTCGGCCGACCCGGCCGAGCCGGCCAGCGCGGACCGGCGCACCGCGGACGCCGCCGCGCTTTCCGCCGCCGCGATCGCGAACCTGGCCGAAACCCCGGAGCGCGCGTCCACGGCAGGCGATTCACGCACCGCCCGGGTGAACCTGGCGATCACCTCGACCAGGTGGTCGGGAAGCTCCGCGCCGACGCCGACCTTGGCTTCTTGCCTGATCAAGGTGAGCTCGTCGGACAGGGACAACGGATAGTGGGTGCGGATCTCCGCGCCGAACCGGTCCTTCAGCGGGGTGATGATCCGTCCCCGGTTGGTGTAGTCCTCGGGGTTGGCGCTGGCCACAAGCAGCAGGTCAAGCGGGAGCCGCAGCGCGTAGCCGCGGATGCCGATGTCGCGCTCCTCCATGACGTTGAGCAGTGACACCTGGATCCGTTCGGCCAGGTCGGGCAGCTCGTTCAGGGAGAAGATGCCGCGGTTGGTCCTGGGCACCAGCCCGAAGTGGATGGTCTCAGGATCGCCGAGCGTGCGCCCCTCGGCCACCTTGACCGGGTCGATGTCGCCGATCAGGTCGCCGACGCTGGTGTCGGGCGTGGCGAGCTTCTCGCCGTACCGCTCGCTGGCGTGCCGCCAGGTGACGGGCAGGCCGCCGCCGAGTTCTCTGGCCAGCCGCCGGCACCGCGCGCACGTGGGCAGGTACGGGTGATCGTTGATCTCGCAGCCCTCGATGACCGGGGTCCACTGGTCAAGCAGCCCGACCAGGGTGCGGATCAGCCTGGTCTTACCCTGGCCCCGTTCCCCGAGCAGGATGATGTCGTGTCCCGCGATCAGCGCGCGCTCCAGGTGCGGCAGCACGGTCTGGCCGAACCCGACGATGCCGGGGAACGGATCCCGTCCGGCCTGCATCATGGCCAGCAGGTTCTGTCTTATCTCCGCCCTGATTCCTCGGTATTCGTGCCCGCTCGCCCGCAGTTCGGCGAGGGTGGCGACGGCCGGTGGACGCTGAGGCTGGCTATCGTGGTGCACCATTCGAGGCTATGTGGTGATCGTGTCCGCTGGCACGTGGCCCCGGTCACAGGACAGGCTCCGGCAGCCGGCAGCGCGTGGCACACTTCTATCCCGTGGCGATGACACCTGACACGGTCCGCGCCGATGACGTGGTGGCGGCGCGCAAGCTGCTCCGGGACGTGATCTCGGAGACGCCGGTGCTCCATTCGCGGGCACTGTCCGAGACAGTGGCCGGGCCGGTCTACCTGAAATGCGAGAACCTGCAGCGCACCGGGTCGTTCAAGGTGCGCGGCGCCTACGTCAGGATCGCCCGGCTTTCTGACGCCGAGCGGGCCCGGGGCGTCGTCGCGGCCAGCGCGGGCAACCACGCCCAGGGCGTCGCGTTCGCGGCGGGCATGCTCGGCTGCACGGCCACGGTGGTCATGCCCGAGGGCGCCCCGCTGCCCAAGGTCGAGGCCACCCGCGGTTACGGCGCGAAGGTGGTGCTGTTCGGCACCTGCGTGGAGGATGCCCTGGCCGAGGCCCTGGCGCTGGCCGAGCAGACCGGCGCCGTCTTCATCCACCCCTACGACCACCCCGATGTCGTGGCCGGTCAAGGGACGGTCGGCTTCGAGATCGTCGAGCAGTGCCCGCAGGCGCGCACGGTAGTCGTCCCGGTCGGCGGCGGCGGCCTCGCCGCCGGCGTGGCGGTGGCGGTCAAGGACCTCGACCCCGCGATCGGCATCGTCGGCGTGCAGGCCGAAGCCGTGGCGCCGTATCCGGGCTCGCTGGCCGCCGGGCACCCGGTGTCGGTCAAGGCGAAGCCGACCATGGCCGACGGCATCGCGGTCAGCCGCCCGGGCGACATTCCGTTCGCGATCTTGTCCGGCCTGGCCGACCGGGTGGTCACGGTCACCGAGGAGAGCCTGTCCCGTGGGCTGCTGCTGTGCCTGGAGCGCGTCAAGCAGGTGGTGGAGCCGGCCGGGGCGGCGGGCGTGGCCGCGCTGCTCGAGCACCCGCGAGATTTCACGCCGCCGGTCGTGGTCGTGCTGTCGGGGGGCAACATCGACCCGCTGCTGCTGTCCAAGCTGCTCCGGCACGGCCTGGCCGCCGCCGGCCGCTACCTGGCGTTCCGCTGCCGGCTGCCCGATCATCCCGGGTCGCTGGCCAAGCTGCTCGGCGACCTCGCCGACCTGGGCGCCAACGTGCTCGAGGTCGGGCACGAGCGGCTCGGCCCGCGGCTGCACGTGGACGAGGCCGAGGTGGTCCTGGTGGTCGAGACCCGCGGCCCCGACCACTGCGAGGAGGTGATCGGCGCGCTGCGCGCCGCCGGTTACATGCTTGCGTTCGGCTGAGCCGTCCGGGTCAGGACATGCCATGCCCGCGCGCCCCAGGCGCCGAAGGCGCCGCCGAGCAACGGGCCGAGCAGCAGCACGAGGAGGAATCCGGCGGCGAAGGCGCTGTTCCCGGCCACGTAGCCGGCGCGGGTGCCCGGACCGAGGACCTGGCCCCACTGGCCGGCGGCCGGCGCCCAGTGCCCGATGTGGCCCGCGCCCCACTCCCGAAGCCCGCTGTCGTAGGGCAGCAGCGCGATGGTCGCGGTGGACAAGACGGTGACGACCAAGGCGGCGGCTGCCCCCGTGCACAGGCCCGCCAGGGCGCCCTGCCCCAGGCCGGCCCTCGCTCGGGGCTTCGTACCGGCCCTCACGCCAGCCCTCACGCCGGGCCCGAAACCGGAACCGGCGCGCGATGACCGGCTGTTCCGCCAGGCTGCGGCCAGTCCCGCCGCCAGCGGAGCACACACCGCCAGGTACACGCCCATGGCCAGCGCTGCGTCGTAGAGGCGGGCCGGCCACGGGCCGGCGAAGCGCAGCGGGAATCCCAGCGGGCCGAGTGCGTAGGCCATGACGCCGATGGCGGTACCGGCCGCGACGGCTCCCGCGACCGTCGCGGGAACCGCCGGTGAGCGCCGCGCCGTGCAGGCCAGGATCAGCGCCGCGTAGCCGACCATCACGGCCAGGAACACGACCTCGCCGGTCCAGGCCGCCGTCGCCCCTCCCAGGTTGTTGGGCGGGGCGTCGGCGACTCGTCTCACCGCGGTCTTGACCAGGACCAGGGCGAGTATGGTCACGTAACCGCCGGTGCGCACCAGCCGTGCCGGCCGCCCGGCAGAGACCTGCCCGCGAGTGCGCCCGATGACCCAGGGCAACGCGGCCAGGATCACCACCACGGTGATCACGTCGACCCGGTTGATCGCGACTGCCGGGTCGCCGGGCGGCCCGGACCAGGCACTCCACGCCACGCCGGCCGCGGCGGCGGCGAATGCCAGCGCGCACCCGGCCCGGCGGACCAGCGCGGCCTGGAGCACGGTCAGCCGCAGCCCTCCCGCCAGCCAGGCCAGCCGGGGCCACCCGGGCGGGACGTCGGCCGCCTCGCTCAAGATCGCCTCGGTCCATTCGCGGCGGTCCGCGGGCGCCGCCGCCATCGAGCGCCGCAGCAGCGCCGCCATCGCCTGGGTCAATCCGTCCACGATCAGGCCTCCGCGGGAAGATGTCGTGGCGGGGACCGCCTGATGCGGATCCCGGCTGGCGCGGCGGCCAGGGCGGGAGCGGCGATGGCCGCCAGCGCCTCGGCCGCGGCGGCCAGTCCTTCTGGAGTCAGCCGGTACATGTGCCGCCGGGGCCCGGGCGGCTGCTCGTCCTGCCAGCGCGCTTCCATCAGGCCGCGGTCGGCCAGCCGGACCAAGATCGGGTAAAGCGTCCCCGACTTCAGGCCCGTCTGCTTGGCCAGCGCGTACCCGTGCCGCCACCGCGACGGCTCCTCGCACAGCGCCGCCAGCACCGACAGCGTCTGGGCCGAGAACTCGGGACGCGATCCCACACTGGGACTCTACATAGGTAGACCAGGCTTGTCCACAAGGCTCTATCTTTCGCGGGTATTTTCGCCGCAGCCGTGCGATCCTATGATCTGGACCCGCGCTTCTACCTATGTAGAATCCGGAGGCCTGGCAGGCAAGGGGAGCAGGAGTTGCGTGTGCGGACCGGCGAGAGCAAGGCGCAGGCGGCGGAGGGCGAGAGCAAGGCGCAGGCGGCGGAGCAGGGCCGGGCGCAGCGGCTCGGTGAGGGCATCGCCCGCGGCGCCGTCGTCGTAGCCAGCCTCACGATACTGTCCCGGATCCTGGGCCTGGTCCGGACGCTGGTGTTCTCCCAGACCGTCGGCGCGAGCTGCCTGGGCACGGCGTACGTCACCGCGAACCAGGTGCCCGATCTGCTGTACCAGCTGATCCTGGGCGGCGCGCTGGCCAGCGCGATGGTTCCGGTGCTGGCCCGCTCGGCCGAGCGGTCGGCTCTCGACCCGGCCGAGAAGGCGCGCGTCGGCGACATTATCTCCGCGCTGCTGACCTGGACGGTTGTCATCACCGTGCCGCTGGTCCTGGCCATCGTCGCGGTCGCCGGGCCGATCGCCTCGATGTTGAACCCCACCAACCCGAACGCGCACTGCGTCCACGCCGCCGTGGTCGGCGTCACCGGCGACATGCTGCGGGTGTTCGCGCCCCAGGCCCTGCTGTACGGGCTGTCAGTGGTGCTGTACGGGCTGCTGCAGTCCTACCGGCGGTTCGTCGCGCCGTCGATCGGCACCGGCATCTCCAGCCTGGTGCTCATCGCCTGCTACCTGGCCTTCGTGCCGTTGAACCAGGGCAGGACGCTGGCCCAGCTTCCGCTCGCGGCCGAGCTCGTCCTGTCGGCGGGAACCACGCTGGGCATCGCCGCCCTGGTTGTGGTCGCCCTGCCGCCCACGTGGCGGCTGCACCTGCGGCTGCGGCCGACGCTGCGGTTCCCGCCCGGCGTGGCGCGCCGGGCGGGCGGCCTGGCGCTGGTCGGCGTCATCGAGCTCATCGCCATCGACGTGGCCAACCTGGTGGCGATCGCGCTGGCCAACGGGCACGGAACGACCGGCGCCATCGTCTTGTTCAACTACGGCTCACTGGTGTTCGGTTCGATGTCAGGGATCCTCGCGCTGGCCGTCGTGACCAGCGCGTTCCCCGTACTGTCCGCGCGTGAGGGCCCGGAGTTCGATCAGACAAGCGCCGGATCGACCCGGGCGGTGTTGCTCCTGTCCTGGCTCGGTACGGCGGTGATCGTGGCGATCGCCATTCCCACCGCTCACGTCCTGGCCGAGCAGCCCGACCAGGTACCGCAGCTGATCCAGGCCTTCATCCTGTTCGCCCCGGGCATCGCGGGTACCGCGGTGATCGCGAACCTGTCGCGGGTGATGTTCGTCATCGGGAGGCTCAAGGTCGCGACCGTGGCGCTGGCCGGAAGCTGGGTGATCACGATCGTGGCCGACGTGGTAGCGGTCCAGCTGGTTCCGCCCCGCCTGGTGGTCGGCGCGCTCGCTCTTGGCTCCACCATCGGCCAGACCGTGATGGCAATCCCGCTGGCATTCGTCACCCGGAGGATCTGCGGCCGGGCCGCGGTCCAGGGCGCGGGCCGCGCGACGCTGTCCGGGCTGGCCGCCTGCGTCGTCGGCGCGGCGCTGGGCATGGCGCTCACGCTGGCGGTGCCCCCGCAGCACAAGCCGGAGGCCATCGCCCTCGCGGTGCTGGCGGCCTGCTGCGCGATCGCAGCGTTCGGCGTCGTCGCGTATCTCCTCGACGATGGCGACGTCAAGACCGTCCTGGCCTGGGTGCGGCGGACAACTCGGCTCCGGGCCTGACGTAACCGGGGAGGACAGGCGCTCACAGGTTGCCGCGCCTGGCCTGCTCCCGCTCGATCGCCTCGAACAGCGCCTTGAAGTTCCCCTTGCCGAACCCCTCAGACCCGTGCCGCTCGATCAGCTCGAAGAACACCGTCGGCCGGTCCTGCACCGGCTGGGTGAAGATCTGCAGCAGGTAGCCGTCCTCGTCCCGGTCGGCCAGGATGCCGAGCTCGCACAGCTCATGCAGCGGTACCCGGGTCTCGCCCACCCAGGAACCCAGCTCGTCGTAATAGCTGCCGGGGGTGGGAAGGAACTCGACCCCGGCCGCGGTCATGGCCTGGACGCTGGCCACGATGTCGTCGGTGGCCAGCGCGATGTGCTGCACCCCGGGACCGCCGTAGAACTCCAGGTACTCGTCGATCTGCGACTTGCGCTTGCCCACCGCGGGCTCGTTCAGCGGGAACTTCACCTTCCTTGACCCGTCCGCGACCACCTTGCTCATCAGCGCGGAGTACTCGGTGGCGATGTCGTCGCCGACGAACTCCTTCATGTTGGTGAAGCCCATGACCCGGTGGTAGAACTCCACCCACTGGTCAATCTGGCCGAGTTCGACGTTGCCCACGCAGTGATCGATCCCGGTGAAGAACTCGCGCTCGCCCGGCGCCACCAGCGGCGGCGCGGGCACGTAGCCGGGCAGGTAGGGGCCGCTGTAGCCGGAGCGCTCCACCAGCGTGTGCCGGGTATCGCCGTAGGTGGCGATGGCGGCCACGATCACCTTGCCCGCCTCGTCCTCGAGCAGGTGCGGCTCCTCCAGGCCGACCGCGCCGCGGTAGACCGCGTAGTCGTACGCCTCCTCGGCGGAACCG